>Ga0335074_10006584_pt1 | contig 16114 bp, 17 predicted proteins | sample Lox_Sample_23_FD_206715 | JGI IMG/M metagenome (GOLD analysis project Ga0335074, IMG submission 206715) | Soil microbial communities from Loxahatchee National Wildlife Refuge, Florida, United States - Lox_Sample_2.3 | ecosystem: Environmental > Terrestrial > Soil > Wetlands | place: USA... | reverse complement strand
CAGGGTGGTGCCGAGGTGCCTGGGGAGAGGGCCTGTGCGCATTGGCGTGCCCGTTGGCCTTATCGTTGGCTTTGCCTTGTTCGCATCGGGAGGTAGCCCAGTAGGAGCCACCACTCCGGGTGCAACAGGCAATGCGGCCGCGATTGCCTTGTACCGTCAGGTACAGAAGGCCTACGCGCACGTTGCCGGCGTCGAAACGACGCGCCACGGGTTCTTTGCCTACACCACATCCGGTACAAACGTCCGTTGGGCGTGGGGGCAACCGCCCCCCAGCGGGTTCAAAGCCGCAACAGAGACGGTCCTACAGGTGCTGTCGGGAGGCGCGGTCCACTATTACAGCGACGTCGTCAAGGCGCCAGGGCTACCGACGCTGGAGATGATCGGGAACTCGAGCGGCAACTGGACGATCCTCGGCAGTGAGGACTGCTATACGAAGTTCGCCGCCTCCTCGGCGCCGGTTTCTCTGGGCGAGCAATTCGTAGGCGTTGTCGGCAACTTCGGGCCGGTGAAGCACGATGGCAGCGAAGACTTGATCACCTCGGCCTACCCATGGGGCCCTGGATCAACGGCTACCGAGGTCGACACCGTCTCCGGTCTCACCAAGCAGATCCTGCGTTCGACCGTGCAGATCCGCGGGCGGGTGACCCTCACTTTTACGGCGACCAACAGGAGCCTGGCGGTGGCCGTGGTGCCGGCACCTTCCCCTGTATGCACCGCACCCACTACGACCACCCGCTGACTGAAGGTAGCTAGGCAGCTGAGCAGAGCACGCTAGGCTCAACCGGCTGGTATGTGGATAGGAGCCCGAGCGTGCCCGCGACCGTAGTGATCGGCACCCAATGGGGTGACGAGGGCAAAGGGAAGATCACCGACCTTTTGGCCAAAGAGATGGAGGTTGTGGTCCGCTACCAGGGCGGCCACAACGCCGGCCACACCATCGTGGTCGACGGCGAATCGTTTGCCCTCCAGCTCCTGCCGAGCGGCGTCCTCTATCCCTACATCACCCCGGTCATAGGCAACGGCGTCGTCGTCGAGCCGAAGGTGCTGCTCGACGAGATGAGCTCGCTCGAGGCCCGCGGCGTCGACTGCTCGCGGCTGCTGGTCTCGGGGAGCGCGCACCTCGTCATGCCCTACCACCAGGAGATCGATGCCCTCACCGAGCGGTTCCTCGGCAAGAACCGCCTCGGGACAACAAAGCGCGGGATCGGGCCGGCGTACTCGGACAAAGCGGCGCGAATAGGGCTCCGAGCCCAGGACCTGCTCGACCCGAAGATCTTCCGCCAAAAACTTGACGTCGTGCTCAAGGAAAAAAACATGGTACTGGCAAAGATTTACAACAAGCTGGCCCTTTCGGCCGACGACATCGCGCACGCGTACCTTGACGACTATGCACCGCGCCTGGCCCCTCACATCGGCGACGCCGTCGGCCTCGTCCACGACACCCTCGCCCGCGGGGGCGGCGTTTTGCTCGAGGGCGCGCAGGCGACCTTCCTCGACCTCGACCACGGGACGTACCCCTTCGTCACGTCGTCCAACCCGGTGGCGGGCGGGGCATGCACCGGTGCCGGGATCGGGCCTCGCTACATAAGCCGCGTCGTAGGGATTGCAAAGGCTTACGTCACAAGGGTTGGCGCCGGTCCTTTCCCGACGGAGGTTTTCGGTGACATGGCCGATGTGCTCGTTGAGCGCGGCAGGGAGTACGGCACCAACACGGGCCGCCGACGCCGGCCCGGGTGGTTCGACGCGGTCATGATGCGCCACGCTGTCCGCTTGAACTCGCTCGACGAACTGGCGGTGACAAAGCTGGACGTGCTCGATTCGTTCGACAAGCTCCGCGTTTGCGTGGGCTACACGTCGGGCGGCACCACGTACCACAACCTCCCGTGGCACCAATCGGTCCTCCACGAAGTGCAGCCGGTTTACGAGGACCTGCCCGGCTGGCAGGAGGACACGTCGGCGGCGGAACGGGCGGGCGACCTCCCCAAGGCGGCGCGCGACTACCTCGAGTTCCTATCGGCCCAGTCCGGCGTCCCCATCGCCTTCGTAGGCGTCGGCCCAGGTCGGGACCAGGTGATCAGGCTGTGAGCGGCCATGGCCATGCCGTGACTGCGCCGGGTGAACTGTGAGGGGCGCTTGAGGGTCTGCGTCGTTGGGAGCGGGGGTCGCGAGCACGCGCTGGCCGCATCTCTGGCGCGGACCGAGGAGGTCGTCGTCGTCCCGGGCAACGCGGGCATGGAAGGGTTGACCTGCGTCGACGTCCCGCCCGAACGCGTTGAGGCAGACCTGTTCGTGATCGGCCCCGAGGCTCCCCTCGTGGACGGTTTGGCGGACAGGCTGCGGGCGCGCGGTGCTGCCGTTTTCGGGCCGGGGGCGGACGGGGCACGTCTTGAAGGTTCGAAGGCCTGGATGAAAGAGGTCCTCGTTTCGGCTCGCGTGCCGACGCCTCCCTCACGCGTGTTTTCCGAGCTCGAACCGGCGCTCGCCTACCTCCGTTCGAGCTCGGGGCCTTGGGCCGTGAAGACCGACGGCCTTGCCGCCGGTAAAGGGGTGCTCGTCACCGCCGAGCTCGGCGAAGCGCTGCACGACGTCCGGGCAAAGATGTCGGGCAAAGCCTTCGGGGACGCCGGCCGCAAGGTTGTCATCGAAGACGCGCTCGAAGGCGAGGAGGCTTCGCTGATCGCGATATGCGACGGGCGCCGCGCCTACCCTTTGGCGGCTGCGCAGGACTTCAAGCGTGCCGGGGACGGTGGGACGGGGGCCAATACAGGAGGCATGGGCGCGTACTCCCCTGTCGCGTTCTGCGACGACGAGCTCGTCGGCCAGGTCATGGAACGGGCGGTCCTGCCAACGCTGCATGCGCTCCGCAGGCGCGGGGTCGATTATAGGGGCGCCCTGTATGCCGGCCTCATGGTCGGCGACGAAGGCATCAACGTCCTCGAGTTCAACGTGCGCTTCGGGGACCCCGAGGCACAAGCGCTCCTGCCTTTGTGGGAGGGCGACGTGGCGGCCACGCTGAACGCCGCGGCGTCGGGCGCGTTGTCGGACCACAACGCTCCTGCTTTCTCCAAAGGTGCAGCTGTCTGCGTGGTCCTGGCATCTCCGGGGTACCCCGAGCACCCCCGCCCCGGTGACCGCATCGAAGGGCTCGAAGACGCGCGCTCGGTGCCCGGGGCGCTCGTCTACGCAGCAGGGGTGAGGGCGGCGCCCGACGCGGGGCTCGTCACGGCCGGTGGGCGGGCCCTCGGCATCGTGGGGACGGGGCACGACGTGGCGGCAGCCCGCCGGCTTGCCTACGAAGCGGCCGGCATGGTTTCGTGGCCGGGTATGGTTTACCGCTCGGACATCGCAAAGGCCGCCGCCGATAGGGAGGGCTCGTGAAGGTTGCTGTGCTCATGGGTTCGGCGAGCGACAAGGCAAAGATGGCGCCCGCCGTGGAGATGCTCGGGCAACTGGGGATCGAGGCAGACGAGGAAGTGATGTCGGCCCACCGCACCCCTGAGGTGGTGGCAGGGTTCGCGTCCGAAGCAAGGCAAATGGGTTATGGGGCGATAATTTGTGGGGCGGGCATGGCGGCCCACCTCGCCGGCGCCGTCGCCGCTCGGACGACCTTGCCCGTTATCGGCGTGCCGCTGTCGGGTAGCGCCCTCAACGGGGTCGACGCGCTCTACGCAACCGTCCAGATGCCGAGAGGGTTCCCAGTGGCTACGGTGGCCATCGACGGAGCGGCCAATGCCGCCGTCCTAGCTGCCGAAATCCTTGCGGTGCACGACGAAGGCGTCGCTCTCCGCCTCGCCGACTACAGAGCTGCGTTCGCCAGGAGCTGAAGGCGGCCCGCCGGGCGTCGTGAGCCGTGAGTTCCGGCCGTCTTGGAGGCGCCGCCGCTCCTCCGGCTTGCCGGCTCGCTCAGGACCGGCTCCATCCAGGACCGACCGAGCCGTTCGGGGGCCCGCTCCCTTAGGACCGGCCCGTTCCAGGACCGAGCCGTTTCAGGAGCGGGTGAAGCCCTCCTTGCGGCAAGCTGCTCTTATCTCGCCGGCAAGGATGCCCGTGGCACGGGCCTCTTCGGCGCACCAAGAGCGCGCTTGGCTGCCACACTGGCGGAGCACACCGCCACCGGTCGAACTTGCGAATGTCACGCTGACGCACTTGCCGCTCTTGGCGTTGCCACCCGTGGCTTCGGCCACTTGCCACACCCCGATGCCTGCTGCTGCGACGACGAGCACGGATGCAACGATCAAGGCGCCTTTTCGTTCATGCGGTTTGAGGGCTTCACCTTGTTGTTGGCGGTAGTTCGGGGGCATTGCGACTACTGTAGGCCCAGAGCCACTGCCAGGGACCGGGGCTCGGCCGGGGTACTGGTCCTCGGCCCGGCTGCGGGGCGAAAGGAGCGCGATATGAACCACGTCTACTCAGGCAAGGTGCGCGACGTCTATGAAATCGACGATGAGCGGCTGCTTTTCGTCACTTCGGACCGGGTTTCGGCTTTTGATGTCGTCATGGTCGAGCCGGTGCCTGCAAAAGGGAGGGTGCTGACCGCCCTCACTGCATTTTGGCTCGGGGAGCTTTCGGACGTAGCGCCGTCGCACCTCCTCGAAGTCGGTGTGCCCGGTGAAGTAAGTCTGGCGGGGACAGGTTTGACCCCGGACTACCTCGAGGGCCGCTCGATGGTCGTGCGAAAGGCACAGATGCTGCCACTCGAATGCATCGTGCGGGGCTATCTCTCGGGGTCGGCCTGGGAGGAGTACAAGCGGGCGGGCACCATGCACGGCAAAAGCCTCCCAGCCGGGATGCAGCAATCGGACAAGCTGCCCGAGCCAGTTTTCACGCCTTCTACCAAGGCGACTTCCGGCCACGACGAAAACATCTCCTTTGAAGCTGCTTCAGATCTCGTTGGGGACAAGCTTGCTGCTGCGGCGAGAGAGATCTCGCTGGAGGCCTACAGGACCGGCGCCGAGAGAGCGGCGGGGCACGGGATCATAATTGCCGACACAAAGTTTGAGCTCGGTCTCATCGATGGCGAGCTCTCGATCTGCGACGAGGTCCTTACGCCCGACTCCTCCCGCTTCTGGCCCGCCGACAAATGGCAGCCGGGCAGCACGCCGCCATCGTTCGACAAGCAGCCTCTTCGCGATTGGCTGGCATCTTCGGGGTGGGACAAGTCCCCGCCACCGCCGCAGCTCCCGGCCAACGTGGTCCGCTCGATGTCGGAGCGCTACATCGAGGCGTACGAGAGGTTGAGCGGGTCGCGCTTTGCAGACTGGCCGGGCGCCCACCAGGATGAGCTTGGGTGATGGCAGGTTTCGACGCGCTCGTCGAAGTGCAGCTACGTCCAGGGATCTCGGACCCCCAGGGGGCGACGATCGAGCGAGCCCTGCCCGCGCTCGGTTTTTCGGGCGTGAGCGGAGTGCGGGCTGGTAAAGCTTTCCGCCTGCGCATCGAAGCCCCTGACGCCGAGGCGGCGGCGCGAGCCTGCCGTGAGCTGGCCGAACGGCTGCTCGCGAACCCGGTCATCGAAGACGCTGTTGTCTCGGTAGCGGCAGCCGGCTAGCTCGTTTGGTGACCCTGGCCGCGTAGGCACTGCTGGCGCCATGAGCGCTGTGAGGCGGGTGGGCACCGTTGGGCGGGTTGGGCCCTCAACGTTGCGCGCGTTGGGCCCTCGGCGATGGGTTAGCCTGGCGATGTGGCTGCGCGTGTGGGTGTGGTCGTTTTCCCGGGGACCAACTGCGAGCACGATGTCGTCGAAGCCGTAACACGCTTGGGAGCGCAGGCCGAGCTGGTCTGGCATGGTTCGGGTTCGGTCGAAGGCTTTGACTGCCTCGTACTGCCCGGTGGGTTCGCTCATGGCGATTATCTCCGGCCCGGTGCGATAGCCCGTTTCTCCCCGGTGATGGGCGCAGTTTCGCGCTTTGCCGCCGAGGGTGGGCCAGTGGTCGGTATCTGCAATGGGTTCCAAGTGCTGACAGAGGCTCACCTCCTGCCCGGCGCCCTGCAAAAGAACAAGGGCCTTACTTTTCTTTGCCAGATGACCGAGCTCGAGGTTGCGAGCGACCGTTCTGTGATCACGGCGGGCTTGTCCCCGGGACGGAGGCTAAGGGTACCCGTGAACCATTTCGAGGGAAATTACACGGCGTCGCCGGAGGTCCTCAGCTCGCTCGAGCAGGAGGGTCGCGTTGTCCTTCGTTATGTGGACAACCCCAACGGGTCCGCCAACGACATCGCGGGTATCTGCAACGAGGGTGGCAACGTCGTCGGGCTCATGCCTCACCCCGAGCGGGCGTCCAGCGAACTGCTCGGCTCTGTCGACGGCCTGGTGTTGTTGGGGGCACTGTTGGCGTCGGTAGGTGTGCGAGCGCAGCCTGCGCGGGTGCGGTAGCGCGCCTTCGATCTCGCTCATCTGTGGGGCCGGGTGGCGGGGCGCCCGCGTTTGGGCGGACCTCAGGGGCCACCAGGCCTCGGGGCCACCGGGCCTAGGGGCCTCCGGGTCGCGCATAGAACTCACGAGAGTAAAAGGCGAGACGCAACTCTCATGAGGTTGGTGCGCGTTTTCGCGCTCAAAACTCACGAGAGCTGGCTTGGGCAAATCACTCTCACGAGCTTTGAGCGCGCCAGGGCCAGCCTGTCCCCCCCCGTCGGCGAGCGGGGTCGTGAGCAAGTGAGCCCGTCGGCCCGTAAGCCGTCGGGCGTCGACCAGCGGCCCACAGGCTTCGTGAACCCGCTGACCGAGCGCAGTTGTCCGCAGCTACTGACGTCCGTTGAGGGCCCGGGGCACCTGCACCGGCGCGTGAGATGAGGCCGGAGCAGGCCAAGCGCCCGGCGGGGCAAGTTTGGCCGCAGCTTCGCCGGGAAAGGAGGGTCGTCCAGCGGCAGCATTGTCGAGCGTAGGATCGGTACACGATGGTGCGGAAGCCGACTTCTACATCGTCGTTCGGGGTCTCAAAGCGCGAGAGCCACGACGCGAGCAGTTTTTACAGGCGTTTCACCGCGCCCGTCATCTCGCCAGCTTCGGATATTGCCTCGCACCGGGCACTTGACAAACTGATTGCCGGCGACTCCCGCCGGATGGACGAGGTGCCGGCGTCGTCGGTGGCGCTCGTCGTGACTTCGCCGCCTTACTTCGCCGGTAAGGAGTATGAGGAGTCGCTCGGTGCGGGTGGAGCACCGGCGACGTACCTCGAGTACCTCGGCCTCCTTCGTGACGTGTTTGCCCAATGCGCAGAAAAGTTGGAGCCCGGTGGCCGCATCGCCGTCAATGTGGCCAACCTGGGGCGGCGCCCGTACCGTTCGCTTTCAGCCGACGTGATCTCCATCCTCCAGGACGACCTCCGCCTGCTGCTGAGGGGCGAGATAATTTGGCTCAAACAAAGGGGTTCCTCCGGGTCGTGTGCCTGGGGTAGCTTCCAGCGGCCCGCTAACCCGGTGCTCAGGGACTTGACCGAGCGGGTGATAGTGGCAAGCAAAGGCCGCTTCGACCGGGCGGTCGCCGCCGGGGCACGGGCCAAGCGCGGCCTGCCGTCCGAATCTTCCATGACGCGTGAGGACTTTATGGAAAACACCCTCGACGTATGGGAGATCCCGGCAGAAAGCGCCACGAGGGTAGGGCATCCAGCCCCTTTCCCTGTCGAGCTCCCTGCGCGGCTCATCGAGCTCTACACATACCGTGGCGACCTCGTGCTGGATCCTTTCGGAGGGTCCGGGACAACCGCAGTGGCAGCGCTCAGGACCGGGCGCCACTACGTCTGTTACGACCTCGACGAGCGCTATGTCCGGCTGGCCGAGGCGAGGGCCGAGCAAGAAAGACAGCGGCTTGCTCGGCAAACGGAGGCGCCGCACTCGAAAGTGAGCGTGCCCGCAATCCCGGTCCCCGTCGTGGCGCAGGAGGACTTTCAGTCGCGTTCGGCCCGTGAGGGAAAAGCCGCGAAACAGATCGCAAGGTCGCTTCTCGAAGCCGCCGGTTTCGGTGCCATCCTGCAAGACCCGCGCCAGCCCGGGGGCATTTCCGTGAGCTTTTCAGGACTGGACCGCAAAGGGCGCACCTGGTTATTCGAAGTGGCCGGCAGTTTTACGAGCTACCGCGCAGGGCTAAACCGTCCCGAGGTCCTGTGGAAAGCTCTCGGAAAAGCTGCGGTCCTGAGCGAGATGGGGAGCCCTCCGCTCGTCTTGATGACCGCAGCGACGCCGGGGCGCGGTAGCCCGGGGGCTGAGGCTCTGTGGCGCCTGACTGGCCCAGGTAAGCCCGTCTACGCCGTTGTCGAGCTGTTGCAGGGGACGGGCCTCGAGCAGTTGTGCGCGATCTGCAAAGGGGAGCAGCCCTCGTGATGTGGCGGGGCGGGTGCTTGTGGGCTGGTCAGGCGACCGGCGAGAGCGTTTAGGGCCGTCGTGGGTACCCTGGCGCCCATGGGCCCGTCGTTGCACCGCGAACTAGGGCTGACCGACGACGAAGCCGCGAGTATCGGGACGATCCTCGGTCGCTCTCCCAACCACCTCGAGCTTGCAATGTACGCCGTCATGTGGAGCGAGCATTGTTCTTACAAGTCGTCACGAGCCCACCTCCGCCGCCTGCCGACTGAGGGCCCTCGGGTCCTTGTCGGGCCTGGCGAAAACGCAGGCGTCGTCGACGCCGGCGACGGCATAGCCATAGCCCTGCGTATCGAGAGCCACAACCACCCCTCGGCGATCGAGCCGTACCAAGGTGCAGCGACGGGCGTGGGCGGGATCATACGTGACATTTTCACTATGGGGGCCAGGCCGATAGCCCTGATGGACGCGCTCCGGTTCGGACCGCTCGATGATGCCCGGAACCGCTGGCTCGCCGCAGGTGTCGTGAGCGGGATCTCCGGCTACGGCAACGCCGTCGGCGTCCCGACTGTCGGAGGTGAGCTCGACTTCGGGCCATGTTTCTCGGGGAACCCTCTCGTCAACGTGCTTTGCTGCGGGGTTTTGCCGGCCGACCAGATCGTGTTCGGCAAGGCCGCTGGGGAAGGCAACCTGGCCGTCCTGCTCGGTTCGACGACCGGACGTGACGGCATTGGAGGAGTCAGCGTGCTCGCTTCCGCAGCCTTCGGCGAAGACACCGCCGCCGAAGCTGCAAAACGGCCAAACGTCCAAGTGGGCGACCCGTTCGAGGAGAAGCGGCTGATCGAGGCGACGCTCGAATTGCTGGCGAACCGCCTCGTGGTGGGCATCCAGGATCTGGGTGGGGCAGGGCTCACATGTGCCACGAGCGAGACAGCTTCGAGGGGCGGCGTCGGTATGGACGTCAACGTCCGGGCTGTGCCGCTGCGGGAGCCGGCCATGGAGCCATTTGAGATTATGACGAGCGAGAGCCAGGAAAGGATGCTTGCCATCGTCTCTCCGGACGACCTCTCCAAGGCGATGGAGGTTTGCGAGCGATGGGAGGTGCGGGCAACGGTCGTTGGCACCGTGACAGCCACCGGCAGGCTACGGGTGCTCGACGGCTGGGATGGTGCGGTCCTTGCCGATGTGCCGGCGGCAAGCTTGCACGAAGAGGCGCCGGTTTATAACAGGCCGATGAAGAAGCCTGCACTCCTGGGCGCAGACGGCAACGGCGCAGACGGCGACGGCGCGGGTGGCAACGGCTCCGGGGGTACAGGGCCGGGCGGTACAGGGCCGGGGGCGGTGGCCGCCAACGGCCGGCCCCCCGGTGCACGTCCATCGGTGAGGCTGGGCGCGGGCTCGGCTACCTCCCCGGCGCCGGATGAGGATATAACGGCCGAGCTGCTCGCCCTCTTGGCCGATCCCGCTTGGGTGTCGCGCCAGTACGACCACCAGCTCTTCTTGAACACCGTCGTTGCACCGGGCGCCGATGCTGCCGTCCTCCGGCTTGCCGGCCCGGGCGTCAAGGGGCCCTCGCCTGCGCGAGGGCTCGCTCTTTCGACCGACGGCAACCCGCGCTGGTGCGCTCTCGACCCCAGGTACGGTACCCAGCTCGTCGTGGCCGAGTCTGCGCTAAACCTGGCCTGCGCAGGCGCACGCCCGGTCGCTTTGGTCAATTGCTTGAACTTTGGGAACCCCGAACATCCCGAGGTGATGTGGCAGCTCTCCGAGGCGATCGACGGGATGGCCGAAGCCTGCCGGGCATTGGGGATCCCTGTCGTGGGCGGCAACGTGAGCCTTTACAACGAGAGCAGGGGCACGGATATTGACCCCACTCCAGTTGTGGGGACGCTGGGCCTGATCGACGACCTCCGCCCTGGCATCCCGACGCCCGCGTTCCGTCCGCGAGACATGGTGATCCTGCTCGGCCCCGACGCACCTGGGAGCGTCTCGCTGGCGGGTAGCCGGTGGGCTACCCAAGCTGTCCAAGCCGGCCGAGCCGCGCACGGGGCGGGCGGCGCGCTCGCAGCGCTCGACCTCGCTCTCCACTCACGTCTCCTGGGCCTAGTGGCCGGGCTCGTCAACGAACGTCTCGTAAGTGGTGTGCACGATGTCTCGGACGGCGGTCTGGCGCTGGCCATAGCGGAGATGGCGGTGAAGAGCGACTGCGGGTGCAGGTTGTGGGACCTCTCGGGCAAACGCGGGCCCCTCAGGCTTTTTGGCGAGGGCCCGTCCCGCGTGGTGATAAGCGTCCCTCCCGGGGGCCTGGCTGCGATCTCCACCAGGGCCCGGGCGGCGAAGGTGCCTTATGCCGAGATCGGGGTCGCTGGGGGAGAGGGTCTGGAGTTCGGAGGTTCAGCGGCCTTGCCGCTGCGGGATGCCGTTGCTGCCTGGGAAAACGCCTTGCCGCTCGCGTTCAGCGCGGGCGCGGGCGTGGACGTGGTCGCCGGGGAGACAGATGTGCTCGTTGGCTGAGGCACCGACGTGCTCGTTGCCTGAGGCACCGATGTGCTTGTCGTCGGCGCAACGGAGGAGCTCGGCCCGGAGGGCAAAGTCGTCGGGACGGTAGTGGACGAAGTGCTCGTTGTCGACGAGGCACTCAACCCCGCCGCAGAGGGAGGCTCGGTGGTGCTTGTGGCGACCGGGGCCGTCGTAGCCGGCGCACCAGCGCCGGCTGTTGCCGGCTCAGTGGTCGTGGTTGGTGCCGCACCACCACCTGTAACCGGTTGCGTGGCGGCCGTGTACGGCGCGGTTGTGACGGTCGGTGTCGTTGCGGCGGCCGTTGTCGGCTCCGCGGGAGCGGTTGTCGGCTCCGCGGGAGCGGTTGTCGGCTCCGCGGGAGCGGTTGTCGGCTCCTCGCTGAAGCCGGTGCCCGTACGAGCGCCCGAAGGTGACGTTGTCGATGGGGCAGACGTCGAGGCCGTGCCGCCGGCGCCACTATATGAAGGAGCGGTCGTCACAGGCACCGTGGTCGAGGGAGAGATGGACGAGCCGGCGCCTGCCCCGGCTCCCTCCCCCGCCGGGCTCGAAGAGACTGAGCTCGGGCTCGACGTTGGGGTGCTCGGGCTCGAAGTGACGGCCCCGGGGCTCGAGACAGCTGTGGTGGCGGAGGAGCTGCCCAAGGACGAGCCCGCCGAACTCCCGCCGGCACCGCCCTCCGGACTGGCCCCGGCGGCACTTGACGTGCCTGGGGTGCTGGTGGACGAGACGGCGCCGAGAGCACCAGAGCCAGACGACGTCGTAGGAGCGCCAACGCCGGCCGTGCTCGGGCCCGCCGAACTGCTCGACCCGGGCGACGTGGTCCCGGTGCTGCCGAGCGGCGAACTTCCTGAGCTCGTCGGAGGGCTGACAGCCTGGATGTACTCGTTACCGGCACCGATCGGGCCAGTCGAGAAATGCCCGGTACCCGTGACTGCGAGGCCGCCCTGCCCGGCGACTGTGTAATTCACGAGGTAGGCGGTGCTCGGGGAGAGCCCGCTAGTCGATTCCCATTCGTCTCGCGCCGGGTCGAGCGAACCTGGCACCGTCCGGCCGCTGGGCGACGCCGTCAAGACGACCCTCTCGAGTTGGGCACCCGTGGCGTGCACGGCCACGACCCCCATAGGGTCCTGCCCGGTAGAGCCGTCGAGCGGCACCATCGTGACGTCGGAACGGAGAGCCTGGAGCGCTTCCGCCTTGGTCGTAGTCGTTGTCGTGGCCCGCAATGCCTCGTCACCTGGCCCCTCGTTGCTGCCGCCCCGGCCGGACCGGCCCCCGGAGGAGCCGAGGGCCACGAGCCCTATGACGACGCCGGCCAAGCAGGCAAGGGCAACCGAGCCAAGCAGCAAGGCTTTGGCCGTCAGGTACCGAAATCGAAATGCAAGCAAGCCCCGCCGGGCCGCCTTCCCGCGCACAACGGCAGTTTAAGTACCGCCGTGGCGATTGGTCCGGGCTCTCAGAGAGATCCTTATGTAACTCTTCGACAAGTGCGGGAGGGATTTGACTTGACACAAGGCGCCGGCCCGGGATAGGCAGGTTTGCAACACGGGAGCCCGGTGTACCGGGCTGAGAGGGGAGCTCCCAGCTCCCGACCGTCGAACCTGATCCGGGTCATACCGGCGAAGGGAGCGCTTTGCTCGGACGAGCCCATTACATAGCTGACTACCGAGGCGGCGGCAGCATACCGTCGACGCTCAGCCTGATCGAGTCCGCCCTCCTCGGCGGCGCCGGTTGCGTCCAGGTCCGCTCCAAAGCCTGCACGGACGGGGAAAGCTTCGCACTGGCGAAGGCCGCCGTCGGGCTGTGCAGGGGTGCCGGAGCGGCTTGCATCGTCAACGACCGCGTGGACATTGCCCTGGCCGCTGGTGCCGACGGGGCCCATATCGGCCCCGACGACCTCCCGGTCGCCCAAGCGAGACGCATCCTCGGCCCGGGGCTGTTACTGGGCGCATCGGCCCGCGACCCCGGCAAGGCGCTCGAAGCGGTTGCTGCCGGTGCCGACTACCTGGGTGTCGGGCCGTGTTACCTCACCGCGAGCAAGGAAGGGCTACCCGGTCCGATCGGTCCCGAGGGCCTGGCCAACGTGGCCGTCGCAGTCTCGGTCCCTGTGCTTGCGATCGGGGGGGTCACTGCCGAACGGGTACCCGAACTGCTCCGGGCCGGCGCCTACGGGGTCGCGGTAATAGGCGCCATCGCCACTGCCCCAGACCCGGAGGCAGCTGCCAGGGAGATCGTTTCTGCCATAAACGGCGCCCTGAGCGAGGCGGCGGTGCAATGACAGGCTCCCGGGCGGACGTGGTTGTGATCGGCGGGGGCGTCATCGGACTGTCGGTGGCTTGGAAGGCTTCGCTCGCCGGGCGTTCGGTCACTGTGTTCGACCCGAACCCCGGGCAGGGCGCTTCGTGGGCCGCGGCCGGGATGATCGCCTCGACCACGGAGGCTCGGTGGGGCGAGGAGAGGCTCCACGCGCTCGCGCTCGCCTCGGCGGTCCAATGGCCGGCGTTCGCTGCCGAACTGCAAGAGGCCAGTGGCGTGGACGTGGGGCTTCGCACGGAAGGCACTTTGAGCGTCGCCTTCGACCAGGACGACCATCGGGCCCTCGTCGAGGCAGTAGAGGTGCAGCGAAATTTTGGTTGCCGTTCCGAACTCCTGAGCGGGCGAGAGTGCCGGGAACTAGAGCCGTCCCTCAACCCGCGGCTCGTCGGCGGAGCGCTTGGCCCCGATGACCACCAGGTCGACAACCGCGCCGTCGTCCGGGCGCTCCTGGAGGCCGTGACCCGCAGCGGGGCCGAAATGCGCCGGGTGGCTGTCCAGCGCCTCGTGACCGAGCAGCGCGCTGGCACAAGCGGCGCACGCGTGACCGGCGTCGTGCTGGCGGACGGCTCATCGGTGTTGGCGGAGTCAGTGGTGCTTGCAGCGGGTTGTCATTCGGCCGCGATCGAGGGGGTACCTGCCGCCGACGTCCCTCCGGTCCGTCCCGTCAAGGGCCAGATCCTGCGCCTGCACGCCGGCAACAACGGCCACCCGGTTACCCGGACAGTGCGGGCTCTCGTGCAAGGCCGCTCTGTTTACCTCGTGCCGCGGGCGAACGGGGAAATCGTCGTGGGGGCGACCGTCGAGGAGAGGGGCTTCGATACGACGGTGACGGCCGGCGCCGTCCACGAATTGCTGAGGGCTGCGGTCCTCGCCGTGCCCGAGGTCGCCGAGCTTGAGCTGGCGGAGGCGATCGCCCGCCTGCGCCCTGGGTCGCCGGACAACGGCCCCATTCTCGGGTGGGCGTTTACGGAGGGTTTGCTCGTCGCCACGGGCCACTTCCGCCACGGCGTCCTGCTGGCGCCGGTGACTGCGCAGGCGGCAGGCGAACTGCTCGCGGGCAGAGAGATTTGCGGCCCGGCGTCAGGCTTTTCGCCCGAGCGCTTCAACGAGCGCCCGGACGAGCGCCCCGAAAAGGAGGTGTCGCTGGCTTGACTCGGGACCTCAAAGTCCTTCTCAACGGCGAACCTGTGGAGCTGTCCCCGGGCGCAACTATTTCGGACGTAATTTCCTTTGTCGGGTGCGGGGAACGTGGGGTTGCCGTTTCGGTGAACTCTCAATTGCGCAAGCGCGCCGAATGGGCCAGCACTGAGATTGGCGACGGTGACCGGGTGGAAATCTTGCACGCGGTGGCGGGTGGGTAGGCCTGTGAACGGCGACGACCTCAACGCCCCCCCCGAGGCGACCTCCACGAGCGAGGACCTGTTCGCGGTCGCAGGCGAAAAAGTCTCATCTCGCCTCATCTTGGGGACGGGTGGCGCGGGCAGCATGGAGGAGCTCGAGGAGGCGATCCGAGCCTCGGGCGCGGCGCTCGTCACGGTTGCTCTCCGCAGGGTCTCGCCCGGCGCGAAGGGGTCCGTCATCGATGTCTGTGACAAGGTGGGCGCTCGTGTCCTGCCCAACACCGCCGGATGTTACACGGCTCGCGAGGCCATCCGGACGGCCGAAGCGGCGCGCGAGGCATTCGAGACCAATTGGGTCAAGCTCGAAGTCATCGCCGACGACCTCACCCTTCTCCCCGACCCGGTGGAAACCATTGGCGCTGCAGAGCAATTGGTGAAGGCGGGTTTCCAGGTCTTCGCTTACACAAACGACGACCCCGTCATCGCCCAGCGCCTCGAAGGCAACGGTTGCGCGGCCGTGATGCCGCTCGGTTCTCCGATCGGCAGCGGCTTGGGGATCCGTAACCCGCACAACATCGCCCTTATCCGGGATCTGGTCGGCGTCCCGGTCGTGCTCGACGCGGGCATCGGTACGGCGTCGGACGCGGCGGCGGCGATGGAGCTTGGTTGCGATGCCGTACTTGTCGCCTCCGCTGTCACACGGGCCCGGCGGCCGGCGCTGATGGCGGCCGCGATGGCGCACGCGGTGCGCGCCGGCCGTCTCGCCTACCTGGCAGGGCGGATCCCGCGCCGTTACTATGCCAAGGCGAGCACGACTTCTGCGGGCATGCCCGAACTATGAAGGCCGGGGCCGCTCCCTCCCTTTCCTCACGCCACCGGCTGGAGCCGGCAACGGGCTCGGGGCACCCGGAGGAGCCGGCTAGGGCGTTCCTCCCGACGGTGCTGGTCGTTGCCGACAGCTCGGCGACTCGCGGCCGGCCACTTTTGCCGGTGGTGCGCGAGGCCGTGGCGGGAGGAGCCCGGGGCGTTTGGGTGCGGGAAAAGGGCTCAGGGCCTGAGGACCGGAGGAAACTGATCGGGGAGCTGTCGGCATTGCTCCGTGAAGCCGGCGGGGTGCTCGTCGCCAGCCCGGGGCCGGGGAGCGAGCTTGCGGACGGGATCCACTGGCCATCGCTAGGTCCGCCCATCGCCACCGGCCAGGGGCCGGTTGCCCGGGGCGGCCGGTCTTGTCACGGCCGTGCCGAACTGGAGCGAGCGGCTGCCGAAGGCTACGCCTGGGCAACGCTTTCACCGATCTTTGCGACCGCTTCGAAGCCTGGCTACGGGCCGCCGCTCGGCCTCGGCCCCCTCAGCTCTACCCCGCTACCGACGTGGGCGTTGGGCGGTGTCAACGAGTCCAACGCATTGTCGTGCACGTGCTCGGGCGCAGCCGGAGTGGCGATCATGGGCGCCGTGCTCGGAGCCGACAGCCCTCGCGCTGCCATGGAGGAGCTGCTCGCCCTATTCGGGAACGGCGGTTGGTGCGGTGAAGTTCGTGGGCCCGCTGAGCCGGGTGGGCCCGCTGAGCCGGGTGGGCCCGCTGAGCCGGGTGGGCCCGGCGCGTGACGCCGCCCGTTGCTCTGTCGATCGCCGGTTCGGACTCGGGC
>Ga0335074_10006583_pt1 | contig 16114 bp, 13 predicted proteins | sample Lox_Sample_23_FD_206715 | JGI IMG/M metagenome (GOLD analysis project Ga0335074, IMG submission 206715) | Soil microbial communities from Loxahatchee National Wildlife Refuge, Florida, United States - Lox_Sample_2.3 | ecosystem: Environmental > Terrestrial > Soil > Wetlands | place: USA... | reverse complement strand
CTTCCCGACCTGACAGACGTGAATACCGACCAGCAGAACCAGGGTCTTGAAGAGTTGCTGAATTACGACCGCGTGACCGCGGCCCGGCTCGGCCAGACGCCGCAATCTCTCGATAGCGCCCTCTGCAGCGCGTTCTGCCAATCGGAAGTATCGGTGATTTATACGCAGCTCAACCAATACTACGTCGTCATGGAAGTGGCGCCACAGTACTGGCAGGATCCGTCGGGCCTGAAGAACATCTATTTCACGCCGGGCAAAGGCTCATCCGGCGCAGGCATCAATATGATTTCGCCCATCGCCAGCGCAATCAAAGTGCAAACCAACACCACGCCTCTGCAGGTGGCGCACACCGGTCTGTTCCCCTCCGTCACGGTTTCCTTCAACATGCGCAACGGCGCTTCGCTCAGCGACGCAACCCGCGAAGTGACTGAAATGGAGCAGAGACTGGGATTGCCGGGAACGGTCCACGGATTCTTTTCAGGAACCGCCCAGGCTTATCAGCAGTCCCTGTCGTCCGAGCCCATCCTGCTCATCACCGCGATTCTTTCCGTATTCATCGTTCTGGGCGTTCTTTATGAGAGCCTGATTCATCCGCTGACCATCATTTCCACCATCTTCTCAGCCAGCGCGGGCGCCATGCTCGCCCTCATGCTTTTCCATATCGATCTCAACATCATTTCGATCATCGGCATTATTCTCCTCATCGGTATCGTAAAGAAAAACGCCATCATGATGGTCGATTTCGCCCTCCAGGCCGAACGCCTTGAAGGCAAAACCACGCGCGAAGCCATCTTTGAGGCGTGCATGCTGCGCTTTCGTCCCATTATGATGACCACCACTTCCGCCATCTGCGGCGCCCTGCCTCTTGCTTTCGGAACCGGCACCGGTTCCGAGTTGCGCCGGCCCCTGGGCATCACCATCGTGGGGGGCCTGTTGCTCAGCCAGTTGCTCACGCTCTACACAACGCCGGTGGTTTATCTCATGATGGACCGCCTCCGCCTGCGCGCCCTTCACAAGACCCACGACACCTTCCCGGCCGCCGCTGAAGGCGTGACGCCGTGACGCAAGAAGGATATTGACCATGCTCGAGCTCAAGAACCGATTGCCGCTCTCATCCGTCGCCGCCCTGGGGCTGCTCATCCTGCTCGGCGGCTGCAACGTCGGCCCGCACTATCACCCTCCGGCGCCGCCGGCCATCACCGCGCCCAACTACAAGGAATCCACCGTCAACTTTAAGGACACCGATGGCTGGAAAGTCGCCAGCCCGCAGGATGCCATGCTGCGCGGCAACTGGTGGGAAGTCTTCAACGAGCCCGAGCTCAATGCTCTCGAAGACCAGCTCAATATCAACAACCAGAACATCAAGGAATATTTCCAGAACTACATGGCGGCCCGTGCCGTCATCGCCGAAGCGCGCGCCCAGTATTGGCCCACCGTCACCGCCGCTCCCTCTTGGAGCCGCTCGCGAACCTCCGCCAACCAGCGCGTTTCTTCCACCGCCACCACCGGAAACACCACCAGCCTCTGGAACGCGCCCCTCGACGTCTCCTGGACGCCCGACTTCTGGCAGAAGATCCGCAACGAGGTGCGCGAGGCGCAATACGCCGCGCAGGTCAGCGCCGCCGACCTCGAAGTCGAAAAGCTCACCGAGCAGTCCAGCCTTGCCGAGTATTTCTTCGAAATCCGCGGCCAGGACATGTTGCAGCAGATCCTCGATGCCACGGTGACCGCCGACCAGAAATCGCTCGATTACAACCAGGCGCAGTACGACACCGGCGTCGGCGACTACATCTCAGTGGCCGAAGCCAAGACCACGCTGGAAGCAGCCCAGTCGGCTGCCGTTAACGTCGGCCTGTTGCGCGCGCAATATGAACACGCCATTGCCATGCTGATCGGCAAGGTGCCGACCGACTTTTCCATTCCCGTCAAGCCCATGATCTTTTCGGCGCCTCCCATTCCCACCGGCGTTCCCTCCCAGCTTGTCGAGCGGCGCCCAGACGTCGCCGCCGCCGAGCGCACCCTCGCTGAGGCCAACGCCACCATCGGCATCGGCTATGGCGCGTTCTTCCCGCAGGTCACCATCTCTGCGGATGCCGGTTACCAAAGCGCCACCTTGACGCATCTCTTCGATTGGCCCAGCCGCGTCTGGTCGATCGGGCCCTCCGTCTCGCAAATCCTCTTTAACGGCTTTCTCTATCGCGCCGAGCTGCACCAGTACGTTGCCCAGTACAACGCCGATGTTGCCACCTATCGCCAGTCTGTCCTCACTGCGTTCCAGCAGGTTGAGGACTCGTTAGCCGCCACGCGCAATTACTCGCAGCAGATCATCCGTCAACAGCAGGCCGTCAAGGACGCGCAGGATTATCTCAATCTGGAACTGGTTCGCTACAACACGGGCGTCGATCCCTACGTCGATGTCGTGGTAGCGCAAACCACCCTGCTCACCAACCAGGAAACACTGAACAGCCTTCAGGTCAACGAAATGACATCGGCTGTGCTGCTCGTGCAGGCCCTCGGCGGTGGATGGGATCGCTCACAGCTTCCCACCCCGAATCAGGCTGGCGCCAAAACCACCAAAGCCGACTACACACTGCAGCAATAGCCTTCAGCTCTGAATTGTCCGCCCCGATCCACGCCCCAGGCCCGCGCGCTGCCTTCGCGCAGCACCGCCGCAACAGCCGTTCGCGCGAAACGCGAACCGCTCCGTCAAGAACAAGCTGAAAGCTGAGAGCTGAAGGCTGCCTTACTGCGCAGATCGATAGCAGATATTGTCGCCGTCCAGCCGGTATTCCGCCGAGCAAACGTCGCCGCCGCAGATCATGGTCTCGCCCCCGTATAGCTGGCGCCGCGTGATTAATCCCAGTGTTCCGCAGCGCGGGCAGGACATCACCGCCACATAAGGATTCTGCGCCTGGCCCAATTTGGCCTGGTTCTCCAACACAAACACCGTGCCCGGATCCATTCTCTCCGGGATCCACTCGTCAAGAAACTGCAAATCGGCTGTCATCGTTCCCTCCATTGGGTTGATGCAACCAGGCCGCCTTCGCGTCTTTCTGCCCGGCTCTGTTGATTGTGTGCAACAGCAGGCTGCGAACCTCTTACCGGAATTGGATGTTTCCGGTCATGCACAGTGTTGCCACCCGCGCCCCTTCATGTCAATCCGAATCCGGTTCGAGCAGTAACAACTAGGATTCATTTCCCTCCCACAAAGGCGTTACTTCCCACCGAACAGCGCTCGCTGAGAAACACCGCGGCGGCCGGGCTCACCGCGACGCCGACGTCGCCGCCGCGCTGCGCGCATGCTCAAAATTATCGATAGACCGGTAGGTTTCCTCGTTCCGCAGAATCGCTTCCACATATTCGCGCGTCTGCGTGAACGGAATCGATTCAATGAACTCGTCGATGCCCGAATACGGTCCCGCCGCCTCCCAGTCCGTCACGCGATAATCGCCCGCGTTGTAGGCTGCCAGAGCGTATTCCTGCACGCCGCCAAACTTGTCCAGCATCTGCCTGAGGTAACGGCATCCCAGCCGGATGTTGGTCTCCGGATCGAGCAACTGAAAAGTTTGAAAATGGGTCAATCCTTCTTCGCGCGCCATCGCCCTGCCCACTGACGGCAACAGTTGCATCAGCCCGTACGCATTGGCATACGAAATCGCCGATGGATCGAACTCCGACTCCTGCCGTATCAGCGATGCCACCAGATACGGATCGAGATTGTTCTTCGCTGACTCCGCCTTAATCGTGTCCCACCACGCCTCGGGATACAGAATCCGCCAGTACGCCAGCGGAATCGACTGGATCGAAGCCGACGACGCATTGGGAATCGCCTTCTTCAGCGCGCGAATTCCCCGATACACTTCCCCATACGACGAATATATCTGCGCTTCGGCCAGCGCGCTCCACGACCCCGAATCCGGATCGGCCCTGATCTCGTCGGCAACATACTCATTCAATCCTGCGTTGGCCAGCAGCCGCGCCTTCGCCAGATGCGGACTGTCCTCGGGAAATGCATCCACCAGGTGCGGCTCCGGCAAGGGCTGGAACTGGTCCAGCTCCGGCTCCGACGCCGGCTTCGCCCCGCCCGCTCCCCCGGCGCCCGGCAAGCGGCTGGCGCTCGCGGGGGCAGATAGTTCCTTCAGCCTCTCTCTCGCCATCTGTGCATAGAAAAAGTGTTGGTAGGCGCGCACGATCGCCCGGTAATTTGCCGCCGCCTGCGCCGGCTCATGATCCTCGGCCTCAAACAGCCGCGCCCGCCAATAAAGCGCCGCCACCGTCTCCATCGCCCCCGGATACTGCCTGATCTGCTCGTCGAAGATTCGCTCGGCGTCAGCGTAGAGATGCTGCCGGTAACTCAGCCAGCCCGCCTTCCAGTGCGCCGCGGCGGCATTCTTGTCGCCCGGAAAATGCGCCGCCAGGTAGCCGTAATACTCCACCGCCTTGGCATAGTCGCGGCTCAGCAGGTACATGTTGCCGCTCGAAAACAGCGCTTCCGCCAGCCACGGGCTGTGCGGATACCGCCGTTCCATCTCCTCGACAATCCTCTGCTGATCCTCCGTATCGTTCCGCCCGCGCGCCAGCTCCATCAGCAGGTCCAGCCGGTGCGCGCCATTCTCGTCGTCGCTATCGGGCAGCGCCTGCACCTCGGCCGGCGTCAGCCGCTTCAGCTTCAGTTCGCATGCGGCCTCCGCCACCGCAATGCTGTTCCGCGTCTCCGCGTCCAGTCCCGGCTCGCTCTTGAGCGCGCGGTATTGCTCCGCCGCATCGCTGTAACGGCCGGCATTGAAGTACGCGTCCCCCAGCGTGCGCAGCTCCGCAATCGTCAGCGTCGCTTCGGCCCCCATCTGCGTCAGCCTGGCGCGCGCCGTCAGCGCCTCAGGGCTCAGCGGATACGTCATCAGGACGTGCTTGAACGTCGTCTCCGCGGCCTCCATCTGGCCCAGCGCGAACTGCACTTGCCCGGTGGCCAGTTGGAATCCCGCTCGATTCGCCGCGGCAGTCCCCTCCGCGCTGGCCAACACCTCGCGCGCCTCCGCCACACGGTTCAGCGCCATCAGCACATTGGCTTCCAGCTCCGGCGCCTGCGCGTTAAAGATGCTCTCCGGGTACCGGTCCGCATATCCGTGCAGCAGCGCCTCTGCCCCGGCTTCGTTTCCCGATTCATGTTCCGCCTTCGCGCACAGAAAATCGTCGTAGTCCGCCAGCTCTTCTCCATTGCGCTTGGCCAGGGCAAAATTCTCCGATGCCTCGGCGTAACGCTTGTCGAGAAGATAGGCGTGGCCCAGCGCAAGATACGCCGCGGCCGCTGCTTCGCCCGTGTGCTTGCGCGCGTACGCCGTCACGCCTTCATAGGCCTGCGCCGTGCGCAGCAGCGCAAGTTGCTGCGCCATCGGCCGCAACTCCGTCGACGCGACAAAGGCTCGTTTCAACCGCGCCGTCCTCGCCAGCCTTGCGGCGCGGCTCGCCCGCGAAGCCGACGAACGCGATCTCGGCCGCGTCGTGTGTTTCGGGGCAGTCTTCCGCGTCACCCCCGGCCTGCCCGGCGCCGCGGGCTTCGCTGCGGGGTGGTTCCGGATCGATGACGGCACACTCGCCGCAGGTGTGCTCGCGGCGGGCGCGTTGGGTGCCGGCGTTTTTGTCTCCTGCGGCCCCGCAGGCCCCCCTGCCATCAACGCAGCCAGCGTCAGCGCCGCCCCGTATCGCGTCGCGCCGAGTCCGGAAAATGGGGAAAATCGACCACGCATAATTCCACTTTATGACGATTGGACGCAAACCGGGCCTCTGGAGAACCACCCGCGTTACGTTTTAGCTCTTGCCGGCATCCCTCTTTTGAGGGACGGCTCGGCGCTCCGTCCACCCTTCACGAACCACGACCCTCCAACCGCATCGCTTGGCCGCTCGCCCCGCCCTCCATTACACTCTTCTTTTAGGGCCCCCGTTCCGGTTCTTCCGGCCGGTCCGCGTCCCTCGACCTTTCGCCCCGATTTTTCGCATCGAATGCCCATGGCAACCATCCAACAAAACGAGGGTTTAAACGAGCAGCATCCCGACGTGGCGCTGGTTGCCAGAGTACGCGCCGGAGATGTTGGCGCCTACGACGAGCTGGTTCGCAAATACGAACGGCAGATCTTCAGGATTGCGCAGCACATTACGCAAAACCGCGAAGACGCAGAAGACGTGATGCAGGATGCCTTCGTCAAGGCCTTCGAAAAGCTCGACCAGTTCCAGGGGAATTCGAAGTTCTACACATGGTTGGTTCGTATCGCAGTCAACGAGAGCCTGATGCGCCTGCGCCGGCGCCGCACAGGCAAAATGGTCTCGATCGACGAGGATCTGCAGACCGAAGAGGGGTCCGTTCCCCGCGACTTCGCCGACTGGGCTCCCAACCCCGAAGACAACTACAACCAGTCCGAACTGGCGGACATTCTGCGCAAGACCATTCAGGGATTGCCGCCGGGTTTCCGCGTCGTCTTCGTTCTGCGCGACGTCGACGGCCTTTCCACCGAGGAAACCGCCGAAACTCTGGGTTTAAGCATTCCAGCCGTCAAATCGCGCCTGCTGCGCGCGCGGCTGCAGTTGCGCGAACGTCTCAGCCGCTATTTCAAGCGCAAACCGGCGCCTGCCGTCGCGCAGTCTACACGGAGTTGACCAAGTGACCTGCACAGAATTTCTCGCGATGCTCGATGACGTTATCGACGAATCGATGGCCGCCCAAACACGCGCCGAGATCGAAGCCCACATCAGCAAATGCGGCCACTGCGAAGTCGTCCTCAACACCACCCGCAAGACCATCGAAATCTACCAGTGCCACGAGCTCTACGAGCTACCTGCCGACGTCAGCTCCCGCCTCCACGCCGCCATCAAGACCCGCTGCACCAAGATCCGCTAGCCTGTCTTCCCTTTGCTCCATCCCCTCAACCGGCCGGCATGAGCCCCTGAAGGACGTCTTCCGAACTCCGCGCCGTTTTTGACCAGCAGCGCGCCAAGGATAGGCAATAGCCCATCAAGGCGGCCATCCGGCCAGGAGATGCAGGCTGCAACCAAGCCTGCGCCTCCCTTAGCCGGAGTCTCCGGGACGGCCTGCCTTTGCCTTGCCTTCAGCAGCTCGCCCACGGCGTCATCAAGGCTTCAGCTTCCTATTTCGCCTGCGCCAGCCCCTCAACCACCGCGGCAAGTTTATCGAGTATCTGCTTGGTGCCCTCCAGCTGACCGCTCTTCATGGCGTTCTGCATGGTCTCGTTTCCAATGAAGGTGAGTTTCGTCTGGCCATTTCCAATATCCTCAAAAAGAATCACGTCGTGCACATTTTCGATGGCCTCATGTTCGATCCCGTATTGCTCAGGCTCGACCCTGTTTCCCTTCGAGTCGGAAAAGTACATCGAGGAAACGATCTTCTCCTGCGGAACAATCTCATGGTACTCACCACCATTCCAGTACTCCTGCCCATCCGGCGCTCTCATGCAGTAGAGAAATTTCCCTCCCACGCGAAAATCCATCTTGCAAACAGGTGCGGTAAAACCCTTCGGGCCCCACCACTGCATCACATATTTCGGTTCTGTCCACGCCTTCCAAACCAATTCGCGTGGAGCATCAAAAACTCTGGTCACAACCATCCGCTCCGTCTCATTCACCGTGTTTTTTGTCATCTCCTACCTCCGCTCTTTTCATTTGATTGACAACCGCATCCAGCTTGTCGAAACTCTCTTCCCAGAATTGCCGATAGCTGATCGCCCAGTCGCTGACTGTCTTGATCGCTTCCGGCCTGAGTGCGCAGATACTCTCTCGTCCACGCTTCGTCTTCATCACAATCCGCGCCCGCACCAGGTAGGCGATATGCTTTGAAATCATCTGCTGCGACAGCGCAAACGGTTCCGTCAAGCCATGCACAGAGGCAGGCCCACGCGAGAGCCGGTCGATCATCGCGCGCCGGGTCGGATCAGTCAAAGCCGCAAATGTGATGCTTAGCCCATCCACAACCGTATGGTAGTGGATTTGTGCCGAATGTCAATGGGTATTTTTCGCGATTCCTCGCTTGTCAATGCTTTTGGCAATCACGTCACACCATAATTCTGCTCTGAACTCTTTTCAATGCTGCATGTTACGCCATACATAATTTTCTTCGCTCACAGTGCATATCATTTTCCCGTCCGGCGCATAATTCAATTAGCGCCTCAAACGGGGTGCCGGTGCCCTTGGCGCCAGCTCTTTGAAAAACCCCCGTCCCGCCCGGAAAATAAAAAAAACGGTTTTCCACAGGGCTTTTTGCTTATAACTCATTTATAATCAACAAAAATAGCCGAAAATCGCGTACAAAAACGGTCAAAAACGTACGCAATTCCGCCAGTTTTTGCCCCTTTGTCCCTCTTAACGGGCCCAAATCGGCAAGTCATCTTGCCACCGGCCAATGCCTGGACCACAATGAGCAAATGAGGGGCAACCGGAAGGCCCCCGCACCACAACTTTCACCCCAGCTCAGCGTTTGAAGGCACAGGACGACCACGCCGCGCGATGCTTCGCCGGCAACCCCAAAGCCCGGAGCTCTCGCGATGGATCGTTTCAAAGCCTCCCTCGCCATCCTTCTCTGCTGGAGCTTCACTCTTCCCGCTCCGCTGGGCTTGGCCCAGCAGGCGGCTGCATCCGCCGATGAAACGCTCCCCAACCCACCTCGCCGCCAGGCCTACCACTCTGATCTGATCCAGGGCGACGACCGCATCCTCCATGCGCTCAACCGCTTCACCTTCGGCCCGCGTCCCGGCGATCTTGAAGCCGTGCGCAAAATGGGCCTCGAGAACTGGTTCAACCAACAGCTCCACCCGGCAAGCCTCGACGAGAAAGACCTGACGGCAAAGCTGGCCGCCTACCCGGCCATGCAGTGGACGCCCGAACTGCTCCTCTACCGCGCGCCCAATGGCGCCACCATCCGTCAGGCGCTCAACGGCAAGGCGCCCATGCCCGATGGCGGCACGCTGCGCGCCGTCTATGACAACCAGATCTACCGCCTGCAACTCAAGAAGGAAGGTCTGGCCGGCAAGAAGGCCCAGGCCGCCGGCATCGCCCCGAACCCGCAATCTTCCGCTGTCGCCGGCGACCCAATGAACGCCGCGCCCGCGCACCCCGCGCCGGACCAAAACATGACTGCAGGCTCCGAGGCGTCGATGGCCGCGCCCCAGGCCGGGCAAAACGCCGCCATGAACCCGCCCGCGCCAGGCAACTCCGGCCCGCCAAATCAGAACGCGGCCGAAGCCGCCGGCCTCGCGCCGCAGTTTTCCCCATCCGAGATTCGCGTCATCCTCGCGCTTTCGCCGGAGCAGCGCGTCGATCGTCTCTCCGCAATGCAACCCGAAGACTTCGAGGGCTTCATCAAGTCGCTCAGGGGCCAGCAGCGCCAATTGCTCCTGGCCGATCTCGACCCCGGCCTGCGCGAGTGCGTCGAAGATCTCGAGAATCCCCGCCAGATGGTCGTCGGCGAACTCTTTGCCCAGCGCCTCACCCGCGACATCGACTCCAACGCCCAACTCCAGGAGGTGATGACCGACTTCTGGTTCAATCACTTCAACGTCTACGTCGCCAAAGACGAGCAGATGCCCTACTACCTCGTCAGCTACGAGCGCGACGTGATTCGCCCGCGCGCCCTGGGCAAGTTCGAAGATCTCCTCGAAGCCGTTGCGCACTCGCCCGCGATGCTGCTCTACCTCGACAACGCGCAGAGCGTCGGCCCTGACTCCTTCTTCGCTCTTCGCGCAAAAGAGAACGACTTCCGCCGCCCTAAAGACAAGCGCCAGCCGCCGCAGGGCCTCAATGAGAACTACGCGCGCGAGTTGATGGAGCTCCACACTCTGGGCGTCAACGGCGGCTACACGCAGGCCGATGTCACCCAGGTCGCGCGCATTCTCACCGGATGGACCATCGATCGGCCGCAGCAGGGCGGCGGCTTCATGTTTAACCCCATGCGCCATGAGCCGGGCACAAAAGTCGTCATGGGCCAGAAGTTCAAAGAGAACGGCGAAATGGAGGGCCGGGCGCTGTTGCACTTCCTCGCCACGCGTCCCGCTACGGCTCAGTTCCTCTCGCGCAAGCTCGCCATCCGGTTTGTGGGCGACGATCCTCCGCAGAGTCTCGTGGATCGCATGGCCGGGGCCTATCTCTCAAGCGGCGGAGACATCGCGACAGTTCTCACCACGCTCTTTCACTCCCCCGAGTTCTGGGCGCCGTCTGATTTTCGCGCCAAGGTCAAAACGCCGCTTGAGTTCGTCGTATCGGCAGTGCGCGCCAGCAACGCGAATATCGCCAATATGCAGCCCCTTGTCGCCAACCTGAGGCAGATGGGCATGCCGCTCTACGGCGCGGTTCCACCCACCGGCTACAAGTGGGACGCAGCAGACTGGGTCTCGACCGGCGCCCTGGTCGACCGCATGAACTTTGCCCTGTCTCTGGCCGCCAATCGTCTGCCCGGAATCACCGTCGAATGGGCGCCCGATGTCGACGTCAACGCTCTGATGAGCGACGACTCGGCCAGGCAGGTGGTTCCCACTCCCGAATCCGAAGAAGCTCGTCTCGAGCCCATGCTGATCGCCGGCGGCGCCAGCGACGCCACGCGCGCCGCCGCACTCAAGGAGCTTGAGCAGCAGAATGCCCAGAACGGGCCAGCCGCATTGCCCGTCGCCGCTGCGTCGCGCCGCAACAATCGCGCGCCCGCCGCCGACGCCTACGAGCGTGAAGATCAACTGCTGGCCGGATTGCTCATGGGCTCTCCCGAATTCCAGCGCAGATAGCGGAGGGAGCGGGAGCCCTCAGGCTCCTGAAATCCCGGAGAGAGAACGACGGGGCTTCAGCCCCGGAAAGCTGACGGCTGATAGCTGAAGGCTGACAGCCCAGGAGTACACATGAACCGCCGATTCTTCCTGCACAGGGGCGCGCTCGCCGTGGCCGGCACAACTGCCATGCCGAACTTTCTCGTCCGCTCCATTCTTGCGCAAGCCTCGCCGGCGAAAAGCCGGCGTCTCGTCGTCATCTTCCAGCGCGGCGCGGCCGACGGCCTCAACGTCGTCGTTCCCCACCGCGAGAAGAATTACTACGCGATGCGCCCCAGCATCGCCATTCCACAGAATCAGGTCGTCGATCTGGATGGGTTTTTCGGCTTGCATCCGTCTTTGGCTTCATTCAAGCCGCTCTACGATGCGGGTAACCTGGCCATCGTGCACGCCTGCGGCTCGCCCGACATGAGCCGCTCGCACTTTGATGCGCAGGATTTCATGGAGTCGGGCACGCCGGGTGTCAAGGGCACTGAGGATGGCTGGCTTAACCGCGCTTTGCAGGCCGAAGACCTCATCCATCGTTGCGCCGGAACCTGTGAAGCGCACACGGCTTTTCGCGCTCTCGCACTCGGCGCCGATGTGCCGCGCACGCTGGCCGGCAAAATCCCCGCCATCGCCATCGGCAACGTCAACACCTTCGCGGTAGGCGGCCGCGGCCCGCAGCCCGGTCCGGCAGCCAGCGCGTTTGAAGCCATGTACGCCGATTCAGGCGACAAGATCTTTCACGCTGCCGGTGACGAAACCTTCGAGGCCGTCAAGATGCTACGCGCCGCCAATCCCGGCCAATACCAGCCCGCCGCCGGAGCGCTGTACCCCAATTCCGAGTTCGGCAGGAACATGCAGCAGATCGCCCAACTGCTCAAGGCGAACCTGGGCGTCGAAGCCGCGTTCACCGATGTCAGCGGATGGGATACCCACCAGAACCAGGGCGGCGTCAGCGGCCAGCTGGCCAATCGCCTCACCGATTTCTCCAACTCCATCGCCGCCTTCTGGCGCGACATGGGCGACGACGCCGGCGACATCACGCTGGTGACCATGTCTGAGTTCGGCCGCACCGCGCGCGAAAACGGCACCGGCGGCACCGATCACGGCCATGCCAATGCAATGTTCGTTCTCGGTGGAAAGATCAAGGGGGGCAAAGTCTATGGCCGTTGGCCCGGCCTCGATAACGATCAGCTCAACCAGGGACGCGATCTGGCTCTCACTACCGACTTCCGCCAGGTCCTCGGCGAAGTGGTCACCCACACCATGGGTACGGAGAATCTCGACCTGGTCTTTCCCGGCGCTGCAGTTGCACGCACGCGATTCTTGCGGCTGACGTAACGCCGAATCCGCCTTCTCCAGTTGCCGGGCCTCTGAACGAGTCTCTTTCCGCGCTCCTCAGTGCGTCGCCATCATCTCCATGACGTCTTTGCGCAGCGCCATGCGGCTGGCCTCGCGTGTGTAGAACATGTGCCCGCCCGGGTATTCCCGCACCGACAGCCGCGTGGGATCGCCCATGACAGGAACCTGATTCGCGCTCAACACCGAGCCCATGAACGGGCAAGAAAGATCGTCCCAGCCGTGCGCGATGATGACACGCATCTTGGGGTCGGCGGCAATCGCCTGCCGCAATTGCTCCATGGAGCCCTGGCGCTCCTCCGCGCCGCCCTGCCACAACCGGTTTACGTCGTACGAGAGCGCGTTGTAGCGGGCGTCGACATCCCAGCCCACCGTGTGCGTGATGAAGTTGACCATCGCCTCCGTCACGGGCGCAATGATCATCGCCAGCAATGGGTCGTTGGCGCGCTGTCGGGCTGCGTACGGAAAAGGATCGAACATCGTGACATTGGAGTCGTAGACCGAACCGAGCTTGCCCTGCTCGCGATAGATCTCGCGCAGGTAAGCTTCCGTATCAATTCGCCCGCCGGAAACCTTGACGAACTGTGGATCGAGCCCGGTCATCTCCGTTACCCGCTGGATCATGCGGTTGGTGGCCTCTGGATCGCTGCGGCCCTTGATCAGCGTGGCCGCATAGTCACCCTCGGTATAGGCGATCACGGCCTGCATAGCCTCTGGAGTGAGCTTATGCTGCCGCTCCAGATTCGCCGCGGTAATGGGAGGCAATGTGAGCATCCACGGCAGTGGGGAAAAGATCTCGCCGTCTCTCTCAATCGTCGGATTGAGATACGGCGAAACCAGAACGAACCCGTTCATCGCCACGCCCAGTTGAGATTGGAGGTAGTAGGTCATGCGCGGGCCGCGAAATCCGCCATAGCTCTCGCCCACAAGATACTTTCGCGAATCCATGCGATTGTTCTTCACCAGCCAGTCGTACACGATGCGGGAAAGATACTCGATGTCGGGCTCGGTGGAATAGAAAAGCTTTTTGGACTCGTCTTCGGAGACCTGCGAACGGCTGAAACCGGTGCCCACAGGATCAATGAAAACCAGGTCGGTAAAGTCGAGCCAGGTGCCCTGGTTGTCGGTCAGCACCGGGCGGTCCGAGGGGCTGTCGCCTTCGTTACCGAACTGCAGATGCTTGGGACCGATCGCGCCGAAGTTCAAATAAACGCTCGAGGCCCCCGGCCCCCCGTTGAAGACGAATGTGACCGGCCGGTTGTCGCCCGCCATGGTGTATGCGGTGACCACCACCTGGCCGGCCACCTTTCCGTCTTTGTCGCGCGAGGGATACGCGCCCACCGTCACCGTATAGTCCAGCGACTTCCCATTGAGGAGCATCGATTGGTGCACGCTCTTTTCGGGAGGCAGCGGGGGCAGCTGGTCCTTCTCGCTCCCGGGCTTCTCGCTCGCACCCTTGTTGTCTGGCGGCTTTTCGGCGCTCGCTGGCTTCTGTGCCTCGGGCGCCGGCTTGTCGCTCTGCGCAAAGAGGGGTGGGGCCATGCACAGGGCTGCAAACACCGGTAGGGCACGATGAAAACGCAATCTGTTCATCCGGTTGGTCCTCCTTCATTACCATACAGGGCCAAATCCAAGCCGGCCCTCGGATCGGCTGGATCGACTGCATCGACTGCATGCCGCCGGGCAGTTCAATGTAGACCCCGCGTGGAAACCAGCTCAAGTTCACCCGCCCGCTCGCCGAATGAAGTAGAGGCTTTCACTCGGCGCACACGCGCGAAGCCTATAATCGCTTCAGCCTCGCTCTTGCGAGTGCAGGTTATGAAAAAATTCCCAGCCCTTTTTCCCTCACTTCTTTTGCTCGTCATCGGTTGGTCCGTAACTTCGCAGCTTTCCGCGCAGGACACCGCGCCCAAGCCAGCTGCAAAACTCGCCTTCGAAGTCGCTACCATCAAGCCTTCGGCTCCCCTCGACCGCGCCAGGCTCGCCGCCGACATTCAGGCCGGTAAAATGCCGCGCCTCGGCCCGCGCGTCACTGCCTCGCGCGCCGACTACATCTACATGCCGCTCAACGACATCATCGCTCTTGCTTACAACATGAGGAACTACCAGGTCACTGGCCCCGATTGGATCAAGAGCGAGCGCTTCGACATAGAAGCAACTCTGCCCGAAGGCGCCAGCAAAGATGATGCGCCCGCCATGCTCCGAGCGCTGCTCGAAGATCGCTTCAAGCTCTCGGCCCACAAGGAAACCCAGGAGCAAAAGGTGCTCGCGCTTCTCGTCGGCAAGAATGGCGCCAAACTCAAGCCGTCAACCGCAGTTGCCCAGCCCGTCGATCCCGACGCGCCGCTGCAGCCCAATCAGGTTGTGATGGATGGCCCCGAAGGCTCCGTTCGCATCACGCGAAAGCCCGATGGCTCCATGATCTTCGACCTCGGTAAGCGTGGAACAGTCACGCAGACCATCGACGCTCAGAATCAATCTCTGCGCCTTGACTCAAGCATGGTCACCATGGCCGGGTTCGCGGAAACACTTTCCACCATCCTCGCCCGCATGGGCGGCCGGCAGGTCGTCGACATGACCGGCCTCACCGGCAACTACGAGGTCGCCGTGGAGATCTCCTTCGCCGACCTCATGGCCCTGGCGCGATCGCAAGGCATTGTGCCACCACCCACGCCACCTGGCAACTCGGCGTCCGCGCCGCCCGTTGCCTCCGATCCCGAAGGCGCAAGCCTCTATCAGTCGGTCAAGCAACTCGGCCTCGAGCTCCAGGAACGCAAAGCGCCCGTCGAACAGTTGATCGTTGACCACGTGGAGAAGATGCCCACTGAGAACTGAACGTGCATCGGGGCTACCAGTCTGCTACTGGCCCGAAGCACCCCGCATGATTTACTCTCGAACGCGGAATGAGACTCAAACAGACGTTTCTCTTTGGCGCGCTCGGCATCGCGGCTTGGGGCTGCTCTACCGTGATGGCGCAACAGTCGAATTCGTCTCAGGAGGTCCCCGACGCGCCGCAGGCGACCGCCGAGGCTACAACGGTTCCCAACGGCCCATACGTAGCCATGGACACGTCCATGGGCCGCATCACCTGCCAGTTCTACCAGAAGCAGGCGCCGAATGCCGTCGCAAACTTCATCGCTCTGGCCACCGGAACGAAAGATTGGACCGACCCCACCACCAACAAGGTGATGCACCACAAGCCCTACTTCGACAACACGATCTTTCATCGCGTCATCCCCGAGTTCATGATTCAGGGCGGAGATCCAACCGGCACGGGCACAGGCGGGCCCGGCTATGCCTTCGACGATGAATTCGATCCCGGCCTCAACTTCGACCGGCCGGGCCGTCTCGCCATGGCCAACTCCGGCCCCAATACCAACGGCAGCCAGTTTTTCATCACTGAGGTTCCTTACGAGTCCCTCGACCAGCACTACACGCTCTTCGGCCAGTGTGACGACGCCAGCCTGTCGGTGGTGAAGGCGATTGCCCGCGTCGAACGCGACGCCAACGATAAGCCGCTCGAGCCGGTGGTTCTGAAAAAGGTGTCGATCGCCGATTCTCTTGATCAATTGCCACCGCCGCTTCCACCACCACCGCCGCCGCCCCCCGCGCCCGGTGCCGCCGCAACGCAAGGCGATCAACCCAGGATCGTAAATATCTCCGCCGGCGTGGCTGCTGGCATGCTCATCGCCAAGACAAATCCGGTATACCCCGTCGATGCCAAGAAAGCAGGCGTCTCCGGAACGGTGGTGCTGGAGGCGATCATCAGTGAGTACGGCGAGGTGCGGGCGCTTAAAGTGATCAGCGGTCCGGCCCAGTTGCAGCAGGCCGCGCTCGATGCGGTCAAGACCTGGCGCTACCGGCCTTATCTCTTGAATGGCGAGCCTGTTGCCGTTCGAACCATCGTCAATATCATCTTCACCCTGGCCCCATAGCGGGCTTTGTCACTTGTCATTACC
>Ga0335074_10006580_pt1 | contig 16117 bp, 14 predicted proteins | sample Lox_Sample_23_FD_206715 | JGI IMG/M metagenome (GOLD analysis project Ga0335074, IMG submission 206715) | Soil microbial communities from Loxahatchee National Wildlife Refuge, Florida, United States - Lox_Sample_2.3 | ecosystem: Environmental > Terrestrial > Soil > Wetlands | place: USA... | reverse complement strand
CCCAGGGGACAGCCAGCCGGGAAGGGGCAGGCCGGCCGGGCGCTAGAGTCGAGAAATGACCGTGGTGCTCATCGTCCGGCACGGCCTGACGTCCTCGACCGGCAAGGCGCTGACCGGCTGGCTGCCGGGGATCTCGCTCGACGACCGCGGCCAGGCGCAGGCGGCAGCCGTCGCCGCCAGGCTGGCCACGGTGCCGCTCGCGGCCGTCGTCAGCAGCCCGCTGGAGCGGTGCATCCAGACCGCGACGGCGATCGCTGATGGCCAGGCCGACCCGATGCAGGTGCTGACCGATGACCGCCTGGGTGAGTGCAGGTACGGGGACTGGACCGGCCAGGCGCTCCGCAAGCTGGCGCACGATCCGCTGTGGCGGGTGGTACAGGCACACCCGAGCGCGGTGACCTTCCCCGGGCCTGACGGAGAGGCGATGAGCGCGATGCAGCAGCGCGCCGTCACCGCCGTCCGTGACTGGAACGAGAAGCTCGGCCCCGACGCCACCTACCTGGTCTGCTCGCATGGCGACGTCATCAAGGCGATCCTGGCCGACGCGCTCGGAATGCACCTGGATATGTCGCAGCGCATCCAGGTCGACCCGTGCTCGCTCAGCGTGATCAGGTACACGCCGTTGCGGCCGTTCGTGCTGCGCATGAACGACACCGGGGCGGACGCTGCGGCGCTGGCGGCGCTTGCGCGCAAGCCAGACGCCAGGCAAGCGAAGTCGGCTGCGGACGCGCAGATCGGCGGGGGAGCGGGAACTGCGGTCAGATAGCCCGGTGCCCATCCGGCGTCCGCCCGAGTGCAGCCCTGCCCTCGAGAGGCAACACAGCAAGGCGGCCAGTCCGGGACTTGTCCCGGCCAGCCAAGCGTGTCGCCGGCTACCGGAGAAAGCCGCTCGCGCCGGTAGCCTGACTGTGGGACCGGGCTGACGGCAACCATGCGGCGACCATGTTGCGGCCAGCTAGCCCGCGGGCAGCTTCGGCGCGGGACTATAGGCGCGGGAGGATAAGGGTCATGCCGGTCTACTCGTACGACCCGCCGGAGCGATTCGTTGCGGGCACTGTTGGCCAGCCCGGGGAGCGCACGTTCTACCTGCAGGCCACGCTTGGCGCGCGGGTGACCAGCGTTGCCCTGGAGAAGGGCCAGGTCAGCCAGCTCGCGGAGCGCCTGGACGAGCTGCTCGACGAGGTTGCACGGCGAACCGGCGCGGGCGGCACCGCAGGTGCGCCCCAGGCTGACGACGGCCCGCTCGACCTGCCGCTCACTGAGGACTTCAGGGTGGGCGCGATCGCGCTGGCCTGGGATCACGACAGTGAGCGCGTCATCATCGAGGCTCAGGAGGAGAGCGAGGAGCCGCTCGAGCCGCTGGCTGACGACATCCCTGAGGACGGCCCGGCTGTGCTCCGGGTACGGATCACCGCCGCGGCAGCCAGGGCGTTCTCCCGCCGCGCCATTCAGATCGTGCGGCAGGGCCGCCCGCCGTGCCCGCTGTGCGGGCTGCCCCTTGATCCGGCTGGCCATGTGTGCCCGCGGCAGAACGGCCACCGGGTCGGGCATGCCTGATGCATCGGCTGCCAGCAGGTCACGGCGCCAGCGGCGATCCAGGGGGGACCGGCCGGTGCCGCGGCCGGTCGACGGCAGCCCGCCCGGCGGCAGCCCGCCCGGCGGCAGCCCGCCCGGCGTCTCCGGCGGTGGCGCCGCCGGGACAGTGGACGAGGCCGCGACACTCGACTTGCTCACGTCCGGCACGCTGGACGTCCAGGGGAGGCTCGTGGACGCCTCGAACGCCACCCTGTACTGCACCATCAGCGGCAATGGCAGCGAGGCGGCGTGCGTCTACAAGCCAGTGGCCGGCGAACGGCCGCTGTGGGACTTTCCCGACGGCACGCTCGCAGGCCGGGAGCTCGCCGCTTACCTAGTCTCGCGGGCAGGCGGCTGGGACGTGGTGCCGCCGACGGTGTACCGGGACGGTCCGTTCGGCCCGGGCATGTGCCAGCTGTGGATCGATACTGACGACTCGGTCGACCTGGTGGAGCTGGCCCGCAGCAGCGACGACGCCCGGCTGCGGCAGATGGCCGTGTTCGATGCCGTCGTCAACAACGCCGACCGCAAGATCGGTCATCTGCTCCCGGTGGCTGCCGGTCGCCTCTACGGCTGTGATCACGGCGTCTGCTTCGGCACCGAGTACAAGCTGCGGACGGTGCTCTGGCAGTGGCGCGGCAAGAAGCTCACGCAGCCTGCCACTGCCGCCCTGCGCCAGGTGCTCGGCCTGCTGACCGATGGCGAGCTGGCCGGCGAGCTAAGCCGCTGGCTGACTGCCGCCGAGGTGGCTGCCACCATCCGGCGGATCGAGCTGCTGCTCGAGCACAACGTGCACCCGTACCCGCCGGCCGACTGGCCCGCGGTTCCCTGGCCGCCGGTCTAGCGACCGGTCAGCGGCCGCCGAGCTCCCCGCGGCGGCGCAGGTACCGCTCGAACTCGCGGGCGATGGCGTCTCCGCTCGCCTCCGGCAGGTCGGTCGCGTCCTTGGCCTCCTCGAGGCTGCGGACGTACTCGGCCACGTCGCTGTCCTGCTCGGCCAGCTCGTCCACGCCGCGTTCCCAGGCCCGGGCCTCAGCAGGCAGGTCCGCGAGCGGCAGCGAGATGTCCAGGATGTCCTCGAGACTTCGCAGCAGCGCCAGGGTCGCCTTGGGGCTCGGCGGCTGGGCGACATAATGCGGAACGGCCGCCCACAGCGACACCGACGGCAGCCCTTTCGCCGCGCATGCCTGCTGCAGAACGCCCACGATGCCGGTCGGACCCTTGTAATCGACCGGCTCGACGTGCAGCTGTGCAGCCAGCTCCGGGCCAGACGTCGCGGCGGTGACCTGGAGCGGCCTGGTATGCGGCGAGTCGGCCAGCAGCGCGCCGAGCAGGACCACCAGCTCGACGCCCAGGTCGGTGAAGGCAGTCACGAGCTCCGCAGTGAATCCGCGCCAGCGCATGTTCGGCTCGATGCCGTGCAGCAGGATCAGGTCGCGGCCTGCCTCCGGCGGCCGGGCAATGGCGAGCCGGGTGGTTGGCCAGACCAGCTCCTCGGCCTGGCCCTCGCTGACCTCCATGACCGGCCGGGTCACCTGGAAGTCGTAGTAGTCCTCAGGGTCGATCTCGCCTATCGGCTTGGCTTCCCAGGCCGAGGTCAGCTGGCTGATCGCACTGCTGGCCGCCTCGCCAGCGTCATTCCAGCCCTCGAAGGCGGCGATTAGTGCAGGCGAGGTGAGTTTGCCTGCAGCGTCGAGCTCGATCGCCAGCCACCTCCCTTCGTCGCGCCCCGTCAAGCGGCCGGCTCACGGCCGACAGCGGCCGGGTAACTAGGTCCAGCCTATGTTCCGCGCCCGGGACCCAGACAAGACCGCGGTCACCAGCGCTGCTAGCGCTGCGTGCCAGGGCCCGGCCCGTGTCTCGCGGCGGTAGCCACCGAGCAGTGCCCGCTGCCGTAGCGCTGCGCGCCTCTGGCTAAGGTATCCGGTGTGCTGCAGGCCGTCATGTTCGATATGGACGGCTTGCTCGTTGACTCCGAGCCGCTGTGGTTCGAGGCAGAGCGCGCCGTGATGGCGCGGCTCGGCGGCTCCTGGTCTGAGACCGACCAGCAGGTGCTGGTGGGCGGGTCGATGGACAGTACCGTCAGCTACCTCCTCGGGAAGGGAACGTGGCAGCCAGAACCGGCTGTCGTCGCCCGCTGGCTGATCGAGGAGATGGTCAGATTGCTGCGCACCCGGCCGCTGCCGGTCATGCCGGGGGCGGCCGAGCTGGTAGCCGAGGTCCGGACCGCCGGGCTGCCACATGCTCTGGTGACCTCCTCAGAGCCAGAGGTGGTCGAGGCCGTCACCGCGCGCCTGCCGATCGGGTCATTCCCGGTCATCGTCTGTGCTGCCGACGTTTCGGTGGCCAAGCCGGATCCCGAGGGCTACCTGCTGGCGGCGGCCAGGCTCGGCGCGGATCCGCAGTTCTGCATCGCGCTTGAGGACTCGCCGAATGGCGTGGCCGCGGCGGAGGCGGCGGGCTACCGCACGGTGGCCGTCCCCGGAGTCGCACCAGTGCCCGAGCAGCCCGGCCGGGTCGTGCTGGGCTCGCTGGCCGGCATGACGCTGGCCCGGCTGCGGGAAAAAGCAGGGCTGGCAGGATGCTGAGCGGGCTCCGGCGGCGCGGATTCCGAGCCTTCGAGCGATCTGACCGGCCCGTAGCTGTGCGACAATAAAGGCGATCACGCCTATGCCGCGCGAAAAGTCGAGCGGCTCGAGGGAGGCGAGACATGCACAACTGGCTCAGCTTCGTGATGAGCGGCTTCGCCGGGCCGGTCTGCATCGCCGTCACCGCAGTCGGACTCGCCCTGTCAGCGCTCGCCTGCCGACGGAAGGGCTTGCGCAGCGGCATCAGGGGCGTTGCCTGGTCGCTGCTGCCCGCCGCAGCGTGGCTGACCCATGCACTCGGGCTTCTTGGCCACCTCGTCGCGGCGATCGTCCAGTTCGGTGCCCAGTTCGCCCTCTCGCCGAAGACCTGGCTCGGCGTCATCTTCGTCGGCGTCTCCGCGGTTCTGTTCCTTGTCTCCGGTGGCATCCCGATGCTGCAGCGGGGTCGGCGGCGGGAGAAGCTAGGCCGCCGCAAGGACGACAGTGCAGCGCCGCGGGCGGCAGCCACGCCTGCCCGGCAGCAGACGGCCATTAGCGCGGGCGACGACGACCTCGGCGACGTGAAGGACATCCTGAAGCGTCACGGCATCACCTGACGCAGCCGCTGGGGCAACTCCCCGAGCTTCTCCGGCGATGCTGGCCGGGAGGACGCCCGCGCAACCTGCCGGCGGCGCCGCGCCGGGCGGCCCGATGTCAGGCCCGACACCCAGCGCCGCGGCGAGCGGCCGCTGCCGGTCCCTGCCCGTTACCTGCTCGTTTCATTCCTGATGCACTTATCGGCGGACGCATACCGGGCTGATCTTCATTCGGTCACAATCAAGCCACGACGATTTCGCTGGGCTTGGCTGGAATCAGGAATCTTGGCATCCTCCAACAAAGAGTTTCTGAAGGTGCCTTCATCTGACCTGTAGTCTCCCGGCAGCCGGTCGGCATGCAGTCCGGCAGGCTGGCCGATCGCTCCGGCGGCGACGTCGCGAAAAGATGGGGCAGGGCCGTCCTTGCGGCCTGCCGCAGGCGCCGCCGGAACCACTAGGAAGGCTGGCGTGTCGGGAGTGAGGATCTGATGGCGGCGCCACTCGAGGTTTCCGCCGCAGAGGCGCAGGCTGCCCCCGAAGAGGTCATCCACGGGCTGTCCGGCAAGCGCATCGAGGGCCGCTCGCTCGGTCAGATCGCCTGGATGCGGCTGCGCCGGGACCGCGTCGCCATGGGCAGCGCGATCTTCGTCGTCTTCCTGATCCTGGTCGCGATCATAGGTCCGTTCCTGGTGCAGAACCCGGACACCTACCACTCGAACCTGCTCAACCAGACGCTGCTGAGCCCGAACGGTTCGTTCGGCGGCATCAGCCTCGCGCATCCGTTCGGCGTCGAGCCGCAGACCGGCCGGGACGTGCTGAGCCGGGTCGTGAACGGTGCGCGCTACTCACTGATCATCGGCTTCCTGTCCACGGTGCTGGCGGTCGTCATCGGCGTGTTCTTCGGGCTCATCGCCGGTTACTTCGGCGGCTGGCTGGACGGCCTCATCGCGCGCACCATGGACGTCTTCCTCGCCTTCCCGCTGCTGGTCTTCGCGATCGCGCTCGTCGGGGTGCTACCGACGAACGCCAGCTTCTTCGGGCTCGCGCTGGCTGGCAACACGCTCCGGATCGGGCTGCTGATCTTCATCATCGGGTTCTTCAGCTGGCCGTACATGGGCCGGATCATCCGCGGGCAGGTGCTGTCGCTGCGCGAGCGGGAGTTCGTCGATGCGGCCAGGAGCCTTGGTGCCCGCGGCCCCTACATCCTCTTCCGTGAGCTACTGCCGAACCTGTGGGGCCCGATCCTGGTCTACGCCACGCTGCTGATCCCGACCAACATCCTGTTCGAGGCGGCGCTGTCGTTTCTCGGCGTCGGAATCATCCCGCCCACGCCAAGCTGGGGCGACATGCTGTCCAACGCCGTCACCAACGGCTACTACTACATCGACCCGATGTACATGGTCATCCCCGGCATGGCCATCTTCCTCACCGTCATGGCCTTCAATCTCTTCGGCGACGGGCTGCGCGACGCGCTCGACCCGAGAAGCCGCTGATCCCAAGACTCGCCCTATCCAGCAACGCGCAGTAATGACAGGAGGCGCTTTCCCCCAATGAGAAGTCGCAAGAGCCTGGTGCTCGGCGCACTGACGGCCACGGCGGCGCTCACGCTTGCCGCCTGTGGTACCAGCGGCACGAGCCCGACGTCTTCGTCGAAGAGCTCCACGTATTTCAATGAGGGCATCACCAAGGTGGTCGACCCCTCGACCAAGGCCACCAACGCGACGATGACCATCGACGCGGCGGTGACGCCCGACTCCACCGACTACGACAACACCTACTACGCCTTCATGTGGGACTTCGTGCGGCTGTACAGCATGTCGCTGCTGACGTACAAGTCCTGCCCCGGCGCCTGCGGCGAGCAGATCGTGCCCGACCTGGCTACCGGCCTCGGCACCGTCAGCGACCACGGCCTGATCTGGACCTACCACATCCAGCCAGACGTCAAGTTCCAGAACGGCGCGACGGTTACCTCAGAGGACGTCAAGTACGGGGTTGAGCGGACGTTCGCGAAGAACCTCCTGCCGAACGGCCCGACCTACTACCAGGTCCTGCTCAACGACCCGAGCTACCCCGGGCCGTACAAGGACAAGAACCTGATGGGCCTGACGTCGGTCACTACGCCGAACTCGACCACTATCCAGTTCCACCTGCTGCACCCGTTCTCGGACTTCAACTACGTGGTGGCGCTGCCGCAGAGCACCCCGGTGCTGCCGAGCTGGGACACCGGATCGCACGGCGGTGCGAACTTCCAGCTGGACCCGATCTCGACCGGGCCGTACGAGTTCAAGAGCTACACGCTGAACAAGCAGCTCACGCTGGTGCGGAACCCGTACTGGAAGGCCTCCACCGATCCGCAGGCCAAGCAGCTGGTCGGCAAGATCGTCGTGAACTTCAACATGAACCAGAACACGGTCGACAACGACCAGATCGCCAACTACGCCGACATGGACCTCCAGGGCCTCGGCGTGCAGACGGCAGCGAAGGACAAGATCCTCAGCACGCCGTCGCTGAAGGCCGACGCTGACGACCCCATCAACGGCTTCCTCCGGTTCGCCTACATCAACGAGAAGGTCATCCCGAACGTCCACTGCCGGGAGGCCATCGAGTACGCGGCCAACAAGGTGACGCTGCAGGACGCCTATGGCGGTCCGGTGGTCGGCGGCCAGATCGCCACGACGGTGATCCCGCCGAACATCATCGGCTACAACAACTTCGACTACTACGACGCGGTGTCCAAGCCCACCGGTGACGTCGCTGCCGCGAAGGCGCAGCTGAAGCTCTGCGGTCAGCCCAATGGCTTCGCCACCGGGCTGGCGTACCGGTCGGACCGGCCGACCGATGTGCTCGCAGCGCAGGCGCTGCAGACTGCACTTGCCGCGGTGGGGATCAAGGTCACGCTGTCCGGCTACCCGACCGGTACCTACTACAGCAACTACGCCGGCGTTCCCGCCTACGTCCACAGTCACGACCTCGGGATTGACCTGGGCGGCTGGGGTGCCGACTGGCCGGACGGCTACGGCTTCCTTGACGAGCTGTCCAACGGCAACGCGATCGCGCCGGCTGGCAACACGCAGATCTCGGAGATCAACGACCCGACGATCAACAACCTGTTCACCAAGGCGGCCGGCTCGACGAGTGCGGCAGCGAACATCCCGATCTGGCACTCGATCGACGAGGACATCATGGCGCAGGCGGCCATCCTCCCGATCGTCTACCAGAAGGTGCTGCTGTACCGGAACCCGAACCTGACGAACGTCTACATGGACCAGTACTACGGCATGTACAACTACGCCGTGCTGGGCCTGAAGTAGCAAGTCAGAATCGAATCGAGCAGAAAGCAGGTGAGTGCGCCGGTACCCGCCCACCGGGCGGGTACCGGCGCCGCGCGGCGTGATTACATTCATCATCAGGCGGCTCATCGCCACCGTGATACTGCTGGTCATCGTCAGCACGATCACGTTCGCGATCTTCTTTCTGCTGCCCAGGCTGGCCGGCGAGACTCCCTACGACCTCGCCGCCAGGTATGTTGGCCGGAACCCGATCCCGTCGCAGATCCACGCGATGGAGGTCCGGCTCGGGCTGAACGAGCCCATCCAGGTGCAGCTCGGTCACTTCCTGAAGGCCATCGTGTTCGGCGAGACCTACAGCAATGGCACCAGCAAGGTCTACTGCGCCCCGCCCTGCCTCGGCTATTCCTGGCGTAACCAGCAGCCGGTCTGGCCGTTGCTGGTCAGCGACATCCCGGTCACGGCGTCGCTGGCGATCGGCGCGGCCCTGCTGTGGGTGGTCGGCGGTGTGGCGATCGGCGTCCTCTCCGCGCTGCGCCGTGGCAGCATCTTCGACCGTGGCGCGATGGCCCTTGCGCTGGCGGGCGTGTCGCTGCCCATCTTCTTCACCGGCCAGGTCGCGCTGCTGCTGTTCAGCTTCAAGTGGCAGATCTTCAACGTGACCTACGTCGGCATTACCCAGAATCCGCTCCAGTGGGCCAGGAACCTGGTGCTGCCGTGGATCACGCTCGCGTTCCTGTACTCGGCCCTGTACGCCAGGCTGACCAGGGCGGGCATGCTGGAGACGATGAACGAGGACTACATCAGAACCGCACGGGCCAAGGGGCTGCCAGAGCGGATCGTCGTCTTCAAGCACGGCCTGCGCGCAGCGCTGACGCCGATCCTGACAATTTTCGGCATGGACCTGGGCCTGCTGCTCGGCGGCGCGGTGCTGACGGAGAACACCTTCAGCCTGCACGGCCTCGGGTGGTTCACGATCCAGGCGATCGACAACTCAGACCTGCCCGAGATCATGGGAGTGGTGCTGCTGGCGTCGTTCTTCATCGTGGTCGCGAATATGCTCGTCGACATCCTGTACGCGGCCATCGACCCGCGGGTGAGGCTGGCATGATCGGCCGACGCGGCGCCGGCCGGCCGCGAGCCGGCGGGGACGGCCAGGTCGCCGGGGCGACGCAGCTCTCCGGGGCCATGCTCGAGGTGCGCGACCTGCGCGTTCACTTTCCGACCGACGACGGGCTGGTGAAGGCCGTCGACGGGTTGTCCTTCTCGCTGGACCGCGGCAAGACGCTCGGCGTCGTCGGCGAGTCCGGTTCCGGCAAGAGCGTCACCAGCCTCGCCATCATGGGGCTGCACCAGCACACCAGAGCAGAGATCTCCGGTCAGGTGTGGCTCGACGGCGAGGAGCTGGTCACCGCCACTCCGGAGCGGGTCCGGTCGCTGCGCGGCAGCAAGATGGCCATGATCTTCCAGGACCCGCTGTCCGCCCTGCACCCGTACTTCAGCGTCGGGTCGCAGATCAGCGAGGCCTTCCTCATCCACAACAAGGTGAGCAGGAAGGCAGCTAAGCAGCACGCTGTCGACATGCTCGGGCGCGTTGGCATCCCGCAGCCGGCCACCAGGTTCGAGGACTACCCGCACCAGTTCTCCGGCGGCATGCGCCAGCGCGCGATGATCGCCATGGCGCTGTGCTGCGATCCTGAGCTGCTGATCGCGGATGAGCCGACGACAGCACTGGACGTGACGGTGCAGGCGCAGATCCTCGATCTGATCTCCGATCTGCAGCGGGAGTTCGGCTCGGCGGTGATCATCATCACCCACGACCTGGGCGTGGTTGCCGACCTGTCGGACGACATCCTGGTCATGTACAGCGGCCGGGTCGCCGAGTACGGAACGGCCGAGGACATCTTCTGGCGGCCGGGCCACCCTTACAGCTGGGGCCTGCTCAACTCGATGCCGCGGATTGACGAGGCGCGGGCGGAGCGGCTGGTCCCGATCAAGGGCAGCCCGCCCAGCCTCATCAATGTGCCGCCCGGCTGCCCGTTCCACCCACGCTGCGACTTCGCGTCGCTGACCGACGGCCGCAGCGCGACGGAAGTTCCGCTGCTGCGCGAGATTGAGCCAGGCCACATGCTGGCCTGTCACCTGACGTCCGCGCAGCGGGCTAGGCTGCGCCCGGAGCGAGTGACGGCTGCGGCTGGCGGCCGCGGCGAGGAGGACGGCAGTTGAGCACCGCGGCGAGCACCGCACCAGCGGCTGGCCCGGCGAACGCTGCCGGGGCGAACGGCGACGCGCTGCTGCAGGCAATCGGCCTGCAGAAGCACTTCCCGGTCACCAGGGGCATCATCTTCCGGCACCGGGTCGGTGCCGTGCAGGCCGTCGACGGCATCGACTTCAGCGTGTCGGCCGGGCAGACCCTCGGCCTGGTGGGCGAGTCCGGCTGCGGCAAGACCACGACCGGGCGGCTGCTCACCCGGCTGCTCGAGCCCACCGGCGGGCAGATCCTCTTCGACGGGCACGACATCACGCACCTGTCGATGAACCGGATGCGCCCGCTGCGCCGGGACATCCAGATGATCTTCCAGGATCCGTACTCGTCGCTGAACCCGCGGCAGACGGTCGGCGCGATCGTCGGAGCACCGTTCCGGCTGCAGGGAGTCAAGACCGAGCAGGGCACCAAGCAGGCGGTGCAGGAGCTGCTCGAGCTCGTCGGCCTGAACCCGGAGCACTACAACCGGTATCCGCATGAGTTCTCCGGTGGCCAGCGGCAGCGCATCGGCATTGCCCGTACGCTCGCACTCAAGCCGCGCCTGATCGTCGCGGACGAGCCGGTCTCCGCGCTCGACGTGTCGATCCAGGCACAGGTGGTGAACCTGCTGGAGGACCTGCAGAACGAGCTTGGGCTCACCTACGTGGTCATCGCACACGACCTGTCGGTGGTGCGCCACATCAGCGACACCGTGGCGGTCATGTACCTCGGCAAGCTCGTCGAGGTCGCCGACCGGGACTCGCTCTACGCGCAGCCGCGGCACCCTTACACGGTCGCGCTGATGTCAGCTGTGCCGATCCCTGAGCCGGTGCGCGGCGAGGGCGGCACCCGCGAGCGCCGGGAGCGCATCCGGCTGACCGGGGATGTGCCCAGCCCGCTCAATCCGCCGGCTGCCTGCCGCTTCCACACCCGCTGCTGGAAGGCGCAGGACATCTGCCGGACCCAGGAACCGCAGCTGACTGAGCTGGCGACCGGCCACATCGTGGCCTGTCACTTCCCGGAGAACACCACCGCGGCATAGCAGGCCGATCGATGACGCCGTCAGGCCACCTGGGTGGGCTGAACCGGGCCGGGGCTGGCTACCGCTACTGGGCTGCCCAGCGGCACGGGGCTGGCCAGCGGCACGGGGCTGGCCAGCGGCACGGGGCTGCCCAGCGGCACGGGGCTGGCCAGCGGCAGGGGCGGCGGCGTGCCGCCGAACTCCGGGCACAGCGCCTGGTAGGAGCACCACTCGCAGAGGCGGCTCTGATGCGGGCGCCAGTCTCCGGATGTACGAGCCCGGTCAATCGCCTGCCATAGGGCGTTGATCTTGCGCTCAGTCGCGAGCAGATCGGCTTCATCCGGGGCATACCGGACGATCTCCCCATTTCCGAGGTAGATCAGCTGGAGCAATCGCGGCACGTTGCCACCAGCGCGCCACAGCACCAGCGCGTAGAACTTCATCTGGAACAGCGCCCTGGCCTCATACTCCTCGCGCGGCGCCGTCCCGGTCTTGTAGTCCACGATGCGTACCTCGCCGGTACGCGCTATGTCGAGCCGGTCGATGTAGCCGCGCAGGGTCAGACCTGAGTCCAGCAGCGCACGCACGGATAGCTCGCGGTGCGTCGGCTCGATCCGGGTCGGATCTTCCAGCGTGAAGTAGCGGTCGAGCATGCCGGCGGCTTCGTCCAGCCACGCCGCTCGCTCCGCGTCGTCGTCGAACAGATCGGCGAGCCTCGGGTCTTCCTCGGCGAGGCGCTCCCATTGCGGGGGGAGCAGAGCGCGGGCAGCAGCCGGAGTCCGCCCGCTCGCAGGCTCGTCGAAGAGCCGCTCCAGGACGGCGTGCACGAGCGTGCCGCGAGCGGCCGCAGGGCTCGGCGCCTCGGGCAGGTGGTCGATGACCCGGAATCGGTACAGCAGCGGGCATGTCATGAAATCCGAGGCGCGCGACGGAGAGAGGCTCGGACCGCTCTCCTCCGCTTCGGCGGCGACTGTCCCCTCCGCCTCCACGGTGGCGGTCTCCTGCGTGCCTGCGGGGACCGGCTCGGCTGCATCGGCGGTGGCTGCTCCGTCCGCAGCCTGCGGCACACCAGCTTGCGGCACACCAGCGACCGGCAGGTCAGCCGGGCCCTGCCTGTGCGTCAGCAGCGGCGCGGCCGGAGGCATGCCGGTGCCTGCCGCGGCGCGCGCTGACGGCTGCGCGAGTGTGTCGCTCATGCAGGCAGACTAGGGGAGACCTCTGACACCCGGCGAGCATTGGCGCGCGTCGGCGCGCCGGTGGCGGCCCTGCGGTGATTGATCTGACCGGGTTGTTTCGCGCGTAGCATCTAGGCGTGGCAGCAGGAATGCAACCGGGCGGCCAGCCGCAGCCAGGCCAGCCAAGCGGGACGCAGGGCGCGCGGCGTAGCGCCCGGCTGGGGATCATCATCGCCAGGCCGTTCGGCATCCCGGTGTACGTCTCGCCGTACTGGTTCCTCGTCGCTGCGGTGCTGGTGGTGCTCTACTCCAGCTCAGACACGCTGCCCGGAACGGTCCAGGGGCCGGTGGCGCGCTATCTGGTCGCGGTCGCTTTTGTCGTGCTGCTCTATCTCTCGGTGCTGGTGCACGAGCTCAGCCACAGCCTGGTGGCCAGGGGCTTCAAGCTGCCAGTGCGCCGGATCCTGCTCTACCCGCTCGGTGGCTTCTCGGAGATCGAGAAGGAGGCGCCGACGCCGAGCCAGGAGTTCCTCGTGTCGGCAGCCGGGCCGGCCGTGTCGCTCCTCCTCGCTGCGATCGGGCTGGGTGTGGACGCGCTCTGCCACTGGCCGATGATCCTGATTCCGAGCTCGTCAGCCACCGGGATCCCGGAGCTGCTGGTCAACCGCCTCGTCCTGGCCAACGCTGTTGTCGGCGTGTTCAACCTGCTGCCAGGACTGCCGCTGGACGGCGGCCGGGTGCTGCGGGCCGGGTTGTGGAAGCTCACCGGTAACAGCAGCTACTCCACCGTGCTCGCTGCCTGGGCGGGGCGGGTGCTGGCGATCGCGCTCGCGGGCCTGGTGCTGCTGCTGCCGGAGAACGAGTTCTTCGGCCTGACCAGGGGCTACGGGCTCTGGCTGATCTTCATCGCCGCGTTCATGTGGATGAGCGCGGGCCAGGCGCTGCGCTCGGCGCGGGTTCGCGAGCGACTGCCAGCGCTGCAGGCGCGTGCCCTGGCTAGGCGGGCTATTCCCATCCCGTCCAGCCTGCCGCTCGCCGAGGCGATCAGGCGCGCCGATCTGGCCCAGGCCAGGGCCCTTGTTGTGGTGGATCACGACGCCAAGCCGATAGCGATCGTCAACGAGGGCGCTGTGATGGCCACGCCCGAGCAGCGCAGGCCATGGATAGACGCCGGGTCGCTGGCCCGCACGCTCGATCCAGACATGATCTTGTCGGCCGACCTGTCCGGCATGGACCTGATCGAGGCTGTGCGCCGGGCGCCCGCCTCGGAATATCTGCTGGTGGAACCGTCTGGCCAGGTATACGGCGTGCTGTCAACCGCCGACCTCGACCGGGCGTTCGCCGGCACCAGGGCCTGACCGGTCTGCTGCGCCGGCCTCCGGCGCTAGCCTGTCTGGCGTGATCAAGCATCCGCGCGGGCCGTTCGCCGCTGGCGATCAGGTGCAGCTGACCGACCCGAAGGGCCGCCAGCACCGGCTCGTGCTCAGCCCGGGCCGATCGTTTCACACTCACCGGGGCGCGCTCGCGCACGATGACCTCATCGGCAAGCCGGAGGGAAGCCTGGTCATCTCGGCAGGCGGCACGCCCTACATCGCCTTCAGGCCGCTGCTGGCCGACTACTCGGTCTCCATGGACCGCGGCGCTGCGGTCGTGTATCCGAAGGACGCTGCGCAGATCGTCGGATTGGCTGACATCTTCCCCGGCGCCCGGGTGGTGGAGGCGGGCGCGGGATCGGGCGCGCTCTCCTGCTGGCTGCTCCGCGCGGTCGGCGAATCCGGCACCGTGACGTCGTTCGAGCGCCGCGCGGATTTCGCGGAGACGGCGGCGGCCAATGTCGAGCGGTACTTCGGCGGCCCGCATCCGGCCTGGCGGCTCGTGATCGGCGAGCTGGACTCTGCCGGGATCACTGACGCGGACCGGGTGGTGCTCGACATGCTCGCACCGTGGGACGTGCTCCCGGCAGCCGCAGCGATGCTGGTCCCCGGCGGTCTTGCGTGCTGCTACGTGGCAACCACGACCCAGCTGGCCAGAACTGTCACTGCGCTGCGGGAGCAGGGCAACTTCGCCGAGCCGGCCGCCTGGGAGACGCTGCAGCGAGGCTGGCACGTGGACGGTCTGGCGGTCCGGCCCGAGCACCGCATGATCGGCCACACCGGCTTCCTCATCACCGCCCGCCGGCTGGCGGACGGGGTCGTCGCACCGCCGCGGCGGCGCAGGCCGTCGAAGGGCGCCGAGGCGGCAGCGGCACTTGCGGCTGCCGCGGCCGAGGTAGCAGAAGACGAGGCAGAAGCCAAGGCGGCGGATCTGACGCCGGACCAAGAGGATGTGCCCTGGGCTGGTGAGCGAGGGGCCGGGCTGAGGTAGCCTGGCCCACTTGGCAGCAGCCGCACCTGCGCCTGCTGATACCAGCGGGACGGATGTTTTCCCGGACCGCGCTGGTTAACGAGGGCATGAAGGGGCTTCCAGTTTTCCGGATCGTAACGCAGAATGCCGAGTCTGGGCCTGCCACCTGGTTACGTATTGACCGTGGATAGGTAGGGTCTAGGTAACTCAGCTCTCAGGAGGGGGTGAGGGGCATGGCCTCTCGTGACGACAGCGTTCACTCCGGGCGCCACGATGACGAGGTCAAGGTCCTGACCGCGCAGGTCTCCTTCCTAGAAGAGGAGGTCGCCGCACTGCGCAGCCGGCTTGCCGACTCGCCGCGGCAGACGCACCTGCTTGAGCAGCGGCTGCGCGAGGCGGAAGCCAACCTGGCGGCCATCACCAGCCAGAATGAGCGGCTGGCGAGCACGCTTCGGGAGGCGCGCGACCAGATCGTGGCGCTGAAGGAAGAGGTCGACCGGCTGGCTCAGCCGCCGAGCGGCTTTGGCGTGTTCCTGCAGGCTACCGACGACGGAACAGCGGACGTGTTCACCGGCGGCCGCAAGATGCGTGTCAGCGTGAGCCCTGGCGTTGAGCTCGGCGACCTGCGGCCCGGGCAGGAAGTCGTGCTGAACGAGGCACTGAACGTCGTCATTGCCCAGGGCTACGAGACGATCGGCGAAGTCGTCATGCTCAAGGAGCTGCTCGAGGACGGCGAGCGCGCGCTCGTGATCTCGCACGCAGACGAGGAGCGCATCGCGCGGCTAGCCGAGCCGCTGCGCGGGCGCGTACTGCGCGCCGGTGACTCGCTACTGCTTGAGCCGCGGTCTGGTTACGTATTCGAGCGGATCCCCAAGGCTGAGGTCGAGGAGCTCATCCTTGAGGAAGTCCCGGACATGAGCTACAACGAGATCGGCGGACTCGGCCCGCAGATTGAGCAGATCCGGGACGCGATCGAGCTGCCGTACCTGCACTCTGACCTGTTCAAGGAGCACCAGCTCCGGCCGCCGAAGGGCGTGCTGCTGTACGGCCCGCCCGGCTGCGGCAAGACGCTGATCGCGAAGGCCGTGGCGAACTCGCTGGCGAAGCAGGTGGCCGCGCGCAGCCTGCAGGATGGCGGAGACGCCCAGTCGGCCGGAATGGCGGTGGCAGCCCCAGCCGGCCCGGAGTCGGTCCCGGCTCCCGGCTCGCCCGGTGCCGAATCAGCTGACGTCCTGTCAGCTGACAAGGTGTCAGCGACCGGAGGGCTGGCCGGCACCGGAGCTGCACTCCTTGGCGCAGCTTCGGCCT
>Ga0335074_10006578_pt1 | contig 16119 bp, 4 predicted proteins | sample Lox_Sample_23_FD_206715 | JGI IMG/M metagenome (GOLD analysis project Ga0335074, IMG submission 206715) | Soil microbial communities from Loxahatchee National Wildlife Refuge, Florida, United States - Lox_Sample_2.3 | ecosystem: Environmental > Terrestrial > Soil > Wetlands | place: USA: Florida... | reverse complement strand
CAGAGCTGGGGTTCACCTTCTTCGACTGTGACAACCACTATTACGAGGCCGTCGACGCCTTCACCCGGCACATCGAACCGCAATACAAGAAGCGCGCGATCCAGTGGGCGCAGATCGACGGCAAGCAGCGTCTTGTTGTCGGCGGCAGGGTCAACAGGTTCATCCCCAACCCGACGTTCGACCCGGTTGGTAAACCGGGTGCGCTCGACGAATACTTCCGCGGCCGCAATCCCCATGGCTCGGACCTCAATTCGTTGTTCGGTGAGCTTGAACCAATTCGGCCTGCGTACCGCGATCGCGATGCGCGGCTTGCGCTGATGGACGAGCAGGGCATGCAAGGCTGCATCCTGCTGCCGACACTCGGCGTCGGGATGGAGCAGGCGCTGCTGCCCGACCTCGATGCCGTAGTGGCTACCTTCCGCGCGTTCAATCGATGGATGGACGAAGACTGGGGATTCGCGTACAAGGAGCGAATTTTCAGCGCTCCCTACATCACGCTGTGCAAGCCGGATGCCGCTGTGCGCGAACTGGAGTGGGCGTTGGAGCGCGACGCGCGCTTTGTTGTCATGATCCCCGGACCCATCTCGACCGATGTCGGCATGCGCCCACCTGGCGACCCGATGTTCGACGACTTCTGGCGACTGGCCAACGATTCCGGCGTCACCGTTTGCTACCACTCCGGTGAGACCTATTACTCCAAGTTCATGCCGGCCTGGGGAGAGTCGGACTACATGATGTCGTTCCAGGCGCTCCTTGGCTTCCGGTCGCTGTTCTCCGGCGACGCATTGCAGGACACATTCGCCAACCACCTGCACAACGGCCTGTTCCTTCGCTTCCCCAATCTGCGGATGGCATCGATCGAGAGCGGCTCAACGTGGGTGTTCCATCTGTTCGAGAAGCTGACCAAGTCCTACGGTCAGATTCCCTTCATCTACAAAGAAGACCCGCGGGAGACCTTCAAACGTCACGTGTGGGTGTCGCCGTTCTACGAAGACGAGCTTGCCAGCCTTATGAAGCTGGTCGGCGAGAAGCGCATCATCATGGGATCGGACTACCCGCATGTCGAAGGGTTGGCCGAACCGGCCACGTACATCAAGGATTTGGAGAATTTCGACTACACCCCGCAGCAATGTCGAACCGTCATGCGCGACAACGGTCTTGAGCTGTCGGTTCGCCGGCCGGTGTAGCCACGCCTCGTGAAAGTTGAGAAGTCCAGCCTCGTCGCCATGCTCTTAGAGGTCGGCGAGGAGAACGCGGCCGTGCTGCTTGCCCGCTCGCAGCTGCCCGACGAGATCGATACCGACCATGATCTCGATACGTTGGCCGCCTTCGGGCTTGAGCGCGATCAGATCGCCGAGGTGGCGAGACTCGCGGTCGGCGCGATCGAACCCGACGACGTGACCATCCGGCGCAGGCGCGGCGCACTCGAGCAGACCATCTCGCGACGTTGGGCCGATCTCGTCGAGCAATGGATGTCCTAACCGGAAGAAATCCAGTTATTTGACGTCGGTATGACGAATACTCTCCTAAACGCGTCCCAGGAAGGAGCGCGGTATGACCATGCGGAAGTCTGCCCGCGCCGTTCAAGCGGCCGGGATGGCCGCGACTGGGTTGGCCGGCGCCTTGTTGATGACGATGACAGCGCCGCACGCCACCGCGGACACCCCCGCGTATCAGCCCGCGCTCGACCAACTTCTCGCCGCAATGCAGCAGGCGGCGACGTACGACTCGTCGCTGCCGTTCGCCACACCGGACAGCGACGCGATGCTGATGACGGGTCTGCAGGACACGAACTACGAATTGCTTTCAGCCGGGCTCTCGAGGGTCACCGAGCTGTTCGACGGGGTCTTTTTCCAATCGCCGGAGGTGGTGGCCGGAGATGCCGCCAATTCCCGTCAGTATTTCCAGTTCTTCACCCCCGACATCTACTACCACGCGACCGCCGGCCTTGCCCCCGGAGCCACCTACGAGCTCACTGGCACCGTCGGCAAGGGGACCGAAGCTCTGGCCATTGCGACGGAAGCCATCACTGGTTCGACGGCAGTCAGCAAGGAGAGCCTGGAACTCGATCACGGTCTCGTCGTCAATCCCGACGGCACCTTCACGATCGACATCGGCCCCACGGAGCCAAGTGGCGCAGTCAATTTCATCAATGACACCGATGCCACCACCAGTGGTGACGCGTCGCTGTTGATTCGAGATGTGCTGGGCGACTGGGCGCAGGGCCCGGGCAGCATCAGCCTTCAATGTGTGTCCGACTGCCCGGCGTTTTTCTCGATACCGAGCACGGGGATATTTCCCAGCGCGGACGCGGCCACTGCCGACATCGACGCGTTACCGGGAGCTACCCAGATCACCTCGGTCGACTCGTTGTTGACGACATTGTTCACCGCGTTCGCCAATATCGTTGGACCGTTCAACCAAGAAAACATGAACCTGGCCGAAGTTGCCGGAATCGACCTTCCGGCCAACACCATGAGCCCGCTGGCCCCGGAAACGAGTGTGTTCGCGACCGGCCTACCCAGTGCAGAGGTCTCTGGCGGGAATTTCGACCTGGATCCCGGCGAGGCCCTGATCGTGAAAGTGCCCGACGTGGCCGCTGCCTACAGCGGGATCGAGTTGATGAACGTCTTCGGCGCAGCACTGCCTTTCACCTTGGCGCAGACCACTTTGAACAACACCACGGCGTTCGACGATCCGGACGGCTACACCTACTACGTGGTCAGCGCCACCAACCCGGGTGTGGCGAATTGGCTGGACAGCAACGGCGTTAGCAGCGGTGAGATATTCGCCCGGTTCGAGAACCTCCCCGACGGCACCGACCCGACCGGCCTACCCGTGACGACCGAGGTGGTGCCGGTGACCGATGTGGCCAGCTATCTGCCCGCGGACACTCCGACTGTCAGCCCCGCAGAGTACGCCGCCGACATGTCGGAGCGCGTGTTCTCATACGACTACGCGTTGGACGCGTCGCGCGAGACTGCCCAACCCGACTGGGTGCTCCAAGAGTTGATTCTGAACGGGCTGCAGGGCGTGATGGGAACGGACAATTTCGACGCGGTCTTCGGCAGCGAGCCGGTCACTCCCCTGGCGCTGCGATTCACCCCGGCCTTGAGCCCCGATTGGGCCACCGTCGACCACGACATCGTGACCAATCCGGTCGCCAGCTTGGAGGCGATTTTCAACAATCTGCCCTTGGCGGCCAACGACATCACCTTGCCCCTGGAGTTGGGCGTCGGCGACACCGTCCTGTCGCTGTTGTTCCCGCAACAGCTCGGGTCCCTGTTCGATGAGACGGTGCTCGACCCGAACACCGGCATCATCGCCGGGTTGCTCAATGCCCGCGACGACCTGGCAACCGCGGTCCTGACCGCCAATAACGATTTCCCGACACAACTCGGCAGCCTGGCCACCGCGGAGTGGGCGAACATGCCGGAGTTGCTCCAGGCGACCGGGACCACGCTGTTGGCCGACCTCAGCACGCTCTTCGCTGCGTAAGCGGTCAGTGAGGTCGCACACATTCGGCTAGACAGGCGTTGCCGGTGGTCAACTACGCCGCGAACCTAGCTTTGCGGGCGCATTTGTGGAGATTGTCGACGGCCCGCGGCGCGGTTGAGCGCTGAGCTCGTCGGCCGAATCACCCATCCGGCGGCCGCGGCCCGGTCCCTGCCCAGGTGCGTCACGCGAAGATCCCGGTAGAGTCGACGTTGGGCCCAGGTCGTCTGACGACCAGGGGGGGATTAAACGATCGGGAGCGTAACCGATCGGGGAGGTAACGGGGTGCCTGCCGACGCTCGTCATAGGTCGCGCGACAGCACAATCTCGCCAGGCAAGGCCATGTCGCCGATACCCCGTGGTTGAGGTCAGGATCAGGTAAAGAAGATGCCAGAGAATGCGGTTTCACCCACGCCGACTTTGCTACACCTTCTGCGGCAGAGGGCCGAACGGTATCCCGACAAGGTTGCCTTCGACTATTGCCATTATTTCCCGGGTGGGGAAGAACATAATCGGCTCACCTATCACGAGCTGGACATCAAGGCCCGAGCAATCGCGTCCACTTTGCAACGACTCGGCGCCGCGGGCGAACGGGTGCTGGTCCTGTGCCCCTCGGGCTTGGATTTTCTAGCCAGCTTCTTCGGGTGTATCTACGCCGGAGCCGTCGGGGTCCCCGTCCACCCACCGGTGCGCAACCGGGTAGTTGACCGCGTCGCGTCCATTGTCGCGGATGCACAAGCCAGGTTCGTGCTCACCACCACCCAGCTGCAAGCGGAACTCAAGGCGGCGATGGACGACCTGGCCGACGGGAATTCCCTGCAGTGGTGTGCCGCGGACGCCGTGACGCCGGCCGCCGCTACGGAGTGGGTCGAGCCAGACGTCGACGCGAGCTCAACCGCCTTCGTGCAGTACACGTCGGGTTCGACGAGCTCGCCGAAGGGCGTAGTGGTGACGCACCACAATCTGCTGCAGAACCTGGACGCCATCAGTCAGGCGTGGGGAGGCTGCGACGAGAACGCGGTCGCCGTGTTCTGGCTGCCCCTGCATCACGACATGGGTCTCATCGGCGGCATTCTCGCCGCGCTCTACGCCGGCTGCACGTCGTTCCTAATGCCGCCCGAAGCGTTCATTGAGCGCCCAATGCGCTGGCTGGAAGCGATTTCGCGACATGGTGGCACGATCACCGCCGCCCCGAATTTCGCCTACGAGCTCTGCGTCGAACGCAGCAGCGCCGAGGAACTCGCAGCACTCGACCTGTCCACCTGGACGACGGCCATGTGTGGTGCGGAGCCGGTGCAGGCCGCCACTTTGCGGCGGTTCGCTGACGCGTTCGGCCCGGCTGGTTTCCGGCCGGAGGCGTTCAACCCGGTGTACGGGCTGGCGGAGGCCACCCTGCTGGTATCCGGCCGGCCGGATTGGACCCTACCGGTGGTGCGACACCTTGACGGCGTCGCGCTACGCGAGCAGCAAGTGGTCAACGTCGCGCCGGAGCACCCGGACGCCACGTCGTTCGTCGGCTGCGGGCGCGCTCAACGCGGCCACGAGATCGTCATCGTGGATCCGGCGACCCGGCGGCCATCTGAGGTCGGCGAGGTTGGCGAGATCTGGCTCGCTGGCGGCAGCATCGCTCAGGGCTATTTGAGCGGGCCCGCCGAATCGGCGGAGACATTCTCGGCGTTTCTAGAAGGCGCCGGCGCAGAAACAAGAAGGGGCCCGTTCCTGCGCACCGGAGACCTGGGCTTCCAGATGGAAGGCGAGCTGTTCATCACGGGCCGGCTGAAGGATCTCATCGTCATCCGCGGCCGGAATTACTACCCCGAGGACATCGAGGCCACGGTGCAGGACAGTCATCCGGCACTGATGCGCGGCCGGGGGGCAGCTTTCGCGGGCACGCCGTCGGGCGGTTCCGAACGGCTCATCGTCGCGCAAGAGGTCGACCGCGACCGGATCGGTGATGTCGACGTCAGCGAGGTTATCGACGCGATCCGCACCACGATCACCGAGCGCCACGAGGTCCAGCCGGACGCCGTGCTGCTGCTCGAGCCGTTGCGGATCCCGACAACCTCGAGCGGAAAGATCCGGCGCAGCAGCTGCCGGCAGCGCTTCCTGGACGGCGAACTCGACATGTTCGCCGAGTGGCACGCACCATCGGCAGCCGATCCCCGCCCGGCACGGCCTGCCGATCAGCCACCGGTTGGCGAAGGGCGCGGCGCGGAGGAGATCGCCGCCTGGTTCATCTCCCAGCTGTCTGCGGACCTCGGCCTGTCACCAGACGAGATCGACACATCGCTGTCGTTCGCCCACTACGGTCTCGACTCGGTTCGCGCCATCCGGCTGTCCACCGCGCTGGAAGCCTGGCTCGGGCGCCAGGTCTCCCCCACGCTCGCGTACGAGTACCCCACGATCGACCTGCTGTCCAGACAGCTGGCCGGCGACGGATCGGCGGATAAACACTCCGTCGCAGCAGCCGAGAGCAACGGTGATGGACGGACCGACAGAGCGGACGAGCCGATCGCGGTTATTGGGATCGGCTGCCGCTTTCCGGGCGCCGACGGGCCGGCGGCCTTTTGGCGGCTGCTCCGTGACGGCGTGGACGCCATCGGCGAATTACCGCCGGACCGTTGGAATCTCGACGCCGCGGGGCCCATGGCCAGCCGCTGGGGCGGGTTCCTCGACCAAGTCGATCAGTTCGACCCCCAGTTTTTCGGCATCTCGCCGCGCGAGGCGGCGCGAATGGATCCGCAGCAACGCCTGCTGATGGAAGTGGCGTGGGAGGCATTAGAAGACGCCGGGCAGGTGCCGGAGCAGCTTGCCGGCAGCCGCACCGGCGTATTCGTCGGCATGTCCACTTATGACTACGGGCATTTCCAGCTTGGCCAGCTCGACCAGGTCGATGCCTACACCGGTACCGGCAGCGCGTTGAGCATCGCCGCCAACCGGCTGTCGTACTTCTACGATTTCCGCGGTCCGAGCATGGCGGTCGATACCGCCTGTTCGTCGTCGTTGGTCGCGACCCACCTGGCATGCCGCAGTTTGCGCGACGGCGAGTGCACGCTCGCCCTCGTTGGTGGCGCCAATGTCATCCTGTCGCCCGCGCAGGGCATCAACTTCGGCAGCGCCGGAGTGATGGCAGAGGACGGCCGCTGCAAGACGTTCGACGCCCGGGCGGACGGATACGTTCGGGGCGAAGGCGCCGGCATCGTCGTCCTGAAGCCGTTGAGTCGGGCGTTGGCCGACGCTGACCCGATCTACGCGGTTATCCGCGGCAGCGCCACCAACCAGGACGGCCGGACCAACGGGTTGATGGCCCCCAGCCGGGGCTCGCAGGAAGCGGTGTTGGCCGAGGCCTACCGCCGCGCGGATCTGTCGCCGGCTGCGGTGGGTTATGTCGAGGCGCACGGCTCGGGCACGTCGTTGGGTGACGCGATCGAGGCGATGGCGCTGGGCACGATCCTGGCGGAGGGCCGGTCGCCGGGCAGCCGCTGTGCGGTCGGTTCGGTCAAGACCAATATCGGCCACCTGGAGGCGGCGGCCGGGGTGGCCGGGCTCATCAAAGTGGCGCTGGCGCTGCGTCACCGGGCGATTCCGCCGAGCCTGAACTTCACCGAGCCCAACCCGCTGATCCCGTTCGACAGCCTGCCATTGCACGTCGCGCAGACCCTGACTCCGTGGCCGGAGAACGGCGGCCGAGCGGTCGCCGGAGTCAGCTCGTTCGGCTTCGGCGGAGCCAACGCACACATCGTGCTGACTGAGGCTCCGCAGGTCCGGGTCACGCAACCGACAGACCGCGCTGGGCAGGATCGCGTGCAGCTGCTGCCGCTATCAGCCCGATCCCCCGAGGCACTGGCCGCACTGGCGGGCCGCTATGAGCTGGCCCTCGCCGCCGGGGTGCCGGCTGACGACCTCTGCTACACGGCCGGCGCGCGTCGCGGCCACCACGACCACCGGTTGGCGGTGGTCGCAGCCTCGTCGAAGGACCTATCCGAGTCGCTCGCCGACTATCGGCAGGGAGCGCCGCATCTTGGACTGTCCACCGGGCAGTGCCGTGTCGGTCAACAACCCGGCGTGGTGTTCGTCTTCTCGGGTCAGGGGTCGCAGTGGTTCGGCATGGCACAGCGGTTGCACGCAGAGGAACCGGTGTTTCGCGATGCATTGGCCATGTGCGATCGCGCTATGCGCGCGCACCTAAATGGATCCGTGGTCGCGGAACTTCTTGCCGACCAAGCCGATTCACGACTGAGCGACATCGGCGTGATCCAGCCCGCCATCTTCGCGGTCCAGGTCGCGCTGGCCGCGCTGTGGCGATCGTGGGGAGTTGAGCCCGAGGCCGTAGTCGGACACAGCCTCGGTGAGGTGGCGGCCGCGCACGTCGCGGGCGCCCTGAGCCTCGACGACGCGGCACAGGTGATCTGCGGGCGGGCGCGGCTGCTGCGGCGGGCGAAGGGCAACGGGGCGATGGTCGCAGCGGAGCTCTCGCTTGCCGAGGCGCGGGAGCTCATCGCCGGCCAGCAGGATCGGGTCGCGGTCGCGGCGAGTAACAGCCATCGGTCGACCGTGCTCTCCGGCGACCGGGCGGTGTTAGCGGATCTTGCGGCAACGCTGCAGCAGCGTGGCCGATTCTGCCGGTGGGTCGACGTCGACGTGGCCTCGCACAGCCCACAGATGGACGCGCTGCGCGCCGACCTGAACGACGCGCTCGCCGGAATCCGGCCGGCGCCGGCGGCGATACCGATGTACTCCACGGTGACCGGCGAGCTGGTGACCGACCGTGCCCTCGACGCGGCCTACTGGGTGGACAACCTGTGCTCGCCGGTGCAGTTCTCGGCGGCGGCGCGGCGACTGCTGGACCTCGGCCGTCACACATTCCTGGAGATCAGCCCGCATCCCATCCTGTTGAGCGCGGTCCGCGAGGACGCGGAGGACCTGGGCCGCGACTGCGCGCTGCTGCCGTCGATGCGCCGTGACGACCGGGACCGCTCCACCATGCTGTCGTCCCTTGGCGACCTCTACACCCGCGGCCAGTCGGTTGCGTGGGAGCAGCTGTATCCGTCCGATGCTCAATGCGTGGCAGCGCCCACCTACCCGTGGCAACGGGATCGTTTCTGGCTGGACCCCATCGCCAACGGGCACGCGCCCACGGACAACCGGGTCGACGGTGACGCGGTGCTGCCGGCGGCCACGCTCCTCAAGCCGGTCGTGGCCGGGGCCGCCCGAGCCCTCGGCACGGCCCGGCGCCTGGGCGCCGAATTACGGCACGGTCTGACCCCACCGCTGATCGCAGACCTGATGCGGGCAACGGTCGGCAAGCTGGCAACCGGCGACACGAATGGCCGCGAAGAGACCCTCACCGACGCTCTCCGCCGGGCGGGACAGCAGGAACGGCGACGGTTGCTCGAGATGTACCTGCGCGATCAGGTAGCCGGCAGGTTCGGTATGACACCGTCGAGTCTCGACATCGAGGTGCCCCTCAATCACCTTGAGATCGACTCGCTCATCGCCATCGAGCTGCGCACCCGGATGGAACGCGACTTGGGCATCGCTGTGCCGGTCGTCCACCTGCTGGACGGATCAAACATCGCCGATCTCGCCGACTGGCTCGGTGACCGTCTTTCGGGCGAGGCTCCAGCGCAGCCCGATCCGACCGCGGCGGCCGAGGTCGCAGAGGATGTCCGGACGCATCCGTTGTCGTACGGACAGCGGTCGCTGTGGTTCCTCTACCAACTCGCACCCGGAAGTCCGGCGTACACCATCAGTTACGCCGGGCGGATCAGCGGCGACCTCGATGTGACGGCGCTGGAACGCGCCGCCCAGGCGATCGTCGACCGGCACGCGACACTGCGCACCACCTATGCTGTGCACGACGGACAGCCGGTTCAACTCGTCCATCCGCAGTCGCCGGTACGTATCGACCGCCGCAACGTGCACCCGGACGAGCTGCACGCCTGGATACGCCGTGAGGCCAACCGCCCCTTCGATCTGCAAACCGGCCCGGTGTTGCGGCTGACTTTGCTACGGCCCACACCCGACGAGCATGTCCTGGTCTTGGCGGTGCATCACATCGCCGTCGACTTCTGGTCCATCGACGTCATCCTCGACGAGCTCCGGCTGCTTTACGCCGCAGAACACGGTTCGCCGCCGCCCCCGATCAGCCGGGAGCGTTACGTCGACTACGCGGACCGGCAGACACGGATGCTCGACGGCGCCGAGGGCGACCGCCTGTGGCGTTACTGGAGTGACCAGCTGGCCGGCGAGCTACCGCCGAACCTGCGGTTGCCCTTCGACCGGCCACGCGGCGCGGTTCAGACCTACCGCGGCGCCGTGCATCGCTTCACCCTGGACGATCGGCTGGCCAACGGGCTCAAGGAGGTAGGCCGGCGCGCTCACGCGACGCCGTACATGACGCTGTTCGCGGCGTACGCCACGTTGCTGCACCGCTACAGCGGCCAAGACGACCTACTGATCGGCTCACCATTCGGGTGTCGCGATCGGGCGGGGTTGGAGAGTCTGGTCGGCTACCTCGTCAACCCGGTGGTTCTGCGCGCCAACCTGAACGGCGACCCGACGTTCACTTCGTTGCTGGGCCGCGTCAAGGACACCGTTCTGGGCGCACTCGCGCACCAGGACTACCCCTTCGGCCTGCTGGTCGAGCGGCTTCGCCCGAGCCGTGACCTGAGCCATACGCCGCTCTTCCAGGTGTCGTTCGCCTGGGAACAGCCGCGCCGATTCCAAGGGTTCACCGGCGGGCCCCCGGATCAAGCGCCGCTTGACCTGGAAACCGTGCACATCGGCCAGGGCGGCGCGCCCATGGACCTGATGATGCAGGTGGGCGATACGGGCGGGCAGTTCATCTGCGAATTGCAATACAACACGGACCTTTTCGATGACGCGACGATCGAGCGAGTGGCCGGGCACTTCGTCGCGCTGCTCGACGGGATCGTCGCCGATCCCGGCACACCCGTGTCGGAGCTACCGCTGCTCACCAAAGCCGAGCGCAGCGCGCAGGCGACGTGGAACGAAACCCAGATGTCCTACAACGCCCCCGACTGCTTGCACGAGATGGTGGCGGCGACGGCCCGACGCAGCCCGCACGCCATCGCCGTATCGTTTGGCGACGACGAGCTGACCTACACCGAGCTGAACCGGCGAGCGGATGCGCTGGCGCACCGGCTGCAGCGACTCGGCGTCGGACCGGACAGCATCGTTCCCGTCGTGCTGGATCGCTCAGCCGACCTGGTCGTCGCGCTGCTGGGCGTGCTGAAGGCGGGTGGCGCCTTCATGCCGGTGGACCCGGCGCAGCCCGTCAACCGCATCGCGGCCATCATGAGCAACGCACCGGACGCGCCGGTCTGCGTCACGCACGGGCGGCATCTGGAGCTGCTGCCGGAGTTCACCGGCCACCAGCTTTGCTTCGATCTGCCCGCGGACGACCCGGATACTGGGGCCGCCGTCGCCGGTACGACCTCGGACAACCTCGCTTATGTCTGCCACACCTCCGGCTCCACCGGCGCACCGAAAGGGGCGCTGAACACCCACGGCGCAGTCCGCAACTTGCTGCTGTGGATGCAGGCGACCTATCAGCTCGCCCCCGACGACCGGGTGCTGCACCACACGCCGATGACCTTCGACGCCTCGGTGGCGGAGATCTTCTGGCCGTTAACCGTTGGCGCACGCCTCGTCATCGCCCAACCCGAGGGCCACAAGGACACCGCCTACCTGGTCCAGACCGTGATCGAGAAGTCCATCACCGCAGTGCATTTCACGCCATCGACGCTGCGGGCTTTCCTCGCCGAGCCGGAAGTGACGAACTGCGTCGCACTGCGCACGGTCACGTGCGGCGGCGAAGCGCTGCCCTACGAGCTTGCCCAGCATTTCCTCGGCACGCTCAACGCCGAGCTGTGGAACGAGTACGGCCCGGCCGAGACCGCCATCACCGTCGCCGCGTTCCGCTGTCGACGCGGCGCACCCAGCCGAACAATCCCGATCGGGCGCCCGATCGCCAACGCCCGCATTCACCTGCTGGACGCCAACCTCCAGCCGGTACCGGTGGGTGTACCGGGCGAGCTGTTCGTCGGCGGCGTCGCGGTGGGCCGCGGCTACCTCAACCGGCCCGACGCGACAGCCGCCGGCTTCGTCGACGATCCGTTCACCGACGATCCCGGTCGGCTGCTCTACCGCACCGGCGACCTGGCGCGGTATCTGCCCGACGGCAACATCGAGTACCTCGGACGCCTCGACGACCAAGTCCAGATCCGCGGCGTGCGCATCGAGCCGGGCGAGGTGGAAGCCGCACTGGACAAACACCCCGGGGTTCGGCAGAGCGCCGTGGTGGCATCCGACGACGGCCGCGGGAACACCCGGCTGGTCGCGCACATCGTCGCGGCCAGACAGCCCGCGCCGACCACCGCCGAGCTGCGCCGGTTCCTCCTCGACTGGCTCCCCACTGCGATGGTCCCGGCGGTCTTCTCGGTGGTGGAGGCGCTGCCCCACACGTCGAGCGGAAAGGTGGACCGCCGCGCATTAGCGGCGGCGGGCGACGCGACCCCTGCGCAGGAGACGGCGTTCGTCGCACCACGTACGCCCGCGGAGAGGACTCTCAGCGAGATCTGGCGTCAGGTGCTCGATCTGCAACGTGTTGGCGTGCACGACGACTTCTTCGCTCTCGGCGGCTCGTCGACCCACAGCCTGCAGGTCGCGCTGCGGGCGAAGGAAGCCGGCCTGCCGCTGCGGCCGGAGTCGGTGTTCTTGTTCGGCACGATCGCCGAGCTGGCCGCCGAGTACGACCAGGCCGCCGACCATGCGCCACAACTCGAAGAGCCCGCGCCACAGCTGAACGGCAGCGAAGTCGTCAGCTCGGGCTGGGCCCACGTCGACCTCACCGCACCGACTCCGGTGATACCGGCGCGCCCCGACGGCGAGCCGACGCGAAACACCGTGATCGAAAGCATCGGCACATATCTGCCCGCGCAGGCGGTGTCGACCGAGACCATCCTCGCCGGATGCGTCAACGACATCGGCATACCGCTGGAGCGCCTCACCGGCATCAAGAGCAGGCGCGTGGTCGGACCGGGCGAGTTCTCGATCGACCTGGCACGAAACGCGGTGGCCGACTGCCTGGCACGGTCGAGCTACGCGGCCGACGACATTGATCTGGTCATCTGCTGCAACATCTCTCGTTATGACGGACCGGGGCAGGTCATGTTCGAGCCCAGCACCGCGGCACGGTTGCTGGCGCAATGCGGACTGACCAATGCGATGGCTTTTGACATCTCCAACGCATGTGCCGGGATGTTCACCGGCGTTACCGTGGCGGACGCGTTTTTGCAGACCGGAATGGTCCAGCGTGCACTGGTGGTCAGCGGCGAATACGTCAGCCATATCGCCGAGACGGCGCAGCGGGAAATCGAAGGGCCGATGGATCCGCGACTCGCGTGTTTGACGGTGGGTGACGTCGGTGCCGCGGTGGTGTTGGAACGTGGTCCCAACGACCGCGTCGGCTTCCACGACATCGATATGGCCACGCTCAGTCGGTACAGCACCGTATGCGTGGCCAAGGCGAGCAATGGCCCCCAAGGCGGCGCGATCATGACTGTCGACTCCATCGCCGCTACCGCCACGGCGGTCAAGCGCACCGTGCCCTACGTCGCCGCCGTGATGCAGCGGCACGGGTGGCGGCTTGAGCACACCGATCACATTGTCATGCACCAGACGTCGGAAGCGTCGCTCAACGACGCCGTCTACGCGGTCAACCAGATGTTCGGACACGCCGCCGCGCACTCGGGCAACGTCATCAACAATTTGGCGGAGCGGGGTAACACCGCCAGCACAACACATTTCGTGGCGCTGGCCGACCAGATCCAGGCCAACCGGATCAAGTCCGGCGACAACGTCGTGTTCGGCATCAGCGGCTCCGGAACCACGGTCGGTACCGCGTTGTACACATTCGACGACCTCCCGGCTCGGATGCGCAGGACGCCCAACGGCCGACGCGGCCACAGCTTCTCGAACGGCCAGCGACCAGCCGAGCCACGGGCGATGCCCCGGGTGCGAATCGAAGGGGTCGGCACCGCGCCAGCCGCTCAGTCCGCGCCTCCGACTGCGGTCGGCCTCGCGGTGCAGGCGGCGACAGCATGCCTGGACCAGAGCGGAATCGACCCGACTGCGCTCGATCTGATCCTCTATGCCGGGGTGTACCGGGACGAGTACATCGCCGAGCCGGCTATCGCGGCGCTGGTCGCCGGGGAGCTAGGGATCAATGAAGACATCGAATCTCCGGATAGTCCCAAGACTTTCACCTTCGATGTGCTCAACGGCGCAGTCGGATTCCTCAACGCGTGCCATGTCGCCACCCAAATGATCGGCGCCGGGAAGGCCGAGCACGCGATGGTCGTAGCGTCTGAAATCGAAAACAACAGCGTCGACGGCGACCACGCGTTGTATGGTCTCGGCGAAACGGGCTCGGCTGTGATGCTGGGCAGGGCCGGCGACACAGAGGGCTTCGGCCGCTTCGTCTTTCATCACCATCCGGAATACGGCGAAGCGCTCGCAACGTATTTCCAGCACCGAGAAGGCCAGAGCTGGCTCCAGGTCGACCGCGATCCGAACCTGGCGACGCACTATCTGGACTGTGTTCCCGCCGCTGTCGAGGAACTGCTCAAGCTCGAGGAGATCGACTGCTCCGAGGTAGCCGCCGTGTTCCCGCCATACCTGACCGACGCGGACCGCACCGAACTCGCTGCACGCCTTAATATCCCGAGCTCGCGATTCGTCGATCTGGGCGCCGAAGCCGACCCGTTCTCATCGTGTCTACCGTACGGCCTGCAGCAGGCCCGGCGGCAGGGGCTGGTGAAGCCGGGCGACGTCGGGTTGATCGTGACGGTCGGGTCGGGCGTACAGGTCGGCTGCGCCACCTACCGGTTTTAAGCATGCGGCTCGAAGGGCGAAGCGTCCTGCTGACCGGCGCCACCGGAGGCATCGGGGAGGCGATCGGTCGTGAGTTGGCAACGCGCGGTTGTACCCTCACCCTCACCGGCCGTCGCACAGCGGAGCTCGACCGCTTGGTCACCGAGCTGGGTCCACCGGCGCGGGGCTTTGCCGCCGACTTGACCGACCTGGCAGAGATACGCCAGTTGGTGGAACACGTGGGACCCGTGGATGTACTCGTGGCCTGCGCCGGCATCGACAACCCGCAGGACCTGGCGGACACCAGCGATGAGGCGATCGAGGAAGCGATCCGGATCAACCTGCTTGCGCCCGCCGCACTTTCGCGCGCCGCCCTGCCCTTCATGAAACAGCGCGGAGCGGGTCACATCGTCTTCATCGGCTCGGTGGCCGGACTTGTCGCGACACCCATCAACAGCAGCGTCTACGCGGCCACGAAGTGGGGGCTACGCGGGCTCGGGCTGGCGCTGCGACAGGAGCTGCACGGAACAGGGATCGGCGTCTCGACGGTCTCTCCCGCCGGGGTTCGCGACGCGGGAATGTTCGCCCGGACCGGGCTCACCTTGCCGTGGTATGCGGGTACGAGTTCGCCAGAGGAAGTCGCGCGGGCCGTGGTTCGGGCGATCGAGCGGGATCGGCCGGAGGTAGTCGTGGCTGCCGCCGGCGAGCGGCTGGGCGCTGCGCTCAGCGGTGTCGCGCCGGTCCTGGTCGGTAGCATCGCCCGAGTGGCAGGCCTCGGGCGGATACGCAAAACGGTGCGCGACGCGCAGAGCCGCTAGCGGGCTACTCGTCCCGAAGCTCGGACGCCGGTGCGGACCGGGTGTTTTTCCAGGCGGGGGCGACCGCTGCCAACACCGCCGCAAAGATGGCGAGCACCGCGTATTTCGTTGCTTCTGACAACGGAAATATCAGGGGGGTAACGGAACCCACGTCGACGACGGCAACCCGTCGAACCGCGTCGATGATCGCAATGGACAGCAACCCGCCCAGTACGGCACCCGCCGCGCTCGCGACGACGGCTTCGATGGTCGTTACGGCGAACACCTTGGACGCGGTGGCGCCGAGCGCCTGGATGAGGGCTACCTCGCGTCGTCGCCGTATTCCGAGCAGCAACAGGGTTGCCGACACCGACACGAAGGCGATCGCGAGCAGACCGTATTTCAGTGTGTTCAGCGGTGTGAGAAAGCGGGATTCGCCGCTGACGACGGCAGCTCGGTATCCATCGGCGCGTACCGTCTTGAGCGGCTGGTTGAAGTGAGTGGACTCAATCTCTTTGGCAATTCGGTCAAGCGTCGCCGTCGAAGCGGGCTTAACGAAAACCAAATTCGCGGGCTGCGGACCGAAAATACTCTCGGCCAGCGGGTACCGCATCTGAATCCGGTGGCCACCCACTTCCGGGGTCGCCACAATTGTGCCGACAATCACTCTCCGGGCTCTGGGTCCGCTTCCGAGCAGTACCGTGTCGCCCACGCGGATACCGTTCTCCCGAGCAAGGATGCCGCCAATGACGAGTCGGCCAACATCCAGGCTTGACTTCGGATCCTGCCCGGCGAGCACCGGGTAAGAAAACGTCGGTCGATCCTCGGCTCGGACGTACGCCAATGATCCATTCGGAAGGGTGATCTCGATTTCCGCCAGTCGCTCGACAGCGGCAACCCCCGGCAAGGAAGACAGTTTTGCGACCGT
>Ga0335074_10006577_pt1 | contig 16120 bp, 15 predicted proteins | sample Lox_Sample_23_FD_206715 | JGI IMG/M metagenome (GOLD analysis project Ga0335074, IMG submission 206715) | Soil microbial communities from Loxahatchee National Wildlife Refuge, Florida, United States - Lox_Sample_2.3 | ecosystem: Environmental > Terrestrial > Soil > Wetlands | place: USA... | reverse complement strand
ATCCGGACGGCGCCATTCGTCCCTATGTCGGCGCCGGCGTGAATTACACTATGTTCTACAGCCCGCGATCGGGCGCCGTTCCGGACATGAAGTATACCAGCGGCTTCGGCGGCGCGCTTCAGGCCGGCGTAGACATCCCGCTCGGCGACGGTCCCTATTTCGTCAATTTCGACGTGAAGCAGCTCCTGCTTGATGCCGGCATTAAGGCCGACGGCGGCGTCGTGCGGGCGCACGCCAATCTCAATCCCACGCTCATCGGCGCGGGCGTCGGCATCCGACTTTAAACTGCTCTGATACTTCGACATGCCCTGTTGCACCTTGATCGCCTTTCTCCTGAGCCAGCTCGGCATCGCGGGTGGGGCGGTCAAGGTGCGCATGTCGGGCACGTCCGGCCTCATGCGCTTCGTGCCACTGTCGGTCCAGACACTCTGTGAACGCTGGCGCTGGGCCGGTCTGGTGACGGCGCTGACAGTCGAACTCCTGCTCGCGGGCGCCGCCGCACCTTACGTCTTCACGCAGGACGGGCGCGCCGATGCGGCCAGCTCCTTCCGCTCGGCCTGGCATCTCTGCACGATGGGCAGTTTCCTCACCCGTCAGCCCAGCAGGTGACGCGCGAGCAGATTGCGGTGGATCTCGTTGGTGCCGGAGTAAATGCTGGCGGCGCGCGTGGCAAAATAGCGCTTGGCCGGCAAGGCGGCAGCACCGGCCGCATCAAGACCGAATTCCGAAATGCGCTGGTTGAGCTCTGTGGCCAGGGTCTTGAGCATCGAGGACGCAACTTCGTCGCTGCCGTCCAGCCTGTTCGCCGACAGGAGCGCCAGCTCGAGTGCTTCATAGGCGACAAGCGCGGTCTCGGCCTCGGCAAACGACGCACGGATCGGGGCGGCTTCCCGCGCGCGCCGGAGGGCACGGCGCAGATGCGCGGACGTCGTGTTGTTGCCGCGCGCAAAGCGCATCAGGAGCTTGGCTGCGGCCCAGCCCTCGCCTTCCCCGCCCACGCGATTTTCTGTCGGTACGAGCACATCGTCGAACACGACTTCATTGAAGTCGCACTCGCCGTCGATCGTGCGGATCGGCGAGACGGAGAGGCCCGGCGTATCCATGTCCATTAGGAGAAACGTGATGCCATGATGCGGCTTTTCCGCGCGCGCCGTACGGACGAGCGCGAACATCCGGTTGGCATGCTGGGCACCGGTCGTCCAGAGCTTGCGCCCGTTGATGCGGTAACGGTCGCCGTCCCGCACGGCCGATATCGAAAGCGCCGCGAGATCCGATCCGGCGCCGGCCTCCGAAAATCCCTGGCACCATAGGTCTTCACCGCGCAGGATGGCGGGAAGATAGCGGCGCTTCTGCGCCTCGGTTCCCATGGCAATGAGAAGCGGGCCCAGAGCGCGCAAGCCGCTCCCGAACAGGATCGGCGCATCGCTGTCGGCGCATTCCCGATCGAAGACAAATCGTTGTCGTGCGCTCCAGCCGGTGCCGCCATGGGCTTTCGGCCAGGCCGGTGCGATCCAGCCGCGGGCGGCGAGCCGCGCATGCCATTCACGGCATGCGTCGATGTCCGAGTGGACGCCCGTCGTGACGCGGCCGGCTGCGCGCAGATCGGACGTCAACGCTTCGGTGAGGAACGCGCGGACCTCTTGCACGAAGGCGAACTCGATGTCGGCTGGCGCTCGCATGACGATGACGGCTCTTCTGTCGGTCGAAAGCTAATCTGTCGTTCGGCGGACAAAATGATCCGTATCAAGATGTTCGCCAGCTGGCGCACTGCGTCAATTCGGCCAACCGTTTTGCGCACGCGATTGACGCAGATCAAGTCGTCCGGCCCCCATCTGCGCGATGGAACGCGCGTAACTTGGGGCAGACCTCATGGACAATGCGTTGGCAATAGATATCCGGTCTCCGCGCGCACGCGGTATCGGCGGATGGACCGCATATTGCGAAGCCGCACGCACGCAAAGCGAACCGGCGGCGCCTGCGAGTGCTTCAGCTTCGAAATCGCCGTCTAAAGAGGAAGAGCGTGATGGACGCCGCTGCCGCTAAATCTCCGCTGCGTCTCGATCTCGCCGTCATCCCGGCAATTCTCCTTCTGGGTTTCTTTGCGGGGATCATCGAAGTTGCGAAGTCGCCGGATCCGCGCATGGTCATCCAAGCCTGGACCTTTATCGCCTGCATCGCGGCGACGGCGATTTTCTACCTCGTCACCTATGGCGACGGGCTGCCCCAGGATGAGCGCAGCGGCTACGCCAACAATGTGGTGAAGGCCGGCGTCATCGCCGCCATGTTCTGGGGCATCGCCGGAATGGCGATCGGCCTCGCGGCCGCCCTCCAGCTCTCGTTCCCCAACCTCTTCTATTTCCCGGACTACGGCTTCACGAATTTCGGCCGCATCCGGCCGCTGCATACGTCGGCCGTGATCTTCGCCTTCGGCGGCAACGTCCTGATAGCAACGTCGTTCTACGTCGTCCAGCGCACGACCAGAGCGCGTCTGTTCGGCGGTTCGCTCCCCTGGTTCGTGTTCTGGGGCTACAACACGTTCATCGTGCTGGCCGGCACGGGCTATCTTCTCGGCATCACGCAGGGCCGCGAATATGCCGAGCCCGAATGGTATTCCGACCTCTGGCTGACACTCGTCTGGGTCTGCTACCTGCTCACATTCCTGGGCACGCTCTGGAAGCGCAAAGAGTCGCATATCTATGTAGCAAACTGGTTCTACCTCGCCTTCATCGTCACGATCGCGATGCTGCATATCGTCAACCATCTGGGCGTGCCGGTGACGCCTTTTTCGTCGAAGAGCGTTTCGCTGTTTTCGGGCGTGCAGGACGCGCTGGTGCAGTGGTGGTATGGCCACAACGCCGTCGGATTTTTCCTCACGGCCGGCTTTCTCGGCATCATGTATTACTTCATCCCCAAGCGCGCGCAGCGGCCGATCTATTCCTATCGCCTGTCGATCGTGCATTTCTGGACGCTGATCTTCATCTACATCTGGGCGGGCCCGCACCATCTCCTTTACACCGCGCTGCCGGAATGGGCACAGACGCTGGGCATGACGTTCTCCGTCATCCTGTGGATGCCGTCCTGGGGCGGCATGATCAACGGCTTGATGACGCTCTCCGGCGCCTGGGACAAGCTCCGCACCGACCCGGTGCTGCGCATGCTGGCGGTGTCGGTCGCCTTCTACGGCATGAGCACGTTCGAAGGACCGGTGATGTCGGTCAATGTGGTCAACGCGCTGTCGCATTACACCAACTGGACGATCGGCCACGTGCATTCCGGCTCGCTCGGCTGGGTCGGTTATGTCAGCTTCGGCGCCATCTACTGCCTTGTACCGTGGCTCTGGAAGAAGGAGCGCCTCTATTCCAATGCGCTCGTCGAATGGCACTTCTGGATCTCGACGCTCGGCATCGTGCTCTACATTACGTCGATGTGGGTCGCAGGAATCATGCAGGGCCTGATGTGGCGCGCCTATAACGACTTCGGCTTCCTCGAATACTCCTTCGTCGAATCCGTGCAGGCGATGCATCCCTATTACATCATCCGTGCAATCGGCGGGGCGCTCTACCTCGGCGGCACGGTGATCATGGCCTACAACCTCTGGAAGACCGCGACCGGCGCCGTGCCGGCCGTGTCCGCGGTGCCCGTCACGCCCGCCCCTGCACTCGCCGCGGAGCCCGCCCAATGAAACACGAGATCTTTGAACGCAATTCGATGCTGCTGCTCATCGGCATCCTCGTCGTCGTCGCCATCGGCGGGATGGTCGAGATTGCGCCGCTCTTCTGGATCAACGGCACGATCGAGAAGGTCGGCGGCGTGAGGCCGTATACGCCGCTCGAGCTCGAGGGCCGCAACATCTACATCCGCGAAGGCTGCTATCTGTGCCACAGCCAGATGATCCGCTCGCTGCGCGACGAAGTCGAACGCTATGGCCATTACAGTCTTGCCGCGGAAAGCATGTACGATCATCCGTTCCAGTGGGGTTCGGAGCGCACCGGCCCCGATCTTGCGCGCATCGGCGGCAAATATTCCGACGAATGGCAGTTCGCCCACCTCACGGATCCGCGCGCTGTGGTGCCCGAGTCGATCATGCCGCCCTACAGATTCCTTGCGGAGACGCCGCTCGACTATCGCGACATCCAGGATCAGCTGAGGGCCAACCGCACGGTGGGCGTGCCCTACTCTGACGCCGACATCGCCAACGCGGCGAAAGACCTCGAGGCGCAGGCGGACGTAAACAACGACGGCGTGGACGCGCTCAAGAAGCGCTACTCCAACGCCCAGGCGCACGATTTCGGCGGCAAGAAGATCACCGAGGCGGACGCGCTGGTCGCTTATCTGCAGGTGCTGGGCACGATGGTCGACTTCAAAACCTATCAGGCCGACGCACCGGAAAACCGGAGATAGACCGTGGAACGCTGGGCTTATGAGGATGTGCTCGCCTTCGTGCAAAGCTGGGGCGCCGTCTATTTCCTGATCATGTTCGCAGTGGCGTTTGCTTACGCGCTGTGGCCGTCCAATCAGGCCGGCTTCAAGGAAGCCTCGCACATTCCGCTCGGCGACGACGGGGATATCTGATGTCGAACGACAACAAGAAGGAAGTCGACGACGTCTCCGGCACGGAAACGACCGGCCATGAATGGGACGGCATCAAGGAGCTGAACACGCCGCTGCCGCGGTGGTGGCTCGGACTTTTCTATGCCTGCATCGTGTTTGCGATCGGCTATTGGATCCTGATGCCGGCGTGGCCCACATTCGGAGGCTATACGCACGGCCTCCTCAATCATTCCGTGCGCGACGATGTTCAGGTGGCCGTTCGCGCGCTCAAGAATGCCCGTACCGCGAAGGAGACCGAGCTCGCGCATGCAAGCCTGCAGCAGATCGAAAAGAATCCCGATCTCCTGCAATTCGCGCTGGCGGAGGGCAAGGCCTCCTTCGGCGACAATTGCGCGCCGTGCCACGGCGCCGGCGGCCAGGGCAGTCGCGGCTATCCCAATCTCAACGACGACGTGTGGATCTGGGGCGGCAAGCTCGAGGACATCCAGCACACGATCACGGTCGGCGTGCGTTCGACCAGTCCCGACACGCGGCAGTCGCAGATGCCGTCCTTCGGGCGCGACGGGATATTGAAGCCGGCGCAAATCGACGATTTGACGCGGTTCGTTCTTCATCTGCGCGGGCACCCGGCCGATGCAACCGCCGTGAAGCGCGCGGCCAAGCTTTTCGCCGACAATTGCTCGGTCTGCCATGGCACCGACGGCAAAGGCAACCGGAGCATGGGCGCGCCCGATCTCACGGTGCATTCCGGCTGGCTCTACGGTCCGCGACCGGAGGACATTCACGACCAGATTTGGAACGGCCATGGCGGCGTGATGCCGACATGGGGCGGGCGGCTGTCGCCCGAAACAATCAAGTCGCTCGCCGTCTACGTACACAGCCTCGGCGGCGGCGAGTGATAAGGAAGGATGTCCGGTCCAGTGAACGTGCGACCGACAATTTCCGACGGCACTTCGAGCCGCATGGCCGCGGACGGTGTGGCTCGCTCGGATGCGCTGGCGAGCAACAGCGCCGCCAACCGCCGCTTCTACAAGGCGCGCGTGCCGATTTACCCGAAGATGGTCCACGGCCGGTTCCGGCAGATCAAATGGATCATGATGGCGATTACGCTCGGCATTTACTACCTGGTGCCGTGGCTGAGATGGGATCGCGGCCCCTACGCGCCGAGCCAGGCGGTGCTCGTCGATCTCGCGCATGAGCGCTTCTATTTCTTCTTTCTCGAGATCTGGCCGCAGGAAGTCTACTACATCACGGGCCTTCTGATCCTGGCGGCGGTCGCGCTTTTTCTGGCGACATCGCTATTTGGCCGTCTCTGGTGCGGCTACACCTGCCCGCAGACAGTCTGGACGGACCTTTTTATCCTCGTCGAGAACATCATCGAAGGCGATCGCAGCGCCCGTATCCGCCTGGCCGCCGCCCCGCTTTCGGGGGGTAAGGTCGCAAAACGCGTAGCCAAACACAGCATCTGGCTCGTGATCGCGGTTTTAACAGGCGGCGCCTGGGTTTTCTATTTCACCGATGCACCGGCGCTTGCCCATGGCCTCCTGTACGGCTCGGCGCCTTTCGCCGTTTACGGGGCGATCGCCGTCCTCACTTTCACGACCTATTCGCTCGGCGGCCTCATGCGCGAACAGGTCTGTACCTTTATGTGTCCCTGGCCGCGGATCCAGGGCGCGATGACCGACAACGAAGCACTCGCGGTCACCTATCGCCGCGACCGCGGCGAACCGCGAGGACCGCACAAGAAGGGGCAAAGCTGGGAAGGCCGCGGCGCCTGCATCGACTGCAACCAGTGCGTCGCTGCCTGCCCCATGGGGATCGACATTCGTGACGGTACGCAGCTCGAATGCATCAATTGCGCGCTTTGCATCGACGCCTGCGACGACGTGATGGAACGCATAGGCCTGCCGGCCGGTCTGATCGCGTACGACACGGACGCCAACATCGCGCGCCGCATCGCCGGAAAAAAGGCGCGCTTTCGTTTCGTGCGGCCGCGCACGGTTTTCTATGCCGCCGTGATGACGGTTGTCGCGGCGATCATGGTGTTCGGCCTTGCCACGCGCCGGACGATAGCGCTCGACGTATTCCGCGATCGCAATCCCAACTTCGTCGCCCTTTCGGACGGCTCGGTGCGCAACGGCTATACCTTGAAGCTGATGAATCGCGCCAATAAGCCGCGCCGTTTCTATCTCTCGCTCGACGGAATTCGCGCGAGCAAGGTCGACGTGATCGGTATCGGCAATGTTGTGCTGCCGGTCAGACTGGACGTTGAAGCCGACAAGGTTCGCATGCTCCGCGTGCTCGTGACGGTCGCGCCGCGCAATCTCAGGCCCGGCACGCAGGACATCCAATTCCGCATCAGTGACGCGGCGCATAGAGAAACGCACGACATCGCCGCCGTTTTTGTCTCGGGAGGACCATGATGACCAGGGAACTGACCGGCCGCGGCGTGCTCGCGTGGCTGTCGATCTTCTTTATTTCGATCTTCGCCGTAAACGCCTATTTCATCTACGCGGCCGTTTCGACGTTCCGCGGAGAGGACGAACAGAAGCCCTACCTGCAGGGCATCGAGTATGGCCAGACGCTGGCGCGCCGCGCCGAACAGACCCGGCTCGGATGGAAGGCCGCGATCGTAGTGAAAAGATTGCCTTCGGGGTACGTGCGCGTCGACATCGCGTTGCGCAAAGCCGATGGTGCGCCGGCGCGCGACGTGAAGCTCGGCGGCGAATTGCGGCACCCCGCGGACGAAACGCGCGACCATCCTTTGCGCCTCGTCGAAGTGCGCACGGGCGAATACGAGGCCGATGTCGCGGGCGTCAGCGTGGGCGCGTGGGACGTGGTCGTGAACAGTTCGCCCAACGGCGCCCCGTTCGAAGCGAGCAGGCGGCTATGGGTGCCCTGACGCTTCCCGAAGCACGCCTGAACGGCCACGACGATCTCTCCCGCTTCGTGCGAAAAGATGCGGGCGAATCGAAGTTCGGGATAGCCGTCCGCGGCGCCCATTGCGCCAATTGTATCGCGAAGATCGAGTCCGGCGTGCGCGCGATACAGGGCGTCGCGAACGCCAGACTCAATCTTTCCACCGGCAGGCTTGAGGTCGGCTGGCACGACGATGCCGTCTTGCCGGCGCTGGTCATCGCCCGCGTGCGGGCGCTGGGGTACGATGCCCAGCCCTTCGATGCGGCGCAGGCACGGGACGCGGACAGGAGCGAGCAGACGTTCCTCCTTCGCTGTATCGCCGTTGCAGGCTTCGGCACCGTCTTTGTGATGGGGCTGACCGACGCGATCTGGTATGGCGGCACGGACATGAGCGGCGCCACGCGCGCCCTGTTCTTCTGGCTGGCCGGCGCGGTTTCCATTCCGGTGACACTCTATGCGAGCCAGCCCTTCTTCCGGTCAGCCCTGAAGAGCCTCGTCAAGCGGCAAACGAACATGGATATACCGATCAGTCTCGCGATCATCCTGTCGCTGGGGTTGAGCCTCAGTCAGACGATGGTGCGCGGCACGCAGGTCTATTTCGACGCGGCGGTGATGCTCGCGTTTCTGCTCCTCATCGGCCGGTATCTCGACTTTCTACTGCGCGACCGTGCGCGCAGCGCCGCGCGTCACCTTCTCGCGATGCAGGCGGCACCCGTGCGCCGTTTCAAGCAGAACGGAAATCTCGAAACGATCGCCGCCCGTGAGATCGAGCCGGGCGACCGCGTCTTCCTGACGAGCGGCGAGCGCGTTCCTGCCGACGGAACACTGGAAGACAAGGACAGCCTCGTCGATGTCTCCCTTGTAACCGGTGAAACGGAACCCGTTGCGGTCGTTCGCGGCGGCCCACTGCATGCAGGAACGATCATTCTCGGAAAGCCGATCACTCTCGCCGTCACCGCGCGTGTCGAGAACTCGCTGGTTGCGGATCTGGCACGCCTTCTCGAAGCAGGCCAGCAGACGCGGAGCCTTTACGTGCGCCTGGCCGACCGCGCGGCGCGCGCCTATGTGCCGTTCGTCACGGGACTGGCGGCGCTCGTATTCACATCCTGGCTGTTCCTGGGCACGTCTTTCGTCGCGGCTTTGACAGGTGCCGTGACGGTTCTTGTCATCACCTGTCCCTGTGCCTTGGGTCTCGCCGTTCCAGCCGTGCAAATTGTGGCGACGGGACGGCTTTTCCTTCGCGGCGTCTTCGTGAAATCGGGCGATGCGCTCGAGCGCCTTGCAGAAATCGATGTCGCCGTTTTCGACAAGACGGGCACGCTCACCTGGGGAACGCCGAAGCTCGTCAACGGCGATGAAATCCCGAAAGACGCGCTCGACGCAGCGGCAAGCCTGGCACGCGCGAGCCAGCATCCGCTTGCTCGCGCGCTGGCGGCCTTCGCCGGCGAAGGACCCGTAGCACGAGGCATTCACGAAACGGCCGGCGCCGGTCTTGAAACGGACGTCGGCGGCGTGCGGCTGAAACTCGGCAGCGCGCGCTGGTGCGGGATCGACGTCGCCGGGGGCGGCAGCGAGTTGTGGTTCCGGGCCGGCGGCGATGCACCCGTCCGCCTGCGGTTTCGCGACACGCTGCGTCCCGATGCGGCACGTATGCTGGATGCGCTCAGAGCGCGCGGCATTGCCGTCGAAATGCTCACGGGCGATCGCGAAGGGTCGGCCGCGGAAGTTGCCGGCGAAGCGGGCATCACAGAATGGCAGGCGGTCGTTGATCCGAAAGCCAAGGCCGCGCGTATGCAGGCGTTGCGTGCGCAGGGTCGCCGCACCCTCATGGTGGGTGACGGATTGAACGACGCGGCTGCCCTGGCGCTGGCCCATGTCTCCATCGCACCCGGAACCGCCGTCGATGTGAGCCAGCTTGCCGCGGACATGGTCCTGCGCGGCGACAGCCTGATGCCGATCGTCGAAGCTGTGGACGTGTCGCGCAAGGCCAAATCGCTCGTGCTGGAGAATTTCGGATTGGCCACGATCTACAATCTGATTGCGATCCCTGTTGCCGTTATAGGCCTGGTTTCGCCGCTCATTGCGGCCGCATCGATGGCCGCCTCGTCGCTGGTCGTGACCCTGAACGCGCTTCGCGTTGCCGGAGGAGTTGAGACGTAAACGGCATGGCTCTCATCATCTGCGCAGCTTTCGTCTTCGGTCTTACCGCGCTCTGCGTGCTTCTGTGGACGCTGAGCAGCGGCCAGTACGATGATCTTCAAGGCGATGCCGAACGTATCCTCATCGATGACGACGGTCCCGATCCCGATTGATCTCGATCAATCGTGGGGCTCCGCCTTTTCGTTAGCTTTTTTGGTGTCGAAACAGTGAAATGTCCGTGCTGAACCTTTCCACTCTCGCCGCGTCGCCCGCGTTCGCGGAGCCTTTTCCGTTTTTTGCTGCGCAAAACGCGCTAGACGCGCAATCTCTCGCCGCCATCGGGAAGGCATTCCCCGCCGTTCCCGGACCGGGGATTTTTCCGCTCTCGGAGCTCGATTTCGGCATGGCCTTCGCTGAGCTTATCGCCGACATCGAAAGCGCCGAGCTTGAAGCTCTGCTGGAAGAGAAGCTTTGCATGCGCCTGTCCGGCAGGCCGCTCATGATCACGGTGCGCGGATTCTGCCGCGCCCGCGACGGCCGCATCCATAACGATTCGAAGGACAAGATCGCGACCTGTCTGCTCTACTTGAACGAACCGGGCTGGAACGCGGAAGGCGGACGCCTCAGGCTGCTGCGCGACGGCAACGGCCTCGACAACGCGGTCGCCGAGATCGCTCCGGACGGCGGCAATTTCGTCGCGTTCAAGCGCACGGAGAATTCCTGGCACGGCCACGCATCTTACGAAGGCCCACGCCGCTACATCATGTTCAACTGGCTTACGTCGGACGTGGCACTGGCGAAGAATGTCGGTCGGCACAGGATCTCCGCGGCGTTCAAGCGACTGGGCCTGCGCGACCATGATTAATCTGATCGCACGATATTTTCTCGCAAGTCTTTCCAATGCCGTGCACGCGCGCGATCCCTTCGATCATTGGCTGATCGAGGATACGCTGCCCGCTTCGGTGATCGATGACATCGCCGCGTTGCCAGTCGACGCGCCGGGCGATGCCATCTTCAACGGGACGCGCGAGATCAACAACTCGTCGCGTCTTTTCTTCTCGCCTGAAAACCAGGCCCGCTACCCGGTGTGCCGAGGCGTCGCGAACCTCTTTCGCGAGCGCGACGTGCTCGATGCGCTCGAAACCATGACGGGCGCCCGCGTCTCGAGCGGACATCTGCGCGTCGAATACTGCCAGGACGTCACCGGGTTCTGGCTCGAACCCCACGTCGATATCCCGGTGAAGCTGTTTACGCTTCTGATCTATCTTTCCGACGAACCGGGCCTGTGCGACGCCGGAACTGACATCTACGACGCGAGCTCCGAACACAACCGCGTCGCGACCGTGCCTTACGAGAAAGGCAACGGTTTCATATTTATACCCGGCGCCAACACCTGGCATGGTTTCACGAAGCGGCCGATCGCAGGCGTGCGCAAAACCATCATCGTGAACTTCGTTTCGTCGGACTGGCGTTCCACAGGCGAACTCGCCTAGCGCCCAGGTTCAAGACCGCCAATTCGCCAACGCCGGTCCGAGCGCGTCCTTCAGCGGACCGAGCCAGGGTTCGTAACGTCGCCATTGGTCGACGCCGTCGCGAAAAATCGGACGGCGTACCTGCTCGGAGCTCGCGGTTCGGACAGGACGGTCGTTCCGATAGAATGTCAGGCAAGCATCTTCAAACGGCAAGCCGCAATAAGCCAGCACGCCTCTCACGATCGGTTCGGTGGACTCAACCAGATCCTCATAGACAACGCGATGGATGTGCCCCGGCAGAACCGCATCGAAATGGTGCATGAGCTCCAGGTAGTCGCGATAGTAGCGGCCGAGATCGACGAGATCGTAGGAGAAAAGCTGGCCCTGCGCGAAGTGCTGCTTATAAGCGGAAAAGCAGGCGGCGAGAGGATGGCGCCGGGCTTCGATGATTTTTGCTTGCGGCAGAATGAGGCGGATGAGGCCGACGTGGAGAAAATTGTTCGGCATCTTGTCGATGAAAAAGGCTCGCCCGAGCTTGCGGTGGATGCGTGTTCGATCCAGGAACAGGCGCCCGAAAGCAGCCAGACGAGCATCATCGAGGGCCGCGATGCAGCCGGGATATTGCGCGCCGTCGCCGTGGCGCATCCATCCAAGCTCGTGCGCGATAAATCCTATATCGGGCAGCTCCCGGGTGCCTTCGACCATTGAGTGGCTGGCCAGAATCTGCTCGATCAGCGTCGAGCCGGATCGCGGCAATCCCACGATGAAGATGGGCGCGGTCGATGGATCGCCGGCGCGCCTGCGATCCGCGAACAATGCGGACGTGAACACGGCCTTTGCCCTGTCGACGAACGCCGAGATCTCGTCCGCGTCATACAAGCTCGATTGCTTGCGCAATACAGCCCCCTGGCGGTAGTGACTGAAAGAGGAAGCATAATCGCCGCGATCCTCCAGCGCCTTTCCCAACGCGTAATGCAGATGCAGTCTATCATCCGCTCCCAGCTCGGATCGAGACAGCTGGACGCGCATGGCGTCTTCCTCGATGGCGGTGACCGCCGCCAGCTTCAAATTCGCGAGGCTCCAATAGGCGTCGCCCAAGCCGGGAGCGAGCGCCATGCAGCGCCGGTACGCCGCCGCCGCGTCATCGCTTCTCCCCACCGTGCGCTGGGCGTGACCATAATTCAGCCAGATGAGCGGCTGTTTGGGGTATTCCTCGGAAAGGCGTTTGTAAATTTCGAGAACCCGCTGGTCGTCGCCGATCAAGCCAAGTGACGTCGCCAACAGGTTCAGATAGGCGGGGTCATCGGGCTTTTGTCGCAACAGGAGTTCGGCCTGCGGAAGCGCCTCCGCGGCTTTCTGCTGATGAAGAAGAACCTCGGCATAGGCGAAACGCGCGCCGTCCCGACCGGAATCAAGTTCGAGGCAGTGCTTTAATTCGGTTTCCGCCGCCGAAAAACGCCCGAGGCGCTTCAATGCGTCTCCCATCAACTGCAAGGCTTCCTTGTCGTCGGGATGTGCCGCGAGATGAGCGCGCAGCTCGCTTTCGGCTTGCGCGAGTTTGCCGGCCGACAACGCTCTTGCGGCAGGTCTGAGCGCGTAATTACGAATGGAGGCGCGCAACTGTTCGGCGGAGGCCGCCGCTGCTGCCGAAATATCGCCCTCGCGAAACAGTTGTTCGCTCAGCGCACGCCAAGCCTCCGGCAGATCGGGATTGAGCGCCGTTGTTCGTCGCAGCACGGCAATCGCTTCGGCTGTCCTGCCGAGCGCCGCCAGCGTGGCGCCCAGTTCAAAATGCGTGTGTACGGCCCTCGGGTGAGACGCGGCCAGCGGCGCCAGCACGCTGTACGCCGATTGCGGGTCGCCGCGCCGCCTGCGTGCCGAGCCCAGGATCAGCAGCGCCGTGGGATCGGTCGGTCGCAGCTTGAGGGCCGAACGAGCCCAATCCTCGGCTTGCGCCGGATCATGGGCAAGTGCTGCGGCTGCCTGCTCAGCGGATAGAATTGCCAAAGCCTTCGCCTCACCCGTCTTGTCGAAAATTCGACAATGCCATTGCGATGAAGCCGGACACAACACGCTCGGGCGCCTGGCGCGCGCCATAGGGGCTCCGCCCCGCCTCGCCCTCGGCAAGAATAGGCCGGCGTCTTTACGCAAGCGCCAGCGCGGTCAATGATCCGGAGCTTTTCCGGATGACACCCGTTGCCAACGCCCAAAATCGCCCAACCCAAAGGCTTCTATCACGAGGTCAAGGCTGGCCAGCGTTATCTCTGGTGCAGCTGCGGGCGATCCTCCACGCAGCCCTTTTGCGACGGCTCGCATGCGGGAACGGAATTCACGCCGGTTCTGTTCAAGGCCGAAGCCGATGCGGATGTGATCTTCTGCGGCTGCAAGCAGACGGGTACAGGGCCGTTCTGCGACGGCACGCATAACAATCTCCTGGGTGGCTACTCGCAGGACGATCCCGAGAGCCCCGCCAACCGCGCGATCGCGACCGTGCCGCATGGAACTGATGCACAGGTACCCCTCGACGGCGCCTGCTACGTCTTTTCCACCAAACGCGCCAAGCTCGCGCGGCACGAGACCATAGCCTATTGCCCTGTCGTTACCCCCTCGCGGGGTGCGCGCTTCCAATCGCAGTTCTATGCGGAATTCGGCCGGGGCATCTCGCCGGTGATCGGCGCGGGCGGCGCGCATATCGTGGTGTTCGTGAGCGAAGGACAAGGCGAACTGGAGATCTCCGGCCGGCATTTCGTGCTCGCGCCGCGCATGGGTTTTTATATTCGGCCCCAGGAAGCCTTCCGCGTGCACAACGCGCAATCCGGGCCCGTGACTTTGTTCATATCCCAAGGCCCCGGCGTCGAGGACCTGACCTGGTTCGACGCGATGCCGGCCAATTTCGATGCGGACTATCCCAAACGCTCCGCCGAGATCGATCCGTCGCAGCGCCACGCCATGGCCGAGCGCTATTTCCAGGTGCTTGTTAGTCGTGAACACGGCTCGACGGAGATGACGCAGTTCATCGGCAATATCCCGCGCTCGAAGGCCGCGCCGCACAGGCACCTCTATGAGGAAGCCCTGATTTTCCTGAACGGTGCCGGCGTCGTATGGACCGAGCATACGAAGACCGCAGTTGGTCCGGGCGATGTCCTGTTCCTTCCGCGCAAGCTCGCCCACTCCGTCCAATGTGTCGTCGAAGGGGACTTCGACGTGGTCGGCGTGATCTGTCCGGGTGACAATCCGTCAATCAGCTACTAGCGCAGCAGAGGCTATACGGCGATTGCGCGCCTTCCAGATGAGATAGGCAAGCGACAGCAGGACCAGCCACGGCACGCCGACGATCCAGGAAATGTCCCAGAACGCCCTGTCGAGCCCCATGGTGATCAGGATCGCGACGAGGAGCACGAGCCCGGCGATCTGCATGAGCGGAAAGAACGGCATCCGCACGGGAAGATCCGCAGCCTTGTGAAGCCGGCGAAAGCGGAGATGGCTGACGAGGATCGTGATCCACACGATGACGGCGCCGAACAAGGCGATGCCGAGCAGATAATTGTACGCGAGCGGCGTGAACCGGGAGATTCCGGCCGCGGCCAGGATGAATCCACCCGAGAGCAACGTCGCCGCGATCGGCGTGCCGGCGCCGTTCAGTCCTCCGATAAATCGGGGCGCATAGTTTCCACGCGCCAGCGAGAACAACATGCGCGACGAGAGATACACATCGGTGTTCATGCTGGAGAGTGCGGCGCTGATCACCACAAAGTTCATGATGCCGGCGGCATGGACGATTCCGGTATGCGCGAAGACGCGCACGAACGGGCTCTCCGCTACCACCTTTGCGCCGGCTTCAGTCCAGGGAATGATCGTGACGAGGATGCCGAGCGCGAGGATGTAAAACAGGAACAACCGCAGCGCCATGATGCGCAACGCGCGCGGAATGGCGATTTCCGGACTCGTCACCTCGGCCGAGGTGACGGCGATGACCTCGATGCCGATGAAGGAAAACACCCCCATGATGACGGCCATCCGGGTGCCGTAGAGTCCGTTGGGAAAGAAACCGCCCGGAAGCCTGGTGAGGTTGTGGAAGCCTGAGGCCGGTTGCCCGAGGCCGAAAATTTCGGAAATCCCCAGAACGATGAAGAGGACGATGGCCACCACTTTGATCAACGCGAACCAGTATTCGATCGAACCGAAATTGCTCACGGCTCTCGTATTCACATAGAGAAGCATGGCGGCGAAGCCGACCGACCACAGCCAAACGGGTGTATCGGGAAACCAGTACGTCATGTAGACGCCCGCGGCGACCGCCTCGCCGCCCACGGCGATGACCTGCGCGAACCAGTACGTGTAGCGAACGACAAAGCCCGCCCAGGGACTGAGATAGGTCTCGGCATAGGTGCCGAACGAGCCTGCGGTAGGATGAACGACCGCCATCTCCGAAAGGCTGAACACCATGACGACGGCGATGAAGCCGGCAATCGCATAGCTGACGAGAACCGACGGTCCGGCATAGCCGATGGCGATGCCGCTGCCCATGAACAGCCCCGTGCCGATCGCGCCGCCAAGCCCGATCATCACCACCTGAGCCTGGGTCAGCCCTTTGCGGAGTCCCTTCTCGCGTTCGACGATCGCCGCCTCGTCCATGCCCTTCTCTCCGCCCGAGCGGCAAGCCCTCTGGAATTGTCTTAGCCCGCATTTCCGCGACGAACAACGCGAGCCGGGGCTCAGACGTTGTGGCGCGTTGTCATGGCCTTCAATTCGGGATTAGCTCCAGAAGTCGATCGGAATTCGAAGGCGGAGAGCGAAAGTTGACCACGAAAGAACACGATCTCAGTGCCCTTTGGGACGAACATTGCCGCCAGGAATTTGCCACGCGCGATGTCGACGCCACCATGAAGACGATGGTCGCCGAGCCTTATGTCAACCACATCCCGACGATGACGGGCGGCGTAGGCCACGACCAACTGAAGCGCTTCTATACGCATCATTTCGTCAACTCCAATCCGGAAGACACGAAGCTGATCCCGATCTCGCGCACGGTCGGCAAG
>Ga0335074_10006575_pt1 | contig 16123 bp, 15 predicted proteins | sample Lox_Sample_23_FD_206715 | JGI IMG/M metagenome (GOLD analysis project Ga0335074, IMG submission 206715) | Soil microbial communities from Loxahatchee National Wildlife Refuge, Florida, United States - Lox_Sample_2.3 | ecosystem: Environmental > Terrestrial > Soil > Wetlands | place: USA... | reverse complement strand
CGGCACCGAATCGGTCACCAGGCGGGGCATGAGCAGTTCGGGCGGCACCGCCCAGGCCAGCTCGGCGTGCCGCTTCCAGTCCGGCAGGTCGATCAGGTCCGCGCCCTCCAGGTGCAGCGCGTCGAACAGGAACACCGACAGCGGCGGGCCATCGGCGGCATCGGCGCTGGCGGCCCGGGCCGAGGTGTCCTGGAACGGCAGCGGCCGGCCGTCCCCGCGCAGCGCGATCAGCTCGCCGTCCAGCACCGCCGCCCGGACCGGCAGCTTGGCCAGCGCCGCCACCACCTCGGGCAGCCGCCCGGTGATCTCGTCCAGGGTCCGGGTGAACAGCCGCACCGAACCGTCGGCCAGGTGAGCCTGGATCCGGATCCCGTCCAGCTTCCACTCCACCGCGGCCTGCACCCCCGGACCGATCTTCTCCAGCGCCTCGGAAAGGCTCGTCGCGCTGGCCGCCAGCATCGGCCGCACCGGCCGCCCGACCTCCAGCCCGAAGGCCTGCAGCGCCGGCGTCCCTCCCGCCAGGGCCGCGGCCGCCACCGCGCCCAGCGAGCCGCGCAGCATCATGGCCCGGCGGACCGCCGCGACCGGCACCGACGCGGCGCGCGCCACCGCGTCGGTCATCACCCCCTCCAGCGCGCCCTGCCGCAGCTCGCCGGACAGCAGCCCGAACAGGAATTGCTGTTCCGCCGCGGTGGCCCGGCCGAACAGCTCCCCGACCAGGACGCGCCGCGCGGCCGCCGAACCCTTCCCGGCCACCGCCCCGATCGCCGAGAAGGCCGCGTCCACCTCGCCCAGCGTCAAGGTAGGGACGGCCGCGGCCGGGAATCCGTCCCGCAGCACCGCCCAGCCGACCCCGATCTGCCGCTGCGGCAGTTCCCCGGACAGGTACGCGACGGCGATCGGCACCTCCAGCGGCCCGGCCTCGCGCAGCGCGTCGGCCAGCAGGTCGATCTTGGCCAGCCGGGCGCTGGTCGCGCCCACGGCCCGCGACACCTCGGCGATCCGGACAAGCAGCACCCGCCCATTCTCGCCCCTCGGCCCGGGTGCCCGGCACGGGCTAAGCCGCGGGGCCGCTCCGATGCCGCCCGGCACGCAACCCGCGCGCGCCGCGACGCCCCCCGTCCGCCGGGTCCCACAGCCAGTACCCGACCGGGAACAGCCGGACGTGCAGGTGCTCGTCGATCAGGCCCCACAGCCCGCGCCGCGCGAAGATCGCGATCACCATCGCCACCAGGCCCAAGATGATCAGGTACCAGGCGTTGTAGGAGGCCAGCGCCTGCTGCAGGATCATGTACACGATCGTGCCCAGGATCGGCCCCTCGATCGTGCCCAGCCCGCCGATGATCACCGCGAACGCCATCTCGGCTGTCCACTGCACGCTGAACACCGCGGTGGGCTGCACGATGAGCTGGCTGATGGCCAGCAGCGCGCCGGCTGCGCCGCACCCGATCCCGGCCACCACGAAGACCAGCATCCGGGCCAGGCCCACCCGCGCCCCCGAGCTGCGCGCGGCCACCTCGTCGTCGCGGACGGCGGTGAGCACCAGCCCCAGCCTGCTGCGCAGCAGCAGGTACACGGCCAGCAGCGCGAGCACGCTGACGGCCAGCCCGATCCAGTACGTGTACGCCTCGAGCACCGGCGTGCTGAGGCTGGGCGTGTGCGGCAGTGACATGCCGGTCCCGCCGCCGATGGAAGGGAACTTCTCGATGATCAGCAGGACGGTCGTGGCCAGCACCCAGGTGGCGATCGCGAAGTACCCGCTGCGCAGCCGGGAGACCAGCCACCACATCGGCAGCGCGGCGACGCCGCAGCCGATGGCCGCGACCGGCAGCGCGGTGAACATCGACAGGCTGTGGATGTTGAGGATCAGCACGAAGTATGCGCCGAGTCCCACGAACGCCTGCTGTCCCACCGACACCAGGCCCGCGTAGCCGGCCAGCAGGTTCCACATGCTGGCCAGGGTGAGGATGATGAACGCCTGGACCAGGATGGTTTCGGACCCGGCCCCGACCACGTAGGGGAACAGCGCGAGCACCACCACGACCACCAGGGCGCCGAGCCCGGTCCAGGCCACGTTCCGGCGTGACCGTGTCACGCGGTATTTTTCGGCCGAACGGGCCGTGGTTTCAGCGACCGCGGTCACGATGCGCTCCTCCGGGCGATGAGGCCCTGCGGGCGCAGGACCAGCACGGCCAGGAAGACGATGTATCCGGCCAGGAACTCATCCGACCCGCTGATCTGCGCGCCGATGGCCTGGGAGACGCCGAGGATCACGCCGCCGAGCAGGGTGCCCCACAGCGACCCGAGCCCGCCGATCACCACCGCGGCGAACGCGAACAGCAGGATCGTGTCGGTTCCGGTGGTCGGCGCGAACTGGGAGTACATGCCGTACGCGATGCCGGCCAGCGCCACCGTGCCGAACGCGATGGCCGCCGCGATCCCGAACACGTGCCGGTAGTCGATCCCGGACAGCTGGGCCGCCTCCTGGTCGTCGGCCACCGCCCGGATCAGCCGCCCGTATCTCGACCGGGACAGGAAGTACTGCAGGCCGGTCAGGACCACCACGGCCACGGCGAAGATCAGCAGCAGCAGGTAGGCGATCGTGATCTGCGAGCCGATCGAGAACGAGCTGGTGATGATGGCGTTGTCGACCCCGAGCGAGTGGCTGTTGGCGCTCTCGAACTGCAGCAGCCCGTTCTCGATCACCACCGACAGGCCGAACGTGACCAGCAGCGTGGTCAGGATGCTCCGGTCCAGCGCGGCCTGGATCACGGTCCGCTGCAGCACGTAGCCCAGCACCGCCATCAGCGGCACCACGATCACGAACGACCACAGCACCGGGATGTGGGTGACCGCGATGACGCCGACCGCGATGTAGCCGCCGATGACCGCGAGGTCGCCGTGCGCCAGGTTGACCACCTTCATGACCCCGAACATCAGCGACAGCCCGCAGGCGAACAGCGCGTACAGGCCGCCGACCAGGATCCCCGTGATGATGTCGTTGACCCAGACCATTACTCGCTCCCCTGATCCGACGGCGCGGTCCTCAGGCCGAAGTAGGCGGCCTCGACCTGTTCCGCGGTCACGTCCGACGGCTTGCCTTCCAGCGTGGTCCGCCCCTCGAGCAGGCACTGCAGGTGCGAGGCCACCCGCAGCGCCTGGCTCACGTCCTGCTCGACCAGCAGCACGGTCAGCCCGGTGGCCAGGACCTGCGGCAGCATGCCGTAGATCCGCTGTACGACCACCGGCGCCAGCCCGAGCGACAGCTCGTCGAGGAGCAGCACCCGGGGATTGGCCACCAGCGCCCGGCCGATGGCCACCGACTGCTGCTCACCACCGGAAAGCTGCGCGGTCTGCTGGCCGCGCCGGTCCTTCATCCAGGTGAACAGCTCGTAGACCCGCTCGATCGTCCACGGGCCCTTCCGCGCGTAGGTGGCGCCGACCTGCAGGTTCTCCTCGACCGTGAGGGACGGGAACAGCCGCCGGCCCTCCGGGACCATGGCGATCCCGCTGATCGCCCGGCGTTCGGGCCGGATCCTGGTCACGTCCTTGCCGTCGAACCGGATCGACCCCTCGGTCGGGCGGTGCAGGCCGGCGATGGTGCGCAGCAGCGTCGACTTGCCCGCCCCGTTGGCGCCGATGATCGCGTACACCTCGCCCGGCAACACCCGCAGCGAGATGTGGTCCAGCGCCCGCAGCTGGCCGTGATGCACGGTCAGGTCCCTGACCTCAAGCAGCGGCTCGCTCCCGCTTTCCCGGGTTTCGCTCACTGCGGATCTCCGAGCTCGATGTCCTCGGCCAGGGTGCCGCCGGGCAGGGAAGCGGTGACCTCGGAGCCGAGGAAGACCTCGCGGACCGCCGGGTCGGCCAGCACCGCGGCCGGGTCGCCGTCGCCCACGAACTTCCCGCCGGACAGGCAGGCCAGCCTGGTCACCACGGCGACCAGCGCGCGCACCACGTGCTCGATCCAGATCACGGTGACGCCCTCGGCGTTGACCGCGCGGACGATCTCCGCCAGCTGCGCGACCTCGGGGTCGGTCAGCCCGCCGGCCACCTCGTCCAGCAGCAGCAGCTTCGGCCCGGACGCGAGCGCGCGGGCCAGTTCCAGCCGCTTGCGCTGCAGCAGGCCGAGCCGTTCGGCGGGCAGGTTCGCCTCGCCGGTCATGCCGGCCCGCTCGAGCGCCTCGCCGGCCGCGGTGTAGCTGGCCCGGCGCCTCAGTCCGGCGCCCTGCTGGGCGGCGACCAGCACGTTCTCGAACACGGTCATGTCCGCAAACGGCCGCGGCACCTGGTAGGTGCGGCCGATGCCCAGCCGGCACCGGGCCGCCGCGTCCAGCTTGGTGACCGTGCGCCCGCCGAAACAGACGCTTCCGGCGCCCGGGGACAGGTCGCCGGAGATGAGGCCGAACAGGCTGGTCTTGCCCGCTCCGTTCGGCCCCACGATCCCGACCGTGTCCCCGGGCCCGACCGTGAACGACAGGTCCTCCGCGATAACGACCCGGCCGAACCGTTTCGTCACGTGGTCCAGTTCAAGCAGCGGTTCGGTCATCCGGTCATTTGTTCGTCGGCTCGAGCGTGGAGGTCAGGGGTACGTTCGGCATCAGCGTATTGTCGACGACCTCCATTGACCAGCCGTACTTGGAGTTCGGCTTCCACTGCACCCCGACGCACGGCGTGTCAACCACGCCGGGCGCCGGGTTCTTGGTGGATGTCCAGTTGAGCTGCCCGGCGACGCCCTCGATGTTCACGCTGAACAGGGCGGCGGCCACCTCGGCCTTGTCGTGCGGGTTGTTCACCGAGGTCATGGCCGCGTACGCGACCTCGAACAGGCTGTAGTTGGACAGCGACTGCACCCACTGCGACCCGGTGGCGGCGGTGAACGCGGCGGCGATCTCGGCGCAGGTCTGCCCGGTGAGCGAGGACTTCCACGGCATGTTCGGCGTCCACCACGCGTCGGTGGCGACGTTGTTGACCAGCGAGCCGAGCGCGGCCACGTCGGCCGGGAACAGCAGCACCTTGGCCACGGTGGCCAGCTTCGGCTTGTAGCCCTGCTGCGCGGCCTGCTTCCAGAACGTGTTGAAGTCCGGCGGCAGCGGCACGTTGGTGAAGAACTCGCAGTTCTTGGACTTGAACAAGCTGATGTACGAGGTGTAGTCGGTGGTCCCGTCGTCGTAGGCGGGCGGGTCGACCAGCGTGTAGCCGGCCGGCCCGGCGAACAGCGGCCACGCCGCGCGGAAGGCGTCGCCGTCCGAGTCGCTGGGGAACATGCAGCCGGCCACCTTGTCCGTGCTCAGCTCGGTGTGGATCCGGTTCCACATCGGGATGAAGGAGTTGCACAGGTCGTTGACCCCGAGGAAGTACATCGTCGTCCACGTGGGCTTGAACGTCGACTTGCCCGGGGTGGGGTTGCCGCCCAGGTTCACGTACCAGGACTGCCATGGGACGTTGCCGCAGATGAGCGGGCAACCCAGCTTCTCGGCCACGGTCGCGACCGGGTTGACCGTCTCCGGCGTGGACGAGGTGACCAGCAGGTCCACCTTGTCGGTGAGGATGGCCTGGTTGGCCAGCTGGCCCGCGCGGGTGGCGTCGGACTGGGTGTCGTAGGACTTGATCGTGACCGGATAGGTCTTCCCGCCGGCCTTGATCCCGTTCTTGAACTGCGACGTGGCCAGAATCTGGCTGACGATCCAGTTGTCGGAGGTGCCGAATTCACCCAGGTCGCCGGTGAGCGGGTGGATGAAGCCGATCACGATGTCCGAGGTGCTGCCGCCCGTGGTGGACGAAGCCGAGGACGAGGACGAGGTTGAGGCGCCCTTGATACTGGAACTGCATGCCGCCAGCAGTCCGCCGCCCCCCACGACGGCCGCACCGGCGCCGGCCGCGCGCAGCACTCCGCGTCGGCTGAGGCCGCCGACGGTGTTGGCCAGGGTGGACGACCCCCCCAGACCCCCCCGCGAGGGTGTCGCGCTGTCGGTGTGCGCAGTCTGGTCACTCATGTGCAATATCTCCTTTGAGGTCGCGCCGAGGCGCGGGACCGCGTATGAGGTGGCACCGTGACCCCGCGGGCCTGGACCCGGGATTGCGGCGCCACGAGGCTAACATCGCCCAGATCCCATGAGGGGGCAGTGGATCGTGACCGCGAGCCTGCGGCCTCGTGGAGGCTGGGGACCCCGGATGCCTGATGTGCGGGCTCCTTCGTTAGATGGAGTGCGTTGTACGTAGTGCTGGACGCCCGGTCCCGGCACGGCTGGTTCTGCGAACCCGCTTCGTGCGCTCTGCGAACGAGCGTACATATATAGAACAGTATGGCAACGCTAGGATGCGTGTTTGCGGATAGTCAACGCACGTTATGTAACTGTTTCAATCCGTGAGACAGCCGAGGTCCGCGCCCTCAGCCAGTGCGATTACTAGTCAGCGCCGGTTGTCTGGCACAATGTGATGCTGACCGTCAGGCCATGCGACGCCCTCTCCTCGTTCGCCCGGCCTGGCTCATCTAGGTGGTCCTGTCGGAGCTTCCCCGGCTGGCGCGGGTCCGCCGCCTCGCATCTATCGCTGGGAGAAGACCACAGCCGTGGCTGTCAAGATCAAGTTGAAGCGCCTGGGCAAGATCCGGGAGCCCTACTACCGGATCGTCGTCGCCGATGCGCGCACCAAGCGCGACGGGCGCGCCATCGAGGAGATCGGCAAGTACCACCCGAAGGCCGATCCCTCGCTCATCGAAGTGAATTCCGAGCGGGTCCAGCACTGGCTGTCGGTGGGCGCCCAGCCCACCGACCCGGTCCGCGTGCTGCTCAAGGTCACCGGGGACTGGCAGAAGTTCACCGGGGAGGCGGGGACCGAAGGCACCCTGCGTACCGCCGCGCCGCGTGCGGACAAGAAGGAGCGCTTCGCCGCCGCGGCCAAGGCCAGCCAGGCCGCCAAGGAGAAGGACGACAAGGCCGCCGCGGGCAAGACCGGGACCCAGTCCCGGCCCGCTCAGGACGGCAGGGCCAAGTCCGCCCAGGCCGGCCGGGGCAGGTCCGCGCCGGCCAAGGCCGAGGACGCGCCGGCTGAGGCGCCCTCCGCTGAGGCGCCCTCCGCTGAGGTCGGCGCCGACCGTGCCGCCGCCGAGGCCCCCGAGGCCTGACGTGCTTGAGGAAGCCCTGGAGCACCTGGTGCGGGGCATCGTCCAGTACCCGGACGAGGTCCGCGTCCGCAGCCGGGCGCTGCGCCGGGGCAGCGTTCTCGAGGTGCGGGTGCACCCCGACGACCTCGGCAAGGTCATCGGCCGGGGCGGGCGCACCGCCCGCGCGCTGCGCACGGTGATCGGCGCCCTGGCCTCGGGCCGCTACGTGCGCATCGACCTGCTGGACGCGAACGAGGTCCGCTTACCCCGTGCGGGTTATCGTCGGCCGCATCGGCCGCCCGCACGGGATCCGCGGCGAGGTCGTGATCGGGGTCAGGACCGACGAGCCTGACCTCCGCTTCACCGCGGGCGCGACTCTCGGCTTCGGGCCCGATCCGGACGGTGAGGCGCCGCCTGGGCACCTCACGGTCGCGTCGGCCCGCTGGCACTCCGGGCAGCTGCTGGTGGGCTTCACCGGGATCACCGACCGGACCGCGGCCGGGGAACTGACCGGCAGCTGGCTGAGCGTGGACTCCAGCCAGCTGCCCGCCACCCCCGACCCGGACGAGTTCCGCGACCACGAGCTGATCGGGCTGTCGGTGCGGACCTCCGCCGGCCAGGTCGTCGGCGTGGTCACCGACGTGCTGCACTACGGCCAGGACCTGCTCGTGGTCCGGCACCCCGGCGGTCCAGAGCACCTGGTGCCGTTCGTGAAGGCCATCGTGCCCGAGGTGGACGTGGCCGCGGGCCTGCTGGTCATCGACCCTCCCCCCGGCCTGCTCGACGCCGTCCAGGCGGAGTAGAACCACGGCCCGTTCCGCCAGAGAAAAAAAGAGGAGAGGGCGTGGGCCTGCGTATCGACATCGTGACCATCTTTCCCGAGTACTTCGGCAGCCCGCTGGGGGTGTCGCTGATCGGGAAGGCGGCGGCGCGGGGCGACATCTCCTTCGGCGTGCACGACCTGCGGTCCTGGGCCACCGACGTGCACCACAGCGTCGATGACCTGCCGTTCGGCGGCGGCCCGGGCATGGTGATGAAGCCGGACGTCTGGGGCGACGCGCTGGATGCGATCCTGGCCGGCTCGGCCGGGGCCCGGCTGGTGGTGCCGACCCCCAGCGGGGTGCCGTTCACCCAGGAAATGGCGGCCAGGTACGCCGCCGAGCCGTGGCTGGTGTTCGCCTGCGGGCGGTACGAGGGCATCGACGCGCGGGTCGTCCAGGCCATGCGCGCTCAGCTGCCGGTGGACGAGGTGAGCATCGGCGACTACGTGCTGGCGGGCGGCGAGGCCGCGGTCCTGGTCATGGTCGAGGCCATCGGGCGGCTGCTGCCCGGCGTGCTGGGCAACGCGTCCTCGGCCGGGGATGACTCCTTCGGCGGCGACCCCTTCCGGGACGACACGGATCCGGCCATGCGCGGGCTGCTGGAGGGACCGGTGTATACCCGGCCGCGCACCTGGCGGGGACTGCAGGTGCCGGAGGTCTTGCTGTCCGGCCACCACGCCGCGATCGTGCGCTGGCGCCGCGACATGGCGCTGCGCCGCACCGCGGCGTACCGTCCCGACCTCATCCGGGCCCTGGGGGACCTGGATCGCCGCGACCGGCAGGTGCTGGCCGAGGCCGGATTCCCGGCGCAGGAGGGTCCTGCTGCGGCCGGCTTTCCGGTTAGCGGCGAAGATATGGCACACTGAAGTCCGCTGTCTTTTCAAGGCACGCGGCTGGGGGCCTTAGGCGCCTGGCGCGAGCCGGCTGCCGCCGGGTCCCCGACCACGACCACCACCGAGGAAATCGCTGTCATGCATACCGCCATCGCCGAAATCGAGCAGGCCCAGACCCGGTCTGACATCCCGGACTTCCGGCCCGGGGATACGCTCAAGGTCCACGTCCGGGTCACGGAGGGCAACCGCTCGCGGATCCAGGTGTTCCAGGGCGTGGTGATCCGGCGTCAGGGCAGCGGGGCCCGGGAGACCTTCACCGTCCGCAAGATCAGCTACGGCGTCGGCGTGGAGCGGACCTTCCCGGTGCACAGCCCGTCGATCGACAAGATCGAGCCGGTTACCCGGGGCCGCGTCCGCCGGGCCAAGCTGTACTACCTGCGGGAACTGCGCGGGAAGGCAGCGCGGATCAAGGAGCGGCGCGACCAGACCGGCAGCTGACGTGCCGTCGGGGCCGGGCCCGGACGATCCGTACGATCCCGACACGCTCATCTGGACTCGTACCCAGCCCGGTCAGCCGCCGGGACGACCGGGGTCGGGTCACGGGGGTCCGGCCGGCGCCGGACCGGATCGCCGTCCTCCCGAGCCGGGATGGCAGGACCCGCGGTCCGGCCCTCCCCCGCAGGACGAGACCGATGAGCCCGCGACCGCCCCGGCGGGCAAGAAGCACAAGCACTTCTGGCGCGAACTGCTGGTCATCGTGGTGGTCGCCGCCGCCCTCACCCTGGTGGTGAAGGCGTTCGTGGTGCAGGTCTACCGGATCCCGTCGGCGTCCATGGAGAACACCCTCCAGGTCGGCGACCGGGTCCTGGTGAACAAGCTCGTGTACCACTTCCGCGGCATCGCCCGCGGCGACATCATCGTGTTCAGCGGGCAGGACTCGTGGGGACCCGACGCGCCGCCCCCGTCCGACAACGGGTTGGTGCGGTTCTGGGATGAGATGCTGTCCACCGTCGGGCTGGACAGCAGCCAGACCTACTACATCAAGCGGGTCATCGGCCTGCCCGGAGACAAGGTGGCGTGCTGTACCGACGGGAAGGTGACGGTCAACGGCGTCCCGCTGACCGAGACCTCGTACCTGTATCCGGGCGACGCGCCGTCGTTCCCGTTCAAGACGGTCACCGTACCGCCCGGTCACCTGTGGGTCATGGGTGATCACCGCGGCGACTCCGATGACTCCCGCTACCACACCACCGACCCGGGCGGCGGTGCCATACCGGAGAACGAGGTCGTCGGCCGCGCGTTCCTGATCATCTGGCCGCCGTCGCAGCTCCGCGATCTGCCCATCCCGTCGACCTTCAACCAGGCCGCACTGCACGCGGGTCCCGCGGGAGCGGCCGTGCTCGGCGCCGCGGACGTGGGCGGGACCGCGCTGGCCGCCGTGGCCGCCGTGCCGGTGGCCGGGGCCGCGGCCGGCGCGGGCGTGCTCGGCGCACCCCTGCTCCTGCTGCGTCACCGCCGCCGCGAATGACGCGAACCGTCCGTGGACCTGCGCATTGAGCCGCTTAGGCGCGTCTTGCCGCGGGCCCGCCGGGGTCGGCCGGGCGGTCCTGTCATCAGGTATTGGCGCTAAGCTCACTGGATGACGGTGAGGGTCGACGAGGGGTGTGGGTCTAGGTGAGCGGTCCGCAGGACAGCGCCGCGTCGGAAGGTCGGGACTCCGGATCCGCGGTCACGTCGGACGCAGACTCGCAGGCCGTCTCCGGCCAGGCCGCCTCCGGCCGGCCCGCCTCCGGCCAGGCCGCCTCCGGCCAGGCCGCCTCCGGCCAGGCCGCCGCGAACACGCAGGCTTCTTCGCAGGACGATGGCCAGGCCCCGGGAGCGGCATCGACCGGGGACGACAGTTCGGGGTCGGCCGCCGGCCCGGGCACACCGCGTCCCGGTCATCGGCGCAAGCGCAAGCAGCGGTCGTTCTGGCGCGAGCTGCCCATCCTGGTCGCGGTCGCGCTGTTGCTCGCGGTCGTCATCAAGACCTTTGCCATCCAGGCCTTCTGGATTCCGTCGGGGTCGATGGAAAATACCCTCGAGATCAACGACCGGGTCCTGGTCAACAAGATCGTCTACCACACCCGCGACATTCACCGCGGCGACATCGTGGTCTTCAACGGCGACGGCTCGTGGGACCCGGGCACGATCCCGGTGAACGGCAATATCTTCCAGCAGTTCGCCAGCGGGTTTGCCAGCATGTTCGGCTTCGGGCACACCGGAGACATCCTCATCAAGCGGGTCATCGGGATACCCGGGGACCGGGTGGCCTGCTGCGACGCGCAGGGCCGGGTCACCGTCAACGGCGTTCCGCTGAACGAAGGGTCCTACCTGTACCCGGGCTCGGCTCCCTCCCTGGCCCGGTTCAACATCGTGGTGCCGCCCGGGCGGCTGTGGGTCATGGGCGACAACCGGTTCTATTCCGACGATTCCCGGGATCACCAGGGCGATCCCGGCGGCGGGACGATCCCGGAGAGCGCGGTGATCGGCCGGGCCTTCATCATCATCTGGCCGCCGAGCCGGTGGCGGATCCTGCCCATCCCGGCCACGTTCCAGCAGCCCGCCCTGAACAATTCTCACGCGGCTGCAGCCGGATCCGCGGGCGCCGATGCCGTGCTGTCGGCGCGAGCCGAGCCCACCGCTCAGACGGTCCCGCTGCTGCTCGGGTTCGCCGGGGCCCTCCCGCTGACCTGGCTGCAGCGCCGGGTCCGGATGCGGGTGGCCAGGCGCCGCCGGCGGGGCCCGCCAGGCGTTTAGACCTTGGCCGCGCCACCGTGCTGACTGGCGTACCCTGCGAAGTGCCATGACCCGCGATCCCGGCGCGCTGGCCGCCAGCGACCCTTCCCTCCCCAGGCACCCCGGCTATACGCCGCGGCGCGACGGGGGACTCGGCGCCTACGAGGTCGTGCTCGGGCGGGCCGGGTTCGCGCCCGTGGCGGGCATCGACGAGGCCGGCCGGGGGGCGTGCGCGGGACCGCTGGTCGTGGCGGCCGTGGTCCTGGACCCGGCCCGCATCAAGCGCATGCCCGGCCTGGCCGACTCCAAGCTGCTGTCCGCCGCGGCCCGGGAGGAGGCCTACGCCGAGATCCTGCGCTGGGCCCTGGACTGGCACGTGGTGGTCATCGGCAACGACCAGATCGACGCGATGGGCTTGCACGTGTGCAACGTGGCCGGCATGCGCCGCGCGTTCGCCGGGCTGCGCTGCCGGCCGGGCTACGTGCTGACCGACGGCTTCCCGGTCCGCGGCCTGGGCGTGCCCGCCCTGGCGGTCTGGAAGGGCGACCGGGTCACCGCGTCGGTGGCCGCCGCCTCGGTCGTGGCCAAGGTCAGCCGGGACCGGATGATGCGGGACCTGCACGAACGTTATCCCTTGTATGGTTTCGACCGGCACAAGGGATACAGCACCGATGAGCATGAACGCGCCCTGACCGAGCACGGGCCATGCCCGGTGCACCGGTATTCATTCGTGAACGTGAACCGGGCGACCGTCCAGGCGGACCCCGGCCCGCTGGACGCCCTGGACGCCCTGGACGCCCCGGATCCGCCCATCGCCATGGACGTGGCCGCCTTGGACATCCGTGATCGCGACGCGGTGGCTCCGTGATCAGCCTGAGGGATGCATTCGGGGAGAACGAGAGGAGAATGAGCTCATGAGCGCGGAGGACCTTGAGAAGTACGAGGCCGAGATGGAGCTTCAGCTCTACCGCGAGTACCGCGACGTGGTCGGGTTGTTCACGCACGTGGTCGAGACCGAGCGCCGTTTCTATCTCACCAATGACGTCGAGCTGAATGTACGGTCAAGCGACAACGGCGAGGTCTTCTTCGAGGTTACGATGCGAGATGCGTGGGTCTGGGACATGTACCGCCCCGCGAGGTTCGTCAAGAACGTGCGTGTGGTCACCTTCAAGGACGTCAACATCGAGGAACTGGCCAAGGCGGACCTGGAGGTCCCAGAGGAAAAGCCGGACTTCCCGGCATAACTTTCGGCGGAGGGCGGATGTTCGGGCTTCCAGACGAGGTTTCGGCCTGCCTGTTTGACATGGACGGCGTGGTGACCCAGACCGCGACCGTGCACGCGGCGGCGTGGAAACAGATGTTCGACGAGTTCCTCCGCCAGCGCGCCGAGAGCACCGGGACCGAGTTCGTCCCGTTCGATCCGCACCACGAGTACGACGCCTATGTCGACGGCAAGCCGCGGCTGGACGGGACCAGGTCGTTCCTGGAATCGCGGGGCATCAACCTGCCGGAGGGAACGCCGGACGACCCGCCGGGGACGCCGACCCTGTACGGGCTGAGCAACCGCAAGAACGACCTGGTCCTGGCCAAGATCGCCGCCGGAGGCGTCCAGGTGTACGACGGCAGCATCACCTACATCAAGGCGGTGCGGGCGGGCGGCATCCGCACTGCGGTCGTCTCGGCCAGCGCCAACACCGTGCAGGTCCTGCGTTCCGCGGGCATCGAGGGCCTGTTCGACGTCCGGATCGACGGGATCGTCGCCAAGCAGCGCGGCCTGCGCGGCAAGCCGGCGCCGGACACCTTCCTGGCCGCCGCGCAGGCACTGGGCGTGCCCGCGGCGCACGCGGTGGTCTTCGAGGACGCCCAGGCGGGCGTGGCCGCGGGCCACGCGGGCCACTTCGCCCTGGTGGTCGGCGTGGACCGCGTCGGCCAGGCCGCGGAGCTGAAGGAACACGGCGCCGACATCGTGGTCAAGGACCTGTCGGAGCTCCTGGACCACGACGGACCCTCGGACAAGGACGCCCGATGATCAAGCAGGCCGTGTACGGGACCGAGCCCTGGCGGCTGGTCGAGAAGGAGCTGGACCTGGATCTCCTCGCCCAGAGCGAGTCGATCTTCGCGCTGTCCAACGGGCACATCGGGCTGCGCGGCAACCTGGATGAGGGCGATCCGCACGGGCTGCCCGGTACGTACCTGAACTCCATGTACGAGGTCCGGCCGCTGCCCTACGCCGAGGCCGGCTACGGATTCCCCGACAGCGGGCAGACCGTCATCAACGTGACCAACGGCAAGATAATCCGGCTGCTGGTCGACGACGAGCCGCTCGACATCAGGTACGGCACTCTGCACTCCCACCAGCGCGTCCTGGACCTGCGCGCGGGCACGCTGACCCGGACCGTGGACTGGTCGTCCCCGGCCGGGGCCAGGATCAAGGTGACCTCGGTGCGCATGGTGTCGCTGACCCAGCGCGCGATCGCGGCCATCGACTACACGGTCGAGCCGGTGGACCAGAAGCTGCGGGTGGTGCTGCAGTCCGAGCTGGTCACCAACGAGGAGATGCCCAGGCGGGGCAACGACCCCCGGCTGGCCGCCATCCTGGAGTCTCCGCTGGTCAGCGAGGAACACCAGACCTACGACGGTACCCCGCCCCGGGTCGTGCTGGTCCACAGCACGCGAGCCAGCCAGCTGCGGATGGCGGCCGGGATGTCGCACGAGATTTCCTGCCCGGCGAAGATGAACGGCCGCACCGAGTCCTACCCGGACCTGGGCCGGTCCACGGTGGCCACCGAGCTGGCTCCCGGCCAGCAGCTGCGCGTCGTGAAGTACATCGGCTACGGCTGGTCGAGCCAGCGGTCCAGGCCCGCCCTGATCGACCAGATCGTCGGCGCGCTGGCCGCCGCCCACCTGGTCAGCTGGGACGGCCTGCTAGCCGAGCAGCGGGAGTACCTCGACGAGTTCTGGGACGGTGCCGACGTCGAGGTCGACGGCGACGCCGAGATCCAGCAGGCGGTGCGCTTCGGGCTGTTCCACATCCTGCAGGCTGGCGCGCGGGCCGAGTACCGGCCGATCGCGGCCAAGGGCCTGACCGGCAGCGGGTACGACGGGCACACGTTCTGGGACACCGAGTCGTTCGTCCTGCCCGTGCTCATGTACACCCAGCCTTCCGTCGCCGCCGACGCCCTGCGCTGGCGGCACCTGGTGCTGGGGGAGGCCAGGCAGCACGCGGCCGACCTGGGCCTGGCCGGGGCGGCGTTCCCGTGGCGGACGATCCGCGGCCAGGAGTGCTCGGGCTACTGGCCCGCCGGGACCGCCGCGTTCCACATCAACGCCGACATCGGCGACGCGGTCAGCCGCTACCTGGACGCCACCGAGGACGCCAAGTTTGAGACGGAGATCGGCCTCGAGCTGCTGGTCGAGACCGCACGGCTGTGGCGCTCGCTCGGCCAGCACGACGCGATCGGCCGCTTCCGGATCGAGGGCGTAACCGGGCCGGATGAGTACAGCGCGGTCAAGGACAACAACGTCTACACCAACTTGATGGCGCAGCGGAACCTGGCCTGCGCCGCGGCCGCGGCCGCCCGGCTGCCCGCCGAATCCGAGGCTCTGGGCGTGACCACCGAGGAGGCGGCGTCCTGGCGCGACGCGGCGAACGCGATGTACATCCCGTTCGACGAACGCCTCGGCGTGCATCCGCAGCACGAGGGATTCACCGACTACGCCCGGTGGGACTTCAAGAACACGCCCGAGGACAAGTACCCGCTGCTGCTGCACTACCCGTACTTCCAGCTGTACCGCAAGCAGGTGGTCAAGCAGGCGGACCTGGTGCTGGCCATGTACATGCGGCCGGAGGCGTTCACCGCCGAGCAGAAGGCGGCCAACTTCGCCTACTACGAACCGCTCACGGTGCGCGATTCCTCGCTGTCGGCCTGCACCCAGGCCGTGATCGCCGCCGAGGTCGGCCAGCTCGATCTGGCCCACGACTACCTGGCCGAGGCCGCGCTCATGGACCTGCGGGACGTGGAGCACAACACCTCCGACGGCGTGCACATGGCCTCGCTGGCCGGGGCGTGGATAGCGCTGGTGGCGGGTTTCGGGGGGATGCGGGCCGGCGTCGGACCGCTGGCCTTCAGCCCCCGCCTGCCCGACGGCATCTCCCGGCTGATGTTCCGGATGCGCTACCGCGGCCGGAAGCTGAGCGTCACGATCAAGGACGGCCGGGCCCGGTATGAGCTGATCGACGGCGATCCGCTGCCGGTGAGCCACCACGGTGATGAGTTCGAGCTCGGCCACCGGACGGTAAGCCTCAAGATCCCGCCGCTGAAAGCCGGCCCGCGCCCGGACCAGCCGCCCGGGCGTCCCCCGTACAGCCGCGGCTCGACCAGCTGACCCGGCACCCGCCACCCGACGCTGCCACGGATCGGCAGCCGCACGCGGCAAACCCGTTATATCCGTTATGCCTTAACTTCACATCGAGACATTTCGGGCGTCGATCATGATCGTGGCCAGTTCGGGGCGGTATTTGCCCCTTTCTGGCCATGATCATGAAAGCAGTCGAGGGTGCTTGCTGACGTTGGGCCTTTAGCTGG
>Ga0335074_10006574_pt1 | contig 16124 bp, 13 predicted proteins | sample Lox_Sample_23_FD_206715 | JGI IMG/M metagenome (GOLD analysis project Ga0335074, IMG submission 206715) | Soil microbial communities from Loxahatchee National Wildlife Refuge, Florida, United States - Lox_Sample_2.3 | ecosystem: Environmental > Terrestrial > Soil > Wetlands | place: USA... | reverse complement strand
GAATTTGCGCGTTCTTGCTGCTGTTTCTGCGCGAGGTTTGCGGCCTTGAGGATCGCGTCGATCCGCTCACTGTGGTCAGGTCCGCGTAACCCGCCCATGGCAGCTTGGACTGCAGAGAACCTTGCTTGTTCCGTGAGGTCGAGGCTTAGGTCTGCAATAGTTTCATCGCGGATCAGGCTGGTATGCATCAGCATTTGCGGCCAATCGGCAGGGTGACTGATACCGGCACAGAGGCGTTTTCCAGTTTCCGCTTCGGGTGTCTCGAGCCCACGGTCGCGGCTCCGGCGGACGGTGAGTGGTTCGCCCTCGTCATCCACGAATCCCACGCAGACGTATTGCCCTTCCGGCGCACCGTCGCCGACCCACCAAATGTGCTGTTCCAGGCCGCCTCCTTTGGCCTCACGCACTTTGTATTTATTGATCGTTCCGGTCAAAGCGAAATCTATCGCGTCAAAGACCGTGCTCTTTCCAACGCCATTGCGCCCGGCCAGGACGGCAAACCCAGACTCAAAATCGAACCTGACATGCTTACGGAAACCTCGGAAGCCCGCGACCTCCACGAATTGCAGTTTCATTGAATATCCCCAAGGAGACGGACGACCTCTATCGGGGCGACGTCCTCCTTTAGCGCAACTTTTGCGGCGTTCGGCGCTATAGCCTCTATTCGTTGGAGGAGGCGCTCCGTGATGCCTTCAACTTGGAGTGCGGGGCTATATTGCAGTCGGAGCAGAGGAAGAAGCGCTCTTTGAACGGCCTCCCTCGTCGAAACGCTACAGGCGGCGATTTTGCGAGTTCTCTCCTGGTTCTCTTCGACCCACGCGACTTCGCGAGTCAACACGCTGTCGGCGGCCGCATCGCTGAGAAATACGCAGTAGATGTTCCAAGCCTTCTCGCGGGCAACGCGAAATCGGCCCCCGTACTGGTGGAGGAGTGCAGTTTCCGTTCTCTGCCATTCGCCCAATATCAATTCGGCATCGGGGAATACACAGCAGAAGCCAAGGATTGACTCGTCTTCGAAGGACAGCAACGAACCTTCACCAAATGGAAGAAGGCGCGTTCCATATCCGCTTTCTCTCAAGAGTGCCTGCGCGACGCTCAGTATATCGATCATAGGTTCAGCTCTATTCTCGCCTCGTCGAGGGTCAGCCACGGCGCCGACGAGCCCGGTGCGGGTCTGACAATACTCAACCCAACTCCTCTCGGAATGATCCTGGCTGGCACCCCTGTCCTGAAGGCGCCAGCACACACCACCAGATCCGGTTGAGGTGACGCTGGCGGTTCGACATAGGCACCCTGGACGGACTCGAGCGAACGGCCCCCACCGTTGATGATGCGTATCCGCCGCCCATCGTGATCCAACCAGGAGTTGTACGGGATGGCTCCGTCACTCAGAAGAGCCAACCGCAGGAACGAAGCTTGCGCTGAATGGTCCGGAGGCTCTTTCAGCTTGGCTGCCCTGGAATAAGGGACGCCCTCCGCGTCTCTTCGCAGGTCGTAGAGCGCATCCATATCGAGCGTATCCGGGCCGACAGCAGGGGCGCCGGCCACAGCGGCGATGGCTCTAGGGGCACGAGCCGTTGTAGCCGCCCAAGCATTAAGCATATTCTCCCCGGTGGAATAAAAACGCCGAACCCAAGCTCGCGAGTACGCGAGGCGCAATTCCTCAAGCACGGCAGCCCCTGACTCCCGGATGTGTTCGAACCGATGGCTCAATGCGTTTAGGCGTGCCCACAATTCACGTGCCTTCGTCTGGAGTTGAGCTGTAGGGCTGGGATCTATCACGGTGACTGCGCTCGCGTTGTTGACCGTGAAGGCGTCCGTAAAGACTTGGTTCAAGTACCCCCAGTCGCTCCAGAAACCCACGACGACTAGATGTTTGCCGGGAAGATGCATGTTCATCCATTGCGAACAGCTCGTGAGCCTTGCTTCGATAGAAGGGTCCCTGAGTTGTTCCCGGGTCCATAGAGTCTCATTTCGCCCAAGTTCGATGCAACCGTGAAACTTCAACAGAGGGCTCGAGATAGCAGTGAAATCCTCCGCTTCGGGGCCGGTCAGCGCCCCGCGCATGTCGACCTTCAGGTTTTGTGCCCAAGCCTCGATCATCCGGTCGAAGTTAGCAGAGAGAGCAGCGTGGGCCCCTTTCGTGATTAAGAGGTCCGAGATCGCAGCATGGCCTGCATTCGGGGCACCCCTGAGTTCGGCCCACGGCACAAGGTGAATGAAGACCCTCTCGAAATCGCCTCTGCCATGGAAGATCCCGGCAAGTTGATCGATATCGTCGCGGACCGCAATGTCGAGGGCTTCAATTGGCAAGCGTCGGTCGTAACAGAGGTTCGCAATGCGTTTCGCGGACGGAAGATCACTAGGTGCGGCCATTGAAAGCCCAGCACCGCAGAGGAATACGAGGGAATTGGTTTCTATGGCTTCGAGCAGGCGCGTTCGTAATTCTGGGCTAAGAGTCACGTTCTCCCCGTGGGTAAGTTGCGATGCAAATATATAGTTGGCAAGATTTTACGCTGTTTATATTTTGCAGCGTGCAAGGATCCGATGTGGTCACGACGCCGCGGCTGTGCACCCTCACGATCTGGTGGAAGGGCGAAAATTGGTAACGGGAGTCGGCTTGTGTCTATCGATCCCTTCTCGACTGGTGATTTCAGCCCAAATCGCTCATTGAGATTTCCGGGGTAGTCGAATCACGGATCAAAAGAGCGAAATGCACCGTCTGCTAACGCGTCCTAATGAATGGATTTTGGAAATCGGGCGACTTCCTGATCCACGATGATCTGCTCCTGACTTTCCAGTTTGCGGGCTTCGGTTTCCGAAAGATTCAGCGCACGCATCAGTTCCCGGAATGAGGTCGCCTTCACAGCTTTTCCCTCCCAGAGAAGCATGAGCTTCTTCCGGATTTCCGCGCCATCGCGGCTCTGGAGAGCCGCATGCAGCCGACACCCCAGGCAGGTTCCCGGACCAGAACAAGCGCGTAATGACTTCGGACAAATCATCCGGGGTTCAGTCAAGTGCTCACCGTAGTACAAAGAACAATACCTCTGCGACTCAGCTTTTGAAAGATTACTTCGGGAACCGGGGGGTAGCCGCAAACCCGTCGCTGGTTACTGCGCCCTTGTGCTCGGGAGACCCTTGAATTGGTGAGGCCCGGCATCTTGGAATGATGCCCCGAACAGGTGGACAACCATCCAGGGTGAGCCCTTTTGTTTCCGTCCTTTTCTCAGAAAGGAATCCCTCAATGAAACCTTCAGAACTCTACGAGGGGCTTCATGCGCTGATCAGCGAACGTGTGCCCCTGCACATCTGGGGCGCCTGCGGCGTCGGCAAGTCGCAGATCGTCGCCCAGGTCGCCGCTGACCGCAAGTGCGAGTTTCTTGATATCCGGGCGGTGCAACTCGATCCCGTCGATCTGCGCGGTCTCCCACGGATTTCGGCCGACCGCGCTGAATGGGTGCCGCCGAAATTCCTCCCGATCGATGGCGAGGGCATCCTATTCCTCGACGAGCTGACCTCGGCGCCCCAGATGACCCAGGCCGGCTGCTACCAGCTGGTCCTTGATCGCAGGCTTGGCGAATATCACCTTCCCGATGGTTGGGTGGTAATCGCCGCCGGCAATCCAGCCTCGGAGAGAGGCGTCCATTTCTCGATGCCGCGACCGCTGCGGAACCGTTTCGTCCACCTCGACCTTGAACCCGACTTCATGGACTGGTGCAAGTGGGCGGTGAAGGCTGGAATTCGCCCCGAAATCATCGCCTTCCTGCGCTTCAAGCCTGCGCTTTTGCACGATCCAGACGCAACGTCCGATGTGAATGCCTGGCCGACCCCGAGGTCCTGGGAGATGGCCTCGAATGTCCTGAGTGGTTTCGCGCGCCGACAGCAGAGTGGTTTCTTCGCGGGCACTACCGAACTCGAGGCGCAGCTGCTCGAAGGGACGATCGGAGAGGCGGCGACGACAGAACTCGTGGCCTTCCTGCGCCTCTTCCGGCAACTGCCGTCGATCGACGAGATCCTGCTCAATCCCGATGCGGCGCCTCTTCCCGACGAGCCGTCGGCGCGAATTGCCATTGCCACGGCTCTCGGCCGCGCACTGACCGACCATTCGATCCCGAAGGGGATCCGGTATCTCGACCGGATGCCAACCGAGATGCGGGTGCTGGCCATGCGCGATGCCGCCGCCCGCGATCGGGCCATTACCCATACGCCGGAATTCGTCCGCTTCGGCGTGGAACATGCGGAGGTTCTGCAATGATCACCGAACGCGCCATGCTGGCCGCGGTCCACATCAGCATCTGGACTGCCATCAAACACGACCGGAAGGTCAGCCGGGAAGTTGCCGAGCAGCACGGAGCCTATGCCGGCGCCGGCCGCTATAACAAGCAACTGCTCCGGGAAGCGGAAAGGCTGGAATCGCTTCGTTCGCTCTCCGGGCAGATCCGCCAGTACTTCTACAAAATCACACTGCCCTGGTCCGACGAAGGCTATCGCCTTTTGCCGGCGCATTTCTACTTCGAGCTGACCACCAAGATGCGGGAGTTCGAGCAGGCGTTCGCGCAGCAGGTGGAGGAGTTCCTTGCCGTCTACCCCAGCTACATCGAGCAGGTCCGGCCGGAGCTGAACGGGCTCTTCCGGGAAGAAGATTACCCGTCGACGGAGAAGCTGCGGAACAAGTTTGGAGTCAAGCTCGAAGTCCTTCCGATTCCCAGCGGCAACGACTTCCGGGTGACGCTTTCCGAAGAAGAACAGGCGCGGGTGGCGCGGGAGATCGATGAAAACGTCCGGCAGTCGCTGCAGAAAGGGACCGAGGACCTGTGGACGAGGCTGAAGGGCGTCGTTGCCCATATGGTCGAGCGTCTCAATGAACCCGAGTCGCGCTTCCACGCGTCGCTGGTGACCAACATCTGCGAACTCGTCGATTTGCTGCCGGGTCTCAACGTCAACCAGGACGAAGAACTTAACCGGTTCGCCGGGGAAATCCGGGATCGGCTGTGCGGATTCACAGCCCGGGATCTCAAGAAGAACGAGATCCTGCGCGCGGCGACGGCGAACGATGGCGCACAAATCCTCACGGAGATGGACGCCGTTCTGCGCGAACGCGGGCAACTTGCAGAGAGTGACTCCGCAGTGATTCCTGCAAGCGCCGACGATATTTTCGCGCACATGGCCGCGTACATGGAGGCTCCAGTGTCATGAACCTCCAGATCCCAGGCGAGGTCCGCATTCAGAAAGCGCGGACAACTCTCCTTCTCGACCATCCCTTCTTTGGCACGCTGCTCTTCCGGGTCGGCGGCAAGGCATCGCGGTCCGTTGCGACCATGGCCACCGATGGCGTGTCGCTTTTCTACAACCCGGAATTTGTAGACACGCTGAATGCCGCAGAGCTGGCCGGCGTCCTGGCGCACGAGGTCATGCACCCGGCCCTGCAGCACCATACCCGCCGCGGTGACCGGGACCGGGCGCGGTGGAATATGGCCTGCGACTATGCCATCAATCCGATGCTGCTCGATGCGGGTCTGACGCTTCCGAAGGACGTGCTCATCGACGACCGGTTCCGCGGGATGAGCGCGGAGCGGATCTACAACCTGATCGAGGAGGACGAAAAGCAGGAGGGCTCCTCCGGACAGTCTGAGAGCCAAGTGGGAAATGGATCAGGAGACGCGGACGATGGCTCTCTCCAGAACGATGAGGCCGGAAATGAGCCCCATGCTCCTTCAACTCCAGGCGGTGTAGGCCAGGTCCTGGACACCCCAGAACCGGAAGGAGAATCGGGCCCTTCAGTTGCGGAGCAGGCACGGGAGTGGCAGATCGCCGTCGAACAGGCGGAGTCCGTCGCTAAAGTAGTTGGCAAGTTCCCCCTGGGCGCTACGCGGGCTCTCGAAGCCTTGCAGGCTGCCAAAGTGGATTGGCGCGAACTGCTGCGCCGGGCGTGGTCCGATGCGATTCCATCCGACTACAGCTGGATGCGTCCCAACCGGCGTCACGTATGGTCGGGGCTGTATCTGCCGGGAGTTACATCGGAAGGAGTTGGAGAGATCGCGATTGCCGTTGACTGCTCTGGGTCAGTCAATTCCCGGCAGCTTGGCCTCTTTGAAGCGGAGATCCGATCGATACTTGCAGGACAGCGGCCCCGGCTGGTCCATGTACTCTACTTCGACGCCGCGGTTCAGAAGGTCGAGACGTATCAGGCGGGACAGTCCGTCTCACTCTCTCCGGTTGGAGGAGGCGGAACGGACTTCCGGCCGTGCTTTGACTGGCTTGAGGGGCAACGCGTCATCCCGCAGACCCTAGTGTTCCTCACCGATTTGTGCGGGACGTTTCCAGACCACGCACCGACTTTTCCAGTGATCTGGGCATCAACGGTGGCTCGGAGAGCGCCGTTTGGGGAGGTCGTGCCAATGGAGTCGGCATAAGAATCGCTCCGCGGGTCAGAGCCTTGGAAAGAGCAAATCTGTCAATTCGAATCGAGGAAGTAGGTCTTACCCTGCAGCGTAATGCCGCGTTGAGGAAATGTGGGGTCGAACCGAATCCCGACCCAGCGCTCATTTCTCGCGATGATCACCATCTTCCAAACGTTGCCAAAGAACATACCGGCAATGTCCTCGTTCCTCCCACATGCCTCAAATATCGGGTCAAACACAGTTCCCGACCAGTCCCCTCTGACGCCTGAGAATGGGTTAGTTCGACCGCCCTCAATGGAAGTGTTGGTAATCGATCCCCAGTTTTGGCTGGGGGAAGAGATCAGTGCATCCAAGCGGCGGTTGATCTCTGTTTCGATGGCAACTCTGGCTGGCTGCGGTATCGCGTGCCAGATTCTGTCAAAGTCGCGCCGGTGGTCGAGGCGCAAGACCTCGCGCACCCTTCCTTTGTCGTCGATGTCACGCAGCGCCATTGAATAAGATTGTATCGAAAGCGATTGGAATAATCGTCGGCTCGCAATATGACTAACGCCTTCACAAGATTCAGGGTAGCCAAGGCGAGGTTTCCCGCAAGGCCAAGGGCCAGGAGGAAAGCGTGACACTGACAAAGAACTTTCTGCGGCGTTACACAGATCTTCCCGCTCTTATTCACCTGCTCACTACACAGAGCATTACTTTCCTGGATCCGTCCTCCTGGGACGACAAGAACGACGCCTACTTCATGAGTCTGTATAAAGAGAAGAAGGGATTGACGAGTTTACTGGCGATTTGTTGTTCGATGGAAACGGAAACGTATCACCACTGGCGCGTGTTCTCTAATGGCCCGAGTGGAGTCTGCATCTCATTCAAACGCAAAATGCTGGTCGAAACGTTGGAAGAGAACGAATCGGTGCGTACGGGTGAAGTTCTGTACCAAAAGATCAATGACCTCAAAGCAAGCGATGCTTGTGTGGACGACATGCCATTTCTGAAGCGCGCCCCGTACAGTCCTGAGCACGAGTTCAGATTCGTATATGAGTCCAGAGCAACTCGGCTCCATGCCAAAAGTTACCCAATTCCGCTCGCATCGATCGAGAGAATCTACCTGAGCCCGTGGATGCCAGAAGCAGTTGCGGAATCAGTAAAGAGTTCTCTGAGAGAGATTCCCGGAGTTGGTTCGATCTCAATCGCTCGTTCGACCCTAATTCGCAACGACGACTGGAAAGAATACGGAGATAGGCTCGTGACCTCGAAGAGGTGACCTTCACGGACGCGGGTCATTCCGGCCTATCTTCGGTGTCATGCCGCTGCCTCTCGGAAATTCGCGCTTCGATCCCTGAAGCCGTAAAAGCGGCTGCGGCGGCCGATGAGAGATAAGCGAGAACGCGGTCGATCAACGCAATCCTCATTTCGGTGTTCGCTTTTTGGAAGGCTGGATTCCGGTGCTCGCCGAAACCGATCTGTAACGGCATCGCGTCGATGACCGGACTCAGCAGAGCGCACACCTGTCGGTCAACCTTGTACGGCCCCATCAACGCCGCCTGCATCAGTTCGCCGTGGGCTCGTGCCGCCTCCTGGGTTTCCTCTTTGGTTGGTAGATCGCCCTGACAGAGACCGTGCGCGAGGGTCTTCTGAAGGCAGAGTTTGAGCGCGTTGAGGTTCGCGACCAGCCGTTCAGGCTCCTGCACATGAGGGAAATTCTCCCGCAGAGACTCGGCCAGTCGCGTCTGCTGCTCTTGCTGCACTCTCTGTTGCTCCGGCGTCAACGGTACGGCAATTATGGTCGTTCCCAGCGGTACCTGCGTCCACGCCTCAACGATCTTATCCAGACCCACATCAAGCGCATGACCGACCCACTTCTCGATGAAGTCCCGGCGGAACCGCACGACTGTTTTTCCAAATTCCTTCAGCCGGTTGCCGAACTCCTCTCCCTGAAGCCCCGTGTCGGAACATGCCAGAAACTGTGCTTCGAATTGCGCCGTAAACAGCCGAACCTTTTGGTCGATGGAGTTGACCTTATTTTGATCCTCGAAATACAGGCCGTTTTCCTTGAGGATCGCTACGCTTACCGGCGCCTTCACATAGTTCGAAGTTTGTTCTGCGAGCCACATCAGATAGAGTCCCAGAAAGACTCCCTGGGAGATAGGCATCCCGAGGCGATAGAGATTCTGTACCGCGTACTCGTACCGTTCATCCTCGACGCCAATGAGCGCGTAGTCGGTGACCTCAATCGGGTCGCCGATAATTGTCCGCCATAAACGACATTTGCTGTCTTTCTCGGAGCGGGCACCAACGAGAAATCGGAAGGTGTCGTCGATCTTTCGGATCCGCACCTTTTTCTCTTTGGCAAAGGCAATTAGCTCGTGTTTGAGGATTTGCGCCGCCGAATCTAACTCGGCGATTTCCGAGTGCTGGTATTTCTGGCTCAACCTGCCCACAAACGCGTCGATTAGGTCGCCGTCACCGCTCCCCGCGATTGCCATCGCCACCTTACCGACGGCTATCGGAACCAACTTTTGCCGGGTGACACGGGAGTCCTGGCCATTCCTAGTCACGGTTTCCTGCGAATCGGCGCAGAAGACATATCCATCCGCACACTTAAACCCCGCAATAAGAGTCATCCGAATTCCCCGCCTCAACAGGAAGCATAACAAGTACGATCGTTGGTCGGAGGAGGTTTCCTCACAGGTTCAGCCGCCAACCGTGTCGCAGTCTTCCGCAATTCAAAGAATCAGGAAGATGACTGAATATAGGTGTCACCAGATCGTGACGAAGGGCTTCATGAAGTATCGCAGTTCGCAACGAAGACGAGCTCGATCGCGCGATAAACGTGCAGCTCGATAGTCGATTCGCAGGCGAGCGATAATCTCCTTTAACCTCACTACAGCGCGAACTTCCAGCAGATTCCCGCCGGGTTTTTCAGGCGTGTCAGACCGAACCGGTGATCCGGCGGGTCACCATGGGCGATTAGGGCTTGCAGATCACCGAGCACGGTCCTCGTCTTGGCAAACACAGTATGGGCAAGAAAATCCGTTCTCACATCGCTCGCGTCGATGCTGTCCATACCCACGAGAACATAGGGAAAGCCATACACCTTCCCCAGCCGCTCGTACTTGTGTTTAGCCTTCGAGATGCCCAGTGCCTTGTCCTTGCGCGAGGCGTAAAGTGTGACCCGCTCGGCCTTCAGAGTGGCCGCCTGGATCAGGGATTCCACGTCCTTGCGAGGCACATCCGGCGCCGTGAGGACGACCTGCTTGAAGGGTTTGGTGCCTGGGCTCTCGGGCAGGCTCAGCCGATCGAGCGCACCAATCATCGCTCGATTTCCCATGCTGTGAGCGATGAGATGAATCTCTTCGACCCCCGAGGTTTCGGTCAACTGTTTGAGGAAAGTTGTCAGCCGCTTTACGGTGAGCGACACCGTCTCTTCATCCTGGCTATACCCGCGCAGCTTGTGGGCCGATGCCCAGCTATAGAGAACAGGGACGCCGGGAAACTTCAGATCCTTGGCGAGCTGCGCGGTGCGCATCGCAGCGTCTTCAAACGAGACGTTGTACCCGTGGATAAAGACGAAGCAGCTCTGTCCCTCGCTCTTGCCGATCCGCTCGCCGAACTGCCTGAAGAACTCGCTTTTGGTGCGCGGCGCGCATGCACTTATGGTGAAGTGCTTCGACCGGTTCTGAATCTTCAAGGTCCAGATGGACGGCGTCTCGATTTTTCCCAATCTATGGCCGCGCGGCACGGTCACGCTGCAAATCCCGAATCGGAGCTCGACCGGATCGGGAAGCTGGTTGAGGAACTTGACGAAGTCACCATTGGCTGAAGCCGCTTTCTGCTCCCGATCGGTCGCGTAAAACACGTCGACGGTTTCGCAGTCCTTGGCGCTTTCGATTTTCTTCTCAGGCTGCGGCGCCCTGCCAGGTCCCGCGAAGCCGAAGTCAACGGGCTTGCGCGCGATGATGCGGAAGCGCCCGGACTTCTTTGCTGCTTTCTTGGCAGGAGCTCTCTTGCCGGAAGATTTCTTAGCGGGGGCTCGACGACTCACGAGGCCCCCGACCATTGCGCGCGGAGCCTCGGGTTGTTCTCGCCATGCCTCAACTTTCGGCCTGGGTCCCGCGACTTTGCGTAAAGTCCCGACGGCCAGCACCCGAAACTCCCCCTCAGGATTCCTACGCGCTACCACCGCCCGGCAGGCCGGCGTGGCATCCGCCGGCAATTCCTCCATGGTTACGATTGCGTCTCTCCTGTTCACAATCGCACTGGGCCTTTCCTCGTTCAGGTTCAGTGCGGCTACCAGCAGAGCCCCGGCTTTTGCCTTTTGCAGGCGCTCGCGGAGTTCCTTGCTGGCGAAAAGAATGAAGGCCTCACCGGTCTGAAGCACGGCCCAGGCAAATTGCCTCGCGCTAAGAACCGCTGATGCCCGCGCCACCGTCGTGGTCTCCGCGTTGAGCACAACAAAACTGCGCGCGTCGAGCTTGACGGACAGTCGCATGGGTCCCTCCTCCAGGGATTGGAATTTGAAGAGAAGGATAAATGACCGCGATGCCGTGCGCCACCCTTCAACGCCCTCGACGGTTATGCCGCCGTAGCTCCGCGGTTGGAAAGAAGCGATACGGTTTCAGCGTCCTGTCCATGCGAAATCGTGCGCGCTCCATTTGGATCATCTGGCGGCCGACTTCGGTGGTCACCTTGCGGTTGAGCATATGATTCGCGAAATCCGGAAAATAAAGTCTCATCTGCCCTTCGAGACTGTTCGGTGGCACCGTCTCGTGTTCGGGGCTCCAGTCGGCTTTGAGCACCGGTGCTAGTACGCGCTGAAGAAACCGGCGCATCGACACGATATCTCTAGCTCTCAGCTGATGTTGGCCTCCCCCCTTTTCGTCATATTGAATGTCCGATATTTCCGAATACTCCCGCAGAAAGGTTCCGACGGCCATAAACAAGCGCGTAACTGGCAGTGGGTGGGTCTTGCCGCGCTGCTGCAGCCAGGTTGCGCGGGACGATTCCAGTTTTCGAATGACCAGCCAAACAGCCGCAAGCACAAGGCGAAAGGCGGCTTGTCTTTTTTGCGGAGCGAAATCCTTCGCTGCTTTAAGCCTCGTGCGAAGGAGTCCGAGAAGTTCACCGAGTTCCGCCGATTGAAGTAGCCACTGGATGGCATTGCAGTCGGCCTCCGATTCGAGAACGTAAGCGGCAGAAAGGCCCACCCGGTGAATGCTCTTCGACTTCTTAGAGGCACGCTGTCGTCCGAAGGCCATACCCAACCGCTGTTCATCGAAATGGGCGATGCCTCTCTGCGCGGCCGCCCAATCCAAATGGCCGCCCATCAGATGAAAGACCTCGTGAAGGAGGATGAAGCTCACCGCGATCTCTTCGATCGCGGAGACGACTTCCGATTGCCGCTTTCTCCGTGTCTCGACAGAGGCGAACGCCAGCGCCGCAAGCGTTGGTGCAAGTCCAGCCAGTTCGCGTTGAAGCTCTTCTCCGAACCTGCTCGAAATCACAAGACGGACGCCTCGGTTCCATTCAATGCGCGCGCAGAGCCTGGGATCGATGCGCGGCGAAAAATGCAATTTGATCTTCGGTGGATGCCGATGGAGGTCTTCGCTTCCGAGGATGCTACGCCAGACAGCTGCAAACAGGCGCTCCCAGCGGCGCTCGATCGCTCGAAGAGAACTCATCTTCCACGTCGTCTTCATGATTTATTTCGGCGATTCCGGAGCCGGGTCACGTCGCTTCCTGTATAGCAATAGGTTACTCGCACGAGGCTACCGTTCGAGGCGTACTCGAAGTCGCCGCGCCCGCTCGCGGAAGGCCTCCTCGCCACCTTCGAGAATGTCGCAAACAGCTTTGCGCATCGCGCCGTCCTCAAGTCCTCCAGCCGTGTAGGTGATTGGCGGCAACCCGCCTGCGGGATGAGGACCAGCGCTCGCGATGATGATTTGGTCGGCATCGGTGTTCACCACAAGGTTCGCGTTGTGAGTGATGATAATGACCTGGCGCTTCGCCTTTGCCGCGACGAACAGGGAAACCAGTTCGTCGTAGACGGACTTGGGATCCAGGTTCTCCTCGGGTTGATCAATGATCAATGGGCGGTCGTCTGCTTGGTCCAGTGCAAGATAGAGAAGCAGCAACACGATTCCCCGAGTGCCAGGGGACAGCTTACGAATATCGACGCCATCGTAGGCGATTTCGTAGCGAACGGAGATGTGATCCGTGCCGAAGAGCCATTGGGCAAACTGTTTCAACCATTGACGGAACTCCGCTTTTTGCGTTGGAGCATACGGTGCATGCGCGACCAGATCTTTCCAATACCTCGAAATGAAACTCGTCATCGCAGCCTGGATCGCAGACGCGCTTCCAGTCTCCCAGGCTGGTTTCAGTTCAGCGTTCGCTAGCTTGATCAGCGAGCCGCGACCATAGAAAGGCCCGCTTTTGCGGCAATCGATCAGGTTCTCCTCTGCGAAGTCGCCCCACGCATTGGCATCGACAACGCGCGACACCGAGAAGGTCAATTTGCGCAGCGTCCCCGATGAGGCACCGAGTCGTGCCATTAGAGGCGCATAGAGACCGACCAGCTCATTTTGTTCGTTAATGAGCGCATCGAAGAGTTGACCGTAAGCTGCCTCGCGTTCCGTTTGCAAAGTCCTTCGGCGTGCCGCGGCGCCTTGTGCGTCGCTCAACCGGGTTTCCAGGGCCTTCAACGCTGCGTTCTCTTGAGCGATTCGCGATGAGAGCGCCGTGTATTGATTGCGAACGATGGTGTCGGCGCTGATAAATCGTTCGAGGCGGGTCATCTCTGCCTTGAGCCTTGCCAGTTGAACGGTTGCCAAATCTTCCTGGTCGCCGATCAGCGCGACATTCGGATCTCCGGGCGGCGGGGCAACACCGTTTATTTTGGCCATCTCCTGGTCGGCCCAGACAACGTAGTCGGACAGTGCCTTGTCTACGTCCCCCTTATAGATCATCAGAAAATCATCCCATTGCGTGGGACTGAGTCCGCTTGCAGGATGTCGTGCTTTCAATTCTCGCAGCATCTCTGGTGCTTTCGTGCTGCGCATATTTCTCACTTCATCCTGCATGGTGAGAAAAGTGCGTCGCTGGCTGCTCAGATTCTGAATTCTTCCGTTGAGTACCTGCGCCGCTTGGCTCAATGCCGCGTGACGTTTAGCTTGCGCCTCGGTGCCCTTAACCACGAGTTTGCCGAGATCGGTGACATAGCCTGCGATCACGATGCGCTTCTGTTTGACCTGTTGGTCGAGGGGCGTGACCAGGCCCTCCTTCTCCAATTCGTCGGCGATGCGGTCGGAAACGGAAGCGATCGACTCGGCTTCGCGCCGGCGCGATTCCTGAAAGCGCACCGTCCGGCTCTCGAGAAGTTCAGAGAAGTCTATGGCGCCTTCGAGCTCGCCCTCTGGGTGCGCTTCGTAAATGACCCGCTCAATCTCCCGGATCAGCCCTTCGGAAGCCCCTTTAGAGGAACACAAATCCTCAACAAACTGTTGCGAAAGATACCGGGCACGAGGAAAGGCAGAAGGATCGTTGGCGTCATCTCCGTTGAGAGCCCGAGTGGTCGTATTGCCACCACCCCAGGTCAATGTAACCTTGGCGCTACCAATCAGTGTCTGAGCGCGCACCAGAAAAGAAGGGCTCAGATTCTCATCAGCGTTCCAGGCTGCTTCGGTAATGGCGTCACAGCCAGCTGCGACGATGTCGGCCAGAGCAGTCTTTCCCGATCCGCGCGCCCCGATGATGGCAACCAGCCCGGAATTGAGGGGGATGCTTGGTGTAATCGCCCAAGGCGCGAAAGCGATGTCGACCTGCGAGATGACCTGCGACGGAAGAGCTTGAATGGGCGGCTTGGATCCAACAAAAGCGCGTCCGGCCGGATCAATGCAGGCCTGGCGAAGCGCGTCGAAAGTCAGTGCACCCTTGACCCAACTGTAACGATGATCGGCCGGCTGAGCCACTGTCGTCTGACCATGAGCATCGCTGCCATGCAGGCACGGTTTGCAACCGTTGTAGCGAGTCCGAAGTTCGGTGACTGTGACAGCGCGCTGCCCAAGCCAGAATTCCCGCTGCGCCTGACTGCTGGCAAAAATGACATGGGAAAACAGTTCGATCTCCTGACGGATGGTGGCATCGGCTGCCTGGCGAACGCCGGAAGTGCCGTCTTCCGCCCCGCCGGCTACCGCGATCAGGATGTTCCGCTTTGCCCAGCTGCTTTCGCTAAACACTTCGCGCAGCTGAGCGAAATTGACTTTGAATTGAGTGGCTCCATAAGCCAGCGCGGCGCGATCGTCTCGAATGGTCGGGTCGGCGCGTTTCCCCAGCCGGATGAGGTCTCCACGGGTGCAGTCGAAGCGGTCGCTGTGCGCATTGAATTGCAGACGACTGAGGATTCGCTGGAGTTCGGCAAGATGATTCCGGTCCTCCGGGGATACCAGAAGATGAAGGTTGACGAAGCCGGACTTCGCTGCCACATCCAGCCTGACCTCCACGTTCGGGAAAATCAGCTGAACGTCAGGCAGACGACCAGCAGCTTTTTGCCCGAGCACCTGTTCATACGAGTCCGTGAGGTAATAATCGGTAACTCCGATTGCTTCGATCTTCGGAATGAGAGTTTCCAGCGTCGTAACATACGGTGTCCATGGATCGACTCCGCCAAATTGGTCATTGAGAATAGTCCCGGGCGCATGAATGTGCGGCTCCCAGCGATGCCATTCCGATCCGCGATTGACCATTGGGCTCCCGTTCTTCAAACCATTGAACTTGCAGAAAACACCGAGGATTGTTGCTTCTTAAAGTTAATGGTACGGAAGCGAATTCGGAACAGGCAATACCACTTATTTACGAATTACGGCTTCGAGGGCGATTGTTCCACTAGAGCGCGCCGGACAATGAGGCTAGGCGATCGATGTCTTTCGTTTCGCCAAACCATGCCTGCGAATTTCCGGACGACCCGCGTCGTCCGGCGCACATAGAGTGTGCCGAAGAGTTGTGCATCGCTCAGCAGAAGGTCGTAAGTAAGGCTGCCTCTGACTCGAGCACCGCTTAGCCCATCCGCCCAACTAGGTCAATAGTCCCCTAGATTCGGTTTCTCTTTCGGAAAAACCTTGTTTCAAACCGCATTTCACCACCTTTCTTTTGACCAGCCGGGAGGAATCCGTGCGACTCCGCAGACACCAGCTCTGCCCCATACACCGCTCCTTATCCTGCTGCGGCAGGGAGGCAATCCCAAAGGAAAGACGACAACGCCAGATTGGCGTCCGGCACGTCGACGATCCGCATCATCCACGCGGATACAGGGAGCTGCGCTCGAACGGGGAGATGCGCAAGCTGCTCGACCGGAAGATCGTTTCTCAGAACGGCATTTGCGGCATCTGCAAAGAAAAGTTCACCGATTACAGCGATGTGGTTCCCGATCACATCAGCCCACGCGGTATGGGCGGCGCATGGCGGGACGATCACCCCGACAACATTCAGGCCGTTCACTGGTGGTGCAACGGCGAGAAGGGATCGAGCCGATATTGAGGAGATCGCTCAAAGCTTCTCATTCCGGTTCTGATCTGCTGGGCGTTTAGCGCCTATCATCGGAGGTGAGAAGGACAATGAGCGTCGAAATCCACTCGCGCAAGATCCGAGGCAAATGGGCTGAGGGATACGCATTGGACCTCCACACCACGAGCAGCACATTCCTCGGTTACGACGGCTATGGACATCCGCAGT
>Ga0335074_10006573_pt1 | contig 16125 bp, 13 predicted proteins | sample Lox_Sample_23_FD_206715 | JGI IMG/M metagenome (GOLD analysis project Ga0335074, IMG submission 206715) | Soil microbial communities from Loxahatchee National Wildlife Refuge, Florida, United States - Lox_Sample_2.3 | ecosystem: Environmental > Terrestrial > Soil > Wetlands | place: USA... | reverse complement strand
CCGGCGGCGGCCAGCTTCGCCGGCTGCCGAGCCGTAGCCAGACCCGTGAAGCGAGGGACAGCCGTGAAGTCCGCGAGATCCGCGAGACGGACCGCGACAGAGACAGAGATCGGGACAGAGAGCGCGAACGGGAGCCCATCGTCCCGCAGCCTGCCCAGCGCGGCGCCGCGCACGGCCTCTCCCAGCATGGCAGCGGCACACACGGTCTCAGCAGCAGCCGGGACGGGGCTGGCCGGGATGTTAACAGGGACAACGGCCGCGACAGCACGGCTAACGGCGGATCGTCCGGGCCTAACGGACCGAGCGCGCCTAACGGACCGAGCGGATCGAGCGGATCGACAGGGCAGGGCGGACCTAGCGGACAGATCGGCCTGTCCGCCCGCAGCGCCCCGTACAGCGGCCCGCAACCGGTGATACCGTCCGGGTACCACCCGCAGCAGTCGGCGGTCTCGCTCGCCGACGCGGTCCAGGCGGCACACGAGGAAGGGCAGGATTTCGGTGAATCGGTGGCCAGGGACGCTCCCGCGCTGTGGCTGGAGGCGGTGCTGGCCCGCAAGCCGCGGATGCCGTCCGATCTGGAGGCCCGGCTGCTCCAGGGCAGCGCGCTGCCGATCGACTTCCTGCTGCATGACGAGGTGCGGCACGCGCTGCGCCGCGGATTCTGGGACGCTCTTGAGCGTACCCGCCGGTAACTTACGATGTGCCCGGATTGTGAGCGACGCCAATGGGTACGGACTTAGCCGTGGTTGTGTTGTCCGGAGAGCTTTTCGACGCTATCGAGGTCAACGCTGCCCGGACCGGAAACCATAAGCGTGCCGCGGTACGGATGAGCATGCTGGCGGCCCAGGCGGCACCGAACGGCATGTCCCGCGCGGAGGCGCATATGCGTGCGGGTGAGCAGTGGCTGCTGGCCGAGGAGCCGGCCGAGGCCGCCCAGGAGTTCCGGGCTGCGCTCGAGCACGGCGGGCCGACGTTCGCCGACCCAAGGGTGCAGCTGGCCAGGGCGCTGTTCGGCCTCGGCGACACGACAGGCGCGCGGACGCTGATCGACGAGCTCAACGAGACAGGCAAGTCGGATCCGCGCACCTGCGACATGGTTGCCGAGCTGCTCATTGAGCAGGACGATCTGCGCGGCGCGCTCGACTGGGCGACGGCCGGCGTGACCGTCTGCATGCGGGCGGGTGACCGGGATGAGCTGCCGCTGCTGCTCCGGCTCCGTTACCGGATCCGGGTCGACCTCGGCCTCGGTGAGGACGAGTACGACAAGCTGCTGGACAGCAGGCCTCCAGCGCAGCGTCTCCAGAACTAGTCCGCAGAACTAGTCTCCAGGAACTAGGGGCTAGCCTCCAGGAACTAGGGGCTAGTCTCCAGGAACTAGGGGACGGCCCGCCGGACCGTCAGCGCGTCGCTGCCCTCGTCGAGGTCAACGGTCACCTCGTCGCCGTCGATGATGTCGCCAGTCAGCAGCGCACGAGCCAGCTGGTCGCCGACCGCCGTCTGGATGAGGCGACGCAGCGGCCGTGCGCCGTACACCGGGTCGAACCCGGTCACGGACAGCCACTCCCGCGCCGCCGGCGTCACCGTCAAGACAAGCCGCCTAGCCTGAAGTCGCGACGCAAGCCCAGCCACCTGAATATCAACGATGAGCGCCAGCTCATCCAGCGACAGAGCGTTAAACACGATCACGTCATCCAGCCGGTTGAGGAACTCCGGCTTGAATGCCGCCCGCACCGCCGCCATCACCGCGTCGCGCTTGGCCTGCTCCGAGCCGGACGACGGGTCGGCGATGAACTGCGAGCCGAGGTTTGACGTCAGAATCAAGATCGTGTTCCTGAAGTCCACGGTCCGCCCCTGCCCGTCGGTGAGCCGCCCGTCGTCGAGGACCTGGAGCAGCACGTCGAAGACCTCCGGGTGCGCCTTCTCCACCTCGTCGAGCAGGATCACGCAGTACGGCCGCCGCCGCACCGCTTCGGTCAGCTGGCCGCCCTCCTCGTAGCCGATGTAGCCGGGCGGTGCGCCGACCAGCCGCGCGACCGAGTGCTTCTCCGAGTACTCGCTCATGTCGATGCGGATCATCGCCCGCTCGTCGTCGAACAAGAACCCGGCGAGCGCCTTGGCCAGCTCGGTCTTGCCGACCCCGGTCGGGCCGAGGAACAGGAACGACCCGGTCGGCCGGTCCGGGTCGGAAATCCCGGCCCGTGCCCGCCGTACCGCGTCGGACACCGCCTGCACGGCACGTGCCTGCCCGACCACCCGCTTGCCGAGCTCATCCTCCATCCGCAGCAGCTTGCCGGTCTCGCCCTCCAGCAGCCGTCCGGCCGGGATCCCGGTCCAGGAGGAAACCACATCGGCTACATCGTCCGGGCCGACTTCCTCCTTCACCATGAGATCTTTCTGATCAGAACCGGCCGTGGTGCTTGCCGCGTCAAGCTCCGCCTGGACCGCGGGGATGTCGGCATAGAGCAGCCGCGACGCCTTCTCGTAGTCACCGTCGCGCTGCGCACGCTCGGTCTGGACGCGCAGGTCATCGAGCCGTTTCTTCAGCTCGCCGACCCGGTTCAGCCCGCCCTTCTCCTGCTCCCAGCGGGCCAGCAGAGCGGTGAGCTGCTCCTGCCGGTCGGCGAGTTCCTGGCGAAGCCTCTCCAGCCTTTCTTTGCTAGCGGCGTCGGACTCCCTAGCCAGTGCCAGTTCTTCCATCTTCATACGGTCGACAGCCCGGCGGAGCTCGTCGATCTCGACCGGCTGGGAGTCGATCTCCATGCGCAGCCGGGAGGCGGCCTCGTCGACCAGGTCGATGGCCTTGTCGGGCAGGAAGCGCGCCGTGATGTACCGGTCGGACAGCGCCGCCGCGGCGACCAGCGCCGCGTCGGAGATCTGCACCTGGTGGTGCGCCTCGTAGGGGCCCTTCAGCCCGCGCAGGATCGCGATCGTGTCCTCCACGCTCGGCTCACCGACGAGCACCTGCTGGAACCGTCGCTCGAGCGCGGCATCCTTCTCGATCCGCTCCCGGTATTCATCCAGCGTGGTGGCACCCACCATGCGCAGTTCGCCGCGGGCCAGCATCGGCTTGAGCATGTTGCCGGCGTCCATCGCACCTTCGGCGGCACCGGCTCCGACGACCGTGTGCAACTCGTCGATGAACGTGATGACCTGGCCGTCGCTCTGCTTGATCTCGTTCAGCACGGCCTTGAGCCGTTCCTCGAACTCCCCGCGGTACTTGGCGCCGGCCACCATCGCGCCCAGGTCCAGCGCGACCAGCCGCTTGTTGCGCAGCGACTCGGGCACGTCGCCGGCCACGATGCGCTGCGCCAGGCCCTCCACTACCGCGGTCTTGCCGACGCCGGGCTCGCCGATCAGGACCGGGTTGTTCTTGGTCCGCCGGGATAGCACCTGGATGACCCGCCTGATCTCGGTGTCCCGGCCGATGACCGGGTCGAGCTTGCCGTCCCTGGCCGCCTGGGTCAGGTCGACGCTGAACTTCTCCAGCGCCTTGTAGGTGCCCTCCGGGTCCTCGCTGGTCACGCGCGCACTGCCACGGATCTGGGTGAACGCGTCGAGCAGCACCTCCGGGGTGGCCCCGGCCGCCGTCAGCAACTGGCGCGCCTCGCCGCCTTCCGCGGCGAGCCCGACCAGCAGGTGCTCGGTGGACACGTATTCGTCGCCGAGTTCGCGGGCCCGGTCGGCGGCCGCCTTGAGCGCCGCGTACAGCGGCCGGGACAGCCCCGGCTCGCTGAGCGTGGCGCCACGCGCGTGCGGCATCCGGCTCAGCTTTTCGCTGGCCTGCTTGGCGATCATCGCGGGGTCCGCGCCGACCGCGCGCAGCAGCGGTGCGCTGGTGCCGTCGCTCTGCTCGATGAGCGCTACCAGCAGGTGCAACGGCTCTACCTGCGGGCTGCCGTCCGAGGCGGCCTGCCGTACGGCAGCCGTCACCGCCTCCTGACTCTTGCGAGTCAGCTTGTAGTCTGCCATGTTTACTAATCCCCCTGGGATCTGAAGATGTTCTGCCGCGCGTCGCGCACCGGCACGAGGGCGGCGCGCGGGTCCCCCCCGGAGCGCCGCAGCTCGGCCAGCCGTGCCGCGACGGCACGGGTTGATTCGAGTTCCATGCGCAGCTGGGTCACCTCGGCGTGCAGTTCGGAGATCAGCCGGCGCGCCTGGTCCAGCTCCCTGAGCTGGTCGAGGATGAGCTTGATCCCGGAGAGGTTGATCTTCTCCTCTTGCGACAGCCGCTGGATCTCGCGCAGCGCGAGGATGTCCCGCATCGAGTACCGGCGCTGGCCGGTCCCGGGACCGCGCGCGGCGGACCGGCCTGGTGAGACCAGGCCGGCTCGGTCGTAGGCGCGCAGCGTCTGCGGGTGCATGCCGGCCAGCTGGGCGGCGACGGAGATGACATAGACCGGCGTATCGTCCGACATGTCATAGGGACTGGTCATTGTCGTCTCCTCCCTTCTCAGGTTTCCTTCGCCCGTTCTAGTAGTTCCTCACGCGGGTCCTGGCCCGCGGTCGCCTCGCGCAGGTTCTCGATGGCGTCCTTTGCCCTGCTGCTGAGCTTGTCCGGGACGGCCACCTCGACCTTGACCAGCAGTGCGCCGTTCGTTCCGTCCTTGCGCCGGACGCCCTTGCCGGCCACGCGGAAGAGCCGCCCGTTGGGCGTACCCGGCGGAATCCGGACGGTCACCGGGGCACCTCGATGCGACGGCACCTTGATCTCCGCACCAAGGGTGAGCTCGGGGAAAGTCACCGGCACGGTCACCGTGAGGTTGTCCCCGGATCTGCCGAACACCGGGTGCGGCTTCACCTGCACCCGGACGTACAGGTCGCCTGCCGGGCCACCCCGCTCACCGGGGACGCCCTTGCCCTTGAGCTTGATCCGCTGCCCGTCCGCGACCCCGGCCGGGATGCGGACCTGGATGGATCGCGAGCTCATCGCCCGCCCGCTGCCGTGGCATTCCTGGCACGGGTCATCGACCACGAGGCCGCGGCCGTGACACTCATGGCACGGCTCGGAGATCCCGAACGATCCCTGGCTCTTGCTCTCAAGCCCCGTTCCCTGGCAGGACGCGCAGACCCGTGGCACCGTGCCGGCCTTGGCGCCGGTGCCCCGGCACGTGGGGCACGGTCCCTCGCCGCTAAGGCGCAGCGGCACGGTGGCTCCGTCGATAGCGTCGCCGAACGACAACGTGGTCTCGGTCTCGATGTCCGCGCCCCGCCTGGGCCGGGTCGCCGAGCCGCCTCGGTTGCCGAACACGCCGCCGAGCAGGTCGCTCAGCCTGCCGCCCGCATCCCCGGCGCCGGAGAAGATGTCGCCGAAGTCGAACCCGCCGCCGAACCCGCCCTGGCCGGGGCGGGCGCCGGTGGGAACCCGGAAACCGCCGCCGAACATCGAACGGGCCTCGTCGTACTCCTTGCGCCGCTTCTCGTCGGAAAGGACCGAGTAGGCCTCGGAGACTTCCTTGAACTTCTCCTCGGCCGAGACGTCGCCCTTGTTCGCGTCCGGGTGGTACTTGCGGGCGAGCTTGCGGTACGCCGCCTTGATATCGGCCTGCTTGGCGGTCTTGGAGACCCCCAGGGTCTTGTAATAATCCTTCTCGAGGTAGTCCTTGGTGCTCATCCCGCCTCGCTGGCTTGTCTAGTTTCCTTCCTCGTCCGGTGACGGCCACGAGGCTTCGTTGCTGGCGCCGTCCGGTCCGGTGGCCGGTTCCGCGACGGCGACCCGGGCCGCGCGCAGGATCCGTTCGCCGACCTTGTAGCCCGGCTGCAGGATCTCCACGCAGGTGTCCTCGGTGACATCGGGTGAGTAGGAGTGGGTAAGCGCTTCGTGAATCTTCGGGTCGAACCGGTCGCCCTTCTCGCCGTACGTGATCAGGCCGAGCCTGCCGAGCGCCGCCTGCAACTGGTCCGCCACCGACTTGAACCCGCCGGACAGCTCGCCGTGTTCCCGCGCCTGGTCGATCCCGTCGAGCACCGGTAGCAGCCCGGCCAGCGTCGCTGCGACGGCCTGCTCCTTGACGCTCGCCCGGTCCCGGTCGACCCGCTTGCGGTAGTTGGCGTATTCGGCCTGGAGCCGCTGGAGGTCCGCGGTTCTTTCGGCAAGCTCTGCTTGCAGCTCGCTCACCTGCGGGCGCTCTGAGTCTGTGCGTATTTGCTCGCTCACCTGCGGCCGCTCCGCCTCCGGTTCACTTGCGGGCTGGCCGTCTGTCGCGTAAGGGTCCGTTCCTTCTGGCCCTTCTGGGCCCGCTGGCCCTTCTGAGCTGCCGGCCGGCCGGCCGGCACCAGGGGTGCCGGCCGGCTTAGAGGCTGCGTGCTTCCCACGCCGCACCTGCCCGGTGATCGGGTCGATACGACGGTGGTCGTGGATCACCGGCCCGCCCGACTCGTCAGGCGTCGGCGTGTCGGATGCTGGCATCAGGCCGCTCCGCCCTCGCCAGTACCGTCGTCCACGATCTCGGCCTCGACGACCTCGTCGTCTGCGGGAGTCTGCGTACCGGAGTCGGCACCGGAGGGCCCGCTCGCCTGCTGCGCCTGGGTGTGCTGGTAGATGGCGCTACCCATCTTCTGGCTCACCTGGGCGGCCTTCTCGGTCGCGGCCTTGATCTGGTCGGTGTCGTTGCTCTCCAGCGCCTTCTTCACGTCGGCGAGCGCCTCGCGCACTTCGGACTTGATGTCGTCGGGAACCTTGTCCTCGTTCTCGCCGAGGAACTTCTCGGTCTGGTAGACCAGCGAGTCCGCCTGGTTGCGGACCTCTGCCTCCTCGCGGCGCTTGCGGTCCTCCTCGGCGTACTGTTCGGCGTCGCGGACCATCTTGTCGATGTCTTCCTTGGCCAGCGCGGAGCCGCCGGTGATCTGCACCGACTGCTGCTTGCCCGTGCCCAGGTCCTTGGCGGACACGTTCACGATGCCGTTCGCGTCGATGTCGAAGGTGACCTCGATCTGCGGCACGCCGCGCGGCGCGGGCGCGATGCCGGCCAGCTCGAACATGCCGAGCTTCTTATTGTAGGCCGCGATCTCCCGCTCGCCCTGGAACACCTGGATCTGCACGGACGGCTGGTTGTCCTCGGCCGTGGTGAAGATCTCCGACCGCTTGGTCGGGATTGTGGTGTTCCGCTCGATCAGCTTGGTGAAGATGCCGCCCTTGGTCTCGATGCCCAGGCTCAGCGGCGTGACGTCCAGTAGCAGGACGTCCTTGACCTCGCCCTTGAGCACGCCGGCCTGAAGGCATGCGCCGACCGCGACGACCTCGTCCGGGTTGACACCCTTGTTCGGCTCCTTGCCGCCGGTCAGCGACTTGACCAGTTCGACGACCGCGGGCATCCGGGTGGACCCGCCGACGAGCACCACATGGTTTATGTTGTCGATCTTGATGCCGGCGTCCTTGATCACCTGCTGGAACGGGCCCTTGCACCGGTCGAGCAGGTCCGAGGTCAGCTTCTGGAACTCGGCCCGGGTGATCTTGGTGTCCAGGTGCAGCGGGCCGTCCGGGCCCTGGGTGATGTAGGGAAGGTTGATGCTGGACTCGGTGGACTGGGAGAGCTCGATCTTGCTCTTCTCCGCCGCCTCACGCAGCCGCTGCAGCGCCATCTTGTCCTTGGACAGGTCGATGCCGTAGCCGTTCTTGAAGTCCCGCACCATCCAGTCGACGATCCGCTGGTCCCAGTCATCGCCGCCCAGGTGGTTGTCGCCGCTGGTCGCCTTCACCTCGACCACACCCTCGCCGACCTCCAGCAGGGACACGTCGAAGGTGCCGCCGCCCAGGTCGAAGACCAGGATGGTGGCCTCACCCTCCTTGTCCAGGTGGTAAGCGAGCGCCGCGGACGTCGGCTCGTTGATGATCCGGAGCACGTTCAGGCCCGCGATCTGCCCGGCCTCCTTGGTGGCCTGCCGCTGCGCGTCGCTGAAGTACGCCGGGACGGTGATCACCGCGTCGGTGATCTTCTCGCCCAGGTACGCCTCCGCGTCCCTCTTCAGCTTCTGCAGCACAAACGCGCTGATCTGCTGCGGGGTGAACTTCTTGCCATCGATCGTGACCGACCAGTCCGTCCCCATATGACGCTTAACCGACCGGATCGTCCGGTCCACGTTGGTCACGGCCTGCCGCTTGGCAACCTCGCCGACCAGAACCTCAGAGTTCTTGGCGAAGGCGACGACCGACGGGGTCGTCCGCGAGCCCTCGGCGTTGGCGATGACCGTGGGCTCTCCGCCCTCCAGGATGGCAACGACCGAGTTGGTCGTCCCGAGGTCAATACCTACCGCACGTGCCATGAGCTGTCCCTTGTTGTTGAAGTTGAGTAATCCGGGCTCAAGCTTGCCAGGCGAGCCCTTCGCCGTCAAATGACTTGAGTCACTTACGCTCAACTTTACGGAGTCCAGGTTCATTCCCGCCCAACCAGGAATTTTCTCCCGGTGTTCGCGGCGATCTTCGGTGGTCCGGGATGCTGGTCCGGGATACTGGTCCGGGATACTGGCGAGTAGGGGTACGCCGTTACGCTTGAGCTCCAATAACTGAGGGAGGTCCGCGTGGCGGCAAGGATCATCATCGGCCTGGTCTTGACGGCGGTCGCGTTCGTTATCGCCGGGCGGCGGCTGTGGTGGCTGCGGCGGCTGGCTTTGACTGGGCAGCCCGCGCCCGAGCGGCTCCGGTACGCCAGGGACCACGTCAGCACTGATATGAAGGCCCAGGCGGCTGAGGTGCTCGGGCAGCGGAAGCTGCTGAAGTGGTCCGTGCCAGGCGCGGCGCACGCGCTGACCTTCTGGGGCTTCATCGTGCTGATCTTGACGATCATCGAGGCGTATGGCGACCTGTTCAGCCGCACGTTCGCGATACCGGGTATCGGCACCTGGCCGGTGATCGGATTCCTTGAAGACCTGTTCTCGGTGGCGGTGCTCGCCGGGATAGCCACTTTCGCGATTATCCGATTTCGTAATAACCCGCACCGGGAGGGCCGCGAGTCCCGGTTCTCCGGGTCGCACCTGGGTGCGGCGTGGCTGGTGCTGGCCATGATCTTCCTGGTCGTGGCCACGCTGCTGATCTACCGGGGGGCGCAGATCGACACCGGCGTGTTCCCCTACAAGCACGGGGCTTTCGCGTCGCAGCTGGTGGGGCACTGGCTGCACCCACTCGGCTACGGAGTCAACTCGGTGCTTGAGGCGGTGTTCGTCCTGGCCCAGCTCGGCGTGATCCTCGCCTTCCTGGTGCTGGTCGTGTACTCCAAGCACCTGCACATCTTCCTCGCCCCGCTGAACATCTTGTTCTCACGGCGGCCGAACGCCCTGGCTGCCCTGGAGCCGATGCGCTCGAACGGGAAGGTGCTGGATTTCGAAGAGGCCGATCCGGATACCGACGTGTTCGGACTGGGCAAGATCGAGGACTTTACCTGGAAGGGCATGCTGGACATGGCAACCTGCACCGAGTGCGGGCGGTGCCAGTCGCAGTGCCCGGCGTGGGCGACGGGGAAGCCGCTGTCGCCCAAGCAGGTGATCCTGGACCTGCGCGACCACGCGTTCGCCAAGGCGCCGTACCTGCTGGCCGCCTCGGACGAGGAGCGCGCCGCCCTGCCCGAGGCTGTTATCAAGGAGTCAGAACGGCCGCTGGTGGGGGGCCCGGACGTGCATGGCGTCATCGACCCGGACGTGCTGTGGTCGTGCACGAACTGCGGGGCGTGCGTGGAGGAGTGCCCGGTCGATATCGAGCACATCGACCACATTGACGGGATGCGGCGGTATCAGGTGCTGGTCGAGTCGGCGTTCCCGGTCGAGGCCGCCGGGATGCTGAAGAACCTGGAGAACAAGGGCGACCCGTGGGGTATGGGCGAGCGGCGCCGCGGTGAGTGGATGACCGAGCTGGACTTCGAGGTCCCGGTTGTAGACGGCAAGATCGGCAACGACGTGGAGTACCTGTTCTGGGTCGGCTGCGCTGGTGCGCTGGAGGACCGGGCGAAGAAGGCCACCAAGGCCATTGCCGCGCTGCTGCACACTGCCGGTGTCTCGTTCGCGGTGCTGGGCCCGGCCGAGACCTGCACCGGGGACCCGGCGCGGCGGATGGGCAACGAGTTCGTGTTCTCGATGCTCGCGCAGCAGAACGTGGAGACGCTGAACGAGGCGGGAGTAAGGAAGATCGTGGCGTCGTGCCCGCACTGTTTCAACACGATCGCGAACGAGTACCCGCAGCTGGGCGGGAACTATGAGGTGATTCATCACACTCAGCTGCTGGCCCGGCTGGTCGCCGAGGGGAAGCTGACGCCGGTGGAGCCAGTGCAGGAGAAGCTCACCTATCACGACCCGTGTTTCCTCGGCCGGCACAACAAGGTGTTCAGCCCGCCGCGGGAGATCATCGAGGCCGTTCCCGGCACGACCGCGACCGAGATGCACCGGTGCAAGAACCGCGGGTTCTGCTGCGGGGCAGGTGGCGCCAGGATGTGGATGGAAGAACGGATCGGCAAGCGGATCAACACCGAGCGGATTGAGGAAGCCCTCGACCTGGACCCGGACACGATCTCGACCGCCTGCCCGTACTGCATGGTCATGCTCGGCGACGCGGTGGAGGCGAAGAAGGCCTCCGGCGACGCTAAGGAAACCCTTGAGGTCATCGACGTCGCCCAGTTGCTCGCCCGCTCTGTGCGGACCGGCAAGCCAGTGAGCTGAAGGGCCCCGGGGGAAGCGGGGAGGGAGGAGTCCGCTTCCCCCTGGGCCGGTCCTTCAGCGATCAGCCGGGCTTAGCTCTAGGGTGTCGAACGCGGGGTCGCGGTAGCGTCGTCCGAATCCGCCGTGGACGTCGGCGATCTGCCAGCCCCACCAGTGCGCTTCGGCGTCGTTGATCGCGAACAGGTGGTCGCATGCACGCCGGGGGATAGCGGTGAGCTGGTCGGCCATGACACCGGAGCTCACGGTGAGAAGCGTCCGCATCCTGATCCCCGACGATGGGACGCGTGCGTACGCCGCGATCATTGTCCAGGTATCCCGCCCGGTCATCGTCGGATGCCGAATGTGTACGCGGGGGTTGTCTTCCTTCGCGAAGTTGCTTAGGTTGAACATCGCTAGCCCTTCTCGCTGAGTCCAGAGCTTGGGTGTGTATTCCGCCGGGTCGGTGTTGCAGCACCGGCCCTGCGGCGTTTCTGGGCCTCACACGTGGATGGCTGGCGGACCTGGGTCATGTGTCAGGCGAGGTTGTTCGGCCGCTGAGCATTCACTCGGGGGCAGCGCCTCCTCTCCCATCAAGCGACCAGTAGGCGCTCTAGGCGCACGGCCAACGTTCTGTTGTCGGTAACCTCCCGGTCACCGCACGACCCCTTTGTCGGCGGGGCGCTTGAGGGTTTTCTGCGATCTGATTTCATGGTGCATCTGGCACAAGCCTTTGGCAAGTGCCAAAATCAAATGCCAGAGGCACGTACCCCCGGTACGTTCCAAATGAGACGGATGTCCGGAACGACCTTCGCGGGACTTCGGTGAGGGGAAGCGTCGGCAGTGGCGGAAGTGCGTAGTCCAACCGTTCGCCGTCGCGAACTCGGGGCCTTGCTCCGAAAGTTCAGGACAGACCGCAGCCTCACCGTGGAGCAGGTCGCCGACCGGCTGCTCTGCTCGCCGTCGAAGGTCAGCCGGATGGAGACCGGCCAGCGTAACGCCACCTTCCGCGACGTCCGGGATCTGTGCGAGATATACGGCATCACCGAGTCGGCCGAGCGGGACCGGCTGATGACCCTGGCCCGTGAGGCGCGCCAGCAAGCCTGGTGGCAATCGTACGACCTGCAGTACGACAACTATGTAGGCCTGGAAGCGGGAGCTAGTGCGATTGACGACTTCCAGTCGTCTGTAGTGCCAGGGCTGCTGCAGACGTCCGATTACGCGCGGGCCGGCCACCTGGGTGCCTGGCCGAGGCTCAGCCCGGACGGGATCGAGCAGCAGATCGAGGCGAAGCTCACCCGGCAGAAGATACTCACCAGGCCCGAGCCGCCAGAATTTCACGCCGTGCTAGATGAAGCCGTGCTGCACCGGCTCACCGGTGGTCCGCACGTCATGACGGCGCAGTTGAGCAAGCTCGTCGAGGTCTCCCGTATGCCGAACGTAACGATTCAGGTGATACCTTTTGCTGCCGGCGCGCATCCCGGAGTTGAGAGTAACTTCTGTATCCTTACGTTGCCGGCAACGACCGGGGTTGTCTTCGTCGAGGGTCTGGTCGGTCCTACCTACCTGGAGCGGCCAGAGGATCTCGAGAGGTACAGCCGAGTTTTCGCGTACTTGCAAGATGTAGCGCTAAGTCCACAAGACACGATTGACCTGATTGCCCGGATGCGTGACTAGCTAAAGGACGTTCGCATCTGGGTGATCGCTTGGCCGAAGGGCTGTCGCGTTCTATGATAATGAGCAGTCCTCTGGTCGCAATACTGCCAAATCCACTAGAAAAGGATAAGCGATGTCGACGGAGGAGTCGAGAAAACAGAATTTCGCCTGGCGCAAGGCGAGCAGGAGTGCCGGAAACGGGGCGTGTGTCGAGGTGGCTTCGGCCCCTGGTCACGTCGCCATCCGGGACAGCAAGAACCCGGATAGAGCGATGCTCGCGAGTTCATCGTCTGTCTGGCGTTCTTTCATGGCAGACGTTAAGAACGGGGATTACGACTTGCCGCTATAGCAAGTCGCTCGTTCGGCTCACCGGAAAAGCCGTCCGGTTTCCGCAGTCGATTCTTTACTGCCATCAGAATCGCAGGCTGGGCGGCTTTTCCTGTTTGTAAAATAGAAAATGTTGCGTCTACGGTCGATACCAGTCCATGGTGGAGTGGGTAAGCGATCCAGACCCGACAATGCTTGCAGTAGCTTGTATGTGCGGAGCTGTTGCCTGCGTTGCCTGCGTTGCCTGCGTTGCCTGCGTTGCCTGCGTTGCCTGCGTTGCCTGTGTGGCTCTCGGGTCAGTCCCGGTTCCGATTTAATGTGGAGTTCTACCGCATCGTGGAAGGTTAACCGTCGTATACGTATGACAGGCGCACACGAAGCGGTAATCTTCCACGTTGTTTTGACACCGCGCCGCTGAACGGTCCCATCTAGCGTCAGAGCTTCGCTCCATTTCGAAGCCGGAAGCGAAGACCTTGACGTCCACGTCAAACAGCGGCGGCTGGGATGCTGCTGCTAGACCCACTGCGATCAGGGGATGGCCTTACACCTTGGCGCGGTAGAAGTTCAGATACGAGCGGCTCGGCGTCGGACCGCGCTGGTCCTGGTAGCGCGAGCCGTACACGGGCGAACCATATGGGTGCTCGGCGGGGGAACTGCACCGGAACAGGCAGAGTTGGCCGATTTTCATGCCCGGCCACAGCTTGATCGGCAGCGTCGCGACGTTGGACAGTTCGAGCGTCACGTGGCCGGAGAAGCCTGGATCGATCCAGCCGGCGGTGGAATGGGTAAGCAGTCCGAGGCGGCCCAAGCTTGAGTTGTGCGTGGGGATGAACGCGGGCCCCGCTAGGTACATGCCCGCTGGATTGGCGACCTGGATGCACTTGACCAGCCGCGGCTCAACGTCGCGGACAGCCACGATCGCGCGAAAGGCCGGGGAAACGTCGGCCTTCGTGCGGGCCGCCTTGCGCTTCAGCCGGAAGACGTCGATGTCAGTCGTGAACGTCACCTGGAACGCGGGGCCGTGATCGATTCCGTCGGGCATCGTGCTCTTCTTGCGTTTCTCGCGCCACAGGCCAAGCCCTGCCGCTAGTTCGGCGACCGCATCCGCGAGCCCTTCGTTCATCGTCACGAACTCGCATCCACCCTGGTCGTCGACGCGACCGGCTGAGTCCATGAGGCCCTGGAGCAGGGCGAGGCGCTGCGCGGCCGAGCCGCGCAGGTACATGGCGGGGACATGCTTGTTCCCGGGCAAGCCCATGGCCTCGAAGTTGCTGCCAGCGCGCGTGAATCCGGTCAGGGTCCGCTCATCTCCGGGCTCGCTGCTGGTTCCGTCGCCCAGCCAGATACCAAGCACATAAGGATCCGTGAGCAGTTGCTGCTCGGGATACTGCACCGCGGCGGCCAACTGGACGTGATGTCCGGCGCGCATTGACTGAGCGATCTGGCTGGTCGTGCGGATGCTGGCCGCGCTAGCATGCTCGCGTTCGGACTTGGTCGTGGTGACCCACTGGTGGTGGGTGTCGGTGATGATGGATTCTCCGTCGGAGAAGACGACCTCAGCGCACTGGCGGCTCTGCATGACTCCGGTTGCAGCGAGAACCTGCGTCGGATGTCCCGATTCATCGAAGACCTGGTCTCCTACGCGGAGTTCCTCCATCCTCCGCCACCCACCCGGAGTCGGGATCGGCGTGTCGATCGCCAGTGCCTTTCCCTCTAGGCGCCCGGCGAGATCGTCGGGCAGGGTGACGACCTCGAAGGTGGAGGCGAGCACGAACTCCCCAGGATGCAGGACGAACGCGTCCTCGCCGTCGGTCTCCACCAGGCGAGTCAGATCTGGCTGCTCCACCGCGGGGTCTATATGCGGGTACCGGTGGTTCTCGAAGACCCGGAAATACTTATCGAGCCTGACGTCAACGCTGGATGGCTGGATGAGTTCCGGGGTATACGGGTCCAGCCGGACGCGCCCGGACTCGATCTCGGCCTTGATGTCGCGATCGGAGAGCAGCATCATGGCAACCTATCGGGTCCTGTACCATGTTCGTGCGAGGATAGCCTCTGTGCCGCGAAGCAGGTCGTGAGGCTGCGGCGCGGGTGTAGTTCAATGGCAGAACATCAGCTTCCCAAGCTGACAGTGCGGGTTCGATTCCCGTCACCCGCTCTCTATCCATCTAGTCTCAGGTCACAGCTGGCCCAGCTGTCGGCCGCGTTGACCTCCATGCGGCTTTGCCGTCACGGGACCACCACGGCCGGGCAGAGCGCGTGCCGCGCCAGGCGGGTCGGCAGCGATTTAACATTCCGTGGTCGCCGCGAGGCGCCGATCACGATCGCGTCCGCGTGCCGCTCCCGGGTGAGCTTGAGGATTTCGCCGGCTGGGTCTCCGGTCCGCCATATGATCTCGACGTCCAGCCCGCTCAGATCCACCTCGGCAAGCTCGGCGTACAGCCAGTCGAGGGTGGCCAGGGTCAGCGACACTGGGGTCATGCCACCGAGTCTTGATACGTGAACGACGACCAGCCAATGGTCGCCTCGGCGGGCGAGTCCAGCCGCGTACGCCAGCGCGTGCTTGCTGGCAGGCGAGCCATCATAGCCCGCGACGACCGGTCGGCCGCCGTCGCGGCCGACCAGAGCCGACCGCGGCTCCGCGTACTCGCTCATGTTCACAGTGCTGCACCATCCTGTCCTCCTTCTGGCCTGACGTAACCTCCTCAACAAGATGACGCGGGGCAGCCGGGTAAACGTGACGCTCCCGTCCTGCCATGCAGCGGCCAGCGGCCTTACCGAGCGAGATACTCGCGCAGATCCCGCACCAAGGCCTCAATCCCGGCGACGTCACCACGCCGGGCCTGCGGCCACTTGTTCACGTGAACACCCCAGTACTCGCGCGGAGTGCCGGGAAATCTCGGCAGCAGATGGACGTGCAGATGCGGCACCCCGTCACCGAAAACGGCCATATAGATATGCTCGGCCCCGGGCACGTCGCGCAGCGACCTGCTCACCCGCGTGCACCACCAGCCCACACGCTCAGCTTCGGCATCAGTAAGATCAGGCACTCCCGGCGCGTGCCGTCGCGGCTCCACGAACAGATGCCCAAAATATGTGGTCGTGCCTTCACCACCCAGCGCATCCGGCGTGGCGACATGCGAGACGAGCACGAGCTCGTCTTCGGCAACCGGCCCGCCCGGCATCAGAAGCCCCCTGTCCCGGTGCTTGCGGCAGACGAAACAATCCGGAACGTCGCCACCCATGCGGCCATACTCGCATGCCCACTCAGAAGCCGCATGCGGGCCAGGAAGGCACGGATACCCCCCTCACCCCAGCCACCCCGCCGACAGGGGCCCGAGATACCGGGGGCACCCCGCTGCCCTTCCCCAGCCCCGGACCAGCCGGACACCCGCCGGATGCCCCCGCCATGCCGCTGGCCAGCTTCACCCCCGCCCCCGGCAGCCCCGGCCCGGACCCCGGCAGCCCGGACCCCGGCAGCCCGGACCCCGGCAGCCCGGACCCCGGCAGCCCGGACCCCGGCAGCCC
>Ga0335074_10006572_pt1 | contig 16126 bp, 8 predicted proteins | sample Lox_Sample_23_FD_206715 | JGI IMG/M metagenome (GOLD analysis project Ga0335074, IMG submission 206715) | Soil microbial communities from Loxahatchee National Wildlife Refuge, Florida, United States - Lox_Sample_2.3 | ecosystem: Environmental > Terrestrial > Soil > Wetlands | place: USA: Florida... | reverse complement strand
CCGAGCTGCTTCACTCGCTCGCGCTCGATGCCCAGGACGATCTCCTCGCCCCGGCGTCCGACCGTGCGGTCGTCCTCGGTTTCCTGGAAGCTGCGCGGCGTCCAGGTGCCGTGCCCGCCCCCGCCCGGGCTTGGTCCCCGCCGCTGTCGTGGGCCTGTTGTCGCCGCTGGGCGGGGGCGGACCAGCCTGAGATCGGGGAGGGGTGGACGGGGGGAGCGGGCTGGTGATGCGGTCGGTTCTTGTCGCGGGCTGGTGACTGCGGGTCGAGGTGACAGCGCCGGTCGGAGGATTTCCCTGCTGATGGCATCGGCGAGCGATGCCGCTTCCTCGTCGTCAGCCTCCGAGGCGTCTTCGGTGTCCGCGGCAAGGTCTGGCTGCCAGGCGATCTTGCGGCGGGCGAGTTCACGCTGCATCTCCCCAGCGGACCTGCTGCGTAGCAGGAAGTAGACGGGGTCTCCCAGGACCTGCTCTCCGCGCTCCGGATCGGCTAGGACGGCGACCGCGCTGGCCACGGTCCGGCGCAGCTCATGGGCGCTGGAGACCTGGTCGACAGTGAGCTGGTCGTCGCCTAGGTCCCAATCGGCAGGCACGGTGACCTCGTGCCCGGCCAGGTGATACCGGCGCTGGATGCCTTTGACGATCGTGATCCGCATGATCCTGGCGAGCCGGGCGGTGAGGCTGGCGGTGGTGCGCGACGGCGCGGGGCCGCGCACTGTGGTGGCGAGCGCGGCGACGGCTGAGGCGAAGTTTGGGTCGTGAAGGCGAGCGAGCGCTGTGTCCGGGCGCAGAGTGTGGTCGTATACGGCTTCAGGCCCGTACTCGGTGCCGGCCGGGGTTGCTTCGCCAGACAGCATCCGTACCCCAGTGGTTGTGAGGAACCCGGTTAGCTGCCCGTCGGCGGTGTCAGCGAAGGCGAGGGTTACCCCTGCGGCTAATGCTGCCGACGCTAGCGCGGGTTCGTCGTTTATGAGGAAGGTCCCTGCGGTCGCCTCGTTGGGGGCGTGGAGGTGGCCCTGATTGTCAAGCAGGCAGGACGTGGTTGGGTCCAGCGTTCCGGGCAGACTGTCGAGGCTCCGGTATGCCCGGCGCAAGGCGCCCGCGACCTTGGGCGGGACCTTGAGCCGGGTGCCGTATCGTTCGCCGGCCCACGCGAGCAGTCGGACCCAGTGCGCCTCGGTCGGCCGCCGACGGGCGCCGAGGAACACCCAGTCATCGCGCAGGGCCTCGGGGAGCACGGTGACCGCGTCGAGAAAGGTGGCGCGGTTGTCCGCGCCGATCAGGCAGTCACCCGGTGCCTCCCACCGGTGACCCGTCCAGATGACCGGGTGGTCCCGCAGCTCGCCAGCTGGGCGTCTTTCGTGGCGCAGCGCCGCAACCAGCGCGCGGTATGCGGCCTCGGGCCTGCTCACGGCGAGCCCGGACTCGCGCAGCTTCGCGAGGTTGGCGAGGATGTCATCCGCCCGTGGCTCGGTCCGGCAGCCCAACCGCTGCAGCAGGGCCGCTGGCAGGCCGGCGGCGTACGGGGCGTCGTCGCCTAGCGCTGCGGCGAGCCGCTCAGACCTGATGTAGGCGTCGGCTGGCGCCGTGAGTCCGTCTTGCCCTGTGTCCAGGAAGCTGATGTTCTTGAGCTGGGTGACCACGGAGCGGGTGAGCAGCTTGGGCAGGCGGCTCACTGCCCGTCTCATGACAGCTGCAGGCACTGTGCCCTGCTCGGCTAGCCGCGCCAGGGCTACCAGGTCGCTGCCGTGGACAGTGCGCCGGAATCGCAGGCGGGCTAGCGATTCGTTGGCCTCGTCAGCGCGCGCCGGGAAACGCAGCGCGGGCTCCAGCAGCGTCGCACCGGGCGCTGAGCGGCTCACCATTTTCTGAGGGGCAGTCCACCCGCCGTGGTGATCTTGCAGGACCGGGGAGCGCCGGAGCGCTGCCCAGGCCTTTTCCGACAGGGTGGGCTGGCCCCGGATGTAACGGCCCAGGGCGTCGCGCTCCTCGTCAGAAGCGGTCCCGTCAGCCAGACGCCCTGCTGTGCTGATCACCCATGGCGAAAATTTAAATGGCTTGCACAGCCCGGCGAGAACCCTGGATTCCGCTAGGGCTGGATGCAGGACCTGGTCCGCGGGGACCACGCCTGCGAGGGCTTGATCGAGGACCCACAGCGTGCCCGGCGAGGCGAGGGTTTCCGCGGCGGTCATTGTGGTGGGCGCTGCGCGGAGATCCTTCCTATGGACGTCGGTCAGTTCGGTTCTGCATGCGTCCAGAGCTACTGCGAACTGTTGTTGGAGGGCCACGTCCCGTAGCGCGTCCGGAAAGTCCGTGAAGGAGTACGTGGCCTCGGCGGCTTTGTCGAGCCTGGTCGCTAGGTTCCGTGTGTCCGCGCCCGCGCAGCGGAGGCGGACCAGAGAGCCAACAGTGAATGCCTTGGCGCCGGCCTCAAGCGCGATCGCCCGGGTATCAGGGCGCGCGGCGATGTCGGCATCCAGCAGTTCCTTGGCGGCCAGTGTGCCGGTCGTGAACTCAGCCAGGGCGTGGCTGACCGGGGCTGCAAGTGACCCCGCTGCGGCGTACCCCGGGCGCTGGGCGCGGCCGGTCGTCGCCTGAGTCGGCCAGCACGGCTCGCCGCGCAGGAGCCGGCTGATCTCCTCGCCCAAGGCAGGGACAGTGGACGACCCGGCCGCGCTGGGGTCCAAGGCCAGGTACGCGTCGCCGCCGAAGGCGGCGAACAGGCGCTGCGGAAGCAAACCGATGGCGAATGCGGCGGCCTGCTGGATAAGCCACTCGTTCCAGTCACTGTTCTGGGGGTCGACGAGCTGGTCCCGGTTCTCGTTCATCACGAACGCCGCGCTGACGCTGAACCCGAACCCGGTACGGGACCGGCTGGCCCCGATTGGGTAGTAGAAGATCCCTGGCGTGCCAAGGTCCAGTCGGCCACGACGGGTCCGCAATGACACGCCGAGCCGGATCCGCCCGGCGCGGGCCCGGAAGTAGCCGGGAACCTCGGGCCAGGGAAGCCCGGCTGGCGGGGTCACCGCACGCTGGTACTCCAGCTCGGTGATCACTTGCGATGCTCCGGCCTGTGGCGAGCCGTTCTCATCGAGGCGGGCGGTTCTCCTGATCAGGCCGGGTACCGACTTGTCTGCGCGGGCTGCCTGCTGCCACCGCAGTTCGCGCCCCAGGCGCGCGGAGCGCAGCACTACAGTCCGCAGGTTCTTCCCCGGTCCCGGATGCGCCAGCTTGATCAGGGTTGGCGCGAGTTCCGCGGTTATGGTTTCCAGCGCATCAGCTTCATGTTGCTGGTCGAAGGCCGACATCCGCCCGTCATTGGCCTGGCGGTAGGGGACCACAAGACTCACTCCAGGCTGGTCGTCCGAGTCGGGATGGAGGAGGGGAGCAGGCGGCGTGCCCTTCGTGCGGTCCAGGATCGTGCGCTGTCCGCCGGACATGACGTGGATACGGTCTCCGATCAGGAATAGTGACCGGAGACCGAAGTTCTTCGACCCGATACCGTTGACCTTCGGCGCAACGCGATCATCTGCACCTGATATCTGGCCGTGGCCGAGCATCACGCTCAGCCGCTTCCACCCGGCCTTGTCGATCGTCTTGCCGTTGCCGCGTACGGCAAGAGCGTCCTCGCCCAGGTCGATCACTAGCTCGGTTCCGCCCGCGTCGTATTCGTTCTGGACCAGTTCGCGCAGCACGTCGGCCGGGGTGTGGCTGAGCGCGAACTCATCGAGCACACTCGTGGCCACACGGAACTGCAGGTCCAAAGCCGCCGGGTCCGCTGGGATGGCGAAATCACTAGGCACGTTCCCCCCAACCGGGCGCGGCTCTACTTGAACGCGATCATGTCAGACCCTCCGGACATCCCATGGTCGCTGCCTTGCAAACTGCGCCGCGAGCCTCGCGCTAGGACCAACCGCGCTCGCTTACGTCACGGCGGCGCTCGTGCCCCGCGCCGCCGGATACAGCTGGTCCGACAGCCGTGACCGCGGCGGACATGCTGACCATGCTAGGCGGCCGCCCGGCGCCATGATTGCCTCATGGCGACTGACATTGGTGCGAACCTCGCGGCCGTTCCGCCCAGTTCAAGCCGCAGTCAGGACCCGATTCGGTTACTGAGAAGTCCCCGACACGGCCGCCCTTGACACCGACCGCCCTTGACGCCGATCCTTGGCACCGGCCGTGGTGAACCGGCTCGTCTTGGCAGGGACAGCCGACCTGGCGTGTCGCTCTAATGAGCGCAGCAGGCCGATGCAACTCCTGGCCAGCCACTTGATGATGACCCTTGCTCGCGCGAGCAACGCGTGCAGCTAGCCTGCTCTGGTGACTTCACAAGACTCGGCGCTGCCACCAGTAGCGCCGCCAGGACCCGGCCTTGATCCAACCCTGGCTCTTGCCCTGGGCGTGGTGGCATCGCCGGGCGTCTACGCGTTGCTGCTCGGTTCAGGGACGTCGACAGCGGCCGGGATCCCGACTGGTTGGGGCGTTGTTTCTGACCTGATCCGCAAGGTCGCCACCTTGCAGGGTGATCAGGAAGCTCGCGCGGCTGAGGCCGATCCCGAGGGCTGGTGGGCCAGCCAGGGCCACGGGGAGCCGCGGTATGACACGCTGCTGGAAGCCTTGGCGCCGTCGGTCGCGGCCCGCCGGGATCTGCTGCATGACTATTTCGAGCCGGCCAGTGACGAGGAGCGCGACCGCGGCATCAAGCTTCCTACAGCCGCGCATCGCGCGATCGCAGATCTGGTCCGGGACGGCCGGATTCGTCTGATCCTGACCACCAATTTTGACCACCTCATGGAGGACTCGCTAACTGCGGCCGGTGTCCCGCCTCAGGTAATTGCCCGGTCGGACGCGATTGGCGGTATGGCACCGCTGCAGCACGCTCGCGCGACGGTAATCAAGCTGCATGGCGACTATCTGGACGTCGAGGCGATGCGCAACACCCCGACCGAGCTCGCCGCCTACAATCCGGCCATGGGGGAATTGCTCGCCCGCGTCCTTGACGAATATGGCCTGATCGTCCTGGGCTGGTCGGGTGACTGGGATACTGCGCTGGTCCGGGCGATTCAGGACTGCCCGTCGCGCCGTTATCCGACCTATTGGGCGGCCTATCACGGAAACATTTCCCCAGTCGGCCGCGCGCTGCTCGCCGACCGCGCTGGCCACCTGATCGACATCGACGGCGCCGACTCGTTCTGCACGGGCCTGCGGGATAAGGTCAGCGTGCTTGCGGCGATGGCCGACCCACCGCCCACTCGCGCCGTGGCGATCGCCACTCTTAAGCGCAACCTGACGGCAGGACGCTGGATTGACGTCTTCGATGAGCTCAACGTGGCGACCACGCGCTCCATCGAGCGGCTCACGCATGATCGGTACCCCGTCCGCATCGCAGCGACCACGGACGATCAGATGGCCGTAGAACTAGAGCGCCAGCTCGCCGATTACGACACCGACACTGACACGGTCACGGCGCTCGCCGCGACTGCGACGTTTCACGGCGGTACCGATCCAGACGACCTCGTGCTGCGGGCAGCGCGACGACTAGCCGAGCCGCCTCGAATGACCGGCGCCTATCAGGAAATTCTCGCCGATGCGCGCCGTTATCCTGCACTGCGGCTGGTGACCGCTGTTGGCGTGGCTGCTGTTGCCGCTCATCGCGAGCAGTTCTTGCTGCCGCTCCTGGTCAAGACGTCGTCGTCGACTCTCGAACTGAACGAAGATGGGGCCCTTATCTGGTCCCTGCATCCGTGGCGAGTAATCCATGCGGAGGTAGGTCGGCGAATGCCGCAGTACCAGCCCGGCTTGGGGCCGATATGGCCAGCCGGCCGGTATCTCCGCGCGAGTTGCCGGTCGGCGCTGGCTGACTTCACCGATGACAGCGAGTACGCGGCTGCATTTAACCGCTACGAGTTCCTGCGCAGCATGCTTGAGATCCGATATACGTCGGGCAGGAGAGCAGCGCTCGGCGAGTTCGTCACCCGACGGGGCACCAATGCCTTCGACGCTGGAGAGATCGATGATCAGTGGCCACTCGTGGCAGCCGGCGGCTTCGACGGCGATGCCGCGCAAGCCCGCGAATACCACGCAGCGGTGCTCGGGCAGATCGCACAAACGCCGATGCTCTGAGAAGTTGTCGGCCCTCCGACTCTCAAGGCGGTAGCGCCGGTGCAAATCCGGTCGGGGCTACAAGTGAAATAGCAGGTGAAGGGCCTGATCGCTGGTCGCGGCGGTCGGGCCTTGATCATTTGTTGGGCAGGATGTGGGCAGCATCGGCTGTCACGTGGCTGTCACGTGGTGGCACAGACCTTCATGAGTCGAGCATCCTGCGCATTCAAGTCCGGGGAGAGCAGAGCCAGTCTGAACTCCACCGGGCCGCGCGAGTCGTCTCGCTCGCCTCGGTCGCGCTACTCCTGCGCCCGTGCCTGTCGGGGTCAGGCGAGAGGTCGCCCTGACCGGCCTCGGAAGGCAAAGGCATCGGCCTTCCAAGTCATCAACCTCGCGCCTTGACAGGCGGAACCGTCCTTGGAGTCGGCCGCGTCCGTACGATAGGAGGGTGGTCAGAATTGGAGGTCAGCCGACGGAACGGCTCCTCGTCGACCTCGCTCCCTCTCCTATCCCGGCCGAAGCGGAGGTGCAGGGGTGGGCGGCCGATCAACACGTCTTCGTGTCGAGCGTCATGAGTGGCATGACCGTCGAGCGGGAGGCTGTAGTACGGGCGATCACGACTGTCGGCGCGCAGCCGGTGTGGTTCGAGGCGTTCGGCGGGATGGACGACGACCCGGAGTACGCCTACAACGCCCACGTCGCCTCGTCCGACATCTACGTCGGAATTCTCGGAGCCCGCTACGGAAGGCCACTCAAGACCGGCTACTCGGCGACCCACGCTGAATATAATGAGGCGGCTGCTCGTGGCCTCCGGATCAGCGTCTGGACGACCAGCGCGGACCAAGACGGCCGACAACGGGACTTCCTCGACGAGGTCCGGGTCTTTCACACCACCGGAACTTTTACTTCATCCGACGACTTGGCCCAGCGCGTCGAGGGGCGGCTCCGGGCCATGGCTGCGGATGCTCTCGCCCAGTGGGTCAAGGTCGGCAACACCGTCTTCAGGGCTACTGGCGTCAATGACGATGGCCGGACCATCACCATCGTCGGCCGCGTCCGCGACAATGCGGTGGCAGCGTCCCTTGAAGGCCGTCGCCCCGATGCGTCTTACGGGAGGAACTCCGAAACGCGGATCACCTGGCCCGGAGGCACCAGCCTGGTTCGGATCAAGTCTGTCGTGTCGGAAACCACTAGCAGCCGGGCGCGCAAGATCACGCTCACAGCAGACCGGACACCGGGAAACAGGTCCAGCCTCCTGGAGATGGCAGTCGGCAACAGGACGCCCGAGGATCTCACGGAGCTCGCCGTCCGAGTCTTTTTCCTCGGTGAGCCGAACCCGCTCGACACGATGTCGTTCATGGTGAGCGGCACGAATCCGTTTCCGGCCATAGAATCGCTAGGCCTACCTGAGGATGCGGTGGAGCAGGTTGCGCTCCTGCTCGTAACCGAGCTGCTCGTCGGCGAGCGGGGCGTCGACCATATAACGTCGTTCCGCCTCGGGCCGGAGCGGGCGGGGCGGCGGCGGCTCCGCCTCGCGTGGATGCCAAGCAGGCGATACACCAACGTCGAGCCGGTCGGGCGGTGCATCGAGGGCGACACGTTTGTCGGCACGACTTAGCCGAACCGGGCTGAGGTCGGCGAAGCCGGGGAGATCGAGTCAAACTTTGTAATCCTGACGCATGCCAGGTCGGGCAGAGTCCTGCTTGGCGGGCGAGTTGGATCAGCAGGCGGTTCTGTGCGGAGGACGCCGGGATGGCATTGGCCGTGTCTTCGTCAAACGGATCCCTGTAATCTTGGGCTCCACCGAAGATCATCGGCCTGGGCACCTCACGTTTCGTGATGCCAATGACGCATCTGAGTCGGCATGTCAGTGTCGCGTGGCAGAATCTCAGTGATGTAATTCTTGGGGATGGCGCGGAGAGGTTGCTATCGGCATGGCGATCGAGGCGATCGGTTCGTGGCTGTGAGCCGGGAACTGCCCGCAGCGCTGACGATGGCACGACCTGGGATGCTGACGCTCCTTGAGGCGGGTCTGCCCATCCGGGAACTCTCACTGCTCGCGGCCGCGGACAGACGATCCATCGATCCCGTATACGGGGCCCATCGATGGTGGGCGCGGCGGCCGCCTGCGATCATGCGCGGTATCGTGCTTGCCGCCGCCCTGTCCGCTGACGCTCCGATCTATAAGTTCTGGTCGGCGTTTGCCTCGCCGAAGGAACCTTTGGCGGGACTCCGAGTTCATGACCCGTTCGTAGGGGGCGGCTCAACGCTCGTAGAGGCGGCCAGGCTTGGTGCGGCCGTATCGGGGGGCGACGTCGACCCGCTCGCCGTCAGGATCGTGCAGCATGAGCTAGCCCCGGCCCCAGCGGCCGATGTCAGGGCTGCGGGCGAGCTGATGCTGGCGTTCTTGTGTGAGCGTTACGGTGACTTGTACCCGGACCAGACTGAAGGCCAAGTGCCGTTGCACTACTTCTGGCTTCATGAGGTCACGTGCCCGCGTTGCGGCCAGGCAGGGCTGCTATACCGCAACCTGGTATTGGCTCGGGACGTCGGCAAGCCCGGTGCCGTAGTGCGCGATGATCCACTGATCGTGTTCTGCCCGGAGGATCTCAGCGTGCACGGCCTGCCGCGCCTCGACCGGCGCGAACTGCGGCACCTCGGCCACCGCTGGCCGCTGGCCGCTGGCACATTCGTCGCTGGCCGATACGTCTGTCCTTCATGCGGCCGCAAGGCGAGTCATCGCGAGCTTGCCACGGGGATCGCTCCGCGGCGCCTGGCTGCGGTGGAAGTGACTGTCGATGAAGGACGTCGGCGATTCCGCGCGGCCGGCCCGAACGATGATCACGCCCTTTCGCGGGCCGTGGAGCATCTTGCTGATGACTTGCGCCTCCAGTTGCCGACCGGACGCCTGAGCGCCGACCGGCACGACGACCGGCCGGTCAGTTTCGGCATCGAGACAGTGGCGCAGCTGTTCACCGAGAGGCAGCTTCTGGTGCTCGGCGCGGCGGTGTCGTGGCTTCGCTCGGCGGACCTTGACGTACCGCTTAGGCGCGCATTGAGCCTCGCGATTTCCAATGCTCTGGCAACGAATAATAAGCTGTGCGGGTACGCCACGGACTACGGCCGCTTGTCTGCCCTGTTCAGCGTACGCGGCTTTCCACTGCCGGCTCTGACCGTGGAGCTGAATCCGCTACATCCCGGTGGCGGGCGGGGAACATTGCATCAGTGCATTGAGCGTGTTGCCCGGTCAGCTTGGCCGACTGTTCGGCGTCATGTGTGGTCGGCGCGAGAGGGCGCGGTCAGGTTGACGGAGATGTCATTTCAGGCAGGCAACCGCGACACCGGTGATATCCGGGTCGCTGGAGCGGCCGATCAGGGCGATGGACCGCAGACCGATCTGTGCGTGTTCGATCCTCCTTACTTTGACTACATCGCTTATAGCGAATTGTCGGAATTCTACCGGGCTTGGGGGGACCAGCCCACAGTGGTGGAGTCCTCGCTGTTGCCACATGGCGAGAATCCAGCCGAGCAGTTCGGCCTCGATTTCGCCCGCTGCCTTCGAGCGGCGACACGTCGGCTCGCCACCGGGCGCCTAGTTGCATTCACTTACCACTCGTCAAATCCTGACGCCTGGCGCGCGATCGGTATCGCGCTTGACGATGCGAAGCTCGCGGTTACTGGTATTTGGCCCGTGCGTAGCGATGGGCACATGGGCCACCACTCTCATCCGGGCAACTGCGAGTGGGATCTCGTCGTGTGCTGCCGCCGGATCAGCGAGACCGCCCGCGCGGACCTGACGGCGTCCGTAGCAGGATGGGTGAGAGCCGTCGCCCCGCTCAAGGTGAGCGAGAGCGACAGGGCCAGCATGGACCTTGCTCACACGATGGCTCGCGCACGTTTCGCGTCCCCGACCAGTGCCGGAGGTCTCACGCGTGACTCCTGATCAGCGGCGTGAACTCATCGAGCAGCGCAGGCAGCCAACCAGCCGAAAGGAACGACTCTGGGTACGCGAGACGTGGCGCGAATTTGACATCTGGCAGATACCGGTCGAGGCGCTCCTACTCAATGTCGATAATCACCGTTTTGCCGCTGAGCGCACTCTGGTCGAGGAGAAGCTCGGCCACGAGCTTGACCCGGAGAACAGCCCTGAGGATGAACGCGCTCTCGAGGCGATCCTGCTGGACGTCGGCTACGACGTTGACGGCGATCGCATCACCGGTGGTCAGCCGGGCAAGGACTATGAGGCGCTGAAGAGCGACTGGGAGATCCGGCACCAGGAATCGCCGCTATGGGTACGGCCCGACGGCCTCGTGCGCAACGGGAACCGGCGGCTGGCCATGCTGAAAAGGCTTCAGCGTGAGAAGGGCATTAGCGGCTATGAGTACGTAGACGCAGTGCTGCTGTACCCCACAGACATTGATGAGGTCTCGCTGTTCGAGATGGAGCAGCGGGAACAGCTCACTGAGAACCTTAAGGTCCGCTATACCGATATCAACTTGCTGCTCGCGATCCGGGCTGCCGCAGAGTCCCGGGGCATCGACTGGTATGACCCAGCTGACCTTGACCGCGTGGCTGGCGAGCTGCAGAAAGTCATTGGGAACAACCGTGCCTATGCCATCGTCCAGCTCAATGCCATCAGGTACATGGATGCGTATCTTGAAGACTCTGGCCAGGCCGGGCAGTATCACAAGCTAATCAACCAGATCGAGCGCTTCCGGGACGTCGGCCGGGTGATGGTGCAGGTCGAGCTGAATTATCCGGACGACGCATCGGAGATGCTGCGGCTGTTGTTCGCGGCCATTCGTGCAGGCCGTCCACATGGCACGATTCGCGACCTGCGGCGCATGTTCCGGCAAGATCGCGAGCGATACGGTCAGCTCGTCAGCGAAGTCGACGCGGTCGAGCAGGAGTGGGAGAGCACCGGCGATAGCGACGAACTCGCTGACCCGATCAGCATTGCTCCGGAGGACCTTGATGACGATGAGGACGAAGCAGAGACCGATCCGCCTGGGCCGAACGTGCCAAACTACCCGAAACAGGAAGTCGCGGACGCGATCGACAACGCACTTGACGGCTTCCAAGCTTCGCAGACCGAGGATGTGATCAAGACCCTACGGCAGATCCGCAACCGGCTCGATGTGCTGACCGACGACCGGGCGCAGCTCGCGCAGGCACTGGCATCGGAGAACCAGGACCAAGTCCGTGCGGCCTTCGGCGACATCCTAGACTGGGTCGACAGCCACCGTGACCTGGTTGACTGGCCGGCTGGCTGATCGATCATGACGCCGCACGTCGGCCAGGTCGAGCTTTCGATCGATGGCGGCGACCTGCTGGTGACCGGTGCGGACACGCTGGCTGATCGCCGCTGTCGGCTGTTCTTCAGGTCCGTCCTTGGCGCCATCGCGACGGAGGACGGCTGGCGATGCCCGCGGCGGCACGCCTCCCTTTCAGCCCAAGTCGTGCGAGTCAACACATTCCTGGAGCGGCACGGCTATGCCGTCACCCGCTACGGCCTCGCCGACCAAGAGGTGCAGCGCGAACTCGAACGTAGGCGAAGCTTCCAGCGCACCCGACAGGCAGCGGCTGAGTTCCGCGAGGGCGCCGCCATGCTCGATATCAATGTCATCAAACAGCAACTGGCCAGGTTCGGCTGGTCTGCTGCGCGCGAACTGCGTGCCCACCAGGAGCTGGGATTGGCGCACGCGTTGACCGCAGTCAATGCCGCCAACTTCTCAGTACCCGGTTCGGGCAAGACAACTACCGCGCTTGCCGTCGCGGCGTCACACCTGGCATCCGGCACGGTCAGCCTGGTCATCGTCGTTGGCCCGCTCGCCGCGTTTGGTCCGTGGGAACAGGAAACGCGCGCCGCGTTGGGCGCCGTCATCAGGACGCGGCGCATCCGAGGCAGGGCACGCGAACGACGCGCCGCGTACACTGCCGCGCGGCCCGGCGATCTGCTGCTGATCAGTTTCGCCAGTGCGGCGGCCGACCGTCTCGCGCTCATTGAAGTCTGCCAAGCACACGACACGATGCTGATCGTCGACGAATCACACCGCATAAAGCGGTTCAAGGGCGGCCTCTGGGCGCCTGCGCTCATCGATGTGGCCCGGCACGCCCGGGTCCGGATGATCCTCACCGGGACACCGATGCCACAGAGCGGACGCGACCTGTTCACGCAGCTGAATGTGTTGTGGCCCGGCGGTGAGATCACCGGATCCCGCGATGCCTTCGCCGTCCGGGTCGACTCGAGCTTCGCCTCCGTGCTGCACGACGTGCAGCCGTTCATGTCCCGCACGCCTAAGCGGGCCCTGGGACTGCCGCCTTACCAGGTCCAGCGGCACGATGTCAGGCTGCGGGGAACGCAAGCCGAGATCTACGACCTCATCCTCACTGGCCTGCGACGCCGCATCGATGGTGCCGAGACCTGGGCAGACAAACTGGAGGCGTTGCGGCGCGCCCGGCCGATCCGGCTGCTGCAGGCGGCAACAAACCCCGACCTGTTCAACCGAGCCGACGCCTACTACCACGTCCCCAAGGTGCAGACGCCCAATCCCACGCTGATGGATCGCCTCGCCGATTACGCCGCCAGTGAGGTGCCCGCCAAGTCACTGGCGGCCCTGGACCTGCTAACCGGCATCGCGGTTGAAGGCAGCAAGGCGGTGTGCTGGAGCAATTTCGTCGGAAACCTCGATCAGTTCAGCGCCCTAGTGCGTGACCGGCTCGGCATACCGTGTTTCCAGATCGACGGCCGCGTGCCGGCCGGTGACGATGCTGGCGACGATCAGTCCGGGCTCGCCCGTCCTAATCCTGACGACACTGACACCCGAGAACGCATCATCGAGCGATTTCTGAACACGCAGGGCGCGGCTGTGCTGGTCACCAACCCGGCCTCGTGCTCGGAGTCGATCTCACTGCATCGCGGCTGCCACAACGCCATCTACCTCGACCGCACCTACGACTGCGCCCAGTTCTTGCAGTCGATCGACCGCATCCATCGGCTTGGTCTCCCCGAAGGCGTCACAGTCAAGATCCACATCCTGCTTGCGGTCTCCGGCCAGGGGCCCACCATCGACCAACTTGTCGATGTTTCGCTGAGGGGCAAGGAAGCTGTGATGCTGGAGTTGCTCGAAGGCGCCGAACTGCGTCCCTTGCAACAGAACGACGACCCGTCAGCCGACGCCGAAGGCACCGATCAGGACCTCGCTGCCCTGCTGCGCTACTTGCTCGGTGAGACGACTGAGCAACCGGATTAGCTGCCGACCATGGTGCGATCAACCTGGCTGACCGCAGTGCGCATGCGTCGGCTTGCGCAGATGCTCACTGCAGTGCCGACTCGCTCACCAGGTCTCGCGGTCGATGAAGCACGCCTTCGGCTCTGGCGCACATGCGGAGGCCCTATCGATGAGATTCCAACTCTGATCGACGTTCTCGTCGGCACAGACCTCATTACGATCGACCGCGCGGCGCTCCGGCTGACCCGCGCAGGGCAGAGCGTACTCGCCAGGCGTGGTCCAGAAGGACTCCGCCCGCTTGGGCTTGCTCTGCTGCGAGCCGGGTTCCTGCATGATCAGGTCCGAACACTCCTGGCCGTCAGCGCGACCAGCGCCGACGGCCGTCTCAGCTGTCCTGCTCGCCTGGCACGGCAGCGCTGCCCTCAGCTGGTCGGTGTCCTTCAATTCTGGCCCGACGTGGCCGTCGGCACGCGCCTTGACGTGCCCGAGTATCTCTCTCGCGAGCTAGATACCGTCTGGGCACTACTGCCGCCACCCAGTGCGGAAGACGCAGCACGCGATGCGCTCCGGAAAAATATCGGCAACCGCGGCGAGCTTTACTCCTACCAACTTGAGCGCCTCAATGCCGCAGACCAATCACACATCGTGTGGGTCGCCCGCGACGACGCCAACCTGGGCTATGACATCGAAGACCGATCCGTCAGCCCACGCCGACGCATCGAGGTCAAGGCCAGCGGGGACACTCCGATTAGGTTCCTATTGTCGGACAACGAATGGCAGAAGGCACATGACGATCCTGCCAGCTACGAGATTCACTTCTGGGGCGGGATCGACCTCAACGTCGATCCTGCCGAGGAGTATCTGCGATTGCGCAACCAGGGCTACCCGCGGATATTCACCGACCTGCCCGCCCTCCTCTCCTCAGGCGATTTTTTAGCACAGCCGACTAAGTGGCGAATTGTGGAGAGCCCATGACTTCGTCACCCTGGCAAGTGACAGAGCCGCTCAAGCAGTCGTCCTGCGGCTATGGCATCTTCTGGCCAGCGAGCGGCGGCTCTGACGGTCATGGCCGGTCTGGTCAACGGCTCTGACGACCTTGTAGAGCCCGGCCGCACCCTGCGGCCAGCACGTGGTCCTCGTCGCCTTCGGTTCCGCTGCCGGAACCAACAGTGGGAGTGAGCCGGGGTACTGGTGGTGCGCGGCCGCTCGTCGGCAATTCGCCCGCGCGCTCGCCTGTTTCGGAGACGCGTGAAGATTCGAGCGTCGTTGACAGCCTGTGCAGCGCGCAGCAGGATCGACGGCACGTACCGGCGCCGACGGTCACCCTGGCCGGTGATACAGCCGCAGTAACGCTCGGGCTGCGGCCGCTAATTACCCGGCAGGCACAACTCTTTGGGCAGTCTCGGCGGCGGCGGCGGCGGTCCCTTAAACAGCGCAGGCTGATCAGCGGTGAGCACATCCCTAGCATCGGCTGATCATCGTACTCGTAAATTGCGCCAGGCCGATGTCAATGGTTTACGTTCAGTCCCGTTATTGTCGCCTGAATGGCGGGCTGTGCCGCCTTGCATCAGGTGTAATCACATCGGGATCTGTTCGAAGCAAGATATACATATCCATTGTTTATCTCTGGACCGGGCGCGGTCCAGAGATAAACAATGGGCCCAGCGTCGCCACGCCGTTAAACGGCATGACGACGCTGCCGGGGACGGGCGCGTACCCAGCAGATGGCTCCAGCGAGGGGAGCGGTGGTTGCGGTGGCAGGCGGTAGCGTTCGGCGGCGGTCTCGGCAGGCGGTGTCGCGGCCCCGGGTGGTTCAGTTTTCGCTGACGGAGGAGGAGTTCGGTGAGGTCAGCATGGCTGCTGAGCGGTCGGGAATGGCACGGGGGGCGTTCGCGGCCGAGGCGGTGCTCGCGTCAGTGCGCGGCAGGGAGTCCAGGGTGTGCTCGCCGCTGCGGGAGGCGCTGGCGGAGCTGATCGCGGCGGCCGGGCTGGTGCGGCGGGCGGGAACGAATCTGAATCAGGCGGTCGCGAAGCTGAATGCGACTGGGCAGCGTGGTGAGGATCTGCTTCCGGCGGCGCAATTTTGCGCACGGGTGATCCGCCGTCTGGATGAAACCGCGGAGCAGGTGCGGCGGGCTGTTCCGTGACGGAACAGAAAATGATCCGTGATCGGGAAAGTAGTCCGCGGAACGGACGCGCGGCGGCTGCTGTATTACTTGTACGGGCCAGGAAAAGCACACGAGCATACTGATCCGCATTTGGTAGCCGGATTTTCTGATCCGGCCGATCTGGAACCAGTTCGGCGCCCCGACGGATCACGCGACTTCGGCCGCCTGGCCGGGCTGCTGGCGCAGCCGCTGGCCGCGCTGGCCGGCCCGGGATATGCCAAGCCTGTCTGGCACTGCTCGGTGCGCGCCGCGCCGGAGGACCGGCTGCTATCGGACCAGGAGTGGGCGCAGGTCGCGGCGGGGGTCATGGACCGGACTGGGCTAGCACCCTTGGGTGATGACCTGGGGGTGCGGTGGGTCGCGGTCCGCCACGCCGCTGACCACGTCCACATCGTGGCCACGCTGGCCCGCCAGGACGGAACCCGGCCGCGGATCTGGAACGACTTCTACCGGGTCCGGGAAGCCTGCCAGGAGGCCGAGGCGCGGCTCGGGCTGCGGCCTACCGCTCCGGCGGATCGTACCGCCGCCCGGTGCCCGTCCCGCGCCGAGGCGGAACAGTCGGCGCGCCGCGGCTGGGGCGAACCGCCACGGGACCAGCTGCGGCGAGAGGTGTGCGCCGCGGCCGCT
>Ga0335074_10006570_pt1 | contig 16127 bp, 15 predicted proteins | sample Lox_Sample_23_FD_206715 | JGI IMG/M metagenome (GOLD analysis project Ga0335074, IMG submission 206715) | Soil microbial communities from Loxahatchee National Wildlife Refuge, Florida, United States - Lox_Sample_2.3 | ecosystem: Environmental > Terrestrial > Soil > Wetlands | place: USA... | reverse complement strand
CGTGATTACTGGCGACTAAAAAATGGCTTGCTAATTACCCCGGCAGGCCGTGCCGGCTACCGCCGTAAAAACTCGGCCTAACCTTTTCGCGCGCCCTGCCGGCCGGCGGGCGTCGGCAATTCCGCCGAGGCGCGGCGGCGGCATGAGAGACAAGCGCATGAGTGACACGGTACGTGTCGGCCCGCCCGCGCCCGGTGACCATGACTTGCCCGGTCAGCCTCCCAGCAGGCCCGCGCCGTAACTCTACCGAAAGATCTCCCTCTCACTCAAAGAGACGTAATTATTACTCTCCGTGATAATTCCTGAAGCGGCCCGGTGCCTGTGACGCATCCCGGCGTATTACGAGCCGATATCACTCCAGCCAGAGGCTCGTCACCTGCGGCGTAAGAACTTGGCAATGAATTGCCCAGATTCCGGCCCTGGTTTAGCACTTGAACCGGACAAAACGTGAATCTTCTTGATTTCCTGTTTCGGTCCTTGCGCCGGGTCTACCGTGATGCCCCGGGAGCGTCACAGCGGACATCCATGGAGGTGGATTGAATGCTCAGCGGGCATCGGTCCGCATGGCGCCGTCGCGGTAAGAACAGTCGTGCGGCGCGCATAGCGATACCACTAGCCATCCCGATGGCGTTGGGCCTGACTCTCGGGATCATCCTCGCGGTCTCGGGCGGCCCAGTTTCGACGATCGACCAATCGGCGACGGGTGCCTGTGCCTCGCCGGCGGCGAGCGCGAGCACTGCCGCGGTGGCGGCATCGCCATCGGCCTCGGCGTCGCCGTGCCCGAGCGCGTCGGCGAGCGCCACGGCCAATACCAGCACCACGCCACTGACCGCGGCGACGTTCGCCGCCGGGCAGGTCGCGTTCCGCCAGCTCGGCGACGTGGCCACCGCGCCGGTCAGCGGCGCGGCCGGCGCCACGCCGATCGACCTGAATCAGACGGCGGCCGAGGCGGCCAACTCGATGAACTGCACCCTGCAGGTGCCGAACAACCCGCTGACCACGCGGGGCCTGGAGACCCCGTACCAGCTGGGTGACGGCTGCTCGATGGCGAACTCCGCCACCGAGGGCGCGTTCGTCGAGGCGACCATCCTGTCGCCCAACGGCCAGCTCCAGATATACAACCCGCTGGTCATCACGGCAGGCACCACGGCGGCGGCCACCCCGGCCCCTGCGCCGACGATCCAGCGGGGCGACCAGGTGATCATCGACGTCGGCTTCAACGGCAACAACCTGGCGCTGACCGGAAGGGGTGCCTTCCAGGGCAACTGCGTCGACGCGCTGGGCCAGTCGCTGATCGGCCAGGTTTCGGGATGCAACACGGTCAACTTCTACAACCTGGCCAACCAGGAAATCGCCCGCGGCGTCCTGACGGTTCCGGCGCTCGGCACCGACGACAGCGGCCAGACCTGCCTGTCCACGCGCAACTTCGCGCTGATCGACCAGGACCAGAGTGACAACGTGATCAGCACCTACCTGATCAACGCGAACGGCCAGACCGCCCAGGACACCTCGGCCAACGTCAGCGGCCTGGCCGGCGCCACGCCGATCGGGAACGGGAGCGACGACCGGCTGCTGGCCGACTTCGTCGACCCGGCCAACGGGTGCAGCCCGTTCTCCGCGACCGACACCACCGCCGCGGCTGGCACTTCCGCCGCGCAGGCGCTCAACGAGCTCAGCGCCCGCGTGAACGCACCACAGACAATCGCGGAAGTACCGGTGAACGACGAGATGTCGCTGGTCAACGGAGTGTTCAGCGTGGCCAAGACCAACGTGTACCGGTCGCTGGTGGACCAGTCGCTGCTGTCCAACAACGTCAACGCGAACGACGTCGCCGCGGACTACTGCCAGAACATGGTCAACCTCGCGCCGGAACGCAACCAGACGGATATGGCCCGGGAGCTGAATTTCGCCTCTCCTGTTCCTGCCACCGGCGACAACCTGGCCACGTTCCTGGGGGCCCGGCTGGAGGCGTCGTTCATGATCCTGGGCTGCGCGAACTTCGGCCTCACCGACCCGGTCAATGTGACCCTGAACGGTGCCGGTATCGCCACCGCGGTCAGTTACACCTTCACCCAGCAGCAGGCCAACGCGGCCGGCGCTGCGGCGAGCGCGTCACCCACCGCGTCGGCGACGCCGACCTCTGGCGGCAACCCGGTGCAGCAGAACCCGTACATGCGCAGGCACCACCACCAGAATATTTCCGGGATGTAAGGTCCGGATCCTCTTAACACCACATGGCGAGAAGGCCCCGGGCAGCTCCGGGGCCTTCTCGCCTTTCCGGATCCTCGTTGCGGATTGCCGTCTGACCGCCGTGCCGTGCACACGAGCCATTTCCGGTCGCGGTCCCGGTGAACGAGGTAGCCGCGGACTACTGCCAGAGCATGGTCAACTTCGCCCCCGCGCACAACCAGCTGGACATGGCCAGGGAGCTGAACTTCGCCTCCCCGGTCCCGGCCACGGGTGACCACCTGGCGACGTTCATCGGGGCCCCGCTGGCCGCGTCGTTCGGGGTCCTGGGCTGCGGGCATACCGAGGTCACCGGCTGGCCCTCGAGCAGCCTGCCTTCCGCCAGGGCGGCACGGCCCGCTAGGGAAAAACGCAGCGGCCCGCCTCCGCCGGTGGGCGAAGACGGGCCGCAGGGGTTTCTAAGTCAGCCGCACCGCGAATCCCCAGCTCACCCCCCCTTACTTTGACGAGCCCCGACCGGTTTACCAGCCGGTGATGCCTAGGATGACTGCCGTGGCGAGCACGCCGACGCCCACGATCCCAAATGTGCGGTACATCTTGGTGCGCAGCGCCGGAATCAGGACCGCGAGGCCTATTCCGGCCGCGAGGCCGATCAGGCCCAATGCGCCGCTGGCCAGCGCCTGCAGGCCGGCCGAGGCCCAGACCGAGGCATGAGCAGGCACGCCGGTGACCGCACCGTAGGTCAGGTTGTCGATGCTCAGGGCTACCGGCAGAATCCAGATGCCTCGCCACGACCATTTCTGCAGCCGCTCCGAGGTCTGCATCTTCCTCGCGACGACGTAGATCCCGATCCAGTAGAAGCCGAGCGCGACCAGCAGGATCGTCTCGAGCCATGTACTGAGCGAGTCTGAGATGGAGAAGTGGAGCAGGGTGCCGATCAGGTACCCGAAGCCGTCTCCGACCCCGTACGAAAGCCCGTACGGCACGGTCAGGGCGGACAGGCCCAGACCCCCGAGCACCCACCACTTCCACTGTGACGAATGCTTGTGCTCGTCCAGTGGTCTGACTTCGTCGGCCAGCTCGCCGCCGGCCGCGCCGGCTCCGGCTCGTACTGGTACCCGGTGCTCCGCACCGCGGTCGTTCTGCCGCTGTTTGATGAACATCGGTCCCGTGACGATGCAGGCGATCAGCGAATCGACGCCCAGGAGAAAGAAAGCCCCGTAATTGAAATCACCCATGCTTTTTCGACCTTCCGGTTTGACCGTTCCCCGGCCCGCTGACGAGGGGCGGTCGCTTGCGAGGTGCAAGGAGCGTAAAATGCTAATAAGATGACTGTCAAGCCTCCCGTGCCGTCTGTAATATTTTGTTAAATGTGGATGTAATTGACTCCGCTGGTTGAAACACATGTTGCATCTAAATGGCTGCGGATAGGCCGCGCATCGCGATTCGGGTAAGACGGTCGCCGATGGGGTCGGTCACAACGTGGCAGGTGACGGCGTGCTGCCGGACTTCGGGACCGGCGCCGAAAGCACCTCTTCCTCTCCGGAACATGCCTCACGGGCAGAGTAAAATAGCACATGTTAACTGTCAATAGTGATGTCGGAAAGCGTTCCGACCTGCGGTTTGTAATAGGTGTTTCTCATTAATCGGGACGCGGGCAGGTTTGCAACAGGTGTTGCTTCAGAACCGCGGCCCGGCTTTCATAGCTGATTTTCGTAGCCGAGCAGTACGCGCCCGGCCTCGGCAAGGTCCGCGCAGCACACATCTGCGTCAGCCCGCGCGGACGCGGTGTGCGGCAGTCCCCGTTCGACGAGCACGGTGCGCAGGCCCAGCCGCCGGGCGCCGCCGAGCTCATCGTCACCGCCGTCACCTACGTAGGCGGCCTGGCCGTGTTCCACGCCGAGTGCGCCGAGGGCGGCCCGGTAGATCGGGGGATCCGGCTTGAGGACGCCGACAGACCAGGACATCACCGTCGCGCTTACCCTGTCGCGCAAGCCGAAGCGGTCGAGCAGCTGCTCGGAATGGCTGGCCGCGTTGGAGACGATCGCCAGCCGGACACCTGCTGCTCGCAGCTCGTCCAGCACGGCGAGGGCCTGGCCGTCGAGTTCTATGTCCCCGTAGAGCAGGGGCAGCTGGTCACGGACGACTGCGCACACCGCAGCCGTGTCGCGCGGCTGGCCCGCATGACGGCAGGCGAGGCTGACCCTGGTCGTCATGTCGGGCACGTCGCCGAGCATCGCGGCACGTCCCAGGGCGCGATAGCAGGCCAGCCAGCGTTCTTGGCTGACGCCGAGCGCCGCGGGAACCGCATAGTAGAACGAGCGGCGCGGCGAGGCGTGGACGAGCGTGTCGTACAGGTCGAAAAGGACCGCCGCGGGTCGGCGGCCAGGGGCGCGCGGCATCAGGCCGGCCAGGAATACTGCCTGGGATCGGCGTAGAAGCCCAGGAGCTGGCCAACGTCGGCCGCGCTGACCAACCCCGCTTCCTGCGCGCTGGCCAGGACCTGGGGATAGCTGGTCAGCGCGCGGACCGGCCATGGCGCCAGCAGGGTCCGCATCTCGGGGAAATCCCAGTTCGCGATCGACTGAACCCCCGCTACCCGCAGGTCCGTCTCGGCGAGCAGCGCCTGGATCGCCCGGGCGGTGCTGCCACCGCTCGCGACCACATCCTCGACGATGACCGCGCGGGCCGCGCCGGCGGGCTCGCATTCCACGAGCGGCCCGCTCGCCGCACGCGCCTCCGCGCGGACGTAGGCCAGCGGCAGGTCGAGCCGTTCGGCGAGGGTCTTCGCCCATGGGATCCCGGCCTGGGCGACCGCGACAACGTAGCCGGCGTCGGGGAAGGCCGAGCGGGCGGCGTCGGCCAGGGCGTCGTCGACCAGGCGGCGGAACGCCGGGAACGTGTTGAGCCTGCGGCAGTTGCAGCCGCACGGAGCCAGGATCCCGGATTTCCAGCGGAACCACCGGTCCCTGGGCATCCGCATGTCGACGGTGAAGGCCCCCGAGGCGACGAGCGCGTCGGCGACCGGCCGTCCGTGCCGTACGTCGACGAGGCCTGCGGAAGACCCGGCCGCACTGCCCGGCGGGCAGGCAGGACCTGACGGGTAAGCCATGCCCGGCGTCCGGGCCGAGCGGGCGGGTCAGCGGGCCGTCCAGCGGACCGGCCGGCCGGAGCCTCCGGTGCCGCGGCCACCTAGACCGCCTGGCCAGTTCGGCGCGGACGATCTCGTGGCTCAGGGCGTACCGGGCCATCCGGGCGTAGCCGTCGCGGCAGCTGTTGCGATGCAGGTCACGGACGAACCAGTCGGGCATCTCACCGAGGAACCCCGGCAGGGCCCGGCGATTGGCATGGTCGAGGACGAACTTGCAAACCCGGACGTTCCATGAGAAATCGCCGCCTGCCACAATCCCGGTCAGGTCGCCGAGCGACCTGACCGCGGCGTGGTTGAGCGCGTCCTCCAGGGTGGGATCGAACCGGCTGCCCGCCGGGCGGAAGCAGGCGATGTAGAGGAAGGCCCGGGCCATGAAGGGCATGTCCTCGCTCGCCCGCATGACGCAGCGCTGGTGGGCCCCGGTCACCCGCACGTCATCGATGACCAGCAGATGCGCGCCGCGCACCTGGTCCGGGGGGAACCGGCGGAACGACAGGACGTTGGCCGCCATTAGCCGGTCCCTGGCTTCCGCGCAGAGCGTGCCATAGTCTCCCGCGGACGTCCCGATCCGGTCGACCTGCACGAACCGGGCCGGGGGCACGCCGGCCCCGGCCCTGGCGGCGTTCAGTACCGGTTGCAGCCTGCGGGCCAGCGCGGTGGCGGCGGTCGGGACGTAGGTATAGGGAGAGGAGGTCATCAGCAGCTTGGGCACGCGGACCAGATCGGGACGGCGTTCGCAGAAAGCCTCCCCGAGCGCGCACGCGAACGCTTCCGCGGCCGCCGCCGAGCCATATTTATACCTGCTGTACTGCGCGGCGCTGAACGGCGGTGAGCCGCTCATCGCGGCGGCCGCATCGAGCCCGTCCAGGCCGTACAAGGAGAACTCATGCACCGGGATGACTCGCGCCGGCCCGGGGACCGATTCGTGCGCGCGGCCAGGCTCGCGGGTATCCAGGTTGTCGACAGCCAATTCCTGTCCTTCGACGACGTAGGGCAGCCACCGAAATATCCGGGCAGGCCGGAACTTAAATCAAGCGAGTTTAGTTGTCAACCGCCTCATCCGAACTGCACGCCCGACGTAATCCCCGGCTTGCCCGTATTGACAGCCCTAACCCGCAGGTTGTGATATAGGTGACCATATGGCGGTGCGCTGAAATGAAACAGATGTTGCATCTAAATGGACGCTGACGGCTCCTCGCCCGGGTGGCTGCTGCTCCTGGCCCAGCTGCCGAGCACGCCCTCCAGCGCTCGGGTGGCGCTCTGGCGCCGGCTGCGGGCCAGCGGCGCGACCGCGGCCATAAACGGCGCCTGGGTGCTGCCGGACACGGCGCCGCACGCCACGTTCTTCGAGGAGCTACGGGGGCGGATCCTCGGGCAGGGCGGGACCGCGTTCGTCCTGGCCGTCCCCGTCTGCCCGCCGGACGTTCACGAGGCCATCGCGGCGCGCTTCCGCGCCGACCGCGGCCGGGAATATGACGAGTTCGCCGAGCGCTGCGCCGCTCATCTCGACGAGATCAGCAAAGAGGCCGGCGCGGGAAAGTACACGTTCGCCGAGATGGAAGAGAGCGAGCAGGACCTGGAAAAGCTGGCCCGCTGGCTGGCCAAGATCAAGGCCAGGGACTTCTTCCCCGACGAGCGCGCGGACCAGTCGGCAGAACTGCTCGCGCGCTGCCGGGACGCCCTGGAGGGCTTCTCTCAGGCGGTCTACGCGGCCGAGGGAGTGCAGGAGCCCGCGGACGGCCCGGCGCGAATCTCTCCCCGTCGGGACTGACCAGATGACCGCCGCTCATGAAACACGTATTACAACCGCCAGGTCATGGCACCAATCAATTCTCCGGCGGTAATCCCCTGGAGGCGGAAGTGCTTACGGTGGTCTTACGCGCGACTGGAATTACTGACAGCCGGTGCCGTCCGATTTAGGTTCGTCGGCGTGGCTGTCGACAATCCGGATACCGCTCCGCCTGAAATAGCGCCGGGATCCAACGGGCCGGCAGCACTCGACCCGCAGCACGTCGGCGATATCGTCGGCGCACTCGGCACCCTGAAAAGAAGCGAGACAGGAAAAACAAAGTCCTGGCGACGCAAATTCAGGTTGCTGCTGATAATAGCCGGGCCCGGGCTTATCGTCATGGGCGGCGGGAACGACGCGGGTGGAGTGTCCGTCTACGCCCAGATGGGCCAGGACTACGGCATGAAGCTGCTCTGGACCCTCGTGCTGCTGTTCCCGATCCTCTACTTCTGCCAGGAAATGGTGGTGCGGCTCGGCGCCGTCTCCGGTGTCGGGCACGGCAGGCTCATCTTTGCCAGGTTCGGGAAGTTCTGGGGCACCTTCTCCGTCGTCGACCTGTTCGTGATCAACGCGGTGACTATCGTCGTCGAGTTCATCGGCGTCGAGCAGTCGCTGTCGTTCTTCGGCCTGCCCGACTTCTGGGCCGTCCTGTCGTCGGCGATCCTGCTCTTCGCGGTCATGGCCGGCGGCACCTACCGCTACTGGGAGCGGTTCCTGATCGTCCTGGTGATCGCGAACTTCGTGACCTTCCCGATGGTCTACTTCACCCACACCAGCGCCTCCTCCAGCTTCGCGGGCGTGGTCCCGAGCATGCCCGGCGGGCTGAACGCGACCCTGCTGCTGCTGGTCGTCGCCATCGTGGGCACCACCGTCGAACCGTGGCAGCTGTTCTTCCAGCAGTCCAACGTGGTCGACAAGCGCATCACCCCGCGCTGGATGAACTACGAACGTCTGGACACGGGCGTGGGCGTGGTCATCGAGGTGGCCGGCGCGCTGGTGATCATGTGCGCCTGCGCGTTCGGCCTGGCCCACACCAGTGCCTTCGGCAACTTCAACGACCTGAGCAGCACGTTCGCTCAGCTGCAGCACCATGTCGGCCACGGTGTCGGCGACCTGCTGGCCATCGCCGCGCTCGACGGCTCGCTGATCGGCGCCAACCTGACCGCACTGACCACCAGCTACACGCTCGGCGACGTGTATCCCAAGATGCGGCACTCGCTGCACTGGAAGCCGAAGCAGGCCCCGTGGTTCTACGGCCTGTACGCGATCACCATCGGGCTATCCGCCGTGGTGACGCTGGCCTGGGGCAACGACCTGGGCGTGGTCATCAACGGGGTGGAGGCGCTCAACGGCATCCTGCTGCCATCGGCCCTGGTCTTCCTGATCCTGCTCGCCAACGACAAACCCGTGCTCGGGCCGTGGACCAACGGCAGCGCGCAGAACTGGATCGCGGGCATCATCGCCTGGGTCGTCCTTACCTTCTCGCTGGCCCCGCTGGTCACTACCTTCTGGCCGGTCATCACGCTGAAGCAGTCCTTCTACGGACTGGCCGTCTGCACGATCCTCGGGATCGCCGCCGCGATCGTGCTGCTGCGGTTCCGGCCCGCCGCGAACGAGCAGGCCGCCCTGGATCCGGCCAGCAACCGGCGCCCGCCCGGGATGAATCGCGGCGAGTGGCGCGAGGCCCTCAAGGAGCGCCGGGTCGGGTGGCGCACCCCGCCGATCCACACCCTGCCCCGGCCCGGGCTCAGCATCTCGCGCAAGATCGGCCTGCTCGCGCTGCGGGGTTACATTGTCTTCGCGATCATCATCATGGTGATCAAGCTGATCCAGTACACCACGGCGCACTGAACGAGCGGCTCCGGTTACAGCCAGCCCGCCGCCATCGCACCGGAGATGCCGATCAGCACGATCCCGGCCACTACCTCGCCGTGTTCGCCGACCGCCGTGCCCAGCCGCGCGCCCAGCTTCAGCCCGATGATCGACATAACGAAGCTCATCAGCCCGAACAGGGTTACCGCCAAGACGATCGGGTAACGCACCGTTCCCAGCGCGAGTCCCACCGCGAGATCGTCCAGGCTGAGCGCGGCGCCGCTGATCAGCAGTCGCCATCCGTGCCAGACCTGCGGGGTCTCGTCGCCGCCGCGCCACGCCTCGACGAGTCCCCAGACCGCGGTCGCGAACAGTATCCCGGCGCCGGCCCAGCGGGCGGCCGAACCCAGGGGTCCGGCCAGGCCGGTGCCGATGAGCATCCCGGTGGCCGGCATCACGACGTCGCACAAGCCGAAAACCGTGGCCACCTTGATCTCGGTGCGCCGGTCGACGCCGCTGACCCCGATGGCGATCGCCGCCCCGAAGTTGTTCAGCCCGAGCGCGACCGCCACCACCAGCAGCGCAATCATGATTCAGTCCTTCGTTCGGTCACCACGGCGCCGGGATCGGGTTTCATACCGGGCGGACCTCACCGGAAGGCCCCGGCCAGGGTGAACCCGGCCATGACGACCATCACCAGCGCGGCCAGGCGGGCGATCCACTGCATAGGCAGGATCCGCAGCAGCCCTCGGCCGCCCGTAATGGCCAGCGCGGCCACCGACCACAGGGCCAGCACGCTCCCGATGCCCACCGCCACCGGGTCGTGATACCTGGCCGCCAGGTTCGCGATCATGATGTCCGACAGATCACCCAGCTCAGCCAGCGCGATCACCCCGAAAGAGGTCGCCGCCACGGCCCAGAACCCGGACGTGCGGGCTCTCAGCCGGGCCTCGTCGTCGTCGGAGTCCGCGCGCAGCACCAGCACAGCACCGGCCAGGAACACCACGGCCACCGCGATCTGCACGATCTTGTGCGGAAGCAGGCCGAGCAGGCTGCCGCATGTGACCGCGAGCAGCACGTGCGCCGCGAACGCCGCCGCGGCCCCGGCGAACGCCGCGCCCGGTCGGTACCGCGTGCCCAGCACCAGGCTGGCCAGCCCGGAGTTGTCCGGCAACTCGGCCCCGAAGACCGTCCCGAACACGATCGCCGTGGTGAGCAGACCCGGCATGTGCTCACTTCCCGGTCGAAGGCGGCAGCGGCGGGATGTACCGGTAGTGGTAGATGTGCGGGATGACGTGGGTGGTGATCTCGGGGGTGAGCAGGACGACGACCGCGAGCACGATGAGCATGCCGCCCGCGAGCCGCTTGGAGGCGACCGTGATGCGCTCCGCGTTGAGCCGCAGGCTTCCGGTGCGCACCTTCAAGCCGAGGAACTGGCCGATGGTGATGGCCAGGAACGCCTGGATGACGATGGCGGTGAAGATATCGTGCAAGGGCAGGTAGTAGACGTTGAGACCCAGCGTGAAGCCTATGACCAGATCATCCACACTGGCGGCCAGGCCGAGGCCGATAATGGAAAATCCGCGCGCGGTGACCATGGCCCGCACCTTGCCTGCCTCATCGTCATCGTCATCGTCGTCGTCATCGGGGTTCAGGCTCTCGTCCAGCATCCAGATGCCGATCGCGCCGATGACCAGCGGGACAACAATCGGGTCGATATACCGGCCGAAGAACGTATGCTCAACCACGTCGGCCGCGTGGCTGAGGTTGGCCGCGTGAATTTGGTAGGCATTGGCCGGGGCGCGGTCGATGATCAGGTTGGACGCAACGCCCGTCAGGTGGGTCAGCGGCGTCGCCACGGCCATCCCGACCAGCGGCATCCCGATCTCGAACGCCATGAGCAGCAGGGTGATCCGTATCCGCTGCGCCCGAGTCAGGCGCATTTCCCCCAGCACGCCGAATGAGATGGCGAAGACGTCGAGGCACAAGGGCAGGGTAAAGCCCAGCAGCGTGAGCATATTCCACCCTTCGTCGCCTGGAGTGACCGGCACCTGAGGTCGATGCGTCTTCGCCGTTCCAGACCGTGCCGGACCTCCAGAAGCCGGGACTCTCACTAGTACCACCAAGCGAGCGCTGCCGCGGGCTCGTCATCAGTTTGTAAGAAGTCGCGGTCGAATAAGAGTGCGGGATCCGGTCCGCTGCCAAGTCACGATCAGGCGCGCTGCCTGCGATGTGAGAAGTCCGTAATACCGCGCTTGCCCGATCTCCCGCGTCCGGCCCAGCTGGCTGTTCTACGCTGATTTCTCCGAGGGCAGGTCGGCGGACGTGGAGGAGGATCGAGTGTACGGTGCGCGTCGGTCCGCAGCACGATACCGCGTGCCGGAAAAGGGAATGGAAGCCAGGACGGGAAAGAAAAGCGGCCTGGCCCGGGTCGCGGCCCAGCTCGCCGTGCCTGTGACGCTGGGCCTGCTGATCGGCGGGGTGCTCGCCTACCAGGCAGGCTCGACCAACAACGCGGTTCAACCGGTGCCGCTGGGCGCGGTGCCCACTCCGACTCCCTCCTTCGGCCAGCCTCCTGCATCGACGGCGACCACTCCGGCGGCGACCCCGACGAACGCGGCGACCGCGGCGACCGTCACGACCGCGAGGGCCCATGCCAGCCGCGGCATCATCGTCCCGGTCAACCCGCTCAGTGCGCCGCAGTTCGTGGTGCTCTATCAGCTCACCCGGGAATGAGGCCGGCCGGGTCGTGCACATGGACAGCGCGGTGCCGGCCGGTAACCGCCAACGCGTCCGGGAGGTGAGGATCATGGCCAGGCGCGAGATGACGCACGTCGCGGACATCGGCGAAAGCGAGCAGTTCACGCGCGCGGAAGATGACGAAGACGACGCGGAAACCAGTGGTGCCGCGCCGTCCCGTCGGCCCGTCCCGCGAGCCTGGCGGAACAAGGCCTTCAGGCTCTCGGTGATCGCCGCGGCGTTCCTGCTCGCGGCGGAGTTCAGTTTCGTCGTGGGCCGGGTGGCCGGGCTGGGCAACACGGCGGTCCACTCGGCCATCCCCGCGCCGCTGAAGGGGGATGACATATTCGTCGAGGACCCGGATGGGCTCGCTCAGGACAATCTGTCGAACGTCACCGAGTCCACCGGGCAAGGCATGGTGCACGTCCTGTCCGGCGGTACCTCGGTCGGGATCGGCCTGGTGCTGACCCAGTCGGGGAAGGTGCTGACCACCTACCTGCCGTCTGCGGGGGCGGCGGACCTGGCGGCGGACTACGTCTACTCCGGCGAGACCTTCAAGGCCACGGTGATCGGCGTGGACCCGGCCGCGCACCTGGCGCTGCTCCAGATGGAAGGGAGTAACGGGAGGGCGTTCTCGACCGTCACGGTCGGGAACTCGGCCACGGTCCTGCAGAGCGCGGCAGTCATCAGGCAGTCCTCCTACCACGTGCCGGGCCAGGTCGTCGACACCGCGGTCAGCACCACGGGCAGGCAGGACGGGGTGACCCTCGATGTCGGCCACCTGACCTCCATGAAGACAACCGTCGCCCTAGCCGGCGTGACCTGGACCGGGCTGATGGCGTCCGCGCTGCCGTCCGGGCAGCCGCCGGCCATCGGCAGCCCGCTGGTGAATCCGAACGGCCACGTGATCGGCATCATTGCCGGGAGTTCGGGAAGCGGGTTCAGCACCGTCGGCTACGCGATCCCGATCAACGAGGCGCTTTCAGTAGCCACGCAGATAGCTGACGGCGACTCCTGAGGGAACTGGGCCTGCTATCGCGCCCGGGGCCAGGCCGCGTGTCGTTACCTGCGACGTAAGGAATTCGCAAGATCCTGCCCGGCCCTCACCTCGTTTCCGCAGCTGAGCCGGGCCAAGATATTAACGTTTGAGTTTCCGCCCCCGCTGTCTTTGCAGGTCCGGGACAATCCAGTCGAAGTGGTGCAGGGACATCGATGGAGGTGGCTTGAATGGTCGTGCGGCGTCGGTCCGCGTGGCGGCGGCGGTGGAGCAGAAGCAGCCGCGGGACACGCATCTCGGTAGTACTCGCCGTGCCGGCGGCGCTGGGCCTGACCCTCGGGATCGTCTTCGCGGTCGCCGGCAGCCCCGCCGCGAAGGTAAGCCCATCGGCCCTGTCCTCGCCGGCGTTCCCGGTTAACCCCGAGGTCGGCGTAGCCGACCTGGCCGAGACGAACCCGGTCGACCCCGCGAACAATCCCATCCTTGTCGACCAGACCGCGGTGCAGGCGGCCGACACGATGAACTGCACGCTGATCGTGCCGGATAACCCGCTCACCGCCCGCGGCCTGGCCACGCCGTGGCAGCTCGGCGACGGCTGCGTGGAGGCCAACCCGAACCTGTCGGCCTTCGTGGAGGCGTCGATCCTGTCGCCGTCCGGGAAATTCATGGTCTACGACCCGCTGGTCATCACGCAGGGAACCACGCCCGCGGCGACGCCGGTAGTACCGCGGATCCCGCGCGGCTCCGAGGTCATCATCGAGGTCGGGTTCAACGGCAATAACTTGGTGCTGGAGGGCGCGGGCGCCTATCAGGGCCGCTGCATCGACGCGTTCGGCAACTCGATCATCGCCCAGACCTCGGCGTGCAACGCACAGGCGTTCTTTGCCGACGCCAACGCCCAGATCGCTGACGGCCGGCTGCGGCTTCCCGCGCTCGGCATGGGCAACGACGGGAAGATGTGCGAGAGCTCACACAGCTTCGCCCTGATCGACCAGGACCAGAGCGACAACGTCGCCTCGGAGTACCTGCTCACCGGGAGCGGGCAGACGGCCCAGGACTCCGCGGCGAACCAGGCCGCGCTGGGCGGCGCGACCGTCATGGCGAACGGCAGCGACGAGGGGCTGCTGGACCGGTTCGTAGACCCGGCACTCGGCTGCACCCCGGCGCAGGCGGCCGATCCCACGAACGCGAAGGGCGTATCCGGCTCGCAGGCGCTGAACGAGCTGAGCGCTCGGGAGTACCAGCCGGGCACGGTTGCGCTACTGCCGCCCAACGACCCGCAGCTGCTGGTCGACAACCAGTTCAGCATCGGCAAGACCAACGCTTACCGTATGCTGACCGACCAGCCGCCCATCCCGCTCGGCACGGACAAGGCCCAGATGGCCGCGATGTACTGCCAGGAAATGACCGACATCGCGCCGGCCAAGCTCCAGCTTGACGAGCAGACGGAAGCTAGTTGGGACACCCCGGTGCCGGGCGTCGGCAACACCCTGGCCACGTTCATGGGCGCGCGGCTATCGGCCTCCTTCGAGAACCTGGGCTGCGGGGACTTCGGCCTGACCGACCCGGTGACGATGACCGTAAACGGGGCCGGGGTCGCGACGGCGGTGACCTACAACACCCAGCAGCAGGAAGCGATCATGCCGCCCGGAATGGGCCGCAACGGCGGCCACCACAACGCGTACAACCAGGTCGGCCGGAGCGGGCATAAGGAGAACGGGTCCGGCATGTAGCCCGGACCAGAAGGTGCTGACCTGCATCACCGCGACGGGTGCCGCACCCGCTGGGCCACGTGCTCAGCGGGTGCGGCACCTTGTTCCTGGCGCCCGACCGATCCCGGCGTGTGCGTGCACGACCCCGGGCACCGATCCGGCGGCGTCCTCGGCCCTGGCGATCACGGGTACTTCTCGGAGGGCGGACGGCGGGACAGCCGGAAGCCCGGCTGATCAGGCACCCTCAGCCGATGTTCGCGGAACCGATGCCGTAGTTGCCGACCGCCGAGGTGCCCAGCGGTGCGGTGGCGGTGTCGGCGGGCAGCGACGACGGCGAGACGAACGTGCTGCCCTGCGGCCCGGCCTCCACGGCCATGCCCAGCGCGCTGCCCTTCACGTACTGCGAGAAGGGCAGGAACCACTCGGTCCAGCCGTCGTCCCACTTGCCGGCCGCGGTGCTGGCCGTGACCGTGATCGGGTCGCCCGGGATGCTCATGTTGTAGTAGGTCTCGGCGTCGTCAGGGGGCAGGTTCACGCACCCGTGGCTGACGTTGGTGGTGCCCTGGTCCACCACCGACCAGGGGGCGGAGTGGTAGTAGTCGCCGCTGAAGGTGAACCGGACCGCCCAGTAGACCAGCTCGTTGTAGTAGCCGGCACTGCCCGCCGGGCCGCCGCCGATCATCCGCACCGGGTTGTTCTTCTCCACGCTCACGTAGGTGCCGTCGGGGGTGGGCAGGCTGGGCCGGCCGGTGCTGATCGGCCAGTTGTAGGTGAGCTTGCCGTTGACGTAGATCTGGGTCCGGTGCGTGGTGGTGCTGGCCACCGCGATGAGCGATTGGCCGATGTTGAACGTCTGGGTCAGGTCGGCGGTGCCGTACACGCCGGGCGCGCCCTCCACCCCGTTCAGGCGGCCGTCGAAGCTGACCGTGGTGTCGGCCGGCCAGTAGTCCCGCGGCCGGAAGTCCAGGTGCTCGTTGCCGTCCCAGTACCAGGCGCCGATGACCGGCTTGGACGTGGTCAGCGACAGGGACCGCTCGACCGCGGCCCGGTTGGTGATCGGCTGGCTGAAGATCAGCATGATCGGCATGCCCACGCCGTAGGTCTGGTCCGAACCCTCGTAGATCTCGGTCGAGAACGTCTGCGTCGGGGTCAGCGTGCGGAACGTGCTGGTGGTGGTGACCCGCTGCCCGCTGCCGTCGGTGCCGGTGGCGGTCACCGTGTAGCTCTGCGACGCGTTCAGCGTCCCACTGCTCTTCCAGGCCTTGCCGTCCGCGCTGAGCGCGCCGGAGACCGGGTCACCGCCATGCGCCGCCACCGTGACGCTGGTCACCTTGCCCTGGGTCGCGGTGACCGTGATGGGAGCGGAGGTACCGACGCCGTGGCTGCCGTTGGCCGGCGTGATCTTCAGGACCGAGGCCGCCGACGCCGAGGCCGAGGCCTTAACGGCCGAAGCCGAGGCCGACGCCTGGGCCGGGGTCTGCGGGCGCGAACTGCTGCACCCCGCCGCGAGCAGCCCGATGGCCGCCGCCGCGATGCCCACGTAGACCCGCACTGTGCCACGCACGGTAACCCTCCCTGTGCGTTCGGGATCAGAAACAAATGCCTCTCTAGCCCCATTTGGTCTGCACTGCCGAGTGCAAATATTACGTGCTGCTGACCCGCGCCGAGGCCCAAAGCCGCCAGCGCAGGGTGACCGCCAGCCCGAGGCCCAGGACCGCCACAAGCGCCAGGACGTACTCC
>Ga0335074_10006568_pt1 | contig 16130 bp, 19 predicted proteins | sample Lox_Sample_23_FD_206715 | JGI IMG/M metagenome (GOLD analysis project Ga0335074, IMG submission 206715) | Soil microbial communities from Loxahatchee National Wildlife Refuge, Florida, United States - Lox_Sample_2.3 | ecosystem: Environmental > Terrestrial > Soil > Wetlands | place: USA... | reverse complement strand
CTCCCGCCTCGCCGGCCACGCCAACATCCGCACCACCCTCGACATGTACATCGGCACCACCGCCGGCACCCTCGACCGCGCCCGCACCGCCACCCAATAGCACCCAGCCATTTAGTGAGCACACATACGCCCCGCCTCTGTCGGCATCCCGGTCCCGCTACATGACGTCAAGCGGCTAAGACATTACGGGATGTATTCGTGACATCACCAACTGTTGCTAACATGCCGTCTGTGAGCGACTACGTACAGCTCGACCCCATGGATGCGACGAACATCGCGGAATTCCTGTTCGCCCTCGCGAGTCTGGTCGACCCCGACATGGAGCCGGCGGAAGGGCTCACCGATAAGCAGCGGCGGATGCTGACGAGCCCGCCGGGGAAGGCGGTCACGGCCGATCCGCGGAAGCTGGCAGCTCGGCTGCGCGAGCACGTGGCCGCTATCCGGGCCCAGCTGCGCGATGACGCGCCGGAACTGTGAGCGTGGCTCGGTAACCGGGCGGAGGCCTCATCGTGCACCGGCTCATATCACGGGTCCGACCGGCAGCCGGGCATCCGGCACTCGACTACCCGGTGGCCCGGCCCCCGGCTCTGGGCTCTGCGAGCCGGATCGCATCCGCAGGGTAGCCACGAGAGACGATCACCTTGCCAGGCCCCCACGGGTGGCCGTTCTGGCATTGACCGGGATAAGTTCACCACCATGGCCGACGCACGTCGATCGAATGATTAGAACACGCGGACGAAAGATGAAGCCAGGAGCGATCTCAGCCGACGCCGTGGGCTATTCGGCGATCCCATCACTGGGCCCCAGCGCCCTGGCCTGGCGTTCCTCGCGGGCCTGGCTCACGAGGTCGGAGGCGGCCGGCGACGGCCAGCCTCCTGGCCACTCCTCGTGCGGGCGCCAGATCTGCCACGAGTGGACCCGCGGTTTCTTCGCGACGTGCCAGATGCGGGGCCCGTAGCCGAGGTCCTTACGGGCGGCAAGTGTGAACCGCTTGTGCCAGGTGCCAAGAGCCAGCTGGCAGTCGGCAAACCGCCGGTCCTCCGCTCTGCGGCGCCCTTCGTCAAGCAGCGAGAGCGTGTCTTCCACGCGCCCACTCAGCCGGCGGAAACGCTGGCCGACCCCAGACAGGGCCGAACTCATATCCGTCTTCTCGTATATGTGCTCCGCGATCTTGAGCCGCAGGCCGTTGACCGGCCGCGCGGGGATGCGCGCGTCCATGAGCTCGACGAGCAGCGTGGTGATCTCTTCCGCGAGCTGCCGCGGCTTCGGGTTCCCGGCGATCCGGATCTCGCTCAGTGCTGCCAGCAGGTCGACGGTGACCTGCCTCAATGGGCTCATCTCAGTGATCGCCTGTGCCGTCGTGATCTGCCCGCTCACGATGTCTTGATCAAGGATGGTGAGCCAGGGCGGCCAGACTGCTGCCGCGTGCGCCGCCCGCTGGAAAGCGATATAGGCATGCTCGCGTCCGGCCCGGTCCCGCTGCCGTTTGCGCCCCCCGGGCGGCACTGCGTCGGCCGTGGCCCTGAGCAGATGCACCGACTCGGCCAGCACCGGCGCCGCCGATACGGTCAGCGGGCCCACGGCGCCGGGCTGACCGCAGAGGCGCCGAACATGGCGGCCTGGGCGGCTCGCGCCCGGGCAGGATCGGACTCCATGATTCCCCGTTTCCGCTCAGCACCGAGCTAAGCCGCGAGTACATCGAATCACATTGAGTACGCAAATGACTACCATGTGCTATCGATTCCGCTAGCCTGATTGCCGAAATTCTGCGGCGATGCGCGAGATCCGGAGGCTTCCTTAAGATGCAGCGGGGGGGCGCCGATCACGTGGTGCCGCGGCCGAAGCCGGCGCTGGGAAGGCATTCCGCCGTAACCTGCCCGCCATGAGCGATGTAGTAGCGATCTACGCAGGTGTCATCGGCGCGGCGGTCGGGGCGCTTGGCTCGCAGGTAACCGGGGTCATCCAGACGATCAGCAAGGGTCGGGCCCGGCGAGCCAAGGCAGCATCTGCCAGAGCCGATGAGGCCGAAGCCAAGCGGCGTCCGCTGTACGAGGCCATGATCAAAAAGACCAACAAAGCCCGCGTTCTCTTCATGCAGCTGCGCCTGACTCTCCAGACCGGCCAGACAGACCAGCTGATGATGGCCCAGTACGGCGAAGTCTTCAGCACCGTCATGGACCAGATCTACTCCTGCGTAACCGCAATCCGGATCGACGGCAGCGAACGCGCCAGCGAGATCGCATCGCAGCTGATGGAGAGGCTAACCGGCTACGCCGAGGACCTCTCCGCCGAGAAGCGGCTCGAAATCGGGCAGATCGACAAGATGATTGGCATCCTGAAACACGCCGAGGATGACCTCGTCCAAGCCGCCCGTGACGACTTCGGTTGCTAACAACGTCCGGCGCGCTCCGCGGACCTGAAGGAGGCCCGCAAATGGCCACCAGAACTGGCCGCTGCGGCATACCACGAGGCGGGGCACGCCATCGCATACTGGACCTATGGCCCGCGCTTCCGTTACGGTCACGCCCGGGATGCCGGTGGCTGCTCTCTCGGCTCCCAAAAAAATGCGACGTGCGGGTGCTGGCTCCTCCGAGCATCTGCCCGTTGAGCAGCTAGCAGTTGTTCGGTGATGCCTTAGCCTCCGACTCCTTCGCCGGGAACCCAGTCTTCTGGGATCAGAGCGTTGCCATCGCGCCAGTTGTCAATCAGGCTGTCTTGGAACCAGGTGTCGAGCAGGTTCGCATGGTCCGTAACGATCACCTGGAGATCACCTTCGAGGCCGGCGACTACGTCGCGCATGAGCAAATACTGCCGCCGCACGGCCTCCCAATCGGCATCTACGAGTTGAGCGCCGTCAGCCACCTCCTCGGGGAAGAACGCTTGCGAAGGCTGATCGAACATTACGAACCTGGGAACCGGACGATCTTCGAGAGCGAACCATCGATGCAGAGCTAGATGTGCGACCAAATGGTATCCGATCCAGTTTTCAGCACTGCCAATCCTCGACAAAGTCCTTCTGCCGGAAGGTGTTACCGCAACAACCGTCGGTCCGTCGCGTGGGCCAATAGGATCAAGCTTTACCTGGCCATTAGAGTGTTCTAGCTGCAATCTCTGAGCCCATGTAGTCATGTCAGTACTTATCGCGTCAATGATCTCACGAACCATCGACTCGATGTCCAGATCGTCTACTATGGCCTCTAGCGAGGCTACTCTGTCCTGTCGTCCTCTAACTAGCTCTTCAAGCTCATCAACATTGCTCGCGCCAGCAGACTGTCGCGCCAGTTCTTGCGTAATCCGCCCCCGCAAGAATATGCGCCGTTCATGAATATTCTGTTCATTAATGGTTGAGCGCTCGGCGAACTCGGCAGATTCGAGCGCCAGGGTATTAACTCGCAACTGCTCTATGAGTTCCGCTCGTCTCTGCTCAAGGCCCGCTTCCACAGCCTGCCGCCGAGGCTGCGATGTTGATGAGGCCGATAGCCCCGCCCGCAAGGCGTTTTGAAGCGCGACAAGTTCGTTGACTGATGGGTCCGGCTCAGTCAAGCCTTGCGCGCACAGGGGGCAAGTCTCGCCGTCGGCACCGGGAGCGGCCGGAGCGATGCCAACCGCGCTCAGTCGCGCGACCTGGACCCGAGCCTCCGAGGCAGCGTTGCGTTCTTCCGATATCACCTGGCGAACTAGCCCCAGTTCGCTCTCCGCCTCGCGAAGCTGCGCCCGGATTGCTCTTCGCTGAGCCAGCAGCCCGTCACGGGAACCCACGTTCGACGCTTCTCGGCTGTCCGCTCCCTGCGGCTGGAGCGCAGCCCTCAGCAAATCGGCCCAGGTCCCGCTGACGTCACCTCCTAGCAGGCCCATCCCTCTAGCCTCGTCAACGAGCGCTGCCATCCGAGTCGAGTAGGTCTCATCGTCCTCTCGCGCTATAGCAAGATCACGCTCAGCACGTCTCAGCAATCGCTTTGCGACCAGAACCTGACGTCTCAGCGATGCCTCATCAGGGCGCGTCGCGCCTAGAAAATAAGGCAAGGTATCCCGTATTGCGTCGCGGACGTAAGAATCAGATTGGCGATGAAACAGAAACTGCTGAAGTCCGATCTCGGTCTGTTTCTGAAAACAGAAGAGTAGAGCCTGCCGTATTGATACATCAAAAGGACTGGTGAGTCTATCCTCTGCTGGTTCGATACGGTATTCATCTACCCCTATACGTTCGCTCAGCAAGCCGCGGACAACGGTAGTATCTGCATTCGCCTGCAGCTCATGCATAGGCGGGAAGTCTAGTGAGTCGTCGCCAATAACCAACATGGCCCGGGTAGTGCGCTCGCTCTCCGGATTCGGCCTCGCGACCAGCACTCGGCCGTCACCGATGCGGACTATGACAGCGCACCACGAGGTGACGTCAGTTATTAGGCCACTGGGAAGAGTGACGTCATCGCGGCCGAGACTATAGTCGACTATATCTAGTACTGTCGACTTCCCGGTCTTCGATTTACCTGTGAGAATGTTTAATGCGTTGAGTCTGAAATCAAGCCGTCTCATGCTTCCGTGACGATTGTAGATCGCGAGAGCCACTAACTGCATTTACAGCGCCACTCCCAGGATGCTGTACGCCGTCACGACATCGGTCCTTGCCAGCCATCGTCCAGCGAGACGCCCGGCCCGGTAGTACTCGCGAATGTCCGCTGCTCGGTTGCCTGTGATGCCAGGCACCGGCCCACTGGCCGTCAGCGTCGCCGAAGCGAGGGTGATCATTCCAGATCGTAGCGCGTAACGGATAGCCGCACGTGTCGTAGGCGCAAGAACCTGAGCATGCCTCCCAAATTGGTCGCCTAGCACTCGGTGCTCGCCGATCCAGGCGCCGAGATTAGTAGCAATGCCCCGTGGAAGGGCGAGCCTCGTTGGGTCGTGAAAGGCGAAGGGCGTAACCAAGAAGCTCGCGAGCCACGGCAGCCCCGAACCCGCATCCTCCATGTGCCCAATAGCCGCTGCTGCTAGAACGATGGCGCCAAGAGGGGGGTTGAACAGCGCCGCAACTTCGGGAAAGGGCAACCTACTACCAGCAGCTGCCAGTTCAGCGCCCGGTTCCTCAGTCACGCGAGACTCCCGCAAGCAGCTCCGCTAGTTTCGCCTCGAAGTCGGGGTGCCAGCCTATGACTCTGTTGCTCCAGCCGTCAGCCAAGGCATGCAAGGTACCGCGCGTAAGCCAACCCTCGTCTACTCTCGCTCTAACCCTCGCCTTAGACTCAGCGCTGGCCATCTCCAGGATCTCCTGGCCAGCTAGCTCACTGGCGGGAACCCCTTCCCGTTTCATCTTCGCTACCCTGTTGTAGAAAATCTGCTCCCACTCGTCGTGAAGGCGAAAAGCAAAGTGATCCAGTTCCGGCTCACAGGTCAAATTTAGCCGCAGCCACTCAGAGCGTTGAGTCCACGCTCGATGGTAATCGCGGATCGCCATCCACAATCGCCTATCATCAAGTGCGATCCACATTAGCTGCTGGACGAACTGCCTGTCGCGATAGGGGATTGAGTCTTGATCACTAAAAGGGACACGGACGTCCGGCGCTATCGGGAGATTATCGGGCAGGAACTGATCACGAAGGTCGGAGATCTGTATCTCCAGATCGGCGGCCGCTATAGAGCCCAGACTTCCGTCTAGAAGCTGAACACAAATCTTGTACCACCATCCGAGAAGGTATGTTACGAAGGTATCTACATGGCCATATGGCGCGGCGTAGCGTAGAGATTCGGCGATAGCGTCGGCAGCATCGCGTGCTCTCGGAGAGCCGTCATCGATAGTGATTAAAGCCAGCAGGGATCGGCGAGCCTCCGGGGCCATGGTCGTAAACCTCGCACGCCACAGCTGCGTCCGCTTATTTCCTCCGTGCTGAGCAGCATCTTCAAGGGTACTCAAGGCGCGGTCAACGTCGCGATAGGTGGGGTCTGCTCGGAGATAGTTCAGTGCCCCGTCCTCTGGGATACTGGCAGTGGTTACGAGCTTCAGGACTGGGGGATTGTCCATCTCAAGATCTTGGATGACATCCATCCAGACGTTGAGCGAACGCCAGAGATCAACGCTGTTCTCAGTGAGATCCGCCGCCGGTCGTACCTGATGTTTAATTTGTGTAAGGGCAATATCCCCCGTACCCGCGTCGACGATCTCTACGTCATCAAGTGACTCAAGCCTGAGGAAAGTCGATGGCGCTTTCCTGGCGCACTCCAGCAACTCAACAAGGCTCCACTGCACTTGGTGAACGTAACCTAAGGCCTGCCCGGCTGCAGAATGCGGTTGTGGATCGCTCATGACGCGATCATTGTAGCTCTAACAACCCTATTGCACAAGACTTATCTTATATCTAACCACCGTTCTTATGGCAGGCATTCAATGGCCGCCCGCCCCACCGCTCTTGACGGCTGTACTGGTTCCCGATGTCCCGGCTCGAGGTAAGCAAGCCCTACTCGGATTGGTTGTCCTGCGCCCACTGCCGCGCGGCCAACCGCCTATTCCCGGCGACCGCCCCGCGACGAGCTGGTGCAACGCTGCGTTCGAGCGCCGCCTGACTTGATCCGGCACAGCCTCAGCGGCGCAGCGGACCTGGCGCATCAGCAACTCGTAGGCGGCGATCAACCCGAACGACGGGCACGCTGCGATCACGCGTCCCGTCGCCGTCGGCTCGGCCACTGCGACATTAGCTGCCAGACTGGCAGCGCTGCCTGCCACAAGCTGAGTCATGGCAGGAGCCCATCCCGCCCACTGCTAAGCGAGTCGGCAAGCAAGGTCCTCGAGGCAGCGACGATCATCCCGTCCACGGACAACGGCGTCAGAGCTGGAACCCAACCCGGCTGCCCGTGCATTTTCACCAGCAGACGGATATGTAAGCACGACACGTTCCCGGCGATCAGCGCCGCATCCCAACACACCCGATCGTGGTCCGCTGGATCCGCCGATCCACCCGCCCCGCCACAGCGCGCCCTGAATTGCGAACTCACCCGTGAGCGCGCACTGGCTTATGGGTGCGCGCCCCGCCGACACGACCCGAACGCCTAGGCAGCCGGCGAGCTGCTCTCTGGGCCAGTTCGCCGGCTAGCAGCGACGGCCTAGCGCGCGGCGCTCTGATGTTCGCTGCTCAAGGTTCCACGGCCAGATTGCCAAGTGGCCCATACCTGGTCGCGCAAATGCTTGGGTACGCGATACCAGTGCCCACGGCACATCAGCCGGGAGGGATCGATCTGCTCGTCGCAGCGAGGGACCTGGCAATGACCGGCCGGCTGGTCCGAGGACAGCAGCGGGCCTCCGGGTCCCCGCCCGCGCCCGGCGGTTAAGTCGGTTACCGTTCGATCTTGGACTGCGTGGCTGGTCATGAAGTGTGTCCGTTTCGTTCGCCTGCTGACACGAGGAACACTACGACCAGCTAGCGATATCCCTGACGATCCCGGCTTGCGACACACGCAGCCGGGGTTCGCGGAACATCCCGGTGTGGGCACGGCCGGCGGTGGGAGCGGATTGGGAGCAGCGATCCTCTACCAGCTGGGGTCAGACGCGGTCAGATGCGGTGATCGTGGCCGCCCAAGAAGCCCTGACCTGCGGCAACGTCCTCGAGCAACGCTTTTGTTCGTCCGTGCGCTCAGTCCGGGACGAAGAGTGCCGCGGTTAGATGAACGGTGGCCGAATCGCAGGGATGCGGTCGTGGAGGATGGGGTATCTCGCCACCGTGACCACCCAGGTGACCTAACCAGAAGCTATGCTCGCGGCCTTGTTGGCTGGGTGGTCCCGTCTGCTCCGAAAACGAGCTGCCGGATCAGCAGTACGTCGACTGGGTCGAGTCGGGCTGGTGAAAGGAACTGCCGCGCAACCTCTGCCCCTGCTCGCAGCCGCTGCCGTCGGGGCGAGCCAAATTCGTGGCCGACCCCCAGCGATCCTTATCTTGGCCAACTTCGGTTAGCGCGTACGCGGCGATCATGCCGAGCAGCCCCGGGCTAACCCGCGCCGCATCGGCGACTGAGGCGACTGCCCCCTTGAAGCATAGGTGGCTGCCGCGAGCCTCACGCCGCACCTCCTGCAGCAGTTGTTCGCGCCAGCCGGCGATACTCGTCGCCGGGGGCGCAGGGTTTCCCGCGAACTCCCGGGGGACTCTACGCGGCTGCCTGCGAGTGCGGACTGCGGAAGAGCAGTGTGCGACTGGCCCGGCGCCGACCGCCTGGCGATCCCTGCGGCAAGCAATGCCAGGCGGAGGTGCATTCGCGCCGTGGGGCATGCGGGCCTGAGGGGCGAGTTCCCGGCATGGACGGGCGATGGATGGGTGTCGAGATTGGGCGTGTCTATAGCGGGGCAGGCCGCAGATCCGGCGAGTGCGCTGTGTAAATGAGTTCCGGCTGTCGGCACCGCCGGCAAGGCTGTCAGCCGTGAAGGGCTGGATTACTTTCGCGTGGCGGAACTGCCGCGGCATGCTGCCCTACCCGGACCTGCCCCGCAGGTGGTGGGTCCGGCGCGCCGCGCGGCGCCTCATCACGTGCACGAGATGGCCGGGCGATGACGCCACCGGCGCGGAAGTCGCCCAGCTTGCGATGTACCGGATGCTCTGGCTGCAGGTACGCACCCGCCGCGCGGCGATCATGCGGCGTCGCGAAGAGGCGGCATTCCTCGCCCGCGCGGCGCTGGAGACTTGCTTCATCGGCCTCTACTGCCTGTTCTCGCCCGGCGCGGTGGGCAAGATCGCAGCCGCGAATTACCGCGGCCTAGGCCGGTCCGTCTCCTTCCTCACGACCGCGGGCCTGGTGTCGGAGGGCGCGATCGACGCCGCGGTGGCGGCGCTCGGCGAGACGGGCAGGGACCTCAACATCAGGGACGTGACCGATGAGCTCGCGCGGGATTACGGGCTGACGGTTGCTGCTGAGCTGTACTCGGCGTACTACATCCCACTGTCGCACCTGATCGTCCACGCGAACGGTTTTGCCTTCATGCGGCATGTGCGGCGGGACGGCACGCTTCGCGCCAGGCCCGATTACCCCTGGGCCCGGTGCCCGGCCGCGCGGCTGGCGGATGCGTGCACCGGCCTGCTTGCCGGGAACCTTGCCAGCAGGACCGGCGGGAACCCGGACCTATTCCTGCGTTACGGCCAGGCCCATGGTGCCCGGATGATTGCCCCTGGAGCCGCGGCGCTGCTGCGCGGGCTGATACGGCCCCGCAACCTGGTGAAGGTCCCGCGGGCGGCCTGGCGGCTCATCGCCATGCGCGCCTACATCGACCGCGACGGAAGTGGTGATGACCCTACCGTGCGCGAGCGGCGGATCCGCGAGGCGTACAACTCGATGCTCGCCGCGCTCGGCCCGAATCCGCCAGTAGGAATGTTCACTCAGGCCGTCGACGAGGCCGTGGCATCCATCCTCCGGGCGATGGAGGAAGAACCCGGAGATACTCCGCCGCCTCCTCCTGAGTCGGCTTAGTCAGGTTAGCGGGCAAAGGCGGCCGTTCCCGGAGCATGCTTCGCCCATGAGCGCGGGCTGGTCCGTTGCGGCAGCGCCGGTTATCGTGGTCGTGCGGTCAGGTGACCCCGCCGCCGGCGTCCTGCAGGCTGCGGCAGGCACATGAGACGCGGTGGACGCGACTGTTGTCCTGCTCGCCTTGGCCGGATGTCGCATCCTTACCAGCGAACCCCGATGACATAGGCCGCCTTGCCGCAGCAGCCGGTAACCGGGCCGTCATCACGTGCTAGGCGCGGCCCGCGAAAGCGCAACTAACCAGGATGAGCGATCTGCCCACACGAGCGTGGCTACGTCGTAATCTCTCAAGGGCGACAGCGGCCATCCGAGGCCGAAAGGACGATAATGATACCCATCCCAGCCGATCTCCTGAAGCGGCTGAGACTTGAGCAAGCGATCAAGGACGAGGCTGATAGTTGGCAGTCGCTGCTGCCGCAGCCTCCAGGCTGGGACCAAGCGATCTCCCAGAGCAAGGCGCTAGCCCAATGGCTCCACGGTCAATTGCTGGCAGGCCTCCCCTGTACCTCAGAGGTCGTGAACTCCGCTTGGAAAGCATCTCATGGCGTTAGACCCGTGCCCATTTGGGGTTTCGCGGAACGAGTGACATACCGGGCGATCGTCGACTTCATTCTCCGCAACGAGCTACCGCTCGATCGAACTGCCGAAGCGTACCTCGCTTTCATAAGCGGTCCGGCGAAGTACGGTCAATCCCTCGCACCGAAAACCAAGACCACCTCGATAGCTTCGATATTCAACTCGCCCGTCAAGTATATAGTGCAAGCTGACATCACGGCATTCTATGAGTGTATTGATCATGGAGTACTGGCCAAGGAGCTTCTCACCCGAACCGGCGACTTCGCTGCCATTCAGTGCCTCATGAGCCTGTTGAGCGAAGTTAAGGGCCGTGAGTTCGGCCTTCCGCAACTGCTCGAGCCATCGGACCGTCTATCAGAGATCTACATCGACACCCTTGAGCGAGATCTGCTGCGCCGTGGATGGGCTGTGTGGCGCTTCAACGATGACTTCCGGATAGCCGTACTCGACTTCGCTGGTGCACTAGCAGCCCTTGAGGATATGTCCTCATCGGCCCGCGAGCTCGGCCTGACACTCAGCGAGATGAAGACAACCACCCCGCGATACTCCACCTACCTCTTCAACTACTTCGGGTTGCAAGTCGACTCTGTTGTGCCGGAGGACCTGAAACTGCAGCAGGCAGAAGACGCGGTAGGTGACTACACAGAAGGCGTAGGCGAAACAGATCCCACGTGGGCTGTGAATTTGATTGTCGCGGCTAAAACGCCCGATGGCAAAGGTGACCAGCGAAGCGAAGAAGGCATTGAGGTGATCTCAGCGAAATAGGTTCGGACAGTCGGGCTTTCTCTTGCCCAGGCGAGGACGTCGAGGCAGACACGCGGACGAACAGGGCTGCCCGGAGATGGGCGTGGAGCCCCGGTAGAAGAGGTCTCACCACAAGATCACCTTCACCGGAAGGCTCCACGTGATCACCTATCGTGCCACGCTCGACGTTCCCAGGGAACTGGTGCAGTTCGTCGCCAGGCTGCTGGCAGCCGAGCGCCGGCGGCGGCGCACCCCGCGCGGCAGCAGGGCCCTGACCTGTTTCTGGCAGGCGGTGCTGGGCGTGCGCTGGTTCCGCGACCGCGCCACGCCTGACGCGCTGGCCCGCGACCACCGCATATCCCGCGCCACGGCTTACCGCTACCGGGACGAGGTCATCGACGTGCTCGCCGAACAGGCCCCTGACCTGCACCAGGCGCTGCAGCGGGCGCACCAGGACGGGCTGCCGCACGTGATCCTGGACGGAACCATCATCGAGTCCGACCGCTGCCGCGAGCCGGCCCTCAGCGCCAAGGGAGAGGTCATCGACCTGTGGTACTCCGGAAAAGCGCACGCCCACGGCGGCAACATCCAGGCCATCTTCGCCCCGGACGGCTTCCCGCTATGGGCCTCGCCGGCCGAGCCGGGCTCGGTGCACGACATCACCGCCGCCCGCGCCCACGCGCTCCCCGCGCTGTACCCCGCCGCCGCAGCGGGCCTGCCGACCCTGGCCGATCCGGGATACGACGGAGCCGGAATCGGCATCCACATCCCGGTGCGCCAGCCGCCCGGCGGCCAGGACCTCGATATCAATACCCGCGCCCGCAACGCCCTCCAGCGGTCGCTGCGCTGCCTGGGCGAACGCGGGTTCGCCCTGCTCACCGGCCGCTGGCGGGCGCTGCAGCACGTCACCGTCAGCCCCAGCAAGATCGGCGACATCGCCCGCGCGGCCCTCGTCCTCACCCATTTCGAGCACGGCTACATTACATAAAAGTCGCTGGATCATCTCAGCGAGTCCGACGTCGGCGGCAAGATGGTCACGTGCCTGGCGATAGTCCAGTCGTGACGCTCTCTGACGGCCTGGTCACCCTGCGCCCTTGGTCGAGAGAAGACGCCCGGTTCATGGCCGAAGCAAGCGCCGACCCAGCGATCCGTCGCTATAACGGTAGCCACGACCGGCTAGGACGCCCGGCTCCGCCACCCTCGACCACGGACGCACAAGCCGTCATCGATCAATTCGCGTCGAACTGGCGTGCGTATGCGGCGACTGGAACACCTTCTGGGGTTGCGTTCGCAATCCTGGACGAAAGATCTGGCGAACTGGCCGGCTGCTGTGGCGTCGACGACTGGTCCAACGAGGACGTAGCACAGTTCGGTTACTGGATCGCACCACATGCGAGAGGCCGCGGCTATGCGACTCGAGCGGCGATCCTGCTCACCCGCTGGCTGTTCGGCCTGGGAGCAGCTCGCGTCTTCCTGACGATCGTCGCAGGGAATGAGCAGTCAGTCGCGGTGGCCCGCCGAGCGGGCTTTGCGTACGAGGGAACAATGCGCGATCACGGCATTTGGCAGGGCCAGCGCTGTGACGTGATGTTGTTCGCTGCGCTTCCACTTGAGTGGGCAGCGGGCCGGCCGGATAAAGAGACGTGACGCGCGGCAAGGGCGTACGCCCGCCCCGCGAGCACGTCGATGACCTCGTCCCGGCCTATTTCGCTGAGATCACCTCATTGACCTAGGAAACGTCAGAGGTGACGAGTTCCGAGTCTTGCGCCGCGCTCTTGGCAGGCTTGCCAGGGCCGGCATTCCGGACGCCTTGCCTCACGTGCTTAAACTGACTGCCTATGTGCCTTCGCTGACTCCCTGGGCGATTCGTTATGTCATTGCCGCAGGCGCTAGTCACATTGCGGAGGCTCTGCAGGTAATGGACGACATCGTCGCGAAGGTGAGCCACAGCGACTGGCAGCGACTGTGGCTGCTTAGAGGGCTGGATGAGTTGAGTGCCTTGGCGCCCGAAGCGCCGGGCGACTCGCAGGCTAGGGTGAGATGGGTCTCGCAATTGAGGCATTCGCGATGCGGTCCGAGTGTCGTGGCGGAGGCGGCTATGGCGCTTGCATCCGTTTCGGAGGTCGAATTCGCTGAGCTCGAATATGCCCTTCGGAATCAGCCCGCTGCGCTTTCAGCCTGGTATCTAAAGAGCATCGCCCGGCTTCATCAGAGGGGCGATATGCAAGCGGAGCAGTATGCTGCAGTCCGAGGCCACGGCGGACTCTATGCAGCTTTGCTGCCGGTAGCGCCATGACACGAAGAGTTCCAAGATCAGTAACTGAAGCTGCGATATATTACGTCCAGTCAACTTACACCGATTATTGGCAGTTGGCGGAGGTTGCGCCCCGCACGCCGGGTCGCGTGAAGCGGGCCCAGACGCCTCTCGGCGTGTATGACGCCCGCGAGGTAAGCAGAGAGGGCTGCTATCTGCGCCTGATAAGTATCGTCGAAGCCTACGTCGATACAGTCTCGTCTGCTTTGCTACGCGAGCAATTGCCAACCACGCCTGAGTTGCTACGCAATATACTTGAACAGGTAGATTTGTCGTCGTCAAGTACCTGGCAAGATCGGCGAGACGCGTTCGCAAGGTTTCACCGAATTCAACTGGGCGAACTCCCCAGGTGGTCAGAACTGGATGCTGCGATCGAGGTACGTAATTCAGTTGCCCACGGCCTAGGTCAACTCACCGCCCGCCAACGGAGCGGGACAGCTGCGCGAAAGATCGCCCAAGTAGGGGTTGGCGTGGCAGATGGGAGGGTAGCCATCAGCCCTTCAAGCCTCGCACGGTGCAGGGATGTATGCATAGGCTTCATTCGCGGCCCCGACGGGGTGCTCCCGGAGTCGCCGGTCGACAACCGGCACGGAGCGCAGGAGCTGCGTCGCTCTATGTGACAGCGCTCCGCGGCGCGCCGATCATGCGACTCCGCAGATCTAAATGCCTCATGACACGGTGATCAGCGAGCCGCACGCTCGTCGGCATGCGTGTCCGTACGGCCGCGCTGATGCGGTGGTCGACTGAGCCGCGGCTCCGCGACTTTCCCTCCACCCTGTTCGCATTCGAAGGCGCCTGCTCAGGACCGCATCTAGCTGAGGCAGATGGCCCGGTAAGACTGCGGCCTGGATCGGTCGTGCTCGCCGTAAGCCATCTCGGAACGCGTCGAGCAGAATCGCAGGCTCGTGCCCGTAATGATCTTGGATGGGGTTCCCCCTCCGAAACGAACCCGTGGCCTCCAGCTCCGCGACGGTGGTCTCAGTTCGTCTCGGTCCACCGCCGTTCACCAGCGGTTACCGGATCGTATTCGCCCAGGCCACGAACGGTCCCGGACCCCCGTGAACGGCCGTCAGCATTGTTGGAAAGCGTGTTGGTAGGGGGTGCCCAAAGCGTTCGACTCTGCCGACCACGGCATTCGTGCTTCCGCGAGCCCGGCGCAGCTCGCTGAGCTGCTGGCCAGGTTGCTGGGCAGCCGAGACGATCATGTCCATGTCCGGCCCGATGGAATCGGGCGCCACCGTCGGCGGATCGGCGGGCGGGCGGCCAGAAGACGGTCAGCGCCAGACTCGGGTCGTCGAGAGGGCGACGACCGGGTGGTGCGGAGCGTTCGGCTCGTCGAGGACGTCAGCGGTTGCCTGCGCCCAGGTATCAAGGTCCAGCGTCTCGATGAGCAGCTCGTATAGGGCTCCAGGGTGAAGCTGAAGTTTGCGGGAACCTTTCGACAGCGTCAGGACGGTATCTGTCGCGACAAGTGTGCTATTGCCTGGAGCCAGTGACACTGCTGGCGTGATGCCGTGTTTCGTCAGCTTGCCGGTGATGCGGTCCAAGGCGATCGTCAGGTCGAAGCACATGTAATCGCAGATGAGCAGGGCGGCTTGCAGGGGCGGCAGGGGAAACAACGCGAATGGCATGACGCTCGGGACGAAATCGTGGTTACGGGTGGCGCTCGCGACGCGGACATGATGCAGCAGCGAGTCGATGCCTGCCTTGGCCAACGCGGCCTGACGCTGGGCGTTGAAGTCGGCGGTGACCTGTGCGGGCGTATCACCGCCACGGGTGCGGGCCATCGTCGGGATGGATATGGCCGTCAACACTGGCGAGCTGGATATATTGACGCCCGCGATTCCGTGCGTCATTGCCGCATTGATCCCTGCGACGAACGAGCGAATGTGGGTCCGGCAGCGGGTTGCCGGTACAACGATCCGCTGGCCAGGACGCCCAGGCAGCTCGCCACCCGCCATGATGGCTTGGACCGCGGCCTGCATTTTCCTTCGCTGCGGGCCTGTCTTCGCGGTGGAACTCGACTTGATCTCGTAGAGGAGTTTCGTGCCGTCCGGCTTGAACTCCGTGATGTCACCGATCCGGAGGCAGTTCGTCAGATCATGCAGCAACCCGAAGCTCCCTCGATTTCGCAGCTCGACGGCGGCGCCCAGCTCGTGCGGCAGGCCGGACTTTCCGGCCATCGGACCTGGCGAGGCGTTGCTGCTCACAGCGATGACGTACCTGCGGTCGTATCCCGAGGCGCGCCAGGCAATACCGTCGCCGACTGCCTGGAGCTGACGGCAGACCCGATCGAACACCAGATCCTCAATTCGCCACGTCTCGGGATCGTTCAGGTTGGCGTCCGGTGGGAGCTGTGGCACGGGCGTAGGCACAGACTTCCCGCTAGCAAGCCGGTGCGCGCAGCGCCGCGCCTGTGATCTGTGTTCCTGCCTGCTGTGCAGTACCTGGAATAGCCGACGCTGCAGCTCGTCGTAATCGACGAGCGTGCGGCACGATCGCAGTTCGCCGATGAGCGCCGCAACCACGCGGACGTTTTGCTCCTGGGCAGGGTGCTGCATCACTCGTGCGGTATCAGCCGGCGAAAGCTGAGCGAGGAAACTTGAAGCCAATGAAGAACGCCTTGCGAGGTTGGTCACCGACAGGACGGCCGCGACATCGCTTCCAAAGTATGCGCAGTACAGGGCGTCCGCCGCGGACGGGCCGGATTCTGGCGACCGGGACCTGTCAGGTTGGGAGCAAAGTGGGAGCAGCGAGCCGCCGCGAGGTGCGGTTAGACGCGGACGGATGCTGTGATCGTGGCCTTGTTCAAGGCCTCTGACGTGTGCCAACGACCTCAAGCAGCGCGTTTGTTTGCATGCGTGCCCAGTTCGGGACGAAGAGCGCCCTAGGTTAACGCGCTAGCCGACCGCAATCATGGCTGGGTGTTATTGGGTGGCGGTGCGGGCGCGGTCGAGGGTGCCGGCGGTGGTGCCGATGTACATGTCGAGGGTGGTGCGGATGTTGG
>Ga0335074_10006567_pt1 | contig 16131 bp, 14 predicted proteins | sample Lox_Sample_23_FD_206715 | JGI IMG/M metagenome (GOLD analysis project Ga0335074, IMG submission 206715) | Soil microbial communities from Loxahatchee National Wildlife Refuge, Florida, United States - Lox_Sample_2.3 | ecosystem: Environmental > Terrestrial > Soil > Wetlands | place: USA... | reverse complement strand
GCGCCGAACGACACCACCAGATGCCAGCGCGGGCGCGGCAGTTGGCGTCCGATCAGCACGAGCAGATAGATCGCGCCGATCATTGCGGCCGCGAACGGAATGTCCTTGGTGTGATTGAACATGGCGCCGTACCAAGTGCCGCACACCGCGAGCGCGGCCGCCGCCAACAGTCCCGCGCGCGAGCCACCGACGGTGCGCGCCGTCGCCCAGACCGCGGTGATCCCGCCCAGTCCGGTCAGCGCCGAAAGCAAATGGCGCACGGCGTAGGTATCGAGCGGCAGGAGCTTCTCGAGACCGACCGCGACGACATCGAAAAGACCGCCATAGAGATAGAGGTTGCGGAAATAAAACACGGCGTGGTCGACCAGTCCGCTGGCGTAATAGGCGATGATCAATTCGCCGTAGCGCTGCTGCACGCCCTCGTCGTTGGAGATGGCGTAGTCGCGGAAGGTGAAAGCGATGAGGGCTATGAGCGCACCGAACAACGCCGCCGCCGCGAGATCGTATCGATCGGCGCGCGCGCTCAATCGCCACACCCTGCTCGCGACTGCCGCACCGGCATCGACAAACCGTCGGGCAACGCCCACCACGCCGCCTGGCGCTGGCATTACTGGCATTTCCACGCAAAATCCCCCGGCATCCGCGGCGATAGCAATTCTCTGCCCCAGCCGAATGGCAGCGACACCAAAATACGTGACAGTTCGAAGATTACCGCCGAAGCGCCGGCGCGCGGCTGCGTCACGGCGCCGCGCACCCCGGCAAGCGCTTGGCGGCGCTCAGGTTTTAGCCGCGCTCAAGCCGAGAAGCTTGACCGCATTGTCTTTGAGGATGAGCGGCCGCACCTCCGGCTTGATATCGAGGTTGTCAAAGTCATGCAGCCAGCGATCGGGCGCAATAACCGGCCAATCAGAGCCGAACAGCATTTTATGCTTGAGCAAGGAATTGGCGTATTTGACCAGGATGGGCGGAAAGTATTTCGGCGACCAGCCGGACAGGTCGATGTAGACGTTGGGCTTGTGCTGCGCCACCGACAGCGCCTCTTCCTGCCACGGAAACGACGGATGCGCGAGGACGATCGGCATGTCGGGAAAATCGACGGCGACGTCGTCGAGATGCATCGGGTTGGAATATTTCAACCGCACGCCGTTGCCGCCGCGCATGCCGGAGCCGGCGCCGGTCTGCCCGGTATGGAACAGCGCCGGCAGTTTGGCTTCAGCAATCGCCTCGTAGAGCACATAGGCGCTGCGGTCGTTGGGAAAAAAGCCCTGCAGGGAGGGGTGGAACTTGAAGCCGCGAACGCCGAAGTCGCGGATCAGCCGCCGCGCTTCGCGGGCGCCGGCCTTGCCCTTCGCCGGATCGATACTGGCGAACGGAATCAGCACGTCGCTGTTGGCGGCCGCCTTCTCCGCCACTTCTTCGTTTGAATAGCGGCGGAAGCCCATCTCGCGTTCGGCATCGACCGGAAAAATCACCGCGCCGATCTTGCGCTGGCGATAATATGCCGCGGTTTGTTCGACGGTGGGACGATTGTTGGGTTGGTTGAAATAAACCGCCATCGCGGCCTGATAGTCGTCGTAGCCATCGTCCGAATGCGTGCCGCACGGCTCCTCGGCATGGGTATGCACGTCGATGGCGACCAGTTCGTTGACGTTCACGGAGCGCTCCCGGAGCTTTAGACCAGATCAGGACGAGTTATCTTCGAATCGCCATCCCGCCCAAGCGTTTATTTCCTGCCGCTCTAACGCTGCGGTCTGTCATGACTGCACGCTAGCGAAAATCGGCGACAACAACGAGCTCTGTCTGCGCAACGCGGCGAGCATGTAAGTCGTGCTGACGCGGTTTACGATCCCGGGCGCCGGCGTAGAGAAGCTTTTCCAAAAATTTTCATCATTTTGCATCGTGTCGAGGGGGCAGTATTTTTGCATCTTACCGCTATTGATGCGCCGTCGTTCCGCCGCCGACCGAGGTGCCGTTGCGGAAACGGCAACCATAACGTTATCGATTGCATGTCATGGTGATGTCCTCATGTTCGGTACCGATATGTCTATCGACCAGCCAAAGTTCGCGGAAAATCAATCGCTTATTGACGAGCTCAACGGCGCGATCGCGTCCGGGGGCGATGAACAGCACCAGAGAATTCTGGAACGAATTGCCGATCTGTTCGCAGCCGGCTCGCGCGGCTATTCGAGCGAGCAAATCGCGCTGTTCGATGACGTCTTGCAGAAACTCGCGGCCGATATTGAGGTGAAGACACGCGCGAGACTTGCCCGCCGTCTGGCCCACATCGACAGCGCGCCTCCGAAGCTCATCCGCGCGCTCGCCTTTGACGATCAGATCGAGGTGGCCGAGCCGGTGCTTGTCCATTCGAAAGAACTGACCGACACCGATCTGGTCGAGAACGCCACCACCAAGAGCCAGGATCACCTTTTCGCTATTGCCCAACGCCTGAAGCTCAGCGAACCGGTTACCGATGTTCTGGTCGAACGAGGTGATCGTCGCGTCGTTCATAAGGTGGTCACGAACAAGGGTGCGCGTTTCTCCTTGGCCGGTTATGGCAAGCTCACGATCCGCGTGCGTAACGACCGCAAATTAACGTTGGCGCTGGGTCAGCGTGACGACCTTCCCCGCCAATACTTCCTGAAATTGCTCGAAACGGCTTCCGCTTCGGTGCGCGCCAAGCTTGAAAGCGCCAATCCACGGGCAGCTGCCGCAATCCGCGACACGATCGATGATGTAGCGAGCAGTGCGCAACAAGAGGTCCGCAAGGCGTCGCGGCGGTATGCCACCACCTTGCGCGATGTCAATCGCTGCTTCAATGCGTGTCCATTAACCGAAGCCAGTATTCATGCTTCCGCGCGTGCCCAAGAGTTCGAGCGAACGGTGGTTGCGCTGGCAAAAATTGGTCGTTTGCCCGTCGATCTGGTTGAACGCGCTCTGCTCGACAAGGGCGAAGATATGATCCTTATTCTCGCCAAGGCGGCGAGTTGCTCCTGGACCACAGCCAAAGAATTGCTGCTGATGTACGTCGCCGAACGCAATTTGCCCCCTGACGGGCTCGCGCGGGCGTTTGAGCGATACAAAAAGCTGACCAAGGAAACGGCGTCCAATGCCGTCAACTTTTACCTGCGGCGCATGAAACTGCGGACGCAAAACAGGCGCGACGCCGAAATAACGACGTCGGAATTGCAGCCGCAAAGGTCGTAAAAAATCGACGATCGTGTGCCCCGGCTCTGCCGCGCAGGGGGCCGCGTTGATTACGTCATTGTCCGCGGCAGATTTTTTCGTGGCTGCGGCGCGGACTCCGTTATCTGTCGGGGGATTTCTTGTGCCCGACACTATCAGCACCGCGCACGCCGGACGGCTGACGCGTGCTTGATGACGCGTGCGGCACTGCCCCTCCCCATTGAGCGCCAACCTCTAAGATGACGTAATTCTGAGCGGGTTGGGGATCGCTAACACGCAATGGAGCCGCAGGACGCGCGAACTCTTTGACCGCCATCGGCATTGTCGTGATCTCAAATCGACTTTCTTCTAAGGCGTCCGCATAAAGCGTGGGAACCTTCATGCCGCCTGGTTCGAGATCTCATCCGCCATGCTTTTGCTCCGTAACAATCGCAGCCCCAAGGCCGACTTCCTTAAATGCGCAACCCCGCGACGGATAGGTTGGCGACCGCGCGACGCATAGTCATCATCGAGGACGAAATTCAAGTCCTCATGTGCTGGTGGCGGAGCGGGTCTCGCGACGGGCCGAATATGGTAAAAGCTACCCGTAGGCTACCTTTTACCCTTGGGCTTTTATTTTTGAAGGGTCGAAAATCGAGTCTAAGTGCTTGATGTATTGGAGCGGGCGAAGGGATTCGAACCCTCGACCCCAACCTTGGCAAGGTTGTGCTCTACCCCTGAGCTACACCCGCATCCGTAACGTAAGGCAGCGGTACGATCCGCACCGCGCGGCCAAGAGCTATGCCAAAGACCTGGAGGCTTTGCAACCATGGTCGCCGCACCCTATGAAGCTGCCGAAATGCAGCCGCCGATGCCTACCTCGCCGCACCAGCTTCTGGCTTATTTGGACAGTCTCGGCATTGCGCACCAGACGGTGACGCATCCGCCGGTATTCACGGTCGAGGAGGCGCGGGCGCAGCGCGGCCTGGTGGCCGGCGGGCATACCAAGAATTTGTTCCTGCGCGACAAGAAGGGCGCACTGTTTCTGGTGGTGGCGCCGGAAGACGCTGCGATCGAACTTAGATCGCTGCATCGCCTGGTGGGCGCGTCCGGGCGCTTTTCGTTCGGTTCGGCCGAGCTGATGCGTGAGACGCTCGGCGTAGAGCCCGGCTCGGTGACCCCATTCGCCGTTATCAACGACAAGGCCGGCCGGGTCACGGTCATCCTCGATGCCGCGATGATGGTGCACGACGTGCTGAACTTTCATCCCTTGGTGAACACCGCGACCACGACGATTTCACGCGGCGGGCTGCTTGCGTTCCTCGAAGCGACCGGGCATCCGCCGCGGATCGAGGCCGTTTCGGCTGCTTGCGCCTGAACCTTCCGATTGCATTCGGCCACGTTCTTCCCATCTAATCAGGCGGACGATCTCAATCGGGCGAATACGGGAAATTGCGCCCTACCGGGCCAAAAGGGAAGGCTTATCAAGGAGATGTTGCAGCAAGCGCAAACCGCCGTCGCCGACACGTTGGTCAAGGAAACGACCACGCAAACCTTCGTCAAGGACGTCATCGAGGAATCCAAGCGCCAACCAGTACTGATCGATTTCTGGGCGCCCTGGTGCGGCCCCTGCAAGCAATTGACGCCGGTGCTCGAAAAGGCGGTGCGCTCCGCCAAGGGCAAGGTCAAGCTCGTCAAGATGAACATCGACGAGCATCCGGCCATTCCCGGCCAAATGGGCATTCAGTCGATTCCCGCGGTGATCGCCTTCGTCAACGGCCAGCCGGCCGACGGCTTCATGGGCGCGTTGCCGGAAAGTCAGGTGATCGCTTTTCTCGAGCGTCTGACCAAGGACAGCATCGGCGGCGAGGCCAAGGATCTGCTCAAGGCCGCCGAAGCGGCGCTGGCCGAGGGTGATGCCGCCGGCGCGGCGAACCTCTACGCGCAGCTTCTCGCCGAGGACAACGGCAACGTGCAGGGGCTCGCGGGCCTGGCGCGCTGCTACGTGGAGACCGGCGCGCTCGACCAGGCGCGGCAAACGTTGGCTCTGATCCCGGATTCCAAGCGCAATGAATCATCGGTCGCCGCCGCACAGGCGGCGCTGCAATTGGCCGAGCAGGCGAAGATGCTGGGGCCGCTCGCCGAGCTGGAACAGAAGGTCGCCGCCAACCCGCTCGACCATCAGGCGCGCTTCGATCTCGCGCTCGCGCTCAACGGCAAAGGCCGCCGGCTCGATGCGCTGGAGCACCTGATCGCCATCGTCAGGCGCGACCGCAAATGGAACGACGACGGCGCTCGCAAACAGCTCGTGCAGTTTTTCGATGCGTGGGGTCCGACCGACGAGGCCACGATCGAGGGCCGCAAGCGGCTCTCCTCCATTCTGTTCGCGTAATCTCATCATCCTCAGGTGGCCGCGAAACGGCCCTCGAAGGATGCACTGCCCGGGCCGTCGCCCCGACCGAAATCGGTTGATCCGCTTTCGGAACTTCAAGCGTCCAAGTCGGCCATTGCCGAGTTGGTTGGCTCGCACCTCCGGGTGATTAAGAGTCGCGGCGGAGTACGACATGCCGATCAATGCGATCTACAAGGGGCCCGACAACCTTCCCGGCGTGATCGCGATATTCCCGTTGCCGGGCGCGTTGCTGTTGCCGCGCGGTCAGATGCCGCTCAACATTTTCGAGCCGCGTTATCTGGCGATGATCGACGATGCAATGCGCTCCGGCTCTCGCCTGATCGGCATGATCCAACCCGATCCGGTGCATCCCGGGCCGGATCGGAACAAGCCGCATCTGTTTCGGGTGGGCTGCGTCGGACGCATCACCCAACTGGCGGAAAGCGGCGACGGCCGCTACCTCATTCAGCTCACCGGTATCACCCGGTTCCGCGTCGAGGACGAGCTGGCCGTCGGCACGCCTTACCGGCAATGCCGGGTGACCTATCAGCCGTTCATTGCCGATTTCATCGCGCGCAAGGGCGAAGAGGAGGTCAACCGCAAGGCGGTGTTGCGCGCGCTCACCGACTTTCTCAAGGCCAACAAGCTCAAGGCCGATTGGGAAGGCATCGAGAACGCCCCCAACGAGGCGCTGGTCAATGCGTTGGCGATGATGTCGCCCTATGGCGCTGCGGAAAAACAGGCGCTGCTGGAGGCGCCGGATCTGAAAACCCGCGCCGAGATTCTGGTCGCCGTCACCGAAATCGAGTTGGCCAAGAGCACGACCGGTGAGACGCCGCTGCAGTGACGGCGGCAAGGCTTCGCCAAGGGACTCTAAGAGACGTCAAGCGACGGCGACGCCAAGACAGTAAGGACGCCATGGAAATCATGCGCAAGAGTTCGATCGCAACGCTGTCAAACTCCGGCGTGCGGTCGGAGCAATTGCTGTGTCCGGAAAACTCATCGTCGGGCCGGGTCACCGTCACGCGGGTGACCGTACAGCCAAAGAGGGTCAATCCGCCGCACCGCCATTCGAATTCCGAGCAGATTTGGGTCGCGCTCGAGGGTTGCGGAACGCTGCTCTTGGCTGGCGACCGCACCGAGGCGTTCGCTGCCGGCGACGTGGTCCGATTCGAAGACGGCGAACTCCATGGCTTGCGCAATACCGGCGACCAGTCGTTTATTTATCTTGCGGTCACCTCGCCGCCGATCAATTTCCGCGATATCTATGCCGAGGACTGGAGCAAAACGGCAACGCCGTAAGTCTTTCCCGCAGTCCAGTCTGGAGCCGTCCATGTCGTCCGATCACCCCGCCGACACCATCGACCCGAAGCTGTTGGAAATCCTGGTCTGCCCGCTGACCAAGACGCCGCTCGAATACGATGCGGAGCGGCAAGAGCTGATTTCGCGTGCCGCCAAGCTCGCTTATCCGATCCGCGATGGCATCCCGATCATGCTGCCCGAAGAAGCCCGCCGGCTCGATTGAGTTTTCTTCGTCGCCCGGGGAGCTTGGTCCGCGGGTCCGTGTTGAATCGCCAAAGGTGTGCCGCGGTCGCATGGATTGCCGGATGAAGTCCGGCAATGACGAGAGTAAGTACAGAGGAAAATCATGATCAAGATTTGGGGACGCAACACCTCGTCGAACGTACAGAAGGTAATGTGGGCGATCGGCGAGATCGGCTTGCCGCACGAGCGGATCGATATCGGCGGACCGTTCGGCAAAAACCGCGAGCCGGCCTATCTCGCCATGAACCCGAACGGGCTGGTGCCGACGCTCGAAGAGGCGGACGGGTTCCTGCTTTGGGAATCGAATTCGATCGTACGCTATCTCGCCGCCAAACACCGCGCCGGCGTACTCGAGCCGTCCGACCTGCGGACGCAGGCCCGCGCCCAAGCCTGGATGGATTGGCAGCTCAGCGTTCTGTCACCGGCGATCACGCCCGGCTTCATCGGCTTGATCCGCACCCCGCCGGAAAAGCGCAACCATGCGGTGATCGAAGAATCGAAAAAGAAGACCACGGACGCCATCACCATTCTCGACGCCGCGCTCGCCAGGACCGCCTATGTCGCCGGTGATGCATTCTCCTACGGCGACATTCCAGCCGCCGTCATGGCCAATCGTTATCGTCAGCTTGTGCCCGAGCGCCCGCCGCTGCCTCATTTCGAGCGCTGGTATGCGGCGATCGCCGCGCGGCAAGCCTTCAAGGACCAGGTCGCCGCGGTGAAGTTGGCGTGAATGCTATTCCGCCGCCGCGCGCGCAGTGCCGCCGTGCGTCGACACGATGTAATCCATCGCCGCCTGCACGCCGCCCTTCCTGTGCGACACACCGGCCAACGCCAGCGCCATCTCGGTTGCCGCCAGCGCGCCGATCAAAGTCGCATCATTGATGTCGCCGAGGTGGCCGATGCGAAAATATTTCTTCGCGTATGGGCCGAAGCTCGCCCCGTAGGAGATGTTGAAATTGTTAAGCGCGAGATCGCGGAATTGATCGGCATCGTGGCCGTCGGGCAACAGCACGGCGGTGACTGTCGGCGAGTAGTATTTCGGATCGCGGCAGAGGACTTCGAGTCCCCAGGCGCGCGCCGCGCGCCGCGTCGCTTCGGCGAGCCGGTCGTGGCGGGCAAACACGTTGTCGAGGCCTTCCTCATGCAGCATCTCGATCGCGACATCAAGGCCGTACAGCATCTGCGTCGCCGGCGTGTAGGGAAAAAAGCCCTGCTTGTACATCGTCAGCATGTCGTCCCACTGAAAGAACGAGCGCGACAGCTTCGCCGTCTTGGCGGCGCGCAACGCCTTTTCGCTCACCGCGTTGAACGACATGCCGGGCGGCAGCATCAATCCTTTCTGCGCGCCGCCGATGGTGACGTCGACGCCCCATTCATCGTGCCGATAATCGGTCGAGGCGAGCGATGAAATGGTGTCGACCAAAAACAGCGCCGGATGACCGGCGGCGTCGATCGCCTTGCGGATCTGGTTGACCGGCGATAAGCAGCCGGTCGCGGTCTCGTTATGCAGCACGCAAACCGCTTTGATCTCGTGCGCCTTGTCCTTGCGCAGATGCTCTTCGATGACCGTCGGATCGGCGCCGATGCGCCAATCGGTTTTGATGAATTCGGGCTTGAGCCCCAGCCGCTCCGCCATCAATTTCCACAGCGTCGCGAACTGGCCGGTCTCCACCATCAGGACCCTGTCGCCGGGCGACAGCGTGTTGGTCAGCGCCGCTTCCCAGGCACCGGTGCCGGTCGCGGTGTAGATGATGACCGGCTGCGTGGTCTTGAAGATGGTCTTGATGCCTTCGAGCACGCGTTTGGTCAGCTTGGCGAATTCCGGGCCGCGCTGGTCGATGAGCGGCATATCAATCGCCCGCATGACGCGATCGGGCACGGGCGTCGGCCCGGGAATCTGCAAGAAATGGCGCCCGGGAAGACGCGAGGCGTTCTGCGGCATTTTGTCGGCACTCCTTCGGACGCTGTTCAGTCGCGCACGATCTTTTCGGAAAACGGCCGCCCACCCCGGATCGAGTCCGGGGCAAGCTTTTTCCGGATCATGCTTAAATCCCCGCCGCGCGTATCCGAAGGCGCTGCGGCGGCGCCTTGATCACCGAATGGAGCACGCTGGTCAAGTCTCTTTCTCTTGTCTTAATCTTGTCGCAGCGACGCCCTTCAGCGATCGCTCAGGCAACGTTGGGCGAGGTCGAGTTAATATGGGAAGCGTCCCGCTCGTGTGCTAACGCTGCACTGCCAGCGCGCTTTCGTGCCAACGCCGCAGCGCTAGATAGTTGATCAGCGTAAGCACGTAAAAGATCACAATGCCGGCGAGCGAAAGCAACAGCAACGCGGCAAACATGCGCGGAATGTTGAGGCGGTAGCCCGATTCGACGATGCGGTAGGCAAGGCCGGCGCCGGCGCCCGCCGAGCCGGCGGCAATTTCGGCGACCACCGCGCCGATCAGCGACAGCCCGCCCGCGATGCGCAAGCCGCCGAGGATGTAGGGCAACGCCGACGGCAGCTTCAACCGCCACAGCGCTTGGCCACGCGAGACGCCATAGAGCGAAAACAGATCGGCCAGATTGCGGTCGACCGAATGCAGCCCGAGCGTCGTGTTCGCCAGCACGGGAAAAAACGCCACGATCCAAGCGCAGACCAATACGGCGGCATGCTGCGGCAGATAGATCAACAGCAGCGGCGCGATAGCGACGACCGGCGTCACCTGCAGGATCACCGCATAAGGGTAGAGGGAATATTCGACGACGCGCGACTGATTGAAAAGGACCGCGAGCCCGACGCCGCCTACCGCCGCGAGCGCAAAGCCCTCGAAAGTCGTTATCAGCGTGACCACGAGCGATTGCGACAGCAAGGCCCAGTCGGCGACCAGCGTTCGCAAGATGGCGCCGGGCGCCGGCAGCACATAGGGCGGAATATTTTCGATCCGCACCACCAATTCCCAGATCGCGAGCCCAAGCGCCAGCACGACAACCGGCAAGGCGAGACGCAACGTGCGATCCAAGTTGCTGGCCGGTCCCCGCGCAAGCGGAGGGCCGGCTTTTTGCTCGTTAGTCGGCACCGGATTCCCGCTTTCGCGGGAATGGGCGGATAAAGGCCGCAGGTCGCTCATGGCACGCCTTCCGCCGACATGGCCTGTCGCAGCGTCGCCGAGGCGCGGCGGCAGAACGCGGCGTACTCCGCCGAAGTGCGAAAATTCTGGTCGCGCGGATACGGCGCGTCGACGGCAAGTTCGGCGAAGACTCGTCCGGGTCGCGCCGCCATCACCACGACGCGGCGCGACAAATAAACCGACTCGAACACCGAATGCGTGACGAAGACAACGGTGGTGCGCAGCGACTGCCACATCCGCAACAGATCGTCGTTGAGCTTAAAGCGGGTGATCTCATCGAGCGCGGCGAACGGCTCGTCCATCAACAACAGTTGCGGCTCGGTGACCAGCGCGCGCGCGATCGAGACGCGCATGCGCATGCCGCCGGACAGTTCGCGCGGGTAGGCGCGTGCAAACGCGCTCAAGCCGACACGGTCGAGCACGGCTTCGACACGCTTGGTCGCTGCAGCCGCCGCGACGCGCTTGAGCTTGAGCGGCAGCGCTACGTTGTTGAAGACGGTCGTCCAGGGCATCAGCGTCGGTTCCTGGAACACGAAGCCGATCCGGCTTTCGCGTCGTACCGCATTCGCCGCGCCCAGCCACTCGACAATGCCCTCAGTCGGCTCGCTCAAGCCCGCGATGATGCGCAATGCAGTCGATTTACCGCAACCCGACGGACCGAGCAGTGCGACGAATTCACCCGGCCGTACTTCGAGATCGAGCCCGGCGAGAGCGCGCACGCCGTTGGGGAAAGCCTTGCCGACGCCGCGCAGCGCAAGCAGCGGGGCAAGGGTGTTGAGGGTCATTGCTTCGGCCGCAGATCGAGCCCGACCTTCTTGTCGACGAATTGCAGGGTGTAGGATTTGCGGTAATCGAGGCCGGCCTTGACGACGCCGGCGTGCACCATTTTGTCGGTGAAATCCTTTACGCGGGCGTCGGTCATGGCGCCGATACCGAGCGTCAAGGCGTCGCCGGAATCGACAATGCCGTACTGCTTGAGCTTGCCGAGCGAATAAGCAAGCAGCGCATCGGTCATCTCCGGGTTTTGCCGCTTGATCAGCGCATTGGCCGGCGCATTGTCGCCGTAGAGATAATGGTACCAGCCGATGATTGAGGCGTCGACGAAGCGCTGCACCAAATCGGGTTTCTGCTCGACCAGACTGCGGCGCGTCTCGATCAAGGTCGAATAGTCGGAGAAACCCAGATCGGCGAGCAGGAATATTTTCGGCTTGAACTTGCCTGCCTGCTCGACGGCGAACGGCTCCGACGTCACATAGCCCTGCATCGCGCTCTTTTTGTCGGCGAGGAAGGGTTGCGGATTGAAGGTGTAAGGCTTGACCTGATCGTCCTTGAAGCCGTAATCGGCCTTGAGCCATTGGTAATAGCTCGTCATTCCCTCGCGCGAGACGAAGATCGTCAGCTTTTTCAAATCCGCAAGCTTGTCGATGCCCTCCCCGGGATGCGCGAGAAGCACTTGCGGGTCCTTCTGGAACATCGCGGCAACGTCAATGAGCGGCACATTCTGCGCGACGGCGTCGAGACCTTGCAACGTGTTGGCGCTCATGAAGAAGTCGAGCTTGCCGACCGTCAGCAGCATGCGATTGTTGGCGTTCGGACCGCCCGGCACGATGGTAACGTCGAGGCCGTATTTGCGATAAGTGCCGTCGGCGAGCGCCTGGTAGAAGCCGCCGTGCTCGGCTTCCGCCAGCCAATTGGTGCCGAAGCTGATCTTGTCGAGCGCTGCCGCGCCGGCCGGCGCGGCGGTTGCCGCGGCGAGCAAGGCGAACCCTGCGAGCCCTGTGCAAAACCTCGTGGCCAACAGCATAGGTCGCGCTCCTTTTCGCCGGCGGCGTGACAATAAAGCACTCCAATGAAATGCTACAACCCATCACGCCCGCCGAGACCTCCGCTATGAATCTGCCCAAACGCGACTGGATGGAGATGACCTGGCAGGAGATTGCCGGCGCCGGCGAGGCGACGCGGCGCTGGATCGCGGTGCTGCCGCTTGCCGCGGCGGAGCAGCATGGTCCGCATCTGCCGCTCGGCGTCGATAGCTTTATCGCCGAAGCGTACCTAAAACGGGTGCTCGAAATCCTGCCGGACGAGCTTCCGGTATCGTTCCTGCCGGTGCAGCGCATTGGCGTCTCGGTCGAGCATCTCGCTTATCCCGGTACGTTGACGGTATCGGCGGCGACCGCCATCGCCGCCTGGACTGAATTGGGCGAGAGCCTCGCCCGTGCCGGGCTGCGTAAGCTCGTCCTTGTCACCAGCCACGGCGGCAATGTCGCGGTCATGGAGCTGGTAGCGCGCGATTTGCGCACGCGATTTAGCATGCTCGCGGTCACCGTCGGCTGGCATCGTTTCGGCTATCCCGAGGACACATTCTCGGCCGAAGAGCAGCGGCACGGCATTCACGGCGGCGATATCGAAACCTCGCTCATGCTCGCAGCGATGCCACAGACGGTGCGCAAGGAGATAGCGCCCAATGCGAAGCCCGCCACCATCACGATGGCGCGCGAATTCAAATGGCTCGGCGCCTATCGGCCGGCCGGATTCGCCTGGATGACGCAAGACCTCAATGCGACCGGCGCGATCGGCGACGCGACGCTCGCGACCGGCGCCAAGGGCGACGCGGCGCTCACGCACGGCGCGCGCGCCTTCGTGGAGTTGCTAGGCGAGGTGGATCGTTTCGATTTGGCGCGATTGCGTGACGGGCCGCTGGATGAAACGACATAACCTTTGTCGCGATCAACGGCCCGGCGACGCCGGTCGCCCTGTGCGCATCGAAATCGGCGTTCGGCTAAGTACGAGAGATCCACTCCTGCAGCGATTAGAACCAAGCTTTATGCCGCGATTTTCACATATTCGAAATCGCCGGGCTTGTTGTCGATGCCGATCCGCGGCGGCGCGATCCAGCCTGCGAATTTACCGGGCTCGGAGACCGGCTGCATCAGACTGACGATGAAATCGCCGTCGTCGCGCGACGGCAGCCATTTGCCGGCCTCGCGGTTCCAGGTTGGCTCATCGAGCAAGGCGCCGGCGGGCGAGACTTTAATGTCCTTGAACTCGCCGATGTCGCGATGGAAGCCGACATGCGGCAGCTCGAATTTGAAGGCGACGCCGGTCTTGCCGATCAGCTTGTTCCATCGGTCGAGGCCGCGTTGGCAATCGGCGGTATAGTCATCGCGCAGCCGCATGTTGACCGCAGTCAAAGCCGGCTCGTCAACGCGCTTGATTGCACCATCAATGAACTTAAGCACCGGATAGGTCGAATGTTCGAGCCGGTGATCGTCCTCGATCTTGGTTTCCTGGAAGCGGCCCTTGAGGCTCGCATTGAACGAATTGGCGGCGTTGGTGGAAACCTCCGAACCGAACAGATCGAGCGACAGCGAATAGTGCAGATTGAGCTTCTTCTGAATGGTCGGCAGATCGATAACGCCGAGCCTGCGCACTTTGTCGATCTCGTTCGCATCCTCGATGCCAGCCGCCTGCATCGCCTCGCAGGTACGTTGAATAGTGCGGCCGACGCCGGTTTCGCCGACGAACATGTGGTGCGCCTCTTCAGTCAGCATAAACCGGCAGGTGCGCGACAGCGGGTCGAAGCCGGATTGCGCGAGGCTCTCGAGCTGCATCTTGCCGTCGCGATCGGTGAAGAACGTGAACATGTAGAACGACAGCCAGTCGGGCGTGGCTTCATTGAAGGCGCCAAGCATGCGCGGCTTGTCGGCGTCGCCGGAGCGGCGCTGCAGGAGCTCCGCCGCTTCCTCGCGGCCGTCGCGGCCGAAATATTTTTGCAAAATGTAAACCATCGCCCAAAGGTGACGGCCTTCTTCGACGTTGACTTGAAAGACGTTGCGCAGGTCGTAGAGCGACGGCGCAGTCTTGCCAAGATGGCGCTGCTGCTCGACCGAAGCGGGCTCGGTGTCGCCTTGGATCACGACGAGGCGGCGCAACATGGCGCGATATTCGCCGGGCACGTCCTGCCATGCCGGTTCGCCGTAATGGCCGCCAAACGGAATTTTCCGGTTCTCCTCCTTCGGCGCGAGCAAAATGCCCCAGCGGTATTCGGGCATTTTCACGTAATCGAACTTGGCCCAGCCTTTCGGATCGACCGAGACGGCGGTACGCAGGTAAACCAGCGCTTGCTGGAAGCCTTCGGGCCCCATGTCCATCCACCAGTCGATGTAGCCCGGGTGCCAGCTTTCGAGCGCCCGCAGCACCTGGCGGTCTTCGCCGAGATTGACATTGTTCGGTATCTTGGTCGTGTAATCGACGTTCTCGATATTCATGGCTTCGCTCCGTTCGCTCGACGGATGAACAACAGACGACGGAATCGCTTCCGTTGCGTTCGTCCGCTTGATCCTTGGTCTATCCTCTGTCGTCCGCCGTCATACTCGTCTGGTGTCGAACACCGGCTTCTGCCCGGTGCCGTAGCGCTTGAGCGCTCCCTGCTCGCCGATCGCGTTGGGGCGCTGGAAAATCCAGTTCTGCCAGGCACTGAGCCGGGCGAAGATTTTCGATTCCATGGTCTCAGGCCCGGCGAAGCGCAGATTGGCTTCGAGGCCGGTGAGGCCGTCGGGCGAAAAGCTCGCGCGCTCTTCCAAAAACACCCGCACCTCGTCGTCCCAGTCGATGTCGTCGAGCGCGAAGGTGACGATACCGAGCTGTTGTGCGCGCGCGGCGTCGAGCAGTTTTCCACGCTCGGCCTTGACGGTTTCGAGAGCGGCCGGATCGGCGAGAAAGCGGCTCGCGAGCCGCGTCAGCCCGTTCGACATCGGAAAGCTCGCAAAATTGGCAGCGGTCAGCGCCACCGTCGCCGGCGGCTTGTTGTCGCCGTCATGCCCCCTCCCAGACCTTCCCCCGCTCGCGGCGGCGGGAAGCGAGGGGGCCAACATGTAGGAGCGATCGCTGGCGAAAACGATTTCCGCGAGCGTGCCGGCGAAGCACGAACCCGGCTCGATCAGCGTCACCAGCGAGCGCGACGTCAGATCGACGCGCTTGAGCACCCGCTTCCAGAGATGGCGGATTTCCTGCGTCAGCCAATGATCCTTGTTGGCGTCGAGGAATTCTTCGTAAGCCATGACCTCGGCGGGATCGCCTGACGACTTGAACACGATGGCCGCTACATCGAACTCGTTGAGGCGGATGTGCAATATCGCGTCGTCGAGTTCGCGCGCGAGCGCAAGCGGCCAGAATTGCGCGCCGAGCGCCAGCATGGCCTCGGCCGAAGCCGGCGGCGGCGCCGCGGGCCCGCGCAGTGTGATCGTGGCGGTCCGTCCGCCGCGGTCGAATGCGACGCCAAGCGAGCCATAGTCGACGCCGCCGGGCGTGAAGGTGCGCGTCAGCGCCGCGAGCGCGATGCCCGCCCCGGCCGCGCCGCGGCGCGACTTCGCGGCGAATTCTTTCGCGCGCGCGGTTATCGTGTTTTCGAATTTGGAACCCGGCACCACTTCGTCGACCAGCCGCCAATCGAGCGCGCGCTTGCCTTTCACACCCTCCTCGGTGGTGCAGAAAAAATCGGCATGGTCGCGGCGCACCTTGCGCTTGTCGGCGACGCGGGTCAGTCCGCCGGTGCCGGGCAAAACCGCAAGCAACGGCAATTCCGGCAACGCGACCGCCGACGAGCCGTCGTCCACCAGCATGATGTAGTCGGCGGCGAGCGCGAGTTCGTAGCCGCCGCCGGCGGCGGTGCCGTTGATCGCACAGATGGTTGGCAGGCCCGAGCTCTCGCTCAAATCCTCGATGCCGTTGCGCGTCTCGTTGGTGAATTTGCAGAAATTGACTTTGTGGGCGTGGCTTGCGCCGGCCAGCATGCGAATGTTGGCGCCGGCGCAAAACACCCGCGGCTTGCCCGAGCGCAGCACCACGACGCGCGCCTGCGGGTGCTCGAAGCGGAGCCGCTCCAGAGCGTCGGCAAGCTCGATATCGACGCCGAGATCGTAGG
>Ga0335074_10006566_pt1 | contig 16132 bp, 15 predicted proteins | sample Lox_Sample_23_FD_206715 | JGI IMG/M metagenome (GOLD analysis project Ga0335074, IMG submission 206715) | Soil microbial communities from Loxahatchee National Wildlife Refuge, Florida, United States - Lox_Sample_2.3 | ecosystem: Environmental > Terrestrial > Soil > Wetlands | place: USA... | reverse complement strand
TTTTTTTTAAGTCAGGAATCATTGATAGCTTTGGCTTACCTCTTCTCAGGTTTCTCCTTGCACGTCTTTGGATCGACTCGCTTCTCGATAAAAGGAGTAAGGCTATGGTAAAGTCTACATTGAAATCACTTGGTCGTAGTTCCAATTCGCTTCATGAAGCATACGATGGTGCAATCAAGAGAATGAACGCTCAACTACCGGAGGATCGCGCACTTGCAAGAAGGGCACTCTCCTGGATCACTTACGCGCAGCGACCCTTGACTACTATCGAATTACTCCACGCATTGGCGGTCAGCATTGGCGATACCTGCCTCGACAGAGATAAACTACTGGATATTGATGACGTGATACTTGTCTGTGTCGGCCTCGTGGCGGTTGATGAACGAAGCGATATTATTCGTCTGGTCCACTACACGGCACAAGAATACTTTCAGCAAATGCAAGAAGCCTTGAGCCCAGACGCACTAAACGATATAGCATCAACTTGTCTTACCTACCTCTTATTCAAACCTTTCAGGGCTGGGCATTGTTTGAGAGACTTTGAATTAGAGCACAGACTTGGGAAAAATCCATTCTTGGATTATGCGGCTCATTTCTGGAGCCAGCACGCACAGATGGTTCAGGATCAGCAAGTTCAAGACCTCGCCACTTCATTCCTCGAGAACTCCTGTGCAGTGGCATCTGCAGTTCAGGTAGTATCCGTCCCAGAGAGCCGATATAAGTTTAAGAATTACAGCCAACGCAAGGTTCCTCGTGGTCTTGAGGGGCTGCATGTAACGGCCATGTTAGGACTGTTAAATTTGTCTCGGATATTATTGTCGCGTCCTGAATGCAGTATCAATACAAAGGATACACAAGGTCGAACTCCACTTTCATGGGCATCCGGGAACGGTCACCAAGCGGTCGTTCATCTACTGATTGAGGCCGGAGCGGATCTCAATGCACAGAAATTAGAGGGTATGACGGCACTTCATGAAGCTTCTAAGAACGGACACGAAGCCGTGGTCAGACGGTTGCTTGATGCCAATGCTCAAGTTGACATGAAGGACCGAGACGGTACGACGGCACTCCATATGGCCACTGAGAACGGTCATGAAGCTGTGGTCAAAATGCTGCTTGATGCCCGCGCCCAGGTTAACATCAGAGACCAAAAGGATTATACAGCGCTCTCCATAGCTGTCCATCAGAGGCACACAGCAATTGTTGAACTATTACTCGACGCTAGGGCTGATGTATATTCAATGAGCTATATAAGTGACCCGCCGCTTTACATTGCTACTTCAGAAGGGTATGAAGATATCGTCAGGCTTCTACTCGATGCCGGGGCTGACGTTGAGGGAACCGCATGCACCGGAGATACGCCACTCCAAGACGCCGTTTACCAAGGCCGCGAAGACATAGTTGATATGCTACTCGAAGCTGGAGCTCACATTGACGCAAGAGGTTATAACGGGGACACGCCGCTCACAATTGCTGCTAAAAATAGGGACGAAGACATGGTCCAACTGCTACTTGCTGCTGGAGCTGAGCTTGACGATGAGGATCTTTTGGATGGGTTAGAGATTAATCTTGATGATGGAAGCCACTCTCAGATTGATTGGGACGAATATTATTATTATGAGGCTATGTATGATGAACAGCGCGAAGCATATTTGTTGGAAGGCGGGTTTTCGGAGCCTAAACCGATCTGAATTTGAACTGGAGCTGGTTTGGGCTCGGGTGCCCACTAAATCGGAGGCGGATTTCCCGTCAACAAGATTACAAGAATAAAATGGACAACAGGACGCCTAGCATGGCTGTTCGACCTACGATATCCTGGTGCGAGACTCGGATGTGTGGCAGCATTGGGCGATATCAACCGCAACTGAATCTCCCTTTGATCCCGCTTAATTAACGACTTTTGATGAATTTATCATTGAACTCGTAAAGTCCATCATGAAGTCAACCTGTCATTCTCTTAGCAAAAGAATTATTTCAGAGTCGTGTCTTTCGACGCAGAGCTACGCATCCAAGCTCAGCACGTCGTTTGCATTCGTCAATCCCAGTTCTGATCGTAAATTCCAAAACGTCAAAATTTCAGCATGGCTGATAGAAGGATGCCCTCAGTTTGCTTCATATTTACATTTTAGTTCGTTGCCCACATACTTTGAAGTGTCTCACCATAACTTCATTTCAAGGACTACCAGCACCTGTCGATTCTAGATCTGGCCCCGTGAATTGAGCGGCTGAGGTTTGGTTCCAGGAGATTCTCTTGCCCTGAGCCATTCATACGACAAACATACGATATAATAGGTTTGACGAGGATTCAAAGGCAGTCATCAAACAGTAGCAAATCAACAAGTTTGCCCAAAAGTTCAAGCAATGAGCAATGAGCATTTCCATCGATTTTAAGAGTGATTTTCGTGCTTCACGGCGGCTTAAGAAAAGTTTCTGAAATCTATACGCCGTGTTCTTCACTTCCAGCAAAATTCTTTCATCCAACACTCTCAGCCTCACATCATCGACCACCAACACCCTCCACCTCAACTAACCCTTCAAACCCTCCACATTCACCATCATATTCAGTTCACAGTTCGCAAATCTACCATCAACCACGTTGCCATGCCTCCAAAGGCCACCAAAGCCACCGGCGACACGCCGCCAAGCGCATCGACGCCGAGCGAAGCGCTCACCGAACGCGAAGTCAACCTGGTGTGCTACGTGGTGGCGGGCAACCCGAACAGCCTGAGCGGCATGGACTGCGACGCGCTGGCCCGGATGGCGGGCTACAAGAACCCGCGCAGCGTGTTGAACGCGCTGCGGCTGATCCGCCAGAAGCTGAAGGAGTTTGAGAGCGGCGGCGAGGCGACCGGCGAAGCAAAGGACGGAGAGGATGTGAAAGAAGGTGCCAAGAAGGCTGCGAAGAAGAGGCCCGCTGAGGATGCTGCGAAGGAGGAGACTAAGGAGAAGGCGAAGAGGGTCAAAGTTGAGAAGGTCAAGGTTGAGAATGACGAGGAGACTTGAGGGACAGATGGTGGCAAGAGTGGATGCCGTCGGATGGCTGTAAGGAGAGATGGATTGTGGATATTTCCAAAAGAAATTGAGATAAGAACGGAGCACAATAGAGAGTGAGATGTCCTTGAAAATTCAAGTCCCAGTATGGTATATCCGTTGCCTATGCTTTGTCATTACCAAATACTTGTTGCTCGTTGGTATTCTTCGCAGTGTTCTAGAACTTCTCCCTTCAGTGCTACTTCTATACACCAACCTAACTTCGTATCTCATTTCAGAACCACTCAGAGATATTGCTATCGAACTCCAAGTAGACTGCTCTCTGTTACGATGAACTGTGTACTTCTCACAAAACCCTAGGTGTATGTGACGAATGAAATATACTTTCCGCGAGACGATGTCTACTGACCGAAAATAAATATAACTTTAGGAGTAAGCTATACGTAGATGCTGACCGAGAACGTTCATCGTCGAGCTGCTTTTTGCACGGACGACATGCATATGCGGTAAGAAGTTATCTCGACTGCCAAGTGCTCACGCATAACCGGAGGTCATTCCGTTGGACCAGGAGTCAAATGGTATTATTGGTGAATCCTTTCAGCTTGCACGTATCCATTGTAGCGCGAGGCGATCTTCGGAGAAAGACTGAACCTCATATGGGTTTGGCATTGGCCTTTTCTGCCGTGTTGTATTTCGCTTTGGATGCGTTGATGTACTGTACTTTTCCGCTAAGAGTCATTCGAATGTCGAACTCAAGTTTCCAGAACTTAAATTCTGTGCTCGTGGAGAAGACGGTAACAAATTGAAAAGCAAATCTCACTTCCGCTTTCGTTCGGTGAGATCCAATGTAATTGAGCCCGATTGCGGTATAATATGCTGCCAAGTTCATGATGAAGCTTAACAGCAAGTCAGTACGTTTGTTCAAAGTTTGCCCAGTCGATGGGATTTAAAGGATCATCTGGATTGACCTGCCAAAATGCTGTATCTATCAATTCGGGGTCAAACCACAGATTTTCCACTTTCCCTGCAGTTCCTGATTCTACCGGCAGAATGACGTTGAGTATTCGGGCACAGCGTGTCGATAGTGGATTTTGTGCTAGAGTATTTTGAAATAAATATCGAGCCAGTTCGATATCAGCTTGCCAGTTTAGCAGGTTAGGATTATCTCCATTACCCAAGATTGCTACTGCGACCACGAGAGCTGCGTGGAACAAGAAGTAGCTAACCAGTGTGAGAACTGTCTTCTCCGTTGCTCAAAGTGGTGCTTCACTTACATTGCATACCAGCCAACGAATCGTGTCGGAGCAATTCCATCTAAGAAGCTGTGGATCGAGGTAATTGTTGCATGGGCAGCATCAACACAAGCTTCTCGACACTTGGCATCTACCACCCTAATCTCCACCGGTGGCTCTTCTTCCGTATCTTTCTTGGAATTCCGTAGAAGGATATGTCGAAAAAGAATGATTTTCATGTTCCAAATTCGCCACCACAGCCTTTCTCTGGCGAAGAGATACCATTTGAAATGACATGAAACTTCTCGATTAATCTGAAAATATGGTGGCAAAGTTTCAGACCATGTATCAAGCTCTTGGTTCATAGCAAGCGCTTCCTCTGGAGACAATCCTGTAGTGGAAAGAACGTGATTTGACATATGGTTGGAATGTAAATGGAAGTCACTCTGAGCTTTGATGCCGGCGTAGATTGTCGGTATGGTGGGCTCCTCTGGTAGAATTTGAGTTTTGGGTTTTAGGGCCCGTTTTCAGTGTTAGCCTATGTTGCATAACCTTGGCAAAAGATAACCCACCTCATCACTGACATTCGAGACGTAACTAACGTCCATGACTTCACGGCCAGGAAGAAGAGTTGCTCTACCGAAGGTGGTTGATGCACTACTGTCAAACATGTAAAGACTCCACCAGACTCTGCGTCGCATCTCCCGTTGAAAAGGACTGATGTTCCATTCAGAGAGTTCGCGGTGCAACCCAAGACTCGAAGCCATTCGTTTAGCCAAGCCAAGGCAGTTCCATCCAGTATTTGGCTTATTTCTTTTCTGACTGAGATTGCTCAATAACAGCAACGCTTGCACCAAGGAAAGGTTTGCCGTCTCAAATATAGACTCATCTTCTCCCAGAAAGAGAGCACGACGGTAAAGGCGTTCATCAAATGCGTTGTCTTCATTGTCTAAACACCAGGCACCGACACCGAGAACTGCGTAAAACAATGTGTCCCATGACCGTTGGTATGGACGTGATCTAGTTCCGTGACATTGTGCTTTGAAGGTTTCTTCATGGATTAGGGGATAAGTGACGTGGAAAATGGTAAAATAGGCCTGTATTAGGGTACCAATGACATGGTGCGATATCATCGATTCCGAGAGGTAAGAAGGAGGGATTGATACTTCGAGTTTCGGTGGAGAAGAGATGGGTGCTTGGTAAGATGGGGTTGGCGGTTTCAGATACCCAATCCAAGTGAGAAGAGAGCGGAGGAAGAATACGCCTGACGTGGAACCTGCGAATATTGTTGGACTGACTGACAGTGTCTATGGTTTACAAGAACTTTACCTAAGTAGCCGGTCCCATTAGGCTCGATGGATAGTGCCGCCATACCATCCGTCAGATCGTCGATGGAAGGAGCCTTTTCTTGCCACTCAAATCCATCAGCTTCATCTGGTACTGCTTCAGATATCTTGTCATGGATTCTTTCGATCGTTGGAGGGGAAACAGTGGAAGATTCGGATGGTGTTCGCGGATCGAATTGAACAAAGGCCGGTGCATTGCCGCTGGAAGACAGTAGAGCTTCATCTATGTCCAAACCAGGTAATAGCTTAGCAACCAAAGCCTCAAGATTGTTCAGTCGTTCTTCAACGCTGGTGAGGTAGCTGTTCACTATTAGGAACAACACTGGCGCGATGGAATTGAGACCATCTACCGGCGAGTCAAAGGTGATCGAACGATCTTGCCACTATAGTGGCATGATCTGTTACTTCGAAGGCAAGCAGCGCAGGAAGGATAGCCTTTGGAGCACTGTTACAATTAGATGTATCCTGCTTGTTTCTGATTTTGAACTTACTTTCAACTTTTTGAGACGACAAGCATCGCACTTTGAAGACTTTGATCAATTCACCCCCTTAAGAGCGCATGGAAGGGTTACTTACCGCCAAAGCGTTGCTGAGATGTGGCGTTAAAGGCTCCATAATTGATATTAGAGTCTCTAGCGAAGCCTTTGGAATGAAAGGAAATGCAGGCTGTCTTCATTAATTGCCACAAAGCCCACAAATTGAGGGCTCTAGAGACCGATGAAATTAATGACGCACTAGAGGCTGTGGCCCCTTTTACGCCTTGGGCAGGCTAATTAAGATATACTTTACAGCCGTACTTGGGTGTGGACCGAATTTGCCTTTTTTGGGCGCCTCGCGCGACAGTAGTCCCAGTGATTCGATATATCAGTGGTTGCCGATGTTCCCTTAGGCCGGAAAAGAAAAGATATTAGTCTTTTTCTGATTGAGTGGCGTCAGGGTACTTCCGCGGAGGTCTGAAATCCACTGCCAAATGTAAGAAAACCGTCCGCTTGTGAAATTAACGTCCAAGTTCTGGTATTCGCGACCTGATCGAAGAGTTTCGTGCTATGAAACTCCGCGGATTGTCTGTTCAGAAGGTAAAATGAAGGGAGCAAAATAGCAGCACAGCAGACGAGCGGTTCTATATCAGATTTGGAAGTCTTTATAGCTGCGGAAAATCTTAGATCTCAGCATCTGCCAGAGCTCTGCCAAGGGGAAAGCGGCCACTTTCTTGCGCCACCCCGGTATCCGATCCTGATTCTAGTCAGATTCTTATACAGAAGACACTGCCTGCGGCAAGTGGTGACGAGATGCCACTTTGCTTAAACAGCCTCTCATCACACAACGCTTGTTAGAGTACTGAACAGTCAATCCCGTTGAAACGCTTGTTAGCCGGAGAACACCACCCAGATCTCTTCCTTAGCTTTTATGGATCGAGGTTCTTGGCTTTTGCCTCTTTTAGCCTTTGCCTCTGTTCGTCTCTCTCCTTGATGTTCGTATTGATATTGTAATGTGCGCTCCTGATTTTGGCAAAGAGTTCCTGTGCCGTTTGTCCCTTTATTGGTACCTCATGAGCACCTGTAATTCTCGATGTCATTTTGTCCGTGTCTATGACGACGGGCCAGTGCGCCCGCAGAACGAAGACAATCGAGTACCTGTATGTGCGGTTGCCCGCATCTTCGTAGCTGCGCACCTGATGCCCGCCCGGAAGGTACCGATTGTTCGAGAACCTCTGTAGTTGACGTCCCACTAGAACGCTCGCAGCTGGAGTGGTGTAGTCCTTCTCAATTGGATAGAATGACCTTGTATACTTATTCCAACACTCCAAACCCGGTGTGTCTCCGATGACAAGACTAAGCAGGCCGAGGTCGTTGTGCGGTTCCGCTACAACCTTTGGCTCGTGATTCTCATAGCGAAACAGCCTTATCATCGTCGCTCTCCTTTCGACATCGAGCTTTGTGCACGGTTCAGAGAACTCGGTAAAGACTTCCGGCGGAAGTTCTAGAGACTCGGCGATGCGTGCAAGGTAGTCATTCAGCAGTTTGCCGACGTTGGCCCATGCCGCCGTTGCTGATTCCTTAAGAACGTCCGGAGTAAAGCCGATCTGACGAAGGGTAATGAATTCCTTCTCTCCGGGGATACGAGACCATCCTTCCTCGCTACCGAGCTTGGAAAGAAACTTTTCTTTTTCTGAAATGGGTTGATCAAAGAAGGCTCTGCTAGCTTCAAAAAGACGTTGAAGGCTTTGATAGGTGTCATTCTCCTGATCAAAAGTAACGGTGGACCAGCCCTGGTCGGCGAGGTTGTAACGGTGTTGCGGGAGGATCAGCGGGAGCTCGACAGGGACTAGGCTAGGCGGAAGTGGAGCACCAGGTGGTGTTGTATATTCCTCTTTGCTGGACGAAGGTGGTACTGAGGACTTCTCAGCATCACCAGAGCCTCCGAAGAGCTTTTGCTTAAGGCCGCCTATCATGGGCATATCGACACCCTGAAGGAAGTTCAGAAGAATTTGAGTAATCGAAAGGTTGTGGCGCAGTATCAAAGAGGGAGTGTTCAAAGGTTGTGTTTTGAGAATGACAAGATTAATCGAAAGTCACGAGCAGTGGAGGAGGAGTGGGAGTGAGCTTGGCTGCACGAGGGCAATTCAATTGCAAAGACCTGGATACAAGATGCAAGAGTCGAAGGGTTAATACGAAGCGGCATTTACAAGATCGACAGCTTCCAATCCACCGGTGTCAGCCAGCGTTGCACAAGGTGACGTCGCAAACTGTGGCGCAAGTTCTCAGCCACGCTTCACCAAATTTGCAAATCATTTTTTGCTTCTCCACGTCGATTGGCGAATTTTGCGACCGAGAGCCAACCATGGCGCCAATCTTGGTTGGTGGTCGCCTCGACGGTGATTTCGTACTGACTCTATCCGATGCCGAAGACGGTGTTCTGGAAATTGAGGAAGAAGAAGAAGAAGAGCCAGCGTTAAGAGCGGTTGGGACAAAACGTAAGAGAGAGGATGGCCAAGACGGGCGCAAGACCAAGAACAAAAAGCAGAAGAGCGGAACCAAGCCGGTGAACGGGGTTGGAAATAGAATTGAATCGAGGCAAGAGAATGATCAAGACGAGCGCGAGGAAGATGACGGCGACCTGGCTTCAGATTTCGAGTTTGAGGTTGGAGAGACCGCGGGCATAATCGAAGACCTGGATGCATGGGAGAATGAAGACGCAAGCAAGCCAGCCAACAATTCGTTCAGCAAAAAGGGTGTAGATATAGATGACATTGTCGCAAGGAGGCGACAGGCTGCGGAGGTTGCGAACGAGAATCAACTTACTTCGGAAGAAGATGAGGAGGACGATTTTATAGGTTTCGACCAGCATGAAGAATATCTGGATCCTGACAGCTTTGGCATGGGAGCTGATGGTGATATTGAAGACGAACAAGTAGGCGATGATGATTCCGAGGATGAAGCGGAACACAATGGCTTTGATAGTCACCCCGATATGAATGGCCACGACGAAGAATCAGATGCGGATTCAATCGCGTCTCCAGTCGCACATCCCGATGATTTTGAGCCAAACGATGAATCGGAAGATGATAGAGAAGATGCTAACGAAGCTCGACGGAAAGCAGAATTCTTTGCTTCTGAAGATAATTTGGACGGTTTGAAACCAGCGTTTGTTAAGACTGGAGGCTCTTTCCAGGACATGTCACTATCACGACCAATACTTAGAGGGCTTACAGCAGTTGGTTTCTCCGAACCTACACCAATCCAAAGGAAGACAATTCCAATCGCACTTCTGGGCAAAGATGTTGTGGGTGGAGCCGTCACTGGCTCCGGCAAAACCGCTGCATTCATCATACCTATCCTCGAGCGACTTCTCTATCGACCCAAGAAGGTTCCCACGACACGCGTTGCAATTCTTATGCCTACTCGCGAATTGGCAGTTCAGTGCTTTAATGTGGCTCAAAAGCTCGCATCCTATACCGACGTCACCTTCGCCTTAATTGTTGGTGGTTTCTCACTTCGTGATCAAGAAGCGCGTCTCAAAACGCGACCAGACGTTGTGATTGCAACTCCAGGTCGCTTTATAGACCATATGCGCAACTCAGCATCATTCGCGATAGACACCATCGAAATCCTAGTTCTGGATGAAGCAGATCGCATGCTTGAAGATGGTTTCGCCGACGAACTAAATGAGATTCTTACGACCATCCCTAAGAGCCGTCAAACTATGCTCTTCTCCGCTACCATGACCGATAGCGTAGACAAGTTGATACGTGTCGGCCTCAATCGTCCAGTCCGGTTGCTCGTCGATGCGAAGAAGCAGACCGTCGCAGGGCTACTTCAGGAATTCGTTCGACTACGACCGGGCCGTGAATCTAAGCGACTGGCATACTTGATCCACCTTTGCAAGACTACGTACACGAGCAGGGCCATTATCTTCTTCCGGCAGAAGCGCACCGCGCACCGTACGCGCATCCTCTTCTCGCTGCTGAACCTGCGAGCAGCAGAACTACACGGCTCAATGACACAGGAGCAGCGCATTTCAGCAGTGGAGCGCTTCAGAAGCGGTCAAACCGACTTCCTGCTGGCAACTGATCTGGCGAGTAGAGGTCTCGATATCAAGAACGTCGAGACGGTGATCAACTTCGAGGCGCCGCAAAGCCACGAGATTTACCTGCATCGCGTCGGGCGAACTGCGCGTGCCGGTCGGTCGGGTAGAGCGTGCACAATTGCCGCGGAGGAGGATAGGAAGGTTGTAAAGGCTGCTGTCAAGGCGGCTCGGGCACAAGGCGCGAAGATAGCGAGCCGTGTTATCTCTTCCGAAGATGCAGATCGGTGGGCAGAGAAGATCACAGCGTTGGAGGAAGAGATTGATGACGTGCTGATGGAGGAAAAGGGAGAGAAGGCACTGCAGACGGCGGAGAGAGATGTCAAAAAGGGCGAGAATTTGGTACAGTTCGAAAAAGATATCATGGGTAGGCCAAAGAGAACTTGGTTCGAGACTGAAAAGGAAAAGGAAGCTGCAAAGGAGAAAGGATGGGCCGAATTGAACGCAGACAGCGAAAGCCGTGCAGGCAAGAAGAAGGAAAAGCGAAAGTTGAGCAATAAGGAGAAGAAGAAATTGGATCTAAGGGACGAGAGGAAGGATGGGAAGGTTTGGAAGAAAGGAAAGGGAAGTGGTTCATTGCGCAAGACGAAAATGAAGGGCAAGCAGAAGGGATCAAAGAGCAAGCCTAGTAGTAGGAAGCCGTAGACTTTTACAATACCCGCGGTAGAATCCTATCGAGCAACTAAAGTCTTTTCCCGAATGGTTACAAAAGCTTTCGTCGGAATGACGAGCTTATCAATATTACGAGCGATGTTACATGGATGGTGGAGTACGTTGCGACAATCAGACTACCAACTTAAGTGTGGAAAGGTAAGGTACGATAGGTACTAGGTAGTAAGGTAAGCGCAGCTGCATGTGAGAGCAGATGGGCGCCCCCGCGCCCCCAAATCGGCGTTTTAAGGTTGCGGAAGCTTTCTCGGAACTCGACGGACTCGGATATCCATACGTTCCGTGAATGACAAAATGCACAATCATCCAATCTCCTTCCATGTTATGCAACAGCTCAAACCCAGCGTAATCGGCAGGCCCGACATCACTTGCGTCTTTACCAGATGGAGCAGTCTAAGTCTGAGATAATTGATAGCAGACCGAGTCCGCCTGCAGCAAAAAAGTGGAGCTGCGCCTGGGCTTTGATACCTCCTGCCCTCCTACCGTTTGAGAAGCACCGCTATCTTTGGCTAGATTAAGGTCTAAACTCTTGTATAAAAAGGTCCTCTTCGTACCACGTCATTAATATGCTCTTCATTCAATCGCAATGCCAGACTTGGATCCAACGCCGACCGAACTCCCCAAGGACGCCCAGCGGACACGAGTGCGAGGCGCTCTCGGTGAGATTAATTTTGGCTCTATTGTCGATTCAGACACCGACACATCTTCTCAAGACGAACTAAAGGACAGTCGCGTACAAGTCGAAAACGCCCAATTCGTCATTGGAGTTAGTATAAGTCAGGCGCAAACCCGTTTGGCAGATCCCAGAACCCCAGCCATTGAGAAAGCCGCTGCGATTGAAGAGGGGGATGACTACTTCACCAAATTGTGGGAACAAAGCGATGATGTCGAGCTCGAAGCGCCAGAAGATAGCCTTTCGATAACCCAGCCGGAGTCAGAGCTAATTGCAAATGGGAAGCGGCATGAAGCGGCTGTCAGCGTCAGCTCCATTCACCGCGAAAAGACTCTACCCTTCCAGAACCCATCACCATCGAAAGCTGAGCGTCAAGGGCCAAAAAACCTGGATACCACCACAAATACTCTTCTGAAAAGTCCCCGACAACGGGTCGTAAGAGAAAGATCAACTTCTGCTCAGGAAGGCTCACTGTCATTGTTGCTGATCCAAATGCGCCTCCAACTTCCAAGCATACCGAAACGGTCATCGATTGCGAAAGTAGAGAATTCGTCTTCTGATAGTCAAGAGTCGATTGCTCAGCGAGATGGCATGTGGCATGAATGCAAATCCCGGCGCAGAAGTGCGACGGGTAAAGGTTCTTTCGAAAGTAGTTCGTCGACATTGCTGTCGTTACTGTCTGGCTGGCAAAACGAGGGCGATCGTAAAGAAAAGTATACACCTCTCAAGCGAACGACATCTGACGACTTACTCATTCTACAACGAAGTGTTTCTACAGCCTCATCACTAGGTGACGATAGCCGCTTCGAGCACGTCCATGAGATGGTCAACAACCGATTAAAAGCTCTTAAAGACAGTTTGAATGACGCCAACTTCAAACTACCTTCACTATACGCCCTGCCACGCGCTGCTTCAAGACGTTTCAACACATCTCAAAGCGAAGTGAAAATTCAATCAGCAGATTCTGAGAAGCTTACACATCGGGGCACCATGCGGGCGAACCTTCTATCTAATACTCGTGCTATATCATCCGCAAACGACCTAACCCGGAAGAATAGAGCGATTGACCCAACAGCCCATCCTATCTTTTCACGCATGTTGAGTCATTTAACTGGTGATGTTGTTATCCTGGGTGGTTACAGAGGCTCGGTCTTGAGATCTGCAGAATCGCCGAATCGAAGAGTTTGGTTGCCGCTTAAGGCAGGCTTGAACCTTCGTAAAGTTGACCTGGAAGTTGGATTGGAAGATGAGGACGAGGAGGCAATACCACAAAAAACAGTCCCGGATGGAATGCTCACCCATATCGGCCCTGTCGATATCTCTAGGCGATTGCTCAAGAGGTTGCGATCTTCGGAGAACACTGTAAATGGAAAACTCCGAGTGCATAACTACGGGTACGACTGGAGGTTCAGCCCTCACCAGCTCAGTAAACAACTCATTAGATTCCTGGAACAACTGCCTTCGAATCAACCAGGTATACCAAAGTCCGAGAGAGGAGCCGTCATCATTGCACACAGCTTAGGAGGCCTCATTACAAGGCACGCCGTCAATCAACGCCCTGAGTTATTCGCTGGCGTTATATACGCTGGTGTACCACAATACAGCGTTAATATCCTCGGACCTATTCGCAATGGCGACGACGTGCTTTTCAATTCTCGAATTCTAACCGCCCAGGTGAATTTTACGGTCCGCACGAGCTATGTTCTTCTTCCACTAGATGGCAAGTGCTTCTTTGACGCCAAGACGAAAGAACCATATCCGGTCAATTTCTTCGACATTAACGACTGGATAGAGCACAGGTGGTCACCATGCATCAATCCACCTCTACCACCTGTTGCGGCTGTAACAAGCAATTTCGGTAACATTATTGACTCCTTCACAAGCGTCTCGTCGAAAATGATGTCAGACCTTCCATTCGTTAGTCGTCGTAGCTCCTCGGCTCGTCGCGATCAGAACTCCTCTACGAGCCCTGTAACCTACGAAACGAAAGACACCAGCTCAGTGGACCTAAAGTCTCACGAATGTACGCCCCAAGTTGAAGGTTTAGCAGCTCAGGCGACAGGTTTTGACGTGCAAATGAACAAACGCCAGAGTGCTGAGATGCCCAAGCAACAAACATGCTTACGTCCGCGCAAGAGCTCGAACACAGCCGCACAAAGCGTCACTCTCGACCGTGACCGTGCAATTGTCTATCTCACCCGCACCCTCGCTCAAACCGTCGAATTCAAAAAGCAGCTCGCTTACAAGCCCTGCCATACCGAATCGAATCTCTACCCACCTGTCGCCGTTTTGTACGGAAAGTCGGAGCCGACTGTATGCGGAGCGAAAGTATTATCGCGTGAGGCCATCAAGCACAGTGATGCTTACGACGACCTGGCGTTTGCGAGTGGGGACGGAGTGGTGCTTGCAAGAGCGGCGATGCTGCCGGGAGGTTACAGAGCCGTTCCCGGTGGAGTCGTGGCAACAGAACGGGGACATCTGAGTCTTTTAGGAGACTTGGAGGGTGTTGGGAAGTGTTTGAGTGCGTTGATTTTGGCGAGGAGGCAGGGCATGGGCTTGGGAAGTACGGATGATAAGAGCAGTAGTGATTAGTCGAAGCCAATGGCCAAGATGCGCAACTGTGTCAATATTAGAGTCTGAGAATGAATGGGTTCATGTCAAGGAATTGGCATACATCGTTAAGCTTTCTATGGCACTCAATTCTACCCAATGACGCTACCTATGTCTCTTCACCATCCTCTGCCTCATCCTCACCAGTATCTACCCTCTCAACAATCAAATTCGCACTTCTCCCTAACCTTTCCTTGACTTTTCCACCACCCTCAAGCTCAAAAACTTCTCGTGGCACTGGACTGACCAGCCTGAAGCCATACTGATGGTCGAAGCCCTCGGGTTCCTCCACATCGGCATCAACACCACCCTTTAAGACATCGTGGCACTCCACAAAGGCATAGACCTCCTCCAGCGGCGCATCCGCGGCAAACCTCCGTACCAGCCTCTCCCCATCCGGCAGCCTCACGCTAATGCGCACGGCATCGGCAGCACCCAGCGGCTCAGCCGCGATCTTCGCAGCACGCCACGCGCGCCAGCACTCGCGCTCACGCCTCCCGCGCTCCTTCGCGTCGGCGGCCTCTTGCGCGGCCTTCTCGTGGGCGACGCGCCGCAGCTCGGCCTCGCGCTTGCGGCGAGCGCGCTCGCGGTCCGTGGCCAGCGAGCGCTCGTACGCCGAGTCCTGCTGGTGGCGCAGGTGGCGCGCGGCATCGGCGTCGGCGCGGGCGCGGCGTGCGCCCTCGAGCCCCGCCGCGTGCCGCTCCACCGCCCGCCGCAGCTTCGCGAGGAACGCGGGTGCCGCCAAAGGCCCGCTGAGCCGCGCCGCTACCGACATGCTGCCGCCGCTGCTACCGCCGCTGCTCACTGTCACGCCGGGTGCGGACCCCGCGGCCGCGCTGCAGATCAGCGCGGCGAACGGGAACTTCGTCGCGTGCAGCGCCGTCGACACTTGGTAGGCTTCGGCGTCTTGCACCGAGCCCGCCCAGAGCAGCATCTGTGGTGAGTCGGAGCCTGGTTCGGTCTGGGAGAGGTAGCTTTGCACTTCTGGAGCCAGTAGCGTCGTGCGTATGAACGAGGATGTGTCGTCGTGTTCCGGGCTGAGGAGGATGACGAGCAGGAACTTGAGGTCTCGCTTGGCAGTATCGAGGGCCTGGGCATAGCCTGTTTCGAGGAATGGCAGTTGATTTGGACCGTACTCCTCAGCAAATTCGCGGATAAAGCGTTCTGCACTGTCTTTTGGCTTCAATGGTCGCCTTTGTCCTCTTGCTGGAGATGTGCCGGTGAAGCGTCCTAGAAGGCGCGGGAGGAAAGGAAATACCCATCCGAGAAATCGAAATGCTCGAGTGAGAATAGCGTAGAGGAGGTTTATTGGCGTGAATAACAGAGAGATTAGAAATGGTGGTCGGCGGATGAGGGATTGCGATTCTGGTTGAGGGACTACTCGTGGTGCGGGATCGAGGTCGGATTGTCTGGGACGCGGCGAAGAGAAGCCATTCATGAGAGTTTCGGACCGTCGACTATCTTGCGGAGGGGAGGCTGCAAGAGCTTCAGCAACAGGATCAGAGGTAGGTTCGCCATCGAAGAAGCGTTGGATTGCTATCTAGTGAATCATCAGCCTTGACCTCCAAACCTGAAGTAGGTCTTGTTGGAGGACTGAGAGAGCTCGTTATGAATTACCTGCACGTTCCATTGTGATCTTTGTAGTAACGGAATTGCTGCATCAACTTCTTGATTGGTAATGGAGGTGTACTGCTGGAGGATTGATTGCTGCTCTTCAGTCAAAGAGCTGATATCGGCGGAAGACGAGCTCATTCCCGGTAGGATTGCACTGGATATCCAGACTTGGTCCGGATAGACAGAGAATGAGGGCCGATTGTAGATGTTTTCTGTGGGAAATCGGAGGTACGGGAGGAGAAAGCCTGAGAGTACGACGTCTACGCAGCGTTGCCGGCTTGAAGCCACTGTAGTTAGAAGCCACTTTTGGGGTTCAAGCAAAAGTGGCTGATGGCATCACTCGCGTTTCCTCGAAGGCTTTGGCGTCGAAACATCATTTCGCTGGACTTCACAACGGTCAATGCGCTTACTAA
>Ga0335074_10006565_pt1 | contig 16132 bp, 11 predicted proteins | sample Lox_Sample_23_FD_206715 | JGI IMG/M metagenome (GOLD analysis project Ga0335074, IMG submission 206715) | Soil microbial communities from Loxahatchee National Wildlife Refuge, Florida, United States - Lox_Sample_2.3 | ecosystem: Environmental > Terrestrial > Soil > Wetlands | place: USA... | reverse complement strand
GATCGCGCACCGCTGCGCACGCCTGCATCAGCCCCTTCAGTTCCTTCTTCAATTCCTTCCGCCCGCCGTCCGGATAAAAGTGCGCGAACAACCCCAGGCACGCGTTCATCCGCCGGATGGCCACCCGCAGGTCGTGCACCGCTTCCGCGTCCCCAACCCGCGCCGCCTTCTCCGCGTCCTTCGCCAGCCGCCGCAGCAGCGCCGCGGTCTGCCAATGGGCATATTCGTGCATATCACTCCCTGGCCTTGGTCAGCGTCACTCGCCGGTTGTACACCTGCTGGAAACTTTCGCCCGCCCGCCGCGCGCCCCATTCCACCAGGTCGATATCGCCGCGCGAATGCACCTGCAAGGCTACCTCCCCGTCCAGCAATCGGCATTCCACCCGGTCGATGCTCTGCTCGTGGCTCCGGTCCAGGTTGTCCGCCAGCCGCAGCACCGGCGTCAGCTCCACCAGGGTCTTCCGCTCGTCCGCCGAAAGCGCCTGGTATGCCCCGTGCATGGGGCTCGGCAGCGACTTCCGGTGGTACCGGCACAGGCTCGCAATCATCAGCCGCTCGCGATCCGTAAATCCCGGCATGTCCGAGTTAGCCACCACATAGTAAGAATGCTTATGATGACTTACTCCGCTGATATAGTGTCCCACGTCCAGCAGGTAAGCCGCCGCCTCCAGCAACTTACCGCAGGGCGGCGAAAGCTGGTGCAGCGGATACAGCGCCGTGAACATCAGTCCCGCAATGTGCGCCACCTTGCGCGCGCGGTCCAGCGAAACGCCGTAGCGCCGGCACATCTCCTCCACCTCGCGCCGCTGGTCGCGGGTCAGGTGTGAAAGCTCCGCCCCCACGTTGCGCGCCGCCAGGTCCGCGATGATGCCGTCGCGCACCCCCGCCCGCGAGTAGTACATCGCCGGCTGCCGCAGGGCCTTCAGAAAATCCGTCAGCACCGCCATGCCCGGCACGATGATCTCCGCGCGCCGCGGCCCGATCCCGGTCACCTTGCGCCGGCCCGCCAGGCTCAGCACCGAGAGCCGCGCGTACAGCTTGCGCACCTGCGCCGCCGAAACCCGCAGACGGTCGATGCCGTCCCTCTGCGACCGCGGCAGCCGCGCCACCGCGCTGGCCACCGCGCTGGCCGTCGCCGAAGTCGCGATGGTCCGTTCCCATTCCGCATTCCCCAGCCGCCGCACCACCCCCGCCAGCTTCTCCTGAATGAATTCGTGCATCAGGTGTAACTGGTGCGGCGAAGGCGGATCTTCTTCCAGAAACACCTCCTGCAGCCGCACCGCTCCCAGCGGTTTCGAAAACGATTCCCGCAGGTTCCCGTCTTCGGTCGCAATAATCTCCGCGCTGCCGCCGCCGATATCGATGATCAGGACGCGCCGTCCCTGCTGCGGCCACGTCGATTCCACCCCCAGGTGGATCAGCCGCGCCTCCTCGCGGCCCGAAATGATTTCCACCGGCGCCCCCACCGCCTCCGTGGCCCGCGCCAGAAAGTCGCGCTGGTTGCGCGTATCGCGGATCGCGCTGGTGGCCACCGCCCGCACTCCCACCACGTCCAGCCGCCGGTAGAGCGCCGCCATCCGCGCCAGCACCGCGCAGGTGTTCTTCAGGGCCTCCTCGCTTACCGTCCCGGAACGGAAAACGCTCTCGCCCAGGCGCGTCACTTCGCGGTCCGAGGCCAGAACCCGAACGGGCTGGCCGGGGGTCACCTCGGCCGCCTCCAGGCGGATGGAATTGCTGCCAATATCGATGGCTGCGTAGCGGGGCACCTTCCCATGCTACCGAGACACCGCCGGGTTGACAAACCTCCCTGCGCCCGTTATGTTAGGCCCAATGCTCCGAACCGTGCTCTGCGTTTTTCTCGCCCTGGCGCCGGCCTTTGCCGCGAGTCCCTGCATCAGCGCCACCCCGGCGTGCACCGAGTGGGTGGTCCTCGGCGGCGGTCCTTCGCGCTCCATGATCTATCGCACCTATTCGCTCGATGTGCGCAACGAGCAGATCACCCGCGCCCTGGTCATGGTTCACGGGACCAATCGCGACGCCGACAACTACTACCGCAACGCCCTGGCGGCCGCCTTCCTCGCCAATGCGCTCGAAGACACCGTGGTGATCGCCCCCCGCATCGCCTCCAACGACCGCGGCTGCCAGGACGTCCTGGCGCCCAACGAAGTAAGTTACAGTTGCACCGGCGACAGTTGGCGCTCCGGCGGAACCGCCGCCAGCAACGATAAGTTGACCTCCTTCGATTTCATCGACGAAGTACTCCGCAAGTTGGCCCGCAAGGAAATCTTCCCCAACCTCCGTCACATCGTGGTGGCTGGACATTCGGCCGGCGGCCAGTTCGTCAACCGCTACGAAATGGCCAACCAGGTTCACGAGAAACTGGGCGTGCCGGTGAGTTACATCGTAGCCAACCCTTCGAGTTATGCCTACCCCGATAAGACCCGCCCCACTCCGGCCGATTGGCCGGTAACTGCAGGCCCTCCCGGCTATGTTCCCGCGCCCGGAGCCAACGGCGGACGCCGCGGCGGGTCGGGTGGCGCAGGTACTGCCGGCGCGGTGTTTCGTAACTTCGGCGATGGCCGTAATTGCACCACTTACGATTTGTGGCCCTACGGTTTCGAGCATCGCAGCGGCTACACCGCCCGCCTCAGCGACGACCAGTTGAAGAAGCAGCTCGCCTCCCGCCCCACCACTTACCTGCTGGGCGAAGAGGACATCCTGCCGCTTGGCGGTTTCGACAGCTCCTGCCCCGCCATGGCCCAGGGACCCACCCGCCTCGCCCGCGGCCTGGCCTTCAGCAAATTCGTCATGGAAAAACTCGGCGGCCATCCCGAAGTGGTGGTCATCCCCGAATGCGGCCACAACGCCCGCTGCATGTATACCGACGAAAAGGCCCTGCCCATCGCCTTCCCGAAATAGCCGCTCCCGCGCGCCCGCCCCGCCGCAACCCGATCTCGCGGCCAACCCTCCCCGGCCGCCTTGATCCGCGACCCCCGCATTACCCCCCGCACTCCACGCCGGCCACTTTCAAGCCCTTGCGCGCGGTGGTGCTCAGGGGGATCTCCAGCCGCCCGGCCGCCTGGAACCAGCGCAGCGCGCCATCCTCCGCGTGCTCCCAACCGGCCGGCGCCAGCGCCTCCTTCACCGTGAAGGTGTAGTGGTGGTGCGTGATGGTGTGGCGGAAGGTGCCCAGCGTCCGGCCCGGCCGCGCGGCCGGCAGGTCTTCGGGCGAGGGCAGGTCCCAGAAGCCGGCCATGCGGCGCGCCTCCGCCTCTCTGCGCCGCAGCAGAATGCCGCGGCTCCCGCGCACCACCAGCAGCACTCCCTCCAGCGACACCGGCTCCATGCGGCGCAGCTTCACCGGCAGTTCGCCGGCGGTCCCGTGCGCCCGCGCCTGGCAGCACGCCGCCAGCGGACAAACCAGGCACAGCGGATTGCGCGGCAGGCACACGGTGGCCCCCAGCTCCATCAGGGCCTGATTGAAGGCGCCCGGATCGCGCCGGTCCAGCCAGGATTCCGCTACCGTCCGGAAGCGCTCGCGGGTGCGCGCGCTGCCGATATCGGCGGGGTCGTTTTCCACCCGCGCCACCACCCGCAGCACATTGCCGTCCACCACCGCGCAGGCCTCCTCGAAGGCGATGCTGGCGATCGCCGCGGCGGTGTAATCGCCGATGCCCGGCAGCGCCCGCAGGGCCGCGCAGGTTTGCGGGAAGGCTCCCGCCCCGGCGACCTCCCGGGCCGCCCGCAGCAGGTTGCGGGCCCGCGAATAGTATCCCAGGCCGCTCCACAGCGTGAGCACCTCCTCTTCGCGCGCCGCCGCCAGCGCTTCCACCGTGGGGAAGCGCTCCAGGAACCGCTGGTAATACGGAATCACCGCCTGCGCGCGGGTCTGCTGCAGCATAATCTCCGAGACCCAGATGCGGTACGGATCGCGGCTCGCCCTCCAGGGCAGATCGCGATGCCCGCGGCGGTACCAGCCCAGCAGAAGCTCCGCCACGGCCGGCCGCCCGGCGGCCGCGGCCTTCATTCGAGAACGCGCAGCCATTCGGCGACCACGGCGAAATCTTCGGGGGCCACGTCCCAGGCCTCGAACTCGGGATTCAGCGGCTCCAGGCGGATGCGCTCGTGGCGCCACTGGACGTCCCCTTCGAAATCGCGGCCTTCGGAACGCTGGCCTTCCAGCGCCTTGACGCTGGTGTACTTCTTCACCGTGTAGCGGGCGGTTTCATCCAGCACGCCGAAGCGCTGGATCAGCAGAATCTTATTCTGCCGCGACCCCACCGGGTGGAGGCGGAAGAGGTTCAGGCTGCCATCCGGGATGCGCGGCTCCATGGATTGCCCCACCACGTGGGCCACGAAAAGGTCCGGCCCCAGCCGCAGGCCTTCCGGCGCCCGCACCCAATCCTCGGGTTCCGAGGGCATCTCGTCGCCCAACCCGCCCGCCGCCGCGCGCAGGCTGTAGAGCGGCAGGTGGCTGACGTACGGTCGCACTTGAATGGGCGCCACGTGCTCGCTGAACAGGCGGTCGAGCACCCGCGAGAAGGCATCCACCTCAACAGCGCGCCGTTCGCTCACCCGCACCACGTTGGAAAGCGAATCTTCCAGCGACGCCAGGTAGGCCTCCGCGCCGGATTCTTCGAGACACCGGGCGATGTGCGGTCCGAGCGCCTCCAGCACCTCGGCGTCTTCGGGGCCGGCGATATCGTCGAACGACGGGCGCAGCCGCACCCAGCCGCGGTCGGCCGCCGGGTCGATCAGCAGCACCCCGATGTTCTCGGGCGCCTGGCCCGGCAGGGCCGCTTCCAGGACCGCATAACACCCCTGGCGGCGTTTGGCGATGGGGATGACGGCCGGCATTCGATGGGCGCTTTTAATCGTACCTGTTTCGCTTATCGGCGGCAAACCCCGAAACTTGAATGCCCGACTGAATGCCTGACCCGCCTATTGGCCGCCAGTGACCGGCGGCGGATTGTTCGGCACCGGGCTCGGGTAGTACCCGATGCGCGCGTGAATCTTGACCGTAGGCAGAGACGGCACCTTCACCTCGATATGGCGGAAGAGCTTGGGCTTGAAGTCCGATTCGATGTCCGGCACGTAGCGCAGAATGTACTGCGTGGTGATCTCCCCCGAGATGCCGGCCACGGCATCGATGATGCCCTTCGAAATCGCCGCCGCGTAGCCGCCGGTGCCCACCGTGATGGCGTAGTTGCCGGCGTCCTGCGGATTCGACAGGTAGCCCGAGACATCCTTATAGGGGTTGTTCAGCGGGTATTCCACGTGGCCGCCGGTTTCGGTAGCCAGCCGTTCCAGCACCGCCTGGTCCTCGTTGTCGAAGCCGAACGCCTGAGTGCTCATCCCATAGATCGTCACCAGGTTGCGCTGGGCGATTTCCAGCACCTGCTCCAGGCTCTTGTCCCCCACGCTGTTGTGGCCGTCCCCCACCACAATCAGCACCCGCCGCGGCTCGTAGGGTTCGCCGTTCACAAGCTGGCGGTTGGTGCAGGCCTTATAAATAGCGTCGTACAGGGCCGCCCCGCCGCCGGGCTTCATCTTGCGCACCTTATCGGCGATCGGCTCGGAATTCTGGGTGGTATTCACCAGCAGCTCGGCCTCGTTGGAATACGAGATCAGGTAGCCGCGGTAGCGCGGGTCCCCCGGTAGCAGGTTCCATACCAGCTCCAGGATGGCGTCCTGATAGTTCGTCCAGTGGATGCGCATGTTGCTGCTCTGGTCGATCAGGAAACCTACCACGATGGGCTGGCGCTGATCGTGGCTGAAGAACTTGATGCGCTGCGGCCGGCCTTCGTCGAGGATCTCGAAATCCTTCATCTCCAGGTTGGAGACGAATTTCCCCTTATCGTCGGTGACCGTCACCGGGACGATGACTTCGGTAGCCTGCGCGGCGAAGTGGGGGGTCTGCTGGTCGGCCGGCTTGGGGTTGGGAGCGCCGCTTTGGGTTTGGGCGGGCACAGTTGACGGTTGCGGCGGCTGCTGCGCGGCCGAAGCGGCCCACCACGGGAGGCCGCAGGATAAAAGCGCTATGGATAGGCGAAGCACGGGAATCACCGCTCTTGCTTATTCTACCAGTCCCGGAATCTCAAGTCCCCGGTACTTTCGGGCTGGAACCGATCCCACACGCTTTTCGCGGCTATGGCGAGACACGATGAAACGATCCGGACCGCCCATGCACTAACATGGCAGGCGGCATCAATCGGAGGGATTGCCGCCCGGCTCGGGTGAGCCCCCCTTCCACTTTCCTTCCTTCTGCCCCGGACGCAGGGGCGTGTCTTCTCTCCGCACGCCCCTGTTGTCTGTTTCCCCGCGTTCCCACGGTTCGGCTTTCCCGGTCCGCTCTTCCCAGTCACGGGCCGGCGCCATTGGTTTGGTTTGGGCCTACAATACGGTCAGGAGGCTTCATGTTTACCATGCTGGCTATCCTGGTTTACCTGGTGGCAATCGCCGCTCCCCTTTACCTCCTATATCGTTTCGGTTCCCAATCCTGGTATTGGCACGTGCTATCGATTGCCGCCGCGCTGGCGTTGGGCCTCGTCCCGACGCCGCCCGAGTGGAAGAATGCGGCCATGGACCTGCTCTTCGGATTCGCGCTGACGTTCCTGCTGCTGTGGGGCGCCGGCGGGCTGGTAGTTTTCCGGCCTCACATCCACGCCCGCGAGAAACACGCATAAGACCTGCGCGGTGCTGAGGCGGGCGCCGTGCTCGCACCGCCCGCCTCGCCCGGCTCATTCGGGCGTGCTCACTCCACCAGCGCCACCCAGTACTGCAGCGATTGAAGCACGAACCCGCTCAGGATCAGCGCCACGCCGAATACGCCCATGCCCTTTTCGGGCACGTGATCGGCAGTCCATTCCACGAACGGCGTGCACGAGCTAGCCACCGCCGTGACCGCGCCAATCACCAGCCCGGCCTGCAAACCCAGCCCGAGCGCGTTGGCCCGATCATGCGCTACCAAGGCGCTCAGAAATCCCGCCGCCGTGTAGCCAACCGTGCGATTCAGCGCCGCCAGAAGCAGAAACCGCGTCAATCGCGGCCGCGCCGCGGGCCGGTAATCCACGGTGGGCCGGATGCCCACGCGGTATGCCAGCACCTGCCCCACCGTGCTCAGCGCGCCAAAAGTCGCTCCGAACGCGACGCCGTACAGGTGCCCCGCGCCCACCGCGAAGCCCGCTCCGCGAATGGCGCTCATCGCCAGGTCGTACCAGAACCCCGGCTTGGGCCCGTGCCGCGCGGCGCGCGCAAACTCCCAGGCCAGGGTGATGCCGTGCGCCACCCCGGTCGCGATTCCGGCCACCGGCCCCAGCCCCAGCCCGTATCCCAGCCCAAACAGCGCGCCGTAGGTCACCCCGCGGGTCAGCGTGCGGAGCGGGCCATGCTCGCCGCCCAGCAGGTCGTAAGCCAGGTAGAGCGTGCCCAACACATCCAGGCAACTGCCCGAGAGGCTGATCACCGCCAGCATGTGCCGGTCGATGGTCATGCCATCTCCGCGAATTGGCCGTTGCGAAGAACCAGGAAGTTCTCCTGCCCCGCGGCGGCCGCCAGCCGTTTCGCGGGCGCGTCGATGGCCTCATCGGCCAGTTGGAACGTGCCGTGGTGGATGGCGATGCTGGTCCCGGCTCCCAGGATGCGGTGCGCGCGCACGGCATCCTCCGGGGACATATGCACGCGCGACATGAACCAGCGCGGCTCATAGGCGCCGATCGGCAATAGCGCTACGCGCGGCTCTCCGAAGCGCTCCCGGATGGCGGCGAAATGCGCGCCGAAGGCCGTGTCGCCCGCGAAATACACCAGCCGCCCGGGCCCTTCGATCAGGTAGCCGCACCATAAGGTCCGGTTGCGGTCGAACAATCCGCGGCTGGAAAAGTGGACCGCCGGTACGCAATGCACGGTGAACGGGGGCAGCGCCAGGGATTGGCCCCAATCCAGTTCCGCGACCGGCCCGATCTTCTCGCGGCGCAGCAGCCGCCCCACCCGCGCCGGCGCCACGAAGGCCGCCCCGCCGCGCGCCGCCAGCCGCCGGAGGGTCGGCAAATCCAGGTGATCGTAATGATTGTGGCTCAGCAGCACCGCGTCGATTCCCGGCAGATCCTCCCAGGATACTCCCGGCCTCCGGCGCCGCCGCGGCCCGGCCCACGCCACCGGACTCGCCCGCTCGGACCAGATCGGGTCCGTCAGAAGGTTGCAGCCGCTTTGCTGCAGGAGCACGGTTGAATGGTTCACCAGGGTGACCCGCAGCGCGCCGCCCTCCACGCGGCGGGGCGGCACGGCCGGCTCGACATCCGCCAGGAAGCGCGGCGAGCGTTCCGGGCGAGTGGCCAGCTTCCAGCGCAGCACGTCCCGAAACCCCGGCGCCTGCCGCGCGTCGGGATTGTAGAAGCGCCGCCCATCGAAATGCTTCGCAAACTCCGGCCCGCCTGGCAGCATGGCTCATTTTGACACGGGCGGATGCGGCGGGCGGGAAGGGAGCGCGCCGCGCGTTAACCGGCGACGCTACGGTCCCCACCCGCGCTGGGCGATGGCGCCCTGCCGGCCGGCGCGGTGTTGGTGGCCCGCCCGCGTCAATGGCGGCGGTGATCTGGCCGGTGGCCGCGTCCGCACAGGGTGAGAGGCCGCCGGTGGGTACCGCCGGGAAGGAGGGGCCGGCTGCGGCGGGCACCAAGGTGCGGGCGCGCCCGAAGCATTTTCCGCCGGCGTTGCAGTAACATCGTTCTATGTCCGGCCCGGCTCCGCGTGTGTTTCTCAGCCACAGCAGTAAGGACCAGGAGTTTGTGTCCGAACTATACCGCCGGCTGACTGACGACGGCGTGCCGTGCTTCTTCAGCCCGGAGTCGATCGGCTGGGGAGACAACTGGGTCAAGGCCCTGGAGCGCGCGTTAGATGAGTGCGAATACGTGGTGTTCCTCCTTTCGCCCGATTTCTGTAACTCCCGGTGGGTGGAGGTGGAACGGACCAGCAGCATTGCCGACGATCCCGCGGGCCTTAAGCGTAAGGTCCGGCCGCTGACCCTGCAGCCCTGCGACCATCTCCCTACCTTTCCGCGCTTCCTGCGGCATATTCAGACCATCGATATCTCCACGGCTGCGGCGTTCGAACGGAACTATCCCCGAATCTGTCGCGGCCTCGGCGGTACGCCGCGCGAGGATACTCCCCTCACCGACCGCACCAAGCTTCCGCCGCCGCACCCGCTTCCGGAGCGTCACCGCATGCCCTACCGCTCGCTGGGCGACAAATTCATCGGTCGGGTAGACCCGTTCTGGGACCTCCGCGATTCGCTCTTCCGCCACGGCACCAGCATTCTCGCGGGTGAGGTGGTGGTTGTCGGCACCGGCGGCCTGGGCAAGACGCAGCTCGCCGTGGAGTACGCCCACCGCTTCGGCTCGGCATACCCCGGCGGGGTGTATTGGGTGGATGGCGATCGGGGCCTGTCCACGCTCATCGCGCAAGTGGGTGAGGCCGCCGGCCTTGCGGTCGATCCGAAGGCCCCCGAAACTGACCAATTGGAGCAGCTCTGGCATGGCCTGAACCGGCTGCCCGGCCCGTCGCTGGTGATCCTCGACAACTTCCCCGAGCGGAAGCCGCTGCAACCGTACCTGCCCGTCGGGGGACGCGTACACGCGCTGGTCACCACCCGGCGCCAGGACCTCGACTACCCTTCGGTTCGGCTGAACATCCTGACCACCGAAGAAGGCATCCTTCTTCTCAACTCGGGCCGGAGACTGTTCGGAGACGAGGCTGGCGCGCTGGTTGCTCGCCTCGGCGGCCTGCCGCTGGCGTTGGAGTTGGCCAAAGCCTATCTCAATTACCACAGCCAATTGACCATCCCCGCCTTGCTGGAAGAGATGAGCGCTACCAGGGACAAGGACATCCCCCTGCTGGCCGAGTTCGCATCGGAATACCACGACCATCTGCCTACCCGCCACGAAACCGACATCGTACGCACCTTTCAATTGAGCTGGGAGGCCGCGCCGGAACTCGCCAAAAAGGTACTCCGCGCGATGGGCGAACTGGCGCCCGTGGCGGTGCCCCGAACCCTCCTGCGGCCGATATTGGAGCTGCCCGCCGATGCGGGCGTCCGCGATCCACTGGGCAATGCATTGGACGAGCTCGTGAGACTCTCTCTGGTCGAGCTGGATACCAACGGCAACCCCATCGCCCATCGTCTGATTCTCGCCTTCGCGCGCCACCGCAACGCCGCTGATTCCGCATCTCCTTTCGACCGGTGCCTGGCCGTGGTTCTACAACAAATGGGTCGAGCCTCGCTGACCCCGGATGGCCGTACCATTGCGGAGTTGAACCTGGTGGCGCCGCACGCCGAATCGCTCCTTACGGACGGGCGGGTTACGCCGCAGGACCTCTCGCGGCTGGCAGGTCGCCTGGGAACGCATTACCAGGCGCTGGGCCGGTACTCGGATGCGAAGCGCCTGCTCACTGCAGCACTGGACTCCGCTGAGAAGACATTTGCATCGGGGCACCCCTCCATCGCTGCTGCCCAATCCAATCTGGCGGCCCTGCTCTGGAATTTAGGCCAATTGCAGGAAGCCCGTGATCTCCTGCAAAAGGCCTTGGCTTCCTATGAGAGGACTTTCGAAGCCGGTCACGCTTCCATCGCCACCATGCAATCGATTCTGGCGCTGGTCCTCCGGGATCTGGGGCAGTTGGCGGAAGCCCGCGATCTGCTACAAAAAGCCCTGGCCTCCAATGAGAGGTCATTCGAACCCGGTCACCCCTCCATCGCCATCCGTCAATCCAATCTGGCGTCGGTGCTCCAGGACCTGGGGCGGTTGGAGAAAGCTCGCGATCTGCTGCAAAAAGCGCTGGCCTCCGCTGAGAAGACCTTCGAACCCGGCCACCCCTCCATCGCCCGAAGGCAATCCAATCTGGCGATCCTGCTGCGGAATCTGGGCCAGTTGGAGGAAGCCCGTGATCTGCTACAAAAAGCCCTGGCCTCCGCTGAGAAGACCTTCGAACCCGGTCACCCCTCCATCGCCATCGTTCAATCCAATCTGGCGCTGGCGCTTCAGGACCTGGGCCAGTTGGAGGAAGCCTGCGATTTGCTGCAAAAAGCCCTGGCCTCCGATGAGAAGACCTTCGAACCCGGTCACCCGGCCATCGCCATCGGTCAATCCAATCTGGCGATGGTGCTCCAGGATCTGGGCCAGTTGGAGGAAGCCCGCGATCTGCTGGGCAAAGCTCTGGCCTCCGCTGAGAAGACCTTCGAACCGGGTCACCCCTCCATCGCCACCCGTCAATCCAATCTGGCGACGGTGCTCCAGGGCCTCGGCCAGTTGGAGGAAGCCTGCGATCTGCTCCGAAAAGCCCTGGCCTCCGATCAGAAGACATTCGAACCTGGTCACCCGACTATCGCCGTCGATCAATCGAATCTCGCGATGGTGCTGAAGGACCTGGGACAGTTGGAGGAAGCCCGCGATCTGCTGCAAAAAGCGCACCAGACATACCTGAACCGCTTCGGGCCGGACCATCCGAACACGCGAAAAATTCAGCGAAATCTGGAAAGCCTGGGGGGCTAAGCGCGACCCGACTCCTCGCCCGAGGCGGAAACGAGCACCTCGCGGCTGAGAGGCTACCCTCCGGCCGATGCCTCCCCAAATTCACCTATATCATGCGGGATGCGGGTGAGCCGGGGGTGGGGCGGCAAGCGGCTGGCGGGGAACGAGATTCAGTTTGAAAAGTCGGTGAACAATGGCGGCCTGCCTCACTGGACGACTACTTTATCAGTGGCCTGGTTGTCGAAGTCGTCCCAGACGCGGACGGCAATCGTGTGCTCGCCGGCGGGGGCGTCGAGGGTGAGGTCGTAGTCGAGAGCCAGGGAGTCGGAGAGCTTGGAGACGGGGGCGGCCAGGGTCCAATCGGCGCCATCGAGGGAGTATTCGGCTTTGGCGATGTCGTTGAGGGCGTCGGCGGCGTGCCAGTGGACGCGCAGTTTGCCGGCGCCGGCGGTGGCGGTGAGGGCGGTGATGCGGGGCGGGGTGTTGTCGATGGTGAAGGGGTCGCTGACCAGGCTGCCGGTGAGGGCTTCGGCGGGCGGGTTGGAGGGGGAATCGGACGCGGTGATGCGCAGGCGGTATTCGCCATCGGGGAAAGCGGTGGTGTCGAAGGAGAAGTATTTTTCGTCGAGCTTATCCTTGAGCGGCTTCCAGACGGTTTCTTTGGAGCCGCGGATTTCCACGGTGTAGACCAGGGAATCGCCATTGGGGTCGGTGGCCAGCCAGCGCGCGCCGCGCCAGCCTTTGGCGTACTGCATGGCGGGGGTGCTGGTGGAACCGGAGGCGGAGGACTCCAGCGAAAACAGCGTCGAGGACACGGCGCCGGAACGGCCGAGCGGCGGCAGCGACAGAGTGGGCGGCGCGGTGGAAAGCGATGGGCTGGGCGGCGGGAACTTGTAATTGGGCTGGGTGATTTCGATCTGCTCGACCGACGGCGGCAGGTTCTTGGGCAGATAGGCCACGTCCACCGATTCGAGTTCGGGTGAGCGGCCGGAGCCTTCGCATTTCAGGGTGGCGCGCCACTGCACGAAGCGCGAAGGCGGAGAAACGATGCGGGCGCCTTCGGGCACGGTGATGGCGGGCGACCAGGCGCTCCAGTATTTGCCGGCCTGGTCGAGGTTGCCGCTGCGGGTTTCAAGGGAGACCTGGCCGCCGTTGAGGTTGGCTTCGAAGCTGAGGCGTCCCCAGAGCGAGAAGATGCCGGCATCGAAGGTGTCGCTTTCGATGCTGCCCTGCTTTTCGAGGCCGGGGCCGATCTCAATGACTTTGCCCACGTTGCCGGTGGCGGCGTAGAGGCGGCCGCCGGGGCCGGAGAGGAAGGCGGTGACCTGGGTGGCCGGCACGGTTAAGAGGGCGGTGTAGAGCGAGGGCGATTCCACGCGGTAGATGAGGCCCTTGTTGCCGGTGCCGAGCAGCACGCGGCCGGAGGAGTCGAAGGCGATGGCGTAGACCACGTCCTGGGGATTGCTCCAGATTTTGAGCGGGGTTCCGCTGGAATCGATACGGTAGACATCGCTGCCGCCGGCGACTCCGCTGGGAAGGCTCAGCGAGGGACTGGACGACGAGGCGCGGGGCGCGGCGGGGGCCGGCGAACCGGGAGCGCTGACGAGGACGGGGGTGACCACGGGCGGCGGGGAGAGCGGCGGAGCGGCCGAACTGCCGCCGGAGTACGACTTGCTGCCCACGCCGGCAGCGTAAATGGAGCCATCGCGGGCCACGGCCACGGCGGTAACTTCCTTGCGCGGCATCTGGTAGAGCACGAAGCCCTCGCCCGCGGGAGTGACGCGCAGAACCAGGCCGCCGGGATCGGTTCCCAGGATGAGATCGCCCTGGGCGTCGAGGGCCATGGAGCGGATGTGGGTTTCGTCGCAGGGGAAGAAGAGCTTGCCTTGGCCATCGGGCGCCACGCGGTAGACGCCGCCGGGGTCGCCGGTGGCTACCAGCAGGTTGCCGGAGTGGTCGAAGGCCAGGGCCCAGATGTACTTGGCCTTGGGGTCGTAGAAGACTTCCGACTTACCGGCGGCGGAGATGCGGTAGACCTTGCCATCGGGGGCGGTGGCGGCGTAGACGCGGCCGGTGGAATCGACGGTCACGGCCTGGACCTGGAGGCCATCCAGCTCGGCAAGGACCTTGCCTTTGCCATCGGGCGCAATGCGGTAGACCTTGGCGTTGGTGCCGCCGCCGGCGTAGAGGTTGCCTTTGGAATCCTGGGCCAGCGACCATAAGTAGGCGAGGGAGGGATCGAATAACTCATGGGAGGCAGGCGCCAGGGTGAGCAGGCCGTCGCTGCGGCTGGACAGATTTTTGAGGACGCCCTTTTCGAAGTCGGAGTATTCGCCTTCCGACCAGTCTTTGGTCTGGCCCGCAAGCAGGGCCGCGGCGGCCAGAGCCGCAAGGCCCCCTGCCAGTACGATACGCGCGTAATTAGTCATCGATAAGTTGCTTCTTCATGCCGTGCGGCCGGGCGATGCGGAGCGTGAAGGCCCCGATTACCGGCCGCAGATGAACGTTGATGAACGCCGATAGGAACCTTTTTACTTTACGTGAATCCGCAAGGAGTAACTCCCGGTCACCACGTAATCGAACTTCAGAGCCATCTGCTCCGAAGCGGTCTCGGACGAGGTAAACAGGGTGCGGTTGGCGGCCCGGCCGGCCTGCATCACGTTGAGCACGGAAGAGGGCAGGCTCGGCAGCGTTTTGTCTTCGTAATAGGCCGTCGGGCTGGCCTCGACGAGCGACACATATAACTTGTCGTTAGTACGCTCCTGGTTGAGCAGGCTGACGGTTTCCGGAACGTCGAGGAAACGGTTCATCTGGCCGGCGAAGTTCTGCATGCGGTTGACGGTATCGGCGTCGCTGAGCATGATGCGGTGATCGCCCTTGGCGAGGCCTTCGGGAATGTTCATGGTGAACTGGCGCTCGATGGGGGCGCCGCGATAGGGGCGCAGGAACACGGTGACGGGGACGCGGTCGCCGGGGCGCACATCGGCATTGGCCACCCAGGCGCTTTCGATGGTGGCGACGCGCCGCTCGGGCAGCAGGTCGACGGTGACGTTGACGCGCTTGATATCCGGCGTTTTGACGTTATTGAGATAGAGGCGGTTGAACTTATCGCCCCACCATCCGGCCAGCAGCATGGGAGCGGGCATGGGGACGCCTTCGCTGGAGGCCTGCATGGTGTTGAGGGAGATGCTGCCCTGGCCGGCGAGGTCCACGTGGCCGCTAAGGCGGTAAGTAGCCTCATCCACGGACTCATTCAACTCGGAGACGGAGTTATAAAGGGTCAGCATCATGAGATAGGGCGTCCATTTCTGGTGGACGAAGACGCTGAAGTGGTAATCCTTCTCACTCTTGACGGCTTCTTTGTCGTCGAGCGAGCGCACCCGCATGGTGACGGGGATCATGTCCGAGGAATCGCCGAGCACGCCCATGATGCCGCTGTGGCGATCCTGGTGGAGGGCGCCGACCACGTCGGTGGCGTTGGCCATCTTATTGGGCTGGTAAGTGGAGGCCAGGGTCATGAGTACCTCGCCCTTAGTCATGGGCATATCCACCGGGCCGAGGTTAAAGAAGGGATGACCGAAGGCGAGCACGCGCTTGCCATCGTTATAAGTGACGGTGCCGAGGCCGGAGACGCTCATATCGCCATCCACCAGCACACCGGCCACGGTATCGCCGGGGTTGAGGGAATGCTGCCAGCCGGGCACGGGCTTGCTGGTGAGGGCGCCGGCGGAGGCACCGGTCTGCACGGCGGCGCCGCCCGCCACGGCGCTGATGCCCAACTCCCGGAAGACGGGCGAGAACTGCTGGAGGGTATCCGCACTGAAGCCGGAGAAGACCAGGGGCGATTCGATGGGGACCATCATGGGCGACTCGGGCGGAAGGCTTCCGGAGGAGCCGGCGGCCACGGCGGTAGCCAGCAGATTGCCGGGGATTTCGACGGACGCGCGGCTGTTGGACGCAGCGATTTTGTCGGGAGTGCGGGCGTCTTCGGGACGGGACTTATCGAAGTCGTTGATTTCGAGCATCAGCTCGATGGGGGTGATGCCGCAGATGGCGTCCGGGGAGAAAACGCTGAGGCGCAGGGCGATGGCTCCGATCAGCTTGCCGTCGACGTAGACGGGGCTGCCGCTCATGCCGCCGGCCACGTTGGTGCGAATGGCTTTGCCGCCCATTTTGGCGAGGATGATGTCCTGCTTGGGTCCCCAGGCGTTTTTCATGCGCCCGATGATTTCGATGGGCACGGGTTCGGGTTCGGTGCCCTGGAATACGGTCCAGGCGGTGCCTTTCATGCCGGGCTTGATTTCGGAGAGCCGCATGATGGCGACCGGACCGGCTTTGGGACGTGGAAGGTTGGACTCACCCGCGGCGTACACGGGGAGTAAAGCGACCGCCAATCCCAACAGAAAGGCGGGATGTCGCATGTTCATTAGGGTCTACGGCTCCAATTGGTCTTATTGTACTATGTGACGCCTGGCGGCTCCGGAACGTTGCGGGTTGGGGGTCAGCGGCGCGGAGCGGGTTCGGGGCGGCGGGAGCCAGGAGGGTCGTTATTGATGATGACGATGGGCTCGGTGGTGGGGGGAATGTCGCGGGGATAGGGCGGAGGCGGC
>Ga0335074_10006564_pt1 | contig 16136 bp, 10 predicted proteins | sample Lox_Sample_23_FD_206715 | JGI IMG/M metagenome (GOLD analysis project Ga0335074, IMG submission 206715) | Soil microbial communities from Loxahatchee National Wildlife Refuge, Florida, United States - Lox_Sample_2.3 | ecosystem: Environmental > Terrestrial > Soil > Wetlands | place: USA... | reverse complement strand
CGAAATCCTGATCGTTAGCCATGGGGGGCGCGGTTGGTGGGATCCGACCAGCGACGCCAAGGGCGATGTGTTCGGTCTGGTCCAAAGGCTGGAGCCGGGGATCAACTTCGGCCATGTCCGCAAGCGCCTGCGCGAATTCGCGGGATTGTCGCCGAGCTTTCCGATCGCTGAGAGGGCAGGGCGCCGCAAAGCTTCGGACAGGCCTGTCGCGGAACGTTGGGCAGACCGGAAGCCCGTGTGGCCGGGTTCGCCGACCTGGCGCTATCTCGCTCGGAAGCGCTTCCTTCCATCGGTGATCATCGAGGCGGCTTCCGCGGCCGGCGTGCTGCGGGAGGGCCCGGCCGGCAGCGCCTGGCTCGCTCATTTCAACGACGTGGGTTCCATCTCCCACGTCGACATTCGCGGGCCGACCTACAAAGGCTCGCTTGCCGGCGGCGCCAAGTCCCTCTTCCGCTTGCCCCCATCGCCTCAATCCTTCCCGCGGCTCGTTCTCGCCGAGGCCGCGATTGACGCATTGAGCGTCGCCGCCCTCGAGGATCTACGCACCGATACGATCTATGCCGCGACGGGCGGGGGCATGGGGCCGGGCACGATCGCCGAGCTCAAGGCGCTATTGGCCCAGATGGCAGTGCTCCCCGGCGTAGTCCTCTGCAGCGCTACGGACGCCAATGGACCAGGCGATCGCTTCGCAGAACGCCACCGAGCGCTCGCGGAAAAACTCGGCGTCGCGTTTGAGCGGCTTCGACCGCCGATCGAAGGCGGCGATTGGAACGACATCCTTCGCGCGCCCGGCGAATATCTAGGATTGGAGCCATGGTAGAACCCCGCGCCTTCGTGCTCCTCAAGTCGAGACGCCGGCTCGACCTCCTCAATCCGGACCCACACGCCTGGACCGACGATGAGCTCGCGGCGGGCCTCTCGCGCACCATGCGATGGAGCGGCGCCTCACGATGGGAACACCCACTCTCCGTCGCCCAACATAGCCTAACCGTGCTCGCAATCCGGGAGGCGGAAGGTCCGCTAACCCCAGGCGATGCGCTGCGCGAACTGCTGCATGACGCGACCGAGTTCATGCTCGGCTGGGATTGCATCACGCCGCTCAAAGCGCGGCTCGGCAGGCCGTTTCGTGATCTCGAAGCGCGACTGCAGAGCGCAATCGACACCCGCTACCAACTCCTTGAGTGGACGCGCGAGGCTTACGCAATCCACAAGCGCGCCGACCGCCTCGCCGCCGCCTCCGAAGCTTTCCACGTCGTGGGCTGGAGCCGAGCTCCACATGCGCAAGACCTTGCGCATCGCGGAAGTCCCGCTTCGCCAAGATCCTCTTCCATCGTTCGCTTTCGCGCCTTGGGAGCCCTGGCCGCCGCGCGTTGCCCAGAGACTGTTGAGCGAACGGTTCAAAGCCCTCGAGCGCGCCCATCAATCCGCATTGCGGACGATCTCCTTCCCCGACTTGTGTCCCTTTCCCCCCGTCCGAGGAGCCGAACGCCATGTCGAACCCTGATGATGACCCTGAATTTGACATCGACCCAGATGGAGACGCCGCAGCTTACGGGGAATGGGCCGCGCTCGCCGGCGAACCGGCTCAGGCGCCGCCAGAACATCCGCAGCGAGATTTCGCCGATGGGCGCGCCTCGTTCGACGCAATCGCCTCGAGCCTAACCCAAGCCCAGGTCAAGGCGGCTTCCCACCCCGGGTCGATCCTCGTTCTGGCCGGGGCAGGGACCGGAAAGACCTCGACCCTGACCGCCGCCGTCGCACACCGAATCACCGTCGACAACGTTCCGCCTCACCGCGTTCTCGCTGTCACCTTCACCAACAAAGCCGCGGGCGAAATGGCGGGCCGGATCCACGCCGCTCTGGGTCCTGACGCCGCCCCGCATTGGCTCGGCACCTTTCACGGCCTGGCGGCTCGTCAGTTGCGGGCTGGTCCGGAAGTCGCATCGCTGCGCGACAATTTCGATATCCTCGACGCCGACGATTCCCGCCGCATCCTTCGCCGGATCATGAAGGCGATGAACCTGTCGAGCGACGAGGACGAGGGCGGCAAACGCGACCCCGTCAAAATCGTCGCGGGCCACATCGGCAAATTCAAAGACCTGCTCATGACGCCCAAGGGCGCACGGAGCCACATAGAAAACCGGATCGCCGAGGGGAACCGGACCGGCGCCGCCATCGACGTTGCCGGACTGACCATGGCGGCCAAGGTCTACCCAGAATATCAAACTCGTTTGAGAGAGGCCAACGCCGCTGACTTCGGCGACCTCCTCCTCTGGCCAACGCTCGCTCTCGTCAACGACGCGGACTATCGCGCGCGATGGGCAGGAAAGTTCGACTGGGTCCACGCCGACGAATATCAGGACGTCAATTTCGCCCAGTACACATGGCTGAAGACGCTGGCGTCCCACGCAACACGCATGTTCGTCGTCGGCGACGATGATCAGTCGATCTACGGCTGGCGCGGCGCCAATGTCGACTATATCCGCCGATTCCGCCGCGACTTTGCGGACGCGGTCGAGATTCGCCTCGAGGAGAATTTCCGCTCGACCGGCCATATCCTCGCCGCCGCCAACGCGATCATCGCCGAGGACAAGGCGCGGCTCGGCAAGACGCTGTTCACCCGGAAAGGGCAGGGGACTCCCGTCGAGCTCATGAGCTTTCGCGACGGAGACGCCGAAGCGGCCGGTCTTGCCGACGCGCTGATCACCCGGAAAGGGGAAGGAACCCGTTGGGCGGATATGGCCGTGCTCTATCGCAACAACTTCCTCTCGCGCGCCTTCGAGGAAGCCCTGATGCGGGCCAAAATCCCATATCGCCTCGTCGGCGACGTCGGCTTTTACGCCCGCGCCGAGATCAAGGACGCTCTCGCTTTGCTTCGCCTTGCGGCGATGCCCGACGATCGCCAGTCGGACGAGGCCTTTCGGCGCGTCATCAACGAACCACGGCGCGGCTTCGGCGCCAAGGCGATCGAGATCCTCGAACGCGACGCCGGGTTCTTCAGCGTGTCGCTTCTGAAGGCGGTCGAAACCGCCGCGCTTCCATCTAAGACCAAGGAAGCGGGCCTTCAGTTTGTCGAACAGATTCACGCCGTGGCCGGCGCGACGACGCTCACGCTCGCCGACCAGCTCTCGCTGTTGCTCGATCGGACGGGCTACCGCGCCATGCTGCGCGAGAGCCGAGCCGAGAATATGGAGCAGAAGCTCGAAAATCTCGGGGAGCTCATCGACATCGCCGGCGGCTTCCAAAGCGCGCGGGAACTCCTGGACCATGCGGCGCTGGCGACGAACCGCGAAAGGGACGGGGACGACGACGTCGTCAGCTTGATGACCTTGCACAAAGCCAAGGGGCTCGAGTTTCCACATGTCTTCCTGCCCGCCTTCGAGGCGGGCGTCATCCCATCGAGCTATGGCGACATCGATGAAGAGCGCAGGCTCGCCTATGTCGCCCTGACGCGCGGAATGCGCCAGGTCCGCATCTCCTGGGCGCTATATCGCCGCGGCCCAACCGAGCCCTCGCCGTTCGTCGACGCCATCCCCGAACGCTCGCGCATCTTCCTCTCGCGGCCCAACCCCAAACGCCTTTCTCCGCAAGCGCGAGCGGGCTTGCGTCACATCGCCGACCGCTTGCAGCGCCACGGCTGAACCGGGGCAGGGGCGCCGATGAACACGCTGTTCGATCCTCCTTCCCCCCATAAACCACCATCGCCGGCAGCGCCGGCGAGGCCGATTATCCGTCCCGATGGCCAACGTGCATGCGCTATCTGCGGCGCGCCAGCGTACTTCGGCTTCGGGGTTCGCCTTTTCCACGACCGCGAGGGTCGCTGGGCCTGCTTCGCCCATCGAGACGCGGTTCACGCCCTGAGAGAGACATGACCATGGACCAAGATATCGCTGCGAGCGACTTCGCCACACTGGAGCGCAGAGAAGAACCTGACTCCCGCGAAGATCGGGAAAAGGAAGGGCAGAGGTCTTCCGTTTCGCCGGCCGCCCGGCTTCCTCAACGCGAACGCCTCCCGAACCGACGCTGCGGCTACAATCAGAAGGCCCGCGTCGGTGGTCAAAAGATCTACCTCCGAACTGGAGATTATCCGGATGGGCGCCTCGGCGAGATTTTCATCGACATGCACAAGGAGGGCGCGACCTTCCGGTCGCTGATGAACAATTTCGCGATCGCCGTGTCGCTCGGCCTCCAGTACGGCGTCCCGCTTGAGGAATTCGTTGACGCATTCACCGCCACCCGTTTCGAGCCTGGCGGCCTGGTCGAGGGAAACGACAAGATCAAGGGCGCGACCTCGATCCTCGACTACATCTTTCGCGAACTCGCCGTTTCCTATCTTGGCCTTGACGACCTTGCGACAGATCTAGTCAATGAAATCAGCATCGACTGAAATCGTGAGGCGAGTAACGAAAACTCGGCGCTTTCAATTGCCGGCGGACGGACGGCGCGCAAGGATCTTAGGGACAGATCTGTTTTCGAGTCCGCTGGAAACGCCATTTCGATTCGAAGTTCCTGAAGCCCGACATCTTGGGGCGTCCCGAAGGTCGTGATTGTGTTGAAGAGGGTCAGCGTCGAGCCGCCTATGGAAATCTCGAGCGGCACGGTCGGCGCAAGAGTTTCCAGATCTTCGGTCGAGACTTGTCCACAATTCGCGATTGGCGCCAATTCATTCAGCAGCGCTGAGGATGGAGACAGCGCATCGCCTGCAGCTTCCCGCCTCAAGCGCGCCAAGAGACGCGGCACCACGAACGTCCAATTGAGAATCCGGGGACGCATTCGCGTCGGCTCGAACATCATCCGCATGAAGTTAAGACATCCATCAGTCGAAAGCCTTTGGACTGTTTCCTCATCGAGGCAAGCCGCTACGATGCGCGACGCGCCCTCGTTATTCATGACCACCCGCCATTTGCGATCGACGACGAACGCCGGGTACGGCTCGTAATGATCGATGATGCGGCGAAGCGCCTCACGAACACTCCGCATTTCGGAACCTTCCAGCGGTCTTTCGGGGTAGAGCGCCGCATAGCCCGCGCAGTTGAGCAGTTCGTTGCGCTCCCGGAGCGGAATGTCCAAGGCATCGCAAAGACGAACGATCATGTCCCGGCTCGGCTGCGCGCGCCCGGATTCGATGAAACTGAGGTGTCGCTGCGAGACGTTTGCGGAGAGCGCAAGGGTTTGTTGGCTCTCGCGCCGTTGCACTCGGCATTCGCTGAGACGCGAACCGAATCGGGTTGAGTGCGCGGCTTGTTGTCTTTGACGGGTCACCATCGTTCGACTCCATGCAACGCGCCTTGGGCGACGGCAATGACGTGCAAGGTAATTGCGACCCCGTCGCGGATTTGAGAGACCCGCATACAAGCGGAGCAGCTCAATACCGATCGAGGTTTGAATGCCAAAGCCGAGAATTCTGGTCACCGGAGCCACCGGCAAGACGGGCGCTCCAACAGCGCTGGGCTTGCTCAAGAGAGGGTACCCCGTTCGCGCCCTTGTCCGTCAATCTGACGAGCGCGCGGAGGGCCTGCAGCAGGCTGGCTCGGAAATTGCGTTCGGGTCACTTGAGGACTTTCGCGATGTTACGCGCCATGGAAAACATCGATCGGGCCTACTTCTGTCCGCCGCTAGAGCCAGGAACGCTTCGCCGCTCGCAGGCCTGGCGAACCACGCACGCCTAGCAAACGTTGGATGATGAATACTGACTAGATATTTTTGTGCGTGAGAAGATAGACCATGTAAACCTTTAGCGGTGATTGCTGTGTTCGTAGTTCGCATAATGTTCGTTATGGAACAAAAGAGTATGTGTATGTAGTGTTACTGAATGTTATTAACGACACGAGCGAAAACAACGTGTCATAGCACAACTATTGTTACATCTATTGCTTTTATATCAGCTTGCAATTCATGGGCGGTTTCTCTCGCCCACATCCGGGCAAGCCGCCGCGCTGGCGCCTTCGGCCGAGCGCTTTCACGGTCTGTCCGTCGGATCGATTCGAAAGCCGAATCGGCGCAGGTTGATTGATTCGAAATATGCGTTGGACGTGCGGTGCGTCTCGCGCCTTAAGCTTCGAACCATGGACCAGCAAACCAAGGATCCGGACGTCTTGAACGTGCTCGTACTGGAGCGGGTCGACCGCTCCAAGAACATGGCGCGCTATTACGTCCTATCAGTCGAACCAACGCTGTTCGCCGAATCGTCGCTGGTGCGCCGCTGGGGCCGGATCGGCGGCGCCGAGCGAACCCGAATCGACCTTCATGCTTCCCCTCCGCACGCGCAGATTGCGCTCAACACATGGCTCGAACGGAAGCAGCGCCGTGGTTACCAACTCCGCGCCTGATGGCACGTCGTTGGCTTTTTGAAGGGCGTCGACGGGGTCAGCCTGCCGCGACTCTCCGCCGACATTGAAAAGCAGCCCCCCGATCGCGCGCTCAATTCATTGCGGCAGCGTGATCCGATCGAGAATTTCGCCGACGAGAAGGTGAGCTTGAACCGCGGTCAGGTGTTCTCCTACGACCTTGTTATCGAGCCGCAAAACGAAACAGGCTTCTCGAGTCGCCTGGGGTTTCAAGCTCAATGACAATCCGCTCGACCGACATTTTGTCTCTGCCGCCTTATACTTACTTATCTCGCCCCGCCTTGACGGAGGCCCTGTATTTGCTCGCGCACGAGCGGGTCGACCGCACAAGGAACATGGCGCGCTATCTCGTTGCCTGCCTTGCGTACTACGTAAGGATCGGAATTCTCAGGAAACAGGAGCAGCCCACTTGAGTCCGCGCTCGATCCGCGGCAGACGCAGTCCCAACATTACGCCGCGCATGGCCATGAAGGCGCAGAACGCGAACCACAGCCCGTCGTTGCCATAGAACCGCTCCAACCCGATGGCGAGGCCCAGAAAGACCAAAAACGAAACCAGCATGCTGTCGCGCAATTCGCGCACACGCGTGGCGCCGATAAACACGCCGTCCAGTTGGAATCCCGCCACTGAGACGATGGGCAGCGAAACTGCCCAGGGCAGATAGCGCATCGCCAACACGCGCACGGCTTCTACATTGGTGAATAGCTCCACCAGCCAGGGGCCCACGACCAGATACACAAGCGATCCAGCGCCCGCCACTAGGAACGCCCATACCGCGGAAGCTTTCAGGACCGCGCGGTAGTCATTGAGGCGACGCGCCCCGATGGACTCGCCGACCAGCGCCTCGGTCGCGTTGGCAAATCCATCCAGCCCATAGGCGGCAATGTAATTCATGTTCATCAAAACGGCGTTAGCAGCCAGAACGGCGTCGCCTTCGCGCGCTCCGGCGCGCGTGAACCACGCGTAGGCCGCAACCAGGCTCAGCGTGCGCAACAGAAGATCACGGTTCAGCGCAAAAAGGCGCCGCAGGCCGGGCCCGTGCAGCAATTCGCTCCGACTCAGCGGATGCTTGTCGGGATGCCGCGCCGCGTCGCGCGCCAGCGCCAATCCTAAGAGGCACCCCACCCACTCCGCCGACGCCGTCGCTGTGGCGATGCCGGCCACACCCCAGTGCAGCCGCAACACCAGGAACAGCGCCATACACACATTGACTACGTTGATCGCCGCCTGCAACGCCAGCGCGGTGCGCGCCCGCTGCCGGCCCAGCAGATAGCCAAGAATGACGAAGTTCGTCAGCGCTGCGGGGGCCGACCAGATGCGGATGTGGCTGTAGAGACGCGTGTTCGCAGCGACGGCGTCACTCGCCCCCAGCAGCCTTATCGCGACGGCGATCAGCGGCCCCTGCACCGCCAGAATCAGGGCGCCAATTGCGACCGCTGAGAGCAGCGCGCGTAAGAAATGCAGCCGCAACTGGTCGTGTTGCTCTGCGCCGTGCGTCTGCGCCACCAGTCCCGTTGTGCCCATACGCAAAAAGCCGAAGGTCCAGTAGATGGTATTGAAGAAGATGCCTCCCATGGCCACACCGCCCAGCGCAGCCGCGCCTGGCAAGTGGCCGCTTAGCACCGTGTCCACGGTGGAGAGCAGCGGCTGCGTCAGGTTGGAGAGAATGAGGGGAAATGCGAGGACGAACACCCGCCCGTACCAGTAGGCCATCGGCTTGGTTGTCTCGCTTGGCCACAAAGCCGGCCTCCTTGCCGCTAGCAGGCAGCACTGTCGCTCGCGACGCGATGCGCTTGTTCATTCAGAATGAAGAATAGAGGTTGATGCAGACTCAATGAAGCTGAGCTGAAAGAGACCGATCTCGCATAGACGCCCGACGCGGCAAGGGTTCGGCGGATCGAGCCGCTTCGCTAGTCTCTCCCCGCCCGCTTGCGCGCCCTTGCCCCGCCGGCCGCCATGCGAGGGTGGGGAGGCTGTTTCAGGAACAATTCCGTTCCGAGGAGCAGCCAGATGCGAAACCTCCGAAGCCATCCCACACAAAGACGCGACCACTACCAGGAGCTCACCGACAAGATTATTGCCGCGCTCGAGGCGGGAGTCGCGCCATGGCGCAGACCCTGGGACCCGAACGCCTGCGGCGGATCGACGATGCCGGTCAACGTGGCGACCGGTCATCGCTATCGGGGCGTCAACCTCTTCGTGCTCGGCATGTCACCCCTCGCGATTACGAGCGGCGATCCACGTTGGTGCAGCTACCGACAAGCGGCGGCGCGAGGATGGCAGGTGCGTAAGGGCGAGAAGGCGACGCCCATCTATTTCTACAAGCCGATCGAGATCGAGGACAAAACCGCTGATAGCGGCGAGATGCGTTACGTTCCGATGCTGCGGATATTCTCGGTCTTTCATGCTTCGCAAATTGATGGGGTCCCTGCCCTTGCACCATCGACTGCGGCGAAAACTGTTCCCGAGCGCATCAAGGACGTCGAGCTCATCATTGAAGCAAGCGGCGTGCCGGTTCGGATCGGTGGTGATCGCGCTTTCTACAGCCCGGCGCTCGACGTTATTCAAATGCCTCCAGACGAGGCCTTTCATGGCCCGGAAGAGCGCGCCGTCGTCGTCCTGCACGAGTTCGCTCACGCCAGCGGTCATCCTACGCGGTTGAACCGCGATCTGAGCGGCGGGTTTGGATCTGTTCTTTACGCGAAAGAAGAGCTTCGAGCCGAGCTGACCTCCGTGGCCGTCGGATCCATGATCGGATTGCCATGCGACACCCCGAATCACGCGAGCTATCTCCAGTCTTGGATCGCCGTGCTCAAACAAGATCGCCGCGAGATTTTTCACGCCGCGGCCGAAGCGCAGAGGATGGCCGACTACATCCTCGGCTTCCATCCCAATTACACCGAGACCGCCACCGAATCCTCAGACGCCGAGGACGAGGGCGCGACATCGGTGGCTTCTTTGCTCGCGGCCTGAGCCCGGCGGGGTCAAAGCACGTTCATTTCGGACGCGCACGATAGCCGCCAGGCCCCGATAACGGGCTTAGACAAGTCAGACGGCAAGAGTGCAAGACGCGCGTCTTCCTGACCCTCTCTTCCTTTCAGCCTTCGCGTCGAGACGAAAGCCCGCTGCGGTCATGCACTGGGGCTCGCGCTCGCACGCGCTTCTCACGAGCGTTTCCCCATGAACCACGACCAATTCTCCCTGCCCTTCCTCGACACGACTAGCCTCGGCGGCGGTGGTTTCGGCCTTTACGGCGGATCGTCTACGCCGAAACCTACGCCGGCACGGGAGACCGCTGGGCTGTTCGAAATGCCCGCTCCCGACCCGACCGCGTCCCTTCCGACGCAGAATCGAACACCGGCCATCGCCGCGCACGATTACCGGCTCGCCGGCGATCGCCGTCTTGCCGAAGGTTGGAAAGCGCGCGCTGAAGAGAATCTCGTCGCGATCCGGCTCATGACGACAATCGAGGCCGAAGGCCGTCATGCCCGGGCCGACGAGCAGGAGAAGCTGGCGCGCTTCACGGCATTCGGCGCGACCGACCTTGCCGATCGGATCTTTCGCCGCGCCGGGGACGGTTTCGCACCCGCCTGGGAAGATCTGGGTGTCGAACTCGAAGGGCTCGTCTCGCGCGACGACCTCGCCAACCTCAAGCGCGCGACCCAATACGCCCACTACACGCCCGAGTTCATAATCCGCGCGATCTGGCGGGCTTTGCGCAGGATGGGCCTCGACGGCGGACGCGTGCTTGAGCCGGGTTGCGGGACGGGGCTGTTCTTCGCTCTTTCCCCGGAAGCCCTCGCCGGCAAGCTCGCGCTAACTGGCGTCGAAATGGACCCAACGACGGCCCGGATCGCCAAACTCCTCTACCCGAACGCCCGCATCCGCCACGAGGATTTCACCAAGGCGAGATTGCCGGAGCTCTACGACCTCGCCATCGGCAATCCGCCGTTCTCCGACCGCACCGTTCTCGCGGACGATCCATCGGGAGAGCTGCGCCTCTCCCTGCACGATTACTTCATCGCCCGGTCGGTCGAGCGGCTGTGCCCAGGCGGTCTCGCCGCCTTCGTGACGTCGCGCTGGACCATGGACAAGGTTGACCGCAAGGCCCGCGATCATATCGCCTCAATGGCCGATCTGGTCGGCGCGGTGCGCCTGCCGGAGGGCGCAATGCATGACCGCGCTGGAACGGAAGTCGTGGTCGACATCCTGTTCCTACAAAAGCGGGATACGGGAACCGCGCCTGCGGGCGCGGCGTGGGACGTTCTTGCCGAAGCCGTTCCCGCCGAGGATGGCGAGACGGCGCTTTCGATCAACCGCTACTTCGTCGAGCATCCTGAGATGGCGCTCGGGACGCATGTGCGGACCTCGAGCGCCTATGGACCAACCTATACGTTGAAGCCGGACCTCTCGACGCCTGGCGCGCTCTCGGACCTTCTCGCTCAGGCGCTCGACCGCTTGCCGCGCGATCTCTTCAAGGCCGCCGCCACTGAGGCGAAAACCGGCTTTCAGACGACGGTACGAGTCGGGACGGCCGCCGAAGGCGCGACCATCAAGGAGGGCAGCTATCTCGTCCACGAGGGCGCGCTCGTCCAGATCATCGACGGCAAGGCGGAACCCGTTCGCGTCCGCGAAGGCAAAGGCGCGGAGGGGATCCCCGCCAAACACGCCCGCATCATCCGGGGTCTGATCGCGGTGCGCGACGCGGTCCGCGAAGTTTTGCGCACGCAGGCCAATGATGAGCCCTGGGGATCGGCGCAGATCAGGCTGCGCTCGGCCTACGCCCTCTTCGTCCGCAATTTCGGGCCGATCAACCTGACCACAATCAGCGGGACCGTGACGGCCGACGGGGACACGCGCGAGACCTTCCGGCGGCCCAACCTTCAGCCCTTCCTCGACGACCCCGACGTTTGGCTCGTCGCCTCGATCGAGGATTACGATTTCGAAAGCGGAACGGCGAAGCATGGGCCGATCTTTCACGAGCGCGTGCTGCATCCGGAGACAACGCCGGCGATCGAGACGGCCGAGGACGCGCTGGCGGTCGCGTTGCATGAGACCGGTCTCATCGATCTCGACCGAATCGCCGAGCTTCTCGGCCGGTCGCGCGAGACGACGATCGCGGAATTGGGCGAACGCATCTTCCTCGACCCCCAGCCGACGATCGCCCTGAACCGAGACACCTGGGTGACGGCTGACGCCTATCTTTCGGGAAAGGTTCGCGACAAGCTTACAGCCGCGAGGGCGGCCGCGGCGCTCGACGCGCGCTATCAGCGCAATGTCGGGGCGCTCGAAAAGACCCTTCCCGAGGACCTCAAACCCTCCGACATCACGGCGCGCCTCGGCGCGCCGTGGATCCCGGCCGATGTCGTGTCCTCCTTCGCGGAAGAGGTGCTTAGCGTCAAAACGCCGATCTATCACACGGTCGAGATCGCCAGCTGGTCGTTCAACGTCCATGCCTTCGCTGGCCTCGCGAGCTCCTCGACCGACTGGGGCACCGCTCGTCGACACGCCGGCGAACTCCTGATGGACGCGCTCAACGCCTCCCTGCCGCAGATCTACGACGAGTTCGAAGAGGACGGGGTCAAGAACAGAGTCCTCAACGCCGCCGACACCGAAGCCGCCAAGGACAAGCTGGCGAAGATCAAGGCGGCGTTTGAGAGTTGGGTGTGGAAGGAGGTCGAACGCGCCGATCGGCTGGCGCGCATTTACAACGACCGCTTCAACCACCTTGTTCCCCGCCACTTCGACGGGTCGCATCTGACGATTCCCGGCGCCTCAAGCGTCATCAGCTTCTATGCTCACCAGAAGCGCGTGATCTGGCGCATCGTCGCCTCGGGCACGACCTACGTCGCCCACGCAGTCGGAGCCGGCAAAACCTTCAGCCTGGCCGCCGCGATCATGGAACAGAAGCGGCTCGGCCTCGTCACCAAGGCGATGATGGTTGTCCCCGGCCATTGCCTCGCCCAGGCGAGCCGTGAGTTTCTGCAGCTCTACCCGACCGCCCGAATCCTGGTCGCCGACGAGACCAATTTCGTCAAGGACAAGCGCCAGCGGTTTCTGGCCAGAGCGGCGACCGCGCAATGGGACTGCATCATCATTACCCATTCGGCATTCAAGTTCATCCCGGCCCCGGCCGAGTTTGAACGCCGGCTGATCGCCGATCAGATCGCGTCCTATTCCGACCTCCTCGAGCGCGTCGACGGCGCGGACCGGCTCTCGCGCAAACGCATCGAGCGGATGAAGGAGGGGCTCGAAGAGGACCTCGAGCGCCTGAAGTCGCGCAAGGACGACATGCTGACGATCGCCGAGATCGGCGTCGACCAGCTGATCGTCGACGAAATGCAAGAGTTCCGCAAACTCTCCTTCGCCAGCAACCAGACCACACTGAAAGGCATCGATCCGAAAGGCTCGCAACGGGCCTGGGACCTCTACGTCAAGGTTCGGTTCATCGACTCGACTAAGAATCCGGGACGAGCGCTCATCGCGGCCTCCGGGACGCCAATCACCAATTCGCTGGCCGAACTCTTCACAGTGCAACGCTTCGTCCAGCCGCACGCGCTTGAGGATCTACACATCCACCAGTTCGACGCCTGGGCGGCCAGTTTCGGGGAAACGAGGACCGAGCTCGAGCTCCAGCCCTCCGGTCTCTACAAGCCGGTCACTCGGTTCTGCGAGTTCGTCAATGTCCCCGATCTCATGGCGATCTATCGGATGGTGACAGACGTCGTCCTCAAATCCGACCTCCGCCAATATCTGAAGCTGCCGGCGATCGCGGGAGGGCGTCGGCAGATCGTCGCAGCGCCGGCGAGCGAGGCTTTCCTCTTCTATCAGCGTCACCTGGCGGAGCGGATCAAGGCGATCGAGCAACGTCAGAGGAAGCCGCAGAAGGGCGACGACATCCTGCTCTCGGTCATCACCGACGGTCGCCACGCCGCGATCGATCTCCGCTTCGTCCGATCGGGGAGCGGCAACGACCCGGACAACAAGCTGAACGCCCTGATCGACAAGGTTTTCACGATCTGGGAACAAACAGCGAACAATCGCTATACTCGATTCGATGGCGTGCCCTACGCCCTGCCCGGCGCGGCCCAGATGATTTTTTCCGACCTCGGCACGCTGGCCGCCGAAGAAACCCGTGGCTTCTCGGCCTACCGCTGGATCAAGGACTCCCTTGTCGCCCGCGGCGTGCCGGCGAGCCAGATCGACTTCATGCAGGATTACAAGAAGTCCTCGGCGAAACAGCGCCTGTTCAACGCCGTCAACAGCGGCCAGGTCCGCGTGCTCATTGGCTCCAGCGAAACCATGGGCACCGGAGTCAACGCTCAACGGCGCCTTAAAGCTCTCCATCATCTCGACGTGCCGTGGCTGCCCTCGCAGATCGAGCAGCGCGAGGGCCGGATCGAACGCCAGGGCAACGAAAACGAGGAGATCGAGCTCTACGCCTACGCGACCAAGCGCAGCGTCGACGCCACGGGATGGCAGATTCTGGAGCGGAAAGCCCGCTTCATCGACGCGGCGATGTCGGGCGACCGCTCCGTCCGCCGGATCGAGGACGCAGGCTCGCAAGCCAACCAGTTCGCCCTCGCCAAGGCGATCGCGTCCGGCGACGAGCGCCTCATGCGCAAGGCCGGCATCGCTTCCGAGATCGCCCGCCTCGAGCGGCTGCGGGACAGCCATTTTGACGACCAGTTCGCCATTAGGCGCAGGATCAGCTCGGGCGAGAAGCAGCTCGAAGACGCAACGCGCCGAAGCGAGGCGATCACGAAAGACCTCGCCCGACGAATCCCGACCCGCGGCGACGCCTTCACAATGACGGTCGGCGAGCAGCGATTCACCGACCGCAAAGCGGCGGGCCAGGCGCTGATCGGCTTCATCCGCAAGATGAAGCCGCAAAAGCCGGGCTCGACCGCGCCAATCGCGGCGATCGGCGGCTTCACCATCCTCGCGAGGGCCACCTACTTCGACGACATCGAGCTCCGACTCGACCGTGCGCTCAAGTCATCCGACGCCATCGATTGCGAAAAGGACGTGACCCCGCTCGGCCTCGTCTCCCGCCTCGAATCGGCGTTCGGCCGCTTCGAGGTCGAGCTCGCCGAGGAGCGCCGCACCGTCACTGAAGTCTCCAACTGGCTCCCAGGGTTCAAGGCCCGCCTCGGCGACGCCTTTCCGCATGAAGCCGAACTCGAAGAGAAGCGCGCTGAAATGGCCGAACTCGACGCTTCGCTAGCCAAGACCACCAACGACACGCCCGGCCCGGAGAGCAACGCCGCAGCGTGATCTGCCCGTTCGCGCGATCGACGCGCACCCTTCCCACAAACTTTCTTATGAGGAGCCCGACCCATGCTGCCCGCAGCAACTGTCCGCGCGCTCACGATCCCTGCCTTCACCGCCGCGGAATTCATGCCCACGCAATGGGCCAGCGCCGACGACAAGGCCAAATTCGCCAACGCGCTCATGAAGTTCATCGCCGCCGAATTCCCCCGGCAGAGCTTCACGCAACCCTTCTACCGGCGCCTAAGCAACACGTTTGGTCATATTGCTCACGGAAACTTGACGGGCTTCTATGGCGCCTTCTTCGAACGCGACTTCGATAAGGTCGTCTTCCTCGAACAGACCCTGAGCTGGCCTCATTTCGGCGACCCAACCTTCACCTTCTCCGACGTCGAAGACGCGGTCAAACGCCGACTGCGCGCCGCGAAGGTCATAGACATCTTCCGGATGCTCGAGGCCGACGCCACTCGCAGGCGCGAGCTCGCGACGCTCGCTCGCCTGCAGGAAAAATACGGAGCGCGAACGCTGCCGCCCGATCCCGCGCCCGTCGGCTTGCCCATCCCCTCCACCAAAGCCCACGCGATCGGTGATCGGCCTCGACAACAGCCGATCCTTCCCCTCGATCTGACGGCTGACGACCGGCCGCGGAGAAGGTTAAATGGCTAGCCCAACCAACGAAGACCGGTCGAGGCAGCCAAGAAAATAGTAGCCGACACCGGAAGCACGGGACGCCCAGCCGCGGCAAAGGGCGGGTCCGTTCCGCCGCTTCGCTAGGCGTCCGGATCCCGGCGCTACACGCCGCCTTTGCCCCGGCCGGATCGCCCGCGCTCTCCTGGGTTTCATCTTCGAGAAAGGTCTCGAAGACGAGAAATCAGGAGAATTCAAATGGAACTGCGTCGCGTCGATCCCCGCACCCTGAAAAAGAACCTCGGCAACCCGCGCAAAATCCAACCCGGCGAAATGTCCGACGCGGCCATGAAGGCCAGCATCAAGGTCATTGGCGTCATCCAGCCGCCGACCGTGTCCGAAAAGGACGGCGCTCTCACGATAGAGTACGGCGACCGGCGTGTCCGCTTCGCCGTCGAACTCGGACTAAGCGAGATCGACGTCATCGTCATAGAGCCTGACGACCTCAACAGAATGCGCGCACTCAGCGAGAACGTGGTTCGCGCCCCCATGGCCAGCGTCGACCTTTGGCGGGCGATCGAATCCCTCGCCTCGGAAAACTGGACCGAAGAAGCAATAGCCGCCGCACTCGCGGTTCCGCTGCGCCAAATCCGCAAGCTCCGGCTGCTCGCAACCGTGCATCCCGCCATCCTCGACCAGATCGGCGCGGGCGACATGCCGAATGAAAGGGAATTGCGCACCATCGCCTCCGCGCCACGCGACGATCAGGCCGCGGCCTGGAAGAAGCTCAAGCCGAAGAAGGGCGAGGGCGCCGTCTGGTGGCGGCTCTCGCAGGTGCTCGAAAAGACGCGCTTCTTCGCGAAAGACGCCAAGTTTGGCGAGGACGAGCGC
>Ga0335074_10006563_pt1 | contig 16139 bp, 13 predicted proteins | sample Lox_Sample_23_FD_206715 | JGI IMG/M metagenome (GOLD analysis project Ga0335074, IMG submission 206715) | Soil microbial communities from Loxahatchee National Wildlife Refuge, Florida, United States - Lox_Sample_2.3 | ecosystem: Environmental > Terrestrial > Soil > Wetlands | place: USA... | reverse complement strand
TCCGGCTCGACGCGGAACCAGATGTCCGGGCCGTGGCCGTCGGGGTCGCTGATCCGGTCCGCCCCCTCGACCAGGTACTCATCGGGCAGCCCGAGGTCGCGGTAGAAGTCGTTCCAGGTCGCGAACCCAGCCGGGGGCGGCGCCGGTTCATGGCGGTTGACGATTGGGCCCGGAATGATGCAAACGCTGACGCGCGTAGTCTCCGTTATCCGGAGTGACCAGGTCAGGTGATATCGAACTTGTTCCCTTCCGGGTCCTTCATCCCGATCGCGTAGTGGTCGAGCTTCCTCGGCCAATGCGCCGGTAATAGTGGTGAGCTGGGAATGCGTGATGGCGCGGGGATGTGGCCGTGCTGGCATTCGGGACTCGGGCTGCGCGCAGGCGTTTGGCCGCGCGACGAGCGCTGGCTGCCTGGGCAGCCCGCGGCTGAACCTCGTGCAGGTCAGCGACGGCCTCGCAGGGTCCGGGTATCCGGTCGCGCTGCGGGTTGGGCGAAACGCCGGCGCTGGCCGTTGCGGCGGTCGTAGGCTCGGCCAGTCAGTCGGCGGGCCAGCGGGAAGCATGTGCCGCATGAGGGGGTGAGGTGCGATAGGCGAGGGGCGGGTGGTGACAGCGGCGCTGGTGGTGGTGCCCGGCGCCGCCGGGACGGTGACGTTCGTACGCCAGGAACGTGGCCCGTACGCGGGGTTCTGGTTGCTGCCGGGCGGGAAGGTTGAGTTCGGTGAGCCGATCATTGAGGCGGCGCGCCGTGAGGCGGCCGAGGAGTCCGGCTGCGTGGTCGACGGCCTAGACCTCACCGGCGCGTATGAGATCCTCGGTCCAGGCCACCACTTCGTGATGTGGGCCTACCGCAGCCGGGCTACCGCGCAGGTCCCTGAGCGATTCAGTGGTCATCACGTCGCCGGGGTGATGCAGGCCCGCTGGGATGCGGTGGAGCCGCATCCCACCGACATGCCGATCCTTAACGACGCTGGAGCCGCCGAGTACCCGCGGGAGCTGATCGAGGATCGGATGACCCGCGAGGGCATCGTCATGGCCAACGTGCTCACCGGTGAAACTTTCGGCTGGGCGGCGGTCGGTGCAGCTACGCGGGCCTAGCAGCCAGCCGGTCAGGGCGCGGGCCACCGGACGCCCCCACCGAGAATGCCGTCTTCGAGAACTTCGCATTCGATCCACCGGCCCGGGCCGTGCCTGGCGCGTAAGGCATCAGCAACGCGCTCCGCGAGCTGCTCGCAGCTTTGCGTGCCGAAGACCGGCATTTCGTCGCGACCATCCGCATCGCCCGGGCCAGGCCCGTTGCTCAAGCCTCGCAGACAACCGGGCTGTGAACAGCCGCCCGCGATTTGCCGCATTAGTTCGCGCCCGGCGCGCCGAATCGCTCGGACCGGCATGGTCTGGGAGCACGCCGGCCATGCTGGACCCGTCAGGAAGCGGGAGCGACCCGGCGAGCTGGGTTTTGGGGGTGATGAGATGAGCGTGAAGCACGCGACCGCCAGTGTTTTCCTGTTTAGCCATTGCCTCGAGGGATGGCAGCTCGGGCTGATCGAGCATCCGCGCCCACGACGACTGCTGATCCCCGGTGGCCATGTAGAGGACGATGAATCCCAGGCCGGGGCAGCGTTCCGTGAGGTCGCCGAGGACACCGGCCTGACCGGCGCGCGATTGCTCGAAGCGCCCGCTCCTACACTTCCGGCCGGGTTCCCGCACAAGCGGGTGCCGCCTCCCTGGTGCATCACCGAACAGCACGTTCCCGCCGACAACAACCTCGGCGAGCCGCACGTGCACCTGGACCACCAGTACGTTGCCGTCACGGATACCGCTGAACCGGCCCGCGAGCCCGCGCATCCCTTTCTCTGGTATTCGGCCGAACTGCTGCCTGAGCTTGACGTCCCGAAGGACACCAGGCTTCTGGCTAACGTGCTGTTCTCGTGTATCGGCGACCTCGCTGACGAGCAACTCGACAGCGCGTCCATCCTGAGGCCATTCATCGCCGCTGCTGCGCCCTGAAGTCGCCGCGACCGGTGATTTGCGCGACTGTGCTCGGCTGAACTCTGCTAGATCGCTCAGGCCGGTGGTGCTGGTGGGCGGTTTCGCAGTGTGGCAGGCGTTCGCCGTGCCAACCTCGTTGGGCCACGATCCATCTCTTGGAAGACGGGGCGGTTGTCGAGATGGAGGCGCTGACACCGAACCGGGTAAGCGGGTGGGGCCGCGCGGGCGGCCGCTTTGCCCGTCGGACTGGTACGCCGTCGGCTCGGCTGCCAGCCTGGCCGAGCCGGGGTAGTAGCGGCCCTGCATCGGGCCGGTCAACCGTGTCAGACGGCCGCTCGTGGTAGAGGAGATCCATGACTGATCGCGTCCGCGCTGTGCTGATCACACCGGCCGGCGACCTGCTGACCATCCGGCGGGTCCGCACCGGACAAGACCCGTACTGGGCGCTGCCCGGCGGCGGAGTCGATGCCGGGGAGGACCTGGAGACCGCGCTGGCCCGTGAACTCCGCGAGGAGATCGCCGCTACTGCGGACATCCACAGCCTGCTGCACGTCCTCGAGCGCGGCGGCGAACGCCAGTACTTCTACCTCGGCCGGGCGCGCACCTGGTCAGCCAGTCCCGGCGACCGCAGCGGCCCGGAGTTCGCCGACGCTGCCCGGGGCGAATACCACCTGCAAATCATCCCGCTGACCGAGGAGGCTCTTGCCGCCATCGATCTCAAACCCGATCCAGTCGCAGAGCTTCTCCTCAGTCACCTGCGCGGCGGCACTGATCTGTTCACCCTCCCCGACCTGCGGACCACTCCGCCCGGCGCGATCTCCGGCCGCTGACTGAGATTCACACCGAGCGGCTGCACCAGCACGTGCCGAGCGGGCTCAAGCTGCTGGCACTCCGATGTGGCGCGCGAAATCTCGCAGCCAAGGCCGGGACCGGTGGTCGGCCCGCAGCAGGTCCTCGGTTATGCGGTGGACCGGCGGGCGGTAGCCGACCTCGTTCGTCGTCGTCGGCTCGCGGCGCCGACTCTGCCATGGCAAGGTGTCCGTCTGACGGAGGGCACGGGTCGCCTTAGGCTCGGAGGCATCGCAGCGATGGCCACGGCGGCTGGTCGGGATCGACCTGGGGATCGCGTCGCGGCATTCGGTGCGGGTGCTGGAGGCTGACGGGCGGGCGGTGAGCCGGTCGTCATGCGTGTCGGCGGTGGAGTCGCTGGCCGCGGGCCTGCGCAAGTTCTTGCACCGGCACGCGAAGGCGGCGTCCTGCACTAAGGGTGGACGCACGTGACACGCGGGACGTATGCGCAAACCGTACAGGTAATCGCGGATGCTGGCTCAGAGACCGGCGTAGATTTGGCCACATTGCTTGCTGTTGGGAGGAGCTGAACAGAATGCCAGCGGAGGCATTGGCGGCGTTGGCCGCGGCTGGGGGCACCGCGGTGATCCAAGCCGCCGGGACGGACCTTTGGGTCACTTTTCGTGAACGCGTGGCCGGGCTTTTTGGCCGTGGCCACAAGCGGCAGACCGAGGCCGCCCTGGAGCAGTTGGATCAGACGGCAGTCATGTTGGAGCAAGCCGTTACTGACTCCGAAGACGAGACGGATGTCGAGCGAGTGCGTACCCGCCTGGAGATCGCATGGCAGACCCGTTTCACGGATTTGCTGGAAAGCCTGGATCCCGGCGAGCGCGCGGAAGCCGCCGAGCGGCTGCGGGAGCTGGTGGAACTGGCCCAGGGCGGCGTGTCGGCCGCCACGGGCGGGATGGCTGTCGGGGGCGATGTGGACATTCACGCTGAGGGTGGTTCCGTGGCGGCGGGTGTCATCCACGGTGGGGTGAGGATAGGAAACCCTCCTCAGCCGGGTCCGGACCAGCGCTGACCGCACCCGGCATCGACCGGCCGCGCCTTGACGCCCACCTCTCGGCCTACGCCCACGACGGTGGCGTTGCAATCGGCCATGCCGACAAAGTGGAGTACCACGCCACGCCGGTCTCGGTGGCGTGGCCACACCGGGTCGGCCTGATTCCGCGGCAGGCAGAGTGTTTTCAGCACCGTAGTGCCGTTGACCGCCTGTACGAGGTGGTGGCCGCCGGGGGGACGGCCGTAATTTGTCAGGTGCTGGCAGGCACCGGCGGCGTGGGCAAGACCCAGCTGGCCGCTCACTACGCTCGCCGGATGTGGGACGGCGACATGGTGGATCTGCTGGACTGGGTGACCGCCGGGAACCGGGAGGCGATAGTAACCGGCTATGCCCAGGCCGGGGTCGAAGTGCTGGGCGCTGATCCGCGTGATTCAGAGAAGGCAGCGATTGGTTTCCTGGGCTGGCTGGAGACCACCAAGCGGCGCTGGCTGGTAGTTTTGGACGATCTGACCGATCCGGCGGATCTGCGCGGCCTGTGGCCACCTCAGAATCCCGACGGACGTGTGGTGATGACCACCCGCCGCCGTGACGCCGCCTTGAGCGGTGAGGGCCGTCACTTGGTCAATATCGGATTGTTCACCCCCGATGAAGCAGCCAATTATGTCACCGCGAAGCTCGCCGCCCATGACAGGCATGATGACCGGCGTCAGATCGCAGGGCTGGCTGCCGATCTAGGCTATCTGCCGCTGGCGCTCGCGCAGGCGGCGGCGTATCTGATCGATGTTGGGCTGGATTGTGCCGATTACCGGGCACGCCTTGCTGACCGGCGTCATACCCTGCCTGAGCTGGTACCCGACGACAGCGGGCTTCCGGATGACCATCGAACCACCGTGGCGGCGACGTGGTCACTGTCGATCGAAGCAGCCGACCGGCTCCGTCCGGTTGGACTGAGTCGGCCAATGCTGGAACTGGCCAGCGTGCTCGATCCCAATGGCATCCCCAGTCTTGTGCTGATGAGCGATCCTGCACTGGAATATCTCGCTGAACACCGCACCGTTGGTTCCGGTGCCGAGCGAGGCAGCCGCGAAATCGAGGCCGCGGACGCGGCTGATGCATTGCGGTGCCTGCATCGGCTCAGCCTGGTAGACCAAACCCCCGACACTCCTAACCGTGCGGCGCGAGTCCACAGCTTGGTCCAGCGTGCCACTCGCGAGTCCCTCACCGCCGACCGCCGCGACCAACTGGCACGCGCCGCCGCTAATGCCCTGATCGCCGCGTGGCCGGAGGTCGAACGGGATACCGTCCTCACCCAAGCCCTCCGGTCCAATGCCGACGCCCTCACCGACCATTCCCAGAGCGCACTATGGGAACCTCAACCGCACCCTGTACTCCTGCGCGTAGCGTGGAGCCTCGGGGAAGCTGGTCTCTTCACGGCTGCCCTAACTCATTGGCAGCACCTGCATACCGCTTCCCTTCGCTACCTCGGCCCCGACCATCCCATCACGCTGGCGGCCCGCTACGAGGTCGCCTACTGGCAGGGTGAGGCCGGAGACCCAGCAGGCGCTGCGGCCGCGATGACGGAACTGCTGGCGGATTATCTGCGGGTGCTCGGTCCCGACCACCCCGACACCCTGAAGACCCAGCTTGAACTCGCCCGGTCGCGGGGAGAGACGGGGGATGTGGCCGGCGCCGCAGCCGGGATGGAGGAGGTGCTGCGGGACCGGCTCCGAGTGCTGGGTCCCGACCACCCCGACACTTTGAAGACCAGGCACGAATACGCATATTGGCGCGGCCGCGCGGGGGATGCAGTCGGTGCCGTCGCCACGTCCGAAGAGGTGCTGCGGGACCGGCTGCGGGTGCTGGGCCCCGACCACCCCGACACGCTGAAGGCTCGCCACAACCTGGCCTACTGGAAAGGGCAGTCGGGGGATCTGGCCGGTGCCATGGCAGAAATGGAAGAGGTGCTGCGTGACCGGCTGCGGGTGCTGGGTCCCGACCATAGGGACACCCTTATCAGCCGATACGAGCTCGCCCGGTGGCGAGGACTGGCGGGAGACCCTGCCGGTGCGGCGACCGACATGGGCGCGCTGGTGGCGGACTATCTGCGAGTGCTGGGTCCCCAGCACCCAGACACCCTGAAGGGCCGCCATGGACTGGCCTACTGGAAAGGGCAGTCGGGGGACCTGGCCGGTGCCATGGCCGAGATGGCGGAGGTGCTGCGTGACCGGCTGCGAGTGCTGGGTCCCGACCACCCGCGCACACTGATCACTCGCACTCACCTCGCCCGGTGGCAAGGCGAAGCCGGGGATCCCGCCGGAGCTGCGGCCACCTTCCGGGAACTGCTGGCGGACTATCAGCGGGTTCTAGGTCCCGACCACCCTTACACGGCGTCCACCCGCCGCAACGTCAACTACTGGGCTGGGCAGATTGATAACACAAGCGATGGGGTGGCCTGAGGGTCAAACCCGAACAGCGCCACTAGGACAGCGGCGTGGGAGCGTCCGACCGTCTGTGTAAGTGATCGCTCCGCCGATGTCCTTAAGGCGTAAGTAGTCGCCGCCCGGTAATCTGCTTCCCGCAAGGGAAATGCGGCCCGACGGGCTTCCGCCGATGCTCTGTGATCGCGGACACGCCCCCACCCGCACGAATTCTTCGTGCTGCCTGGGGGAACTCCGTGACGGGCCTGCGGGTCTCTGCTTCGAGCCTGGTGGGCTCAGCCATGGAACGACAGATCGCCGGAATTATCGCCGACCACCTGCGGGTGACCACGGGGCGGTCGCCATCGGAGTCAGAGCGCAAGTCCTGGCGGCGCAGCCTCCCGGTTTTGGCTCATGACCTGGTGGAGGCCGGTCTCGGCGAGATCGAGATGCTGATCGAGTACCAGCTTCCGCTCACCAGCAAGCGCGCCGACGTCGTACTCGCGGGCGTCGACCGGCGCACCGGCTGCGATGCGTACGTCGTGGTCGAGCTCAAGCAGTGGAGCCAGGCCGAGCTGTACGAGGGCAACGAACGGCTGGTCGTGGTCGAGGGGATGCACCGCGAGCTGGAACATCCGCTGCTCCAGGTGCAAGGCTATTGCGATTACATCGCCGACTTCGTGGCCTCTCTGAAGGGAAACGATGACGCGGTACGCGGCGTCGCGTACCTCCACAACGCTGCCGACCTTGATGTGGACGACCTCTTCGAACTGGCAACGACCGAAAGAACCAGGTTCTTTACCAAGAGCAGACGCGGCGCCTTTCTCGAGTATCTGCGCGATCAGTTCGCGCCGGTTCGCGGGGCCGATGCGGCCGACCGGCTGCTGACCAGCGCCGTCCGCCCGTCCAAGCAACTGCTCAAGCTCGCAGCGGCCGAGATCAAGGACCGCGAGCAGTTCACCCTGCTGGCCGAGCAGCGGCTGGCGTACGAAATCGTCCTGCACGTGGTCGGGAAGGCCCAGCGTTCGGACGCCAAGGAGGTCGTCATCGTTACCGGCGGCCCGGGAAGCGGAAAAAGCGTCATCGCGCTGTCGCTGCTCGGTGAACTGTACCGCCAGGGCTATTCAGCATTGCATGCGACCGGCTCTCGGTCCTTTACCCAGACGATGCGGCGCTACGTGGGCCGAGGTACCCCCCGGGTCAAGAACCTGTTCAAGTACTTCAACAGTTTTATGGATGCCCGCCAGAATGATCTTGAAGTGCTGATCTGCGATGAGGCCCACCGCATCAGGGAAACCTCCGCCAATCGCTACACCAAGGCCGCGCAGCGAACCGGCCGCTTGCAGGTTGACGAACTCATCGCGGCGGCAAGGGTCCCCGTGTTCCTGCTGGACGAGCACCAGGTGGTCAAGCCCGGCGAGATTGGAACGGTCGAGGCGATCAAGTCACACGCGTCGTCCCTGGGGTTGCGCGTTCACCACGTTCAGCTCGACGAGCAGTTCCGCTGCGGCGGCAGCCGGAAGTACGAAAAGTGGGTGCTGCGGCTGCTCGGCCTCGAACCGGATGGCCCGCAAGCCTGGACCGGCGACGACCATTTCGAGATCACGCTCGCCGAGTCGCCGTGGGAAATGGAGCACATCCTGCGCGGCAAGCTCGGGGAAGGCTATTCGGCGCGGATATCCGCCGGATACTGCTGGCCGTGGAGCGATCCCCGGCCCGATGGCACGCTCGTCAGCGACGTCCGCGTCGGCGATTGGGCCAGGCCATGGAACGTGAAGGGCGACCGGGCGGTCGGCACCGCTCCGCCCAGCGCGCTCTGGGCGACCATGGACGGCGGCTTCGACCAGGTCGGCTGCGTCTACACCGCCCAGGGATTCGAGTACGACTGGTCTGGCGTCATCCTCGGTCCCGATCTCGTCGCTCGCCATGGCCGTGTCATCACCGTCCGGGACGCCAACCGGGACCCGGAGTTCAAGAAGCGGTCGGTCACCGACCTGCAGTACGAGCGACACATCCGCAACATCTACAAGGTCCTGCTGACTCGCGGCGTGGTCGGCACCGTGGTCTATGCCACCGATCCGCAGACCCAGGAGTTCCTCGCCGAACTGATTGAAACCACGATTGACCGGCAGGTCGAGCACCCGAAGCTCGGCCGAACCGAAGCGGACGAAGAGTCGCTGGAGCAGCAGCCGGCCCTCTAGCTGCGCCGACACCTGCTGGTCAACGACGGGAACCGCCGGCGGACATCTGCGCGCTCACCGCCCCGGACTCGCGTTCCACCGTCGTTCCACCGCCGTTCTAAGGCAGCAATGCCCACGGCGAGGCCGGTCCCTACGCGCCGAACCCCAGCCTCCGGCATTGGCAGACCTGTAATTTACGCTCAACCGCCCATCTGGCGGGCCGTCAGCGCGCGGCGGCTCACACGCCTGGGCCGGTCACCACCTCCCGGAGCTTGGCCCGGATCCTGTCGCCATCGGGGTGATCGATCTCATCGAAGATGCACAGTGCCCGCGTCCACGCGACGGCCTGGTCGAGATCGCCGAGCTGGTGGTGGATGTAGCCGAGGCTGTCCCAGGTCGCCGCCTCCCAGTGCGCCGAGACAACTTCGCCTAGCTCGAACCGGCGTCCGGATTAGGCCATAGCCTTCCCAGTTCGCCTAAGCCGCGTGCCAGGGCTCGGCGGCCGTCCGCACTCATCGAGCCGAGCTCGTGCGCGAGAACCGCGCGGCGGTGCTGCCTGATCCAGCCCGCCAGTCTCTGGCCAGCCGCGGTCGTCGCCAGCGTGATCTCCCGGCGGGTACCCGCAGCCCGATTGAGTCTCAGCAACCCGGACGCCGCCATGCGGTCGCACAGACTACTGACGCCAGGGGTGGCCATGCCCAGCGCCGCGGCGAGACGACTCGGCGACAGTGCCCCAGAATCGTCGATGATCAGCAACGCTCGCAGCTGGTTGGCCGGGACCGGGACCCCAAGCTCCCCGATCGCGCTGTCCCATCGTTCCGACAACCGAGTGATCTCGGCTTCCATGAACGCCGCGTCTGGCCGGCAATCCCCTGCGTCATGGGCTCTGTCGCTCCCAACCAAAGTCCCCTCCTCGGTCCTGCCCCGCTGACCCCTTGCCCTCTCCGCCTCCGAAGGGTTTATGCAGGCGGTTTCGAGGGAGTCTGCTATGGCCGTAGCGATGCTTCGTCGGGCTTGATGCGTGCCGCTCGCCCGGGCTGCGCCGTTTTTAAGGAGCGAAGGGATGGCAGTCTCCCCGCACGATGTGCGGCAGGCGTTGGCTGAACTTGGCAAGCTGCGCTTCGGTGAGATGCGGGTCGAGGATGCGTTGCATGAGATCGTTCAAACCACGCACACGATCTTCGACGTAGACGGTGCGGGGCTGATGCTTGCCGATGCAGACCACCACCTGCGCAACGTCGCGGTATCCGATGCGCGGCTCGGGTATCTCGAAGACTTGCAGATACGCCATCAGGAAGGCCCCTGCGTCACTGCCTTCGATGACAAGGAACTTGTCGGGGCCCAGGACCTCACCGAGGACACGCGATGGCCGTCGTTCAACGAGGCCGCGGTGGCTCGCGGGGTGCGCGCTGTGCTGGCCAGCCCGCTGCCCTACAACCAGGATGCGGTAGGCGTGGTCGCGGTGCTGTCAGAAGACCGCCGTCCCTGGTCTCCCGAGGGAGAGCTGGCGCTGCTGGCTTTCACCGACCTAGCCGCGCTGCTGATCGCCAGCATGATGCAGGGCGAGCAGCAGTCCGAGCTGGCTGCGCAACTGCAGGGTGCGCTGAACTCCCGGGCTGTCATCGAGCAGGCCAAGGGTGTCCTGATCGGACGGCAGGGCGTGTCGGCGCACGCTGCGTACGTGCAGCTTCGGGCTCAGGCGCGGTCGGAACGCCGCAAGCTCGTGGACGTGTCCGCCGAACTCGTACGTAGCGCGGAACGCGGCTGACGGTTTGATCCCTTCCCGGCTTCCGGCATACTGAAATGGTCGTCACGACACCGCCCAGGATCCCGCGGTTGTCCGTAACGTCGGATGCCTGTCATCGCGTCGGCCGGTACTAACCCGTGACCGACCCCTTCTGGCAGCGCTCGGCGAGCCTCTTCTGCCGCTGCTGACCAGGAGATCTCATGCTCGCTCTCGGGCTCGGGTGCTCCGACGAAGGTGCGCATTCCGTCTATGACGACGGGGTGCTGAGGATGACTCCGACAAGAACTCCACCGGGCCTGGCCATTGCCGGGGAGATCGACGAGGACACGTACCCCGGGCTGGTAAGCCAGCTGGGAGAGCTCGCGCGCTGGCCCGAGATTCACCTCAACCTGGCCGGGGTGACGTACTGCGATCTGGCCGGGCTGCGCGCCATCATACGGCTGGCCAGTGCCAGCCACGGCAGGTGGCTTGTGCTGCACGAAGTGCCGCCCCGCCTGCTGACCGTCCTCGGCATCGTCGGCTGGGACTCTACGCCGGGTCTGACACTTGAACCGGGGAAGGCGGCTGGTTAACTCGCGATCATGCCGCACGCCGTACTAAGAGGCGAGGATGCGCGCCCCACCGGGGGAGCTCGTTATACATAGTGCGTCTGGGCGTTATGCGGCTCGTGGTCAACGAGCTGGTCGCAGGTGGGGCAGTACCAGCGGGCCTCGACCGGGGTGCCGCAGGTGAGGTGGCGCGGGGCATCCGCCGGATCGGTGTGCCGGCTCCCCCAGTGAGCGAGCAGCCGGAGCGCGCCGGCGAGTTCGGCGCCCTCGGTGGTCAGCTGGTAGGCGGCCCGAGGCGGCCGCTGAGAGTAGGGCCGGGCGACCAGCAGTCCCTCCCGTTCGAGCCGCTTGAGGCGCTCGGACAAGATGTTCGCGGCGATGCCCGGGATCAGGCTGAGAAGCTCGCTGAACCGCTGCGGGCCGGGCAGCAGCGCCTCCACGACCAACAGGGTCCACCGGTCGCCGACCCGGGCCAAGGCCTCGGCAAGCGGCGAGGGTTCCAGCTCGGATTCAGCCATGGGCTGATCGTAGCCCGGTTGACTTCTGATGGGTTAATAGTAATTTGCAAGTTACTACTTACTGGAGGTGGCAGCATGGCGATCCTCGATGAGATCGGGGCAAGCATCAGGCAGCTGGCAGAAGGCGCCGGGACCTCGGTCGTGGGCATCGGGCAGCGCTGGGGTGCCGGTTCAGGCATCGTGCTCGGCGCGGGCAAGGTCCTCACCAACGCGCACAACGTGCGCGGCGACCGGGTGACGGTCACCTTCGCCGACGGGCACGAGGCGGAGGGGAACGTGGCCGGGCACGACATAGACGGCGACCTGGCCGTTATCGACGTCGACACCAGCGGGGTTCCGGCACTGCCCTGGGCCGACGGGGCGTCCGCGGAGATCGGGATGCCGGTGTTCGCCCTGTCCAACCCGGGCGGGCGCGGTCTGCGGGTGACGTTCGGGTTCGTCTCCGGCATCGAGCGGACCTTCCGCGGTCCCCGCGGCCGGCGCATCATCGGCAGCCTCGAGCACACCGCTCCCTTGCTGCCCGGCTCCTCGGGCGGCCCGGTCCTCACCGCGGCGGGGCAGCTGCTCGGGATCAACACCAACCGCCTCGGCGAGGGCTTCTACCTGGCGATACCTGCCGACGAGGCACTGCGGGGCCGGACCGATGCGCTGTCGCGTGGGGAATCAGCACAATCACCGACGCTCGGCGTCGCCATCGCGCCGAACCATGTGGCCAGGCGGCTCCGCCGCGCCGTCGGCCTGCCCGAGGCCGATGGCCTGCTCGTCCGCGACGTGGTGGACGACAGCCCGGCCGCCCGCGCGGCCCTCGCCCAGGGCGACCTGATCGTGGCGGCCGCCGGTCAGCCGATACGCACCCCCGACGACCTGTTCGACGCACTCCAGGCCGCACAGGGCGGCACCATCGCGCTCGACATCATCCGCGGCACCGACGAGCGGACCATTCAGGTCACCCTCTGAGATCACGGCCAGGCCGGATAACCGAGCGGTGCTGACTAGGCTTCCGTTTCCGGAGGCATGAACTCGAGGATCCGGCCCAGATCGCGGAATCCGAGGGCCGCGTACATTCCGTCAGCCATCGGGGTCGACTGAAGACTGGCCGTGCGACAGCCGCGGGCCCTGGCGTCGCGGGCCTGCCGCGCGGTCAGCGCGGTGCCAAGCCCGCGGCGCCGCGCGTGCTCCAGGGTGGCGACGTTGTAGATCCCGCAGTCGCCGTCACAATCAAAGGCCATCGCGGCCGCCACGCCCACGCCGTCGGGGGCCGCGATCAGCAGGTGGAACGCGTCCCGGTCGGCCTGGCGGGCAAATCCCGGCGGCACCCCGATGATGCGCAGGTACTCCGCCCAGTCCGGAGCGGCGAGCGTGACCGCAGGCCGGTGCATCCGCAGGTCGTCCAGGGCCATGCCCATCGCGCGGGTCGACTCGGCCAGTGCATAACCGCGCGCCTCCAGATCCTCGCGCATCGCCCGATCACTTTCATGCGCCCACGCCGCGAACCGGGTAATCCCCGCCGAGGCGTACGCGGCCTCCATCGCGGCCAGTGCGCGCGCCCGACCGGATGCGGCCAGATCCCGCTCCAGCAGCGCGTTGTTGAGATACGCCCGCTCGGGCCCGTCCGGGAAAACCGCGACCGCCACGAACGGAGACCGGATAACCGCGGCACCGGGGCAGCCGCGGGCATACATCTCCCAGCACGCCACCAAGGTCTTGGCCCCCCGGCGGTACAGGTCGGCGTCGGTGAGCCCCGTCACAATGTCATTTCTCTGCTGCCGCCAAACCTTCCGGCTGATCACCCGCGCCACCTGAGTAACGCACTAACGTGGCCCAGCTCGGGCTTGACACGACTGAGAGCTCAGCAGTGGCCACCGAGGCTGCCAGCAGACCTACACCTCATCGGCGGTGGCGAGCAGGCGAGCATGGCGGTCCTCTGCCATCCGGCTGCGTGCCCAGCGATGTGTCGTTGACACAATGCGATGCTCGTGGCTGGATTCTGGTGGCGAAGGTTTGGCGCTGAGCGGACCGGTGGTTCCGACAGCGCAACTCCCCGTACGCCAACAAACAAGATAGAAAACCCGGCCCACGAGGAGCCGGGTGATTATGCGACCGCTATAACGCGCTGCAGGCGTCCATCACTAGGGCCGCAGCGCGCCAGGTCAGCGGGGCGCGACAGATGGTCAACGAAGCGCGGCGTACACGCTAGCGCCAATGTTGGCCGAGACCCGGATCCGAGTCCCGGCCGTCCAGGAGCAGTTGCCGGCTCCGGTTGCGACAACGACGCTGTCGGTATGGCTTGACGCAGCGACCAAAATTTCGCTGGCCGGGTTCAGTTACGCGGTCGAACACCAGCCGATAACCCCTCAGTGAGATTGTGGCTGCCCTGCGTGCCGCGCGGTTCGCAGCCGCCCATGCCTACCTACGCCCCGCGGGCGCAGGTGCCGCGTTCCCAGCCGTCGGAATGCTGGAAATAGATCTCCAGGCAAAAGTGGCGAAACATCAGCTACAGGGTGCTTGACGGCCCCGCCTCAGCCGCGCAAGTCCAGTTTTCCCCAACCGAACGCCACTATCGCCCTAAGTTCTATGTCGGTATGCTGCCCTTATCGGAAGTCGATAGACTACCAACATAACACTTATCTTTAAATCTTATCTATAGGCTAGAAAAACTAGACAAGGATGGATGCATGACTAGCTTAACTGAACTTGCGAGCGTTGCCGGAAGTGGTGCCACAGTAATTGCGCTATTCGGGGTCTGGCGTCAACTTCGCTACCAGAGTCGGCAACTTCGGCAGACCGCACTAACCGCTCTTCACAAGGACATACTCGAGCCCGAGGTTCAACGAGCTATCCGGATAATCTACGCAGCAGACCCGGCTTCACTTGCGGAGCCGAAGACTCTAGAAGAACTTGAACGAATAGAACTGATTCTGAATCAATATGACCTAATCGGTACGCGTGTAGAGTACGGATTACTCCCGAAGAAGCAGACTGTGTCAACAGAGTGGCCGGTAATCCTTCGCCTGTGGTGTCAGCTACGGCCATTTATAGAATCTGAGGCTCGTCTTAGACCTGGTGTTCCGTATAAGCCGGGCTTCGTCTGGCTTGTACAACAATCTGAGCGTTACAAGCAGAAACACTTCCCCTCAGCTAGTACGACCCCTTTCACGCGGTCCTTTGCCAAGTCTCATCCTCGCAAAGAGGCCAAACCTCATTTACATAAAGAGCTCGTGCAGTGACCTCTGTTTCGCTCCCGCTTCATGTCTTTCCATCGTTTGAAATAGGAACCAATCCTCATGATAAACAGTGGGCTGAGGCCTTCAATAGTCACCGTGGGAAATCCTCAGTGATACGCCCGGTCCTTCCTGTAGGCATCCCGTTGCACAAACTCTGTCAACCGGGTCGTTCGCAAGAGAGTCAGGGGCTTGCACCTGGGCGGGATCTGGACTAGATCGGCTGCCACCGCCGCGCCGACCTGACCCGACTGGTTCGCAGACCGATCTGGTCAGCCGCGATGCCGACAGGTGCGGCCGCTTCTGCGGGCCAGACGGTCTCGTCATGCCCTATGGCATGTGGGTACTTCTACCCCGGCCGTGGCCTCGCGCGAAGAGGGGTATTCCGGCCTCTGCCCCGCAGCGGCGCGGACCTGGGAGCCTGCAGCAGATCGTCTGGGGCGTTCAGTCAGCTACGGAGGGGAGCACCCCGTGTCGCACAAGGACATGACCATTCAGCAGGCCCGGCTCTATCTGCGGCCTGGCAATCGGATCCTCGCCGGGCTGATGGCACGGGCTCGCGGCAGATCCCGGGCCAGACGGCTGGCCCTGTCGGCAACGGGAGCGCTCGCCCTCGCCGCCGCGACCACGCTGGCGCCAGGCGCTCCTGCCGCGCTGGCCAGCGTGGCCGCCAATCCGGATCCGGCGATCACGGTGGCCGGCGGCAACTCGGTGATCGCCGTGCAAACCTCCGAGGACGGGCTGCGGTTCTACTGGAACCAGTACGGCACCAACAACTGGCAGGGCGAGCAGGTCGCCGCGAACGGCACCACCTTTTCCCAGCCGGCCATCGCCCAGGTCGGCAACACCGTCGTGATCGCGGTCGAGGGCGTCTACAACAGCCTGGACCTGTACTGGCAGACCAACGGCGCCAGCGGCTGGCACGGCGAGACCGTCGCCACCATCCGTACGACCTATTCCGCGCCGTCGCTGGCCCAGAACGGCAACACCACGATCATCGCCGCCGAAGGCCCCAGCAACAGCCTGGACTTCTACTGGGCGTTCAACGGCACCACCAACTGGGGCCCCGAGCAGGTGGCCGGCGCCGGGACCACGTTCTCCGCGCCGTCGATCGCGGCGAACACCGCAGGCAACGGGGTGAACATCGTTGCCGAGGGACCCAGCAACAGCCTGGACTTCTACTGGGCCATCAACGGCACCGCCACCTGGTACCCCGAGGTCGTGGCCGGCGCCGGGTCCATCGAGTCGGCTCCCGCGATGGTCGCCCAAAACAACGGCGTCAACATCGTGGCACGCAACACGAGCATCGGGTCAACCTTCTGGTGGGCCTTCAACGGCTCCCCGACCTGGACCGCATCCACTGTGACTGGCGGAGACGTCAGCGGCCCGTCGATCGCGGCCTACCCCGGCAACCCCGGCGGAGTCGACGTCGTGGCCCGGGGACTGCTCGGCGACAGCCCGGGGGTAAGCACGAACGTCAACGGCAGCGGCACCTGGACGTGGACCGCGCTGTATAACAACGGACCCACGGCACCAGTCGCTGTGGGCGTCCCGTCCATCACCGTGAACAACGGCAGCGAGAACATCGCCTTCGAAGACACCCAGGGCGACCTGCTCTTCTACTGGGAAGACAGCTCCGGGAACTTCCACGGGGAAACCGTGGACAC
>Ga0335074_10006562_pt1 | contig 16145 bp, 12 predicted proteins | sample Lox_Sample_23_FD_206715 | JGI IMG/M metagenome (GOLD analysis project Ga0335074, IMG submission 206715) | Soil microbial communities from Loxahatchee National Wildlife Refuge, Florida, United States - Lox_Sample_2.3 | ecosystem: Environmental > Terrestrial > Soil > Wetlands | place: USA... | reverse complement strand
GAACCAGAACAGCTCGCGGTCTTCCGGGTCGATCGTACCTTCGGCAACGAGAAAGTCCGGATCGAAGACGTTTCGCCAGAAGGATTCGCCGACCAGGACGACGGGAACCGGCAGCGTCTTTCGTGTCTGGCCGAGGGTCAAAACCTCGAACAATTCGTCCATCGTTCCGAAGCCGCCCGGAAACGCCACGAGCGCGCGTGCCCTAAGCAGAAAATGGAGCTTGCGGATCGCGAAGTAATGAAACCGGAAACACAGCTCCGGCGTGATGTAGGGATTGGGGAATTGTTCATGGGGCAAAGTGATGTTGAGCCCGATCGATTGCGCGCCCGCGTCGCACGCGCCGCGATTGGCGGCCTCCATGATCCCCGGTCCGCCGCCGGTCACGATCAGCATGCGGTTGCGACGGCGTTTCGCGCCCGATTCGCTCACGATGTGCCCGAATTCGCGCGCGATTTCATAGTAGCGGCTCTTGGCAAGGATGCGCTTCGCGATTTCGAGCCGCTGGCAGATGTCCTTGTCGTGCGGTGCGGCGGCGGCGGCGCGGGAAAGATCGCGGACATGGCGCCGCGCCTCGGCCGGCTCGCAGATACGCGTGCTGCCAAACACCACGATGGTATGCTCAATGCCCCGGTCCCGTAGCAGCAACTCGGCCTTCTCGTAGTCGAGCGCGAGACGGATATCGCGGGTGTCGCTCCGGGCGAGGAAGTCGATATCGTGGTCGGCTTGGCGGTAGGTGGGGCTTTCGAGGATCGCCTTCAGTGCAGCTGGTGCTCTGGCGTCTTCCACCGCCGGCTTGGGCAGCTGCGAAGGGAGAGGCTTGCGCCGGACCAGGGGGTGCGGCGGCGGCGGAATTTTGCAGGCGCGGCGGCGTTTCGCCGGACTGGCAGGTCTGGTCACATTGATCCCCGGCTGATGGGACGCCCCGCCTCCATCCATATCCGGGCAGCTCCAAAGACTGAAGATCGGGATTTTGGCGGATTTGAACGAAGCTGTTGAAAACCAATTCAGCATCCTCCCTGCCGCGCAACAATCGGTCGCGACAGGGCACGGGAAGGATGCTATCGTTACCGTTTCCGCGAGAGGGAGTTTTCCATGATTCGCAACGTCAGCATGAGTGTTTTTGCGGCCCTATTGGGGGCTACTGCATTGGTAACGTCTGCCGCGGCCGCAACGGCCGATAACGGTCGCCAGATCACCCAGCCGATCAATGAGGCGCAAAGGGTAATCCTGAGCGGCAACACCCGCCCCGAAGCGAACGCGAAGAACGATCGCGGTGCGGTTTCCGACGATCTGGCGCTCGACGGAATGCAGCTGCTGCTGCGCCGTTCGGCCGGGAAAGAAGTCGCGCTCGAAAAACGAATCCGCTCGATAGAGGACCGCAATTCGCCCGAATTCCATCGCTGGCTGACGGCCGGGGAAATTGGCGCGAAATACGGACCGGCGAGTGCGGATCTTGTGAAAGTCACTTCATGGCTTGAGGCCCAGGGCTTTCAGGTGAACGGCGTTTCGCCGAGCCGCATGATGATCGATTTCTCGGGCACGGCCGGAGAGGTGCGGGACGCGTTCCACACCGAGATTCATAATCTGGATGTGAAGGGCGTGCATCACATTGCCAATATGAGCGATCCGCAAATTCCGGCCGCTCTGGCGCCCGCGGTAACGGGTATCGTTTCGCTCCACGATTTCCGACCGCACACGAACTACCATTCGCGGGCGAACTACACCTTCGGAACGGACTCGTGCTACCCGCTCAAGGGCGGCAGTGGCGGTCCGTGCTATGCCGTGGTTCCGGCCGACCTCGCCACCATCTACAATTTCAATCCCGCTTTCTCCGCGGGCTATACGGGGCTTGGCGAGACCGTCGTCGTGATCGAAGACACCAATGTCTACAATACGGCAGACTGGTCGACCTTCCGCTCGACCTTCGGGCTCTCCTCCTACACTTCGGGCAGTTTCACCCAGGTTCATCCCACCGGATCGCAGACTTGCACCAATCCGGGTACAAACAGCGACCAGGGCGAAGCGATTCTCGACGCGGAATGGGCGAGTGCCGCAGCACCCAATGCGGCGATCGAACTCGCAAGCTGCAAGGACACCACAACATTCGGCGGCCTTCTGGCGCTCGAAAATCTGGTCAACTCCTCCTCGCCTCCGCCGATCGTCAGCATCAGCTATGGCGAGTGCGAAGCCGAAAACGGCGCGACCGCCAACGCCGCCTATAACAGCACCTATGAGCAGGCGACCGCGGAAGGAACGTCGGTCTTTGTTTCGGCCGGCGACGAAGGTGCGGCGAGCTGCGATGCCGACGAGTCCAATTCGACTCATGGTATCGGCGTCAGCGGTTTTGCCTCAAGCCAATACGACGTCGCGGTAGGGGGTACCGATTTCGGCGATGCCTATGCCAAGGACCAGTCGACTTACTGGAGCAGCGGCAACTCGTCCGACTACGGCTCCGCGCTTTCCTACATCAACGAAATCCCGTGGAACGATTCCTGCGGCAGCGTGCTGATCGCCACCTATTACAGCGGTTCGGGCGTGACCTACGGCTCGAGCGGCTATTGCAACAAAGGCACCGATCACACCGACTTTATTACCACGGCGTCCGGCAGCGGCGGGCCGAGCGGTTGCGCGACCGGAAAGGCGTCGCAGACCGGCGTGGTGGGCGGAACCTGCGCGGGCTGGCCGAAGCCCTCCTGGCAAGCCGGCTTCATCGGAATCCAGAGCGACAAGGTCCGCGATCTCCCGGATGTGTCGCTGTTCGCCGCCAATGGCGTCTGGGGACATTACTACGTATTCTGCGACAGCGACGGCGGCGGCTGCTCGGGCGCTCCATCGAACTGGGACGGCGCCGGCGGCACTTCGTTCTCCTCGCCGATCATGGCTGGCGTTCAGGCGCTCATCGATCAGAAGACGGGCGAGAAATGGGGCGATCCGGACTCCGATTTCTATTCCCTCGCCGCGGCGGAATACGGCTCGAGCGGCAATTCGGGCTGCAATTCCGTCAATGGCAACGGCGTGGCCAGCACCTGCGTGTTCTATGACGTGACGCAGGGCGACATGGACATCAACTGTACCGGCACGCATAATTGCTACAAACCGTCGGGAACCTATGGCGTCCTCTCCACCAGCAACACCGCCTATCAGCCCGCTTACGGAACGGCGACGGGCTGGGACTTTGCGACGGGCATCGGAACCGTCAATGTCAACAACCTCCTCAATGCATGGCCCTGATACGGGCAAACGTCTTGCGTAACGGAAACGGGGGCGCCAAACCGGCGTCCCCGTTTTCATTTCAGGATATCCTTCGGACATGAATGCGAACCCGCCGCCGGACGACGACGATGAAGAAACCTCTCGGCGCAATGTCGTTCTCACGCTGGCCGTCGTCGTGGTGATCGTCGTTCTCGGTTTTCTTCTGGTCTGGAAAATGCGGCAGAATGAGAAACTGCAGGAATGTTACGCCACCGGCCGCCGCGACTGCGCGCCGATCGATATTCCAACTTCGCGTTGATCAGTTGGCTCGCGCCGCCGCCCGGGCGAGCGCTGCCCATCCGGCGAGAAAGGCCAGCCCGCCGAACGGTGTGACGAATCCCACCGCGCGCATGCCCGTCAGCGCGAACAGATAGAGCGAGCCGGAAAAGAGAATGATACCCGCAAGAAACAACATGCAGGCGAGCCGCGCAGCGGAATTGCGCGACGCCACCGCCGCGAGGCCCATGGCGAGTGCGTGATACATCTGGTAGCGCGCGCCGGTCTCGAAGATCGTGAGCGCATGTGCATCAAGCCGGTCCTGCAGCCCATGCGCGCCGAACGCCCCGGCGGCCACGGCGAGAAATCCGTTTATCGCCGCAACGAGCAACCAGACATTCATGTGTCAGGCGCAACCGCAGCCGGAGTGACCGTGATGATGGTGAACGGCGGCTACGCTCTGCGGCACCTTCTCTTTCAGCCGCGCCAGCGCGCTCTTCGAGAGTTCCGCGGTCGCCGCGAAATCGGCGCGCGTGCGGTCGAGCAACACAGTATCGCACATCAGGTCGAGTGCCGTCTGCGCAAGCGATTTGGCGCCGTCGATCACCGCCGCGTCGCCGCGCTCCGACGCCGCCCAGCGTGCAAATTCGGCATTGTGGATGATGACGCCGTCCGGCGCCACGGCGAGCATGGGATGAATGGACGGCACGCGGTGGCTGACATTGCCCATGTCGGTCGAGCCGGTGAAGCCGGTGGGAATATTCGGAAGCGGCGTCAGTTCGCGACCGAGCGCCTGGATGTTGCGCGCATAGGCTTCCGCCATCGGCCAGTTGACCTTCAGATCAGTGTAGTCCGAATTGCCCCAATACGTCTTGATCCGGCAACCCGTAGCAAGTGCTGCGGCTTCGAAACAGGATTGCACGCGTATTTTAAGTGCGGCGAGATCATGCATGTCCGCCGCGCGCACATAGAAACGGCAGCCCGCGCGCTCGGGCACGATATTCGCGGCGAGTCCGCCCTCGGTAATTATACCATGGATACGTTCCGTCTGCCTTATATGCTGGCGCAATTGCGCGATCGACTGATAGGCTGTGACCACGGCATCGAGCGCATTCAAACCGCGCCACGGCATCGCCGAGGCATGCGCGGCGCGGCCGAAATAAGTGACATCAACCTCTGAAATCGCGATGCTCGGCATCGAAACAAGATCGAGATTGGCGGGATGCACCATCATCGCGGCGTCGACGCCTTCGAACGCGCCTTCGCGCGCCATCATCTCCTTGCCGCCGAAACGTTCCTCGGCCGGCGTGCCGAGATAGCGCACGCGGCCCGGCAGTTTCGCACCAAGTTTCGCCAGCGCCAGCGCCGCACCCAGGCCGGCCGTCGCGATGATATTATGTCCGCAGGCATGGCCTACTCCCGGCAATGCATCATACTCCGACAGGATGGCTATGACCGGCATTCGCTCCTTGCCGAATTCCGCCGCATAGGCGGTCTTCAGTCCGAACGCTTCGCGCTGGACGGGAAGACCATGCCGGGCCACCGCATCCGACAGCCGCGCCGCCGCGTTGAATTCCTCCAGCGCCAGTTCCGGCTCCTGGTGGATGGCGTGGCTCAGTTCGAGAAGCTCCGGCCGCATGGCGTCGATCGCGGCCGCGGCGTCCTTTTTGAGTTCTTCGACGCTCATCGGATTCTCCCGTTCCAAAGCGTCATGATAACCGATGGCGGAGCGCCCCGACATATCACTTCGTTGCAGGGCTTTCCTGCAATTTCCGCGCAAGGAAATCGGCGGTCGCGCTGTCGGCCGCCAACCATGAGGCATAGCGCAGGAAGCCGTGGATCTCGTTCGGGATGACGAGTTCCTCGTAAGGCACGTGATGGAGGTCGAGGCGCCGCGCGAGATCGACCGTCTGGTGAAACGGCACGTTGCGGTCGTCGTCGCCCTGTATGAGCATAACGGGCGACTTCCAGGTATCGATGCTCGCGTCGGGTGAGGAAAGAAACGCGATCTTCTTCGCGTCTTCGAGCACGCGGGCTTCGTAGCTGCCGTGATATTGCGCGAACGGCATGTCGGGCAGGCTGGACCAATCATGCACGCCATGAAGATCGGAGCCGGCTTTGAAAATATCCGAATTGCGCGCGAGCGCCAGCCCGGTGAGATAACCGCCATAGGAGCCACCCCAGATGCCAATGCGGTTGGGATCGACGCCGGGAACCTGCTGCAGGAAATGCGCGCCGGCGACGACATCCTGATATTCGGCGGCGCCGCCCGGACCCGCATTGTCCGGCTGCTGGAATTTGCGGCCATAACCGATGCCGAGCCGGTAATTGACGGAGAGAACGGTGAAACCGTGCGCGGCGAGATATTGGTTCGTCGCATAGGCGTTGCTGTAATAGTCCATGTAATGCCAGCCGAGCAGCATCTGCCGCGGCGGCCCGCCATGGACGAAGATGATGCCGGGTCTGTTTTCTCCCGTCGTTCCGCTCTGAAAGAGCTGGCCGTGGACCGGCGTGCCGTCGGCCGCGGTGAAGCTGACAGATTGCGGTGTAATCAGTTGCCCGACAGGAAAATCTCTCGGCAGGGGCTCTGCAGCGAGTCGCTGCACAGGGCCGCCGGAGAGATTGACGGCCGCCGCTTCGGGCGGCTCCTGCGCGGTCGCGGAAATGAATGCGACGCGATCATTGCCCGCCACAACAGGTTGCCATTCGAGCGAAGCGCCGGAAGTAATTTCAACCGGAATGGCGCTATCGACAGGCACGCGGAACAGATGGCGGCGGTCGTCGTCGTCTCTGGTAGAGCCGGTGTTTGCGTCATAGACCATGAAACGGCGGTCGCGGCTTTCGGCGACATGCTCGACCATGAAGGCGCCCGGCGTCAGCAGGAGCGGCTCGTCGCCACCCGCGGGAATGGAATAAAGATGCGGCCAGTCGTCGAGCCAGGCGACAAACACCAGGCGGTCGCCTGCGCCCCAATGCAGATTTGCTCCGCCGGCCACGTCGGGATAGGAGCCCGAAAGCGTATTTGGACTTGTCCAAACGGCGCCGCCGCGTCCGTCGCTCGCATTGGCCACCCAGATCGACCAGGGATGCGGAGTGTTCTTGCCAAGCGGCAGCCCCCATATTTCTTCCGGCGGCCCGCCTTCGCCGGGCTGCCGCGTGAACGCGATTCGCGTGCCGTCCGGCGACCAGCGCGGCGAATCATCCTGACCCGTCGACGGCGCGAGATACAGGATTTGTTTATCTTTCGATGTGTAGACGCCGATGAAAGCGTGGTCGCCGCGGTTTGATACAAACGCAAGCCGGCTGCCGTCCGGCGACCAGGTGAGATCGCCGTCCTTGCCGCGATCGAAGAACAGTCGCTCGGCTTTGCCCTTGCCGTCGAGCGGCGCCGTCCACACCTGATCGTTGGCAATATAGGCAAGAACGCCGCGCGCCGAGATCGCGGGTGCGTCGCCTTCGGCAATTTTCACCGGAGCGCCGCCGGAAAGCCGCGCCGCCCAGATTGTCACTTTCGGCTGTTCGGTCGACGAGTCTGGATCGGGTGCAAGATTGCCCTCGGCCGGCCAGTTCGCATCGTGATCGCCGCCGCGCACATAAACGAGATGCGTGCCGTCGGGCGAGAAAGTGAGCTGCGTGATTTCCTGCCCGTCGTCCCCGGTGTAATTAGTAATGCGGTGCGGCCTGAACGCCGGCCCGTCCGCAAGCCACACATTGCGCACTCCCGCGACATCGCGCACCCAGCCGATACGGTCGGCGTTTTCCGCGGAAGCCAGCTCCGTCGCAAACGGATAGCGAAGGACCTGCGCCATGGTGAAGGATGCAACTGCGGGCGTCGCAGACACATGAGGTGTGCTCAGCACCACAACCACAGCACCAGCCAATATACGATTACCAGGCATGGTCGAACCTCGATGAAGGGCTAGGCGAGTTCTACGTCGGTTTGCGGGAAGTCATTGCCCGTGCACAGCAGCTTGATTCCTTCGGATCGCGCAAGTGCGTAAGCAAAGCAATCGCCAAAATTGAGCGCGGCTTTGTGGCGGCCTTTTCCGATACGCACCGCAGCCCCGCGCGCAAGCCGGCGCGCCTTTGCTGCGACTTCTGCATCCTTGATGTTCGGGGCGCTCATGGAAGAAAATAAGATATTTTCCTCCTGGGGAATATCACGCGATGGGCGTTTTCGCAAGCTGGCATAATTCACGCGGTAGCGGTTGAATCATTCGTCCGTGGCGGGGCATGTTGTCGGGATGAAATCGTTTGCCGAAAGCCGCGACGGGCTCCGGATCGCCTACGAGATTGTGGGGCAGGGCGAGCCCGTCTTGCTCGTCCACGGCTTCGCCTCAAGCCGTGTCCAGAACTGGCGCGCGACGAACTGGTACAAGACGCTCACCGACGCCGGGTTTCAGGTGATGGCGATGGATTGCCGCGGCCACGGCGAGAGCGACAAGCCCCACGATCCCGCGTACTACAGCTATGATCTGATGAGCGCCGACATTCTTGCGGTGCTTAACGCCGCCGGAATTGCCGATTCGCATCTCATTGGTTATTCCATGGGGGCCTATCTCGGAATCCAGTTGTTGATGGAGCGCCCGGAAGTGATCCGCAAGCTCGTGATTGCCGGGGTGGGAGAGAATTACTTCCATCAGCGAGAGGCAATCCGCTTCGGTATTTCGAACGCACTGCTCGCGCCCGACCCCGCGCACATCACCGACCCCACGCAGAAAATGTTCCGCGCCTTTGCAAGCCAGCCCGGCAAGGACATCGCCGCCTTGGCAGCCTGCATGCGCGGCGGCCGGCGCTATTTCTCCCGTGACGAACTGTCCGGCGCCACGCGACCTGCGCTTGTTATTTGTGGGGAAAACGATGATGTCAGCGGGCCGCCTGAACCCTTGGCCGATGCCATAACCGGCGCCATCGCAGTTACCGTCGCCGGCCGCGATCATATGAGCGCGGTGGGCGATAAAGCGACAAAGTGGGCGGTTGTAGGTTTTTTGAACAGCTGACGCCTATCGGAGTTAGCCTCGGCACGTTTTTATAGTGGTCGCACACGACCAATCTGCTAGACACGCGCGCCATGCCCGCGCCGCTTCTGCTTCTCAAAGATATCGCCATCCGCTTCGGCAACACGCAATTGCTCGATGGTGCGGAATTGTCGGTGGGGGAGGGGGAGCGGCTTTGTCTTGTCGGACGCAATGGGTCCGGCAAATCGACGCTCTTGAAGATTGCGGCGGGTTTGATCGAGCCGGATTCAGGGACGCGCTTTGCGCAGCCGGGCGCCACCATCCGTTATCTGCCGCAGGAGCCGAGCCTCGCCGGTTTTGCCACCACGCGCGATTATGTCGAAGCGGGGCTGGGCGAGGCCTACGACTCGAACCGCACCTTCTATCTGCTCGGCAAGCTCGGGCTTACTGGCGCGGAAGATCCCGCGACGCTTTCGGGCGGCGAGGCGCGCCGCGCGGCGCTTGCGCGCGCGCTGGCGCCGGAGCCCGAAATCCTGCTGCTCGACGAGCCGACCAATCATCTCGATCTGCCGGCCATCGAATGGCTCGACCAGGAACTGTCGGGCCTTGCAAGCGCGCTGGTTCTCATTAGTCACGACCGGCGCTTTCTCGAAGATCTCTCGCGTATCACGGTGTGGCTCGACCGCGGGCGGACGCGGCGGCTTGAGCGCGGATTCAAGGATTTCGAGGCCTGGCGCGATGAAACACTCGCGCAGGAAGAAATCGAGCGCCACAAACTCGACCGCAAGATCGCCGCGGAAGAGGATTGGGTGCGCTATGGCGTGAGCGCGCGGCGCAAGCGCAATGTCCGCCGGCTCGGGCAATTGCGCCAATTGCGCCAGGGGCGCCGCGAGCAATTGCACGTCATGGGCAATGTCACGCTTGTTGCAAACGATAGCGACGAAGGCGGCACGCGGGTCATCGAGGCACGGAAGATCTCCAAATCCTATGGCGACAAACAAATTGTCGTGGATTTTTCGATCCGCATATTGCGCGGCAACCGCATCGGCGTGGTGGGCGCGAACGGCGCGGGGAAGACGACGCTGCTCAATCTCCTGACCGGCAGGATCGCACCCGACAGCGGCAAATTGCGCATCGGCGCGAATGTGCAGATGGCGTCGCTCGACCAGAATCGCATGGCGCTGCATCCCGATACGTTCGTCGCTTCGGTGCTGACGGGGGGCAGCGGCGATACGATCCAGGTCGGCGGCAAGCCGCGGCATGTTGTGAGCTACTTGAAAGATTTTCTTTTCACGCCCGCACAGGCGCGCACGCCGGTGGGCGTGTTGTCGGGCGGAGAGCGCGCGCGGCTGATGCTTGCAAGAATCCTCGCTGCGCCGTCCAATCTTCTGGTGCTCGACGAGCCGACCAACGATCTCGATCTGGAGACGCTCGACCTGCTGGAAGAAATGCTCGGCAGCTATCCGGGCACGGTTCTGGTCGTCAGCCACGACCGCGATTTCCTCGACCGCGTGGCGACGTCCGTGTTGTTCGCGGAAGGCAACGGCCATTTCATCGAATATGCCGGCGGATACAGCGACATGGTCGCGCAGCGCGGGCAGGGCGTGGGGCCACGCGAACTACCAAAGCCCAAGGTACGAAAACCGACTGCGCCGAAGGAACCGCGCAAACCCGCAGCGCCGCCGAAAAAGCTGACATTCACCGAGCTGCACGAATTGAAAACACTGCCGGCGCAAATGGCAGCCCTGGAAAAAGCGATCGCCGTCCTACACGATAAGCTCTCAGACGCCGCGCTTTACGAACGCGACCCCATATCCTTTGCCGATGCGTCCGCAAAGCTGGTGGCCGCCCAAACCTCGCTCGCCATGGCCGAGGAGCGCTGGCTAGAACTGGAAATGCTGCGCGAGAGGGCGGACGAGAGGTAGGCTCTTTCAATCGCCGCCGCAAAATCCCGCGACAAACAATCTCATGGCTGTATTCCGAAGATTGTACCGCCTGCGCCGTCGCCGCCGTCAAGTGTTGTGCCATATAACGTGCCATTGAGATCGATCAAACTACCGAAACCAGGATACTCGCCGTCGGTGCAATTCTGCTTGGCGCAAAACGAATAAAGTACTTTTTCGGTGCCGGCTCTCGGATCGAGCGCGTATACCGTGCCCGCGGCGTATGCGCCACCGCGATATGTTGTGCCGTACAGAATACCCTTCACGTCGATTAAACCGGCTTCGGGGTAAGCGCCATCTGCGCAGTGTTCCTGACTGCAAAAGGAATAAATCACCATTTCCGAGCCCGACTTCGGGTCAGCCACGAACACCGTGCCATAGTCGTACATACCGCCTGTGTCAGTTGTTCCATACAATCTGCCTTTTTCTTCGATCAAACCGGCGATGGGATAACCGCCATCCTCGCAATTCTGCTGGCTGCAAAATGAATATACAACTCTCTCTACGCCCGTCTTCGGATCGACCGAGAACAACGTACCACCGTCATGAGCGCCCCCGGTGTAGGTTGTGCCGTAGAGCGTGCCCTTCACATCAATCACGCCGGAATTCGGATTACTTCCATCTTCGCAATTCTGGAGGCTGCAAAATGAATATAGAACACTCTCGCTATCGCTCTTACTATTGATCGCAAATACCGTGCCACTGTAAAAAGTGTTGGCACCTCCATCTGGTGTAGCGCCATACAGCATGCCCTTGACCGCATTCAGGCCGGACATCGGCATGCCGCCGTCCGTGCAATTCAATTGACTGCAGAAGGAATGGAGCACGTTCTCCGCGCCCGTGTCCGGGTCGACCGAAAACACCGTCCCGCAGGTTTCGCCGCAAGAATCGTAGTAACCGGTGCCACCGATTCCGGTTGTTCCGTACAGATTGCCATTTACCTCGACCAGACTGTCAGTCGGGTTTTCGCCATCACTACAATATTCTTGGCTGCAAAAGGAGTAAGCGACCTTCTCGGTGTCAGTTCTGGGGTCGAACGAAAACACAGTGCCGTCATTATTTGAGCCACCAAAATTCGTTGTTCCATATAATCTGTTCTTTGCGCCGATCAGACCAGCGTATGGTCCTCGGCCATCTGCACACCCTTGTTGGGCGCAGAACGAATAGACAGTCCTCTCCGTCTGAGCAGAAGCAGTTGTCGCAGTACTCAGTTGCCATGTGGTGCCGATCAGTACAGAAAGGAGGCATGAGCTAATGGGATGCATCGCCAGATCCATTTGAATCCAAACCTGGATGTTTTGACCCTCGCCGGACCAGTATAGGGGATAAGCGGCGCCATTGATACCCCATTTCGTCGCCGCTCTGGCGAAAGGTCATCGGAATGGCAAGTTCGAAACGCCGGTCACCGGCGCGAGAAGGACGGGGCCGGAATTGATTACGTTGTCGATTGCGAGGAAATTTAAGACGTCTTTTTATTATTATAAACTCACCCCGCCCACATGCGGTGGAGATTGGCGATGACGAACTGGAGGCGGGTCCGGTTTTCCCATTTGATGTTGAAGCCCTCGAGCGCGCTCACTTCGTTCAGGGTATAGAGCAGTTCGCGGTTCATCTGATCGGGGATGCTGCTTTCGATGAAGGTGAACATGGAGAGTCGGGCGCCGGACGTAACAGGGGCCACCTCGTGTAAGGTCGTCGAAGGATAGACGATCATCTGGCCCGGCTCGCCTTTGAAACTGTGGCGTTCACTGCCGAGATGGATCACCAGTTCGCCGCCTTCGTAGCTCGCGGGATCGCCGATGAAGAGTGTTGCCGACACGTCGGAACGCATCGGTCCGTTTGGAAGCTGCAGGAACGGCGCGTCGGCATGCGCGCCGTAATTCATTCCGGGCTCGTAGCGCGACAACAGTGGTGTAGCGATGCGTTTGGGAAAAGCGAAGTTGCGGATTTCCTCGTTGCGGGCGATGGCCGTGCCCGCGATCTGGCCGGCGCGCGCGGCTTCGGGCGTGGAAGGGTCGGCCTGCAGGTTCTTCTTCGCGAGATTGTGCGGGTTCGATTGCCGGCCGTCGACGAATTTGATGACGCGCGCAAGCTCGCGGATCTGGTCGATCTCCGCCGCCGTCAGAACATTCTTGACGAAAAGAAACATCCTGCACCCTGAAGGCCATAACCGGTGGAGCATAGAACCTATTTGGAGAATTAAAAAATGCTGTCATGGCCCGCAAATGCGGGCCACCCAGGTGAAACCCGGAAAAATGCCGTAAGCTCTGCTCGCGCTCCATTCTGCGCTGACGGCGCTCCCCGAACTGGCTGGCCCGCATTTGCGGGCCATGACAAAATTGGGTGGCATGCTCGCATTAGCCGAACCGCGCGACGCCCTTCTGCCGGTGCCTTTTGCCGGCTGGTTTGCCGCGCGCGGCTGGTCGCCCAGGCCGCATCAGCTTGCTTTGCTCGAATATGCGCGGGAAGGGCGATCCGTGCTGCTGGTCGCGCCGACGGGCGGCGGCAAGACGCTGGCCGGTTTTCTGCCGAGCCTTGTCGAATTGTCCGGGCTGCAGGGGCGCCGCAAAGCCGCGCTGCACACGCTCTATATCTCGCCGTTGAAGGCGCTCGCGGTCGACATCTCGCGCAATCTGGAAATCCCGGTGGCCGAGATGGGCCTTCCCGTCCGCATCGAGACGCGGACCGGCGATACGCCGCCGTCGCGCCGGACACGGCAGCGGCATGCACCGCCCGACATGCTGCTGACGACGCCCGAACAGCTTGCGCTGCTGCTCGCCTCGCGGGATGCGTACAAATTCTTTGCGAGCCTGCGTGCTGTGGTGCTCGACGAGTTGCACGCGATCCATAATTCGAAACGCGGCGATCTTCTTGCGCTCGGTCTCGCGCGGCTCGCGAAGTTTGCACCGGATCACAGGCGCGTCGGATTGTCCGCAACGGTTGCCGATCCTGCGCCGTTGCAGCGTTATCTCGTGCCGCAGCGCGCGGATGCGGAGCGACGCGCCGAGCTTGTGCGGGGTGCGCCCGGCGCTGTTCCGGAAATAACAATCAGCGCCTCGGACGCTTATGTGCCATGGGCCGGTCACCTCGCGATTCACGCGATGCCGGATGTAATGAACGCCATCCGCGCGTCGAGAACGGCGCTTGTCTTTGTCAATACGCGCAGTCAGGCCGAACGTACTTTTCAACATCTCTGGCAGCTGAACGAAGAGAACCTGCCCATCGCCCTGCATCACGGTTCGCTCGCGCCGCAGCAGCGGCGGAAGGTGGAAGCGGCGATGGCGCGCGGCGATCTGCGCGCGGTTGTTTGTACCTCCACGCTCGATCTCGGCATCGACTGGGGCGCGGTCGACCGCGTGATCTGCGTCGGCGCACCGAAAGGTGCCGCGCGGCTCGTACAGCGCATTGGCCGCGCCAATCACCGGCTCGACGAGCCTTCGCGTGCTCTGCTTGTGCCGGCAAACCGCTTCGAAGTTCTGGAATGCGAGGCCGCGCGCGATGCGGTGCTGGCGGGGGAACTGGACGGCGAAGTGTTGCGCGCGGGCGGCCTCGATGTGCTCGCCCAGCATGTCATGGGCGTGGCCTGCGCCGCGCCATTCGACGCCGACGCGCTTTATGCAGAAGTGATTAGTTCTGCACCGTATCGCTCGCTGTCGCGCGCGGATTTCGACAAGATCGTCGAGTTTGTTGCCACCGGCGGCTATGCGCTCAAGAGCTATGATCGTTATGCCAAATTGCGGCGCACGCCGGAAGGATTATGGCGCGTCGCCCATCCGCGGCTGGCGCAGTCTTATCGTCTCAATGTCGGCGTCATCATCGAAGAACCGATGCTCGATGTCCGGCTTCAATCAAAGGGCCGCCCCGCCGGTTCGGGCGGCCGCGTGCTCGGCCGGCTCGAGGAATATTTCCTCGAACAGCTTGTACCAGGCGATACGTTCGTCTTTGCGGGGCAAGTGCTCGAATTCCTCGGCATCCGCGAAACCGGCGCCTTTGTGAGCAAGAGCAACGACAGCGAAGCGCATGTGCCGTCTTACATGGGCGGCAAATTTCCGCTCTCGACCTTTCTTGCCGGCCGCGTGCGCGAAATGCTGGCAAATCCCGGCGCATGGGGAAAGCTGCCGATGCCGGTCGGTGAGTGGCTGCGCATCCAGAACTGGCGCTCTGTTATTCCGGCATCGGGTCAGCTGCTGGTCGAAACATTCCCGCGCGGCTCGCGCGAATTCCTTGTTTGTTATCCCTTCGAAGGCCGGCTCGCGCATCAGACCCTCGGCATGCTGATCACGCGAAGGCTCGAACGCCTGCGTTTGCGGCCGCTCGGCTTCGTTGCCAATGAATATGCACTCGCCGTCTGGGGCTTGCGCGACATGGGCGGGGCGGACATGGACAGATTGTTCGACGAGGACATGCTGGGCGACGATCTCGATGCCTGGCTCGCCGAGTCCGCGCTGTACAAACGCACCTTCCGAAATTGCGCGATCATTGCCGGGCTCATCCAGCGGCGGCAGCCGGGCTCGGAGAAGACCGGCCGCCAGGTCACTTTCTCGTCCGATTTGATCTATGATGTGCTCCGCGAGCACGAGCCGGATCACGTTCTGCTCCGCGCCACCTATGAGGATGCGGCAACCGGTCTGCTCGACATTGCGCGGCTCGCGCAAATGCTGAAGCGTGTGAAGGGGCGAATCGTGACACGCCGTCTCGACCGCGTGTCGCCGCTTGCCGTGCCTGCGCTGCTCGAAATCAGCAAGGAGATGGTCGCAGGCGAGGCGCATGAGGATCTGCTGCATGAGGCGGAGGAAGAACTGGTGAGGGAGGCGATGCGGGTTTGAGTGTGATCGAAGTGAATGGCGAGTGTTTGCTGCTCGATCCGGCCGGCGCGCTTTATTGGCCGGCGGAGCGGACGCTTGTCTTCGCCGATCTGCATTTCGAGAAGGGCTCCGCCTATGCGCGCAGCGGACAGATGCTGCCGCCCTACGACACGCGCGCGACGCTGGCACGCATCGAGGCACTATTTGTTCGGCATGCGCCGGCGCGCGCGATCGCGCTGGGCGACAGTTTTCACGATCGGGATGCGGCGAACCGGCTCAACGATTTCGAGCGCGAAACGCTCGCGCGTCTCGGCCGCGCGGCGGAGTGGATCTGGATCGCCGGCAATCACGATCCCGCGCCGCCATCGTGGCTGGGCGGCAGGATAGCTCAGGAAATCGCAATCGGCGGGCTTGTCTTCCGCCATGAACCTTCCGCTGCGCACACGCCCGGCGAAATCGCCGGCCATCTCCATCCTTGCAAGACCGTCACGCGGCGGGGACGAAGCCTGAGGCGGCGGTGTTTCGTATCCGATGCGCAGCGCCTGGTGATGCCCGCGTTCGGCGCCTATGCCGGCGGGCTGGATGTGCGCGACCGTGCCGTGCGGATGTTGTTTGGGGAAACGTTTCTCGCGTATTTGCTGGGAGCGCGGCGCGTGTACACGGTTGCGGCGTAAAAGCCCTCCGCAAAAACTCGTCCTGGCCGGGCTCGTCCCGGCCATCCATGAACACGGAACATCGCAAAATACTTACTGTCGTGTATTCAACCTCGTTCTGATTGGGGTATGTTCATGGGTCGCCGGGACGAGCCCGGCGATGACGTAGTGGGGTGACAGGATTCACTATGATAATTAGTCGTCTGTGAAGAATTCTCAAGCCGTTGATTTTGAATCAGAAACGGCGGGAATGAAGCAATCGCAATTGCCGGAAAACGGATTTGCGGGGCGGGATTCCTTGCAAATCCGAATCGTGAT
>Ga0335074_10006561_pt1 | contig 16148 bp, 11 predicted proteins | sample Lox_Sample_23_FD_206715 | JGI IMG/M metagenome (GOLD analysis project Ga0335074, IMG submission 206715) | Soil microbial communities from Loxahatchee National Wildlife Refuge, Florida, United States - Lox_Sample_2.3 | ecosystem: Environmental > Terrestrial > Soil > Wetlands | place: USA... | reverse complement strand
CTACACAGCCCCACACGTTCCAATCATGGGGAACTCGACTTCTCCAACCAACCCGCCGAGCTCGTCGCTCTCGGCCATGGTGTCCACCCTCATACCAACTCTGCTCGTTGCATTGGTCTACGTCACGATTTTCTTGATCCTGCGTAGATCTCAGCGGCGATTCTATGCTCCCAGAACCTACTTGGGAACCTTACGCGAGCAGTAAGTTATCGTCCAGTTTGCAATCACCAAGGCTAATCGTTTCTCTCAGAGAACGCACACCCGCATTACCGACTGGGATGTTCAATTGGTTCGGCGAGTTCTGGAAGATCCCCGATACCTATGCTCTTCAACACCAGTCGATCGACTCTTACCTGTTTCTGCGGTATATGCAGATGCTTGTGGTGATCTGCTTCGTCGGCTCCTGCATCACCTGGCCAGTCCTCTTCCCGGTCAATGCTACTGGTGGTGGCGGAGGACAACAGCTCGATCTGCTCGCATTCAGCAATATTAACACAGATGTGAGCTCTGGCAAGAACCGTCTCTACGCTCATGTGTTTATTGGCTGGCTCTTCTACGGCTTCGTGCTCTTCCTCGTTTGCCGCGAGACCATTTTCTACATCAATCTCCGCCAAGCCTTCCTTCTATCCCCGCTCTACGCTAACCGTATCTCTTCGAGAACTGTTCTGTTTACTTCGGTTCCAGAACCATACCTCAATGAACCCATCTTACGCAAGGTCTTTGGTGCTTCCGTCAAGAACATCTGGATCACTGGTGACACGACAAAACTGGATGAGCTTGTTGAGAAACGAGACAAGATTGCCTACAAGTTGGAAAGCGCAGAGGTCAAGTTGATTAAGCTGGCGAACAAAGCACGCTTGGAAGCACAAAAGAAGGGTGCACCACATGAAGAAGCGCCGGCAGTAGATGGTGATACCGAATCGGGATCAATTGCCGCTCGATGGATTCCACACTCAAAGCGCCCAACCCATAAGCTTGGGAAATTTGGCCTATATGGACAAAAGGTCGACTCAATCAACTGGTCACGCGAGCAGCTCCAGACACTAATCCCTGAAGTTGAAGCAGCTCAAGCCGAGTACCGCGAAGGCGCCAATAAGCCAATTCCTGCCGTATTCATCGAATTCAAGACCCAATCTGATGCACAGGCTGCTTTCCAAATCTTGTCTCACCACCAAGCTCTGCATATGTCGCCCCGCTACATTGGAGTCCAGCCCAGCGAGATCGTGTGGAAGTCTCTTAGGATCTCCTGGTGGCAAAAAGTTGTTCGCAGATATGCTGTTCTTGCTTTCATTACCGCATTGATTGTCTTCTGGGCTATTCCTGTGGCTTTCGTCGGGCTAGTTTCCAACGTCAACTATCTTGAGACCTATAGCTTCTTAGCCTGGCTAAAAAATGTTCCCAATGTCATCATGGGAGTTATCACCGGTCTTCTGCCATCGGTTTTGCTCGCTATCTTGATGTCCCTTGTGCCGGTTGTTATGAGACGTAAGTTGTGTAACCATCTTACTTTTCGCAATGCTGACAATATATAGTCTGCGCAAAACTTGCTGGAGAGCCCAGCTTGTCGCGAGTGGAGCTTTTCACGCAAAACGCATACTTTGCATTCCAGGTCATACAGGTCTTCCTTGTTGTGACTTTGGCCTCGGGAGCTTCATCTCTGGTTCAGAAGATCAGCAACGACCCAAGCCAAACACCTGCACTCCTTGCTCAAAATCTACCAAAAGCCTCCAACTTCTATATCGCATATTTCATTCTCCAAGGTTTGACGATCGCGTCTGGTGTTGTGTCTCAAGTGGTTGGCTTCGTTGTTTTCAGGTTACTCTATAAGTTCTTGACTAGCACGCCGAGAAGTATGTATAAGAAGTGGACAAATTTGAGCGCTATCTCATGGGGTAGCACACTTCCAGTCTATTCCAACATCGCTGTCATTGGCAAGTCTCCCCTGCAAACGTTCTTTAACGTAAGCTAATCTCCTCAGCTATTACATATTCCCTCATTGCCCCGCTTATGCTCGGATTTGCCACCATCGGAATTGCGTTGTTCTATCTTGCCTACCGGTACAACATCCTCTTCGTCACCGATAACAACATCGACACCAAAGGCCTCATATACCCCCGTGCTCTCCAGCACCTTCTCACTGGTATCTACCTTTCCGAAGTCTGCATGATCGGTCTCTTTGGTGTTGGGGAATCATATGGACCCCTTGCTCTAATGGTCGTCTTCCTCATCTTCACTGTTCTATTCCACATATCGATGAACTCAGCCCTCGACCCCCTTCTGTGCAATCTCCCCAAGACCCTTGAGGCTGAGGAGGAATCCCTGATGGCCCAAGCCGAAGAAGGAACCCATGACATAGATGCCACTAATACTAACGAGAAAGCCAATGGCGTAGTTGTCGCTTCAGCTCCACACCCAAAGCCAGGCGTGTTTGCCAAATTCTTCAAGCCACAAATCTATTGCGACTATGCAACCCTCCGACGCCTTGTCCCGCAAAATTTCGCAGACGTTGACTCTCTCTACACGCCGGAAATTGAGCGCGACGCATACTATCCTCCTTCAGCCGCTTCTCCGACTCCGCTTCTCTGGATCCCGAAGGATGCAGCTGGCGTAAGCGCAGAGGAAGTTGCCCATACTGGCAAGATTATCCCTATCACGGATGACGGTGCCAGCCTAGACGAGAAGAATAAGACCGTATGGGACCCCGAGGGCACGAGACCACCGATCTGGGCGGATAAGACTTACTACTAGTAGTCTTTCTCTTTCAGCAAAAAGAGCGTTAATGATGTCTTATGATTCAAAAATTCCCTAGCTTAATCCATCCCGGCCCTTATTAGAGAGTCCGGGCTACGTGGCGCTACGTGTTTAGGGATATGGTATGGCGCTTGCTTGACTGATTGATTGATTGATTGATGATGCATTGTTTTATCGGTGGACTGGCGGGCGGACGGACGGACGGTAGTAGATAGATGGATGATACCAATATACCCCCCTTCTGTCTCATTCATTCACTCACTCATGACTTTCTGATCTACCATGCTGCCGCTTCCTAATATGTGTGTGATATGAGATCGCCGTGAGGCTAAATCCTAAACCATCAATACATATCTGACTTCACTCCTCGGGAGGATGGGGGGGGAAAAATAAGAAAGAAAGAAAAAAGAAATTAGGCTTTGCTGTCTCCCAGCTTTTCGCTGTCAGGACAGGGTTAGTGAGAAGTTCTCGAGAGCTAGAGGTGGAAATAGTAACTACGTCTGGGATAGCGGAGGGGCGGGTTTCCGCTCTTATGGTGAGAGCTTCTGCCCGTCGTACTGTAAAGCGTTTTGCACCGTCGTCGTCGGCGGGAACAGCTTTCATAATAGCGCTAAGGCGTCGACGAAAAGAACTGGTTTTAGTTGCCGGAATGACGTGCCTGCATGTGGGAATGGAAACCCCTTGAATATTAAGGAAGCAATTTCCCCCTCGCGCAAAAAAAAAAAAAAAAATACTCTGTACGGATGGAGATGTTGGTAGCAGTTGTTTTTTTTTGGTTTTTTTGGGTGGGGGGACTCGTTTCAACACGTTCGTAAAAGCTAGGTTCTATATTATATAGATGGGGATTGTGTGTGTGTGTGTGCGCGCGCGCGCGAACACCACTTTTTAAGCGCCACCGACCGTAACGCAATGCATCTATCCATGTATTCATACATAAAAACGCATCCCAGCGCATCCCACGAGGGCAGCCAGCCAGCCAAGCAAGCACCTCCCTAACCCCAAGTCCCACCGCCACCCCCCCTACCCTGCCGCTTCTGCGCACTCAGCCTCCAATCATCCTCCCCCGCAAACTTATTATAAAGCGGCTGGATCCTCTCCGCCTTCTTCCTTTTGCTCAACCTGTCACTCGGCGCAACCTTAAAGAACGTCGGCGCCGCCTCAACCAGCCATTTCGGCTCTATCGCGCTCGTGCAATGCATATATTCCTTGCTCGTAAGCACCAAAGTATGATAAATAACCCATTCGGCTTGTTTGCCGAACAGAGCGGATGAGGGATGTAGATAGACGGGGGTGCCTTCTACGAGCGTCTTGTACCCCTCAGAAGGGTCTTTGCGCGCGCTGTTGCGGAAGAAGCCGCTGCACAGGGCTTGGCGGACTTTTTGGGTGTTGCGCCCACAGGAGACGATGGAGTGTTTGTAGCGTTCCATGATCTTGACGAGTTGGTCGCGGACGTCTTTAGCACGGCGCATGGAGCGGGCTTGGATGAAGTTTTCGAAGCACCAGGGGTTGGCGAACTTGTTTTGTTTCCAACCGTTGTAGACGTTCAGAAGGGTGAGGTGATCGCCGTGTGGGTCGTGGAATTTGGCTTTCTTTTGGTCGGCTTGGGTTTGTTTTTCTTTGGGACGGTAGAAGACGGTAGGGATGGAGAGCATGGCTACTATAGAGAGGACTTCGTCGGAGCAGCCGAGCTCGACGGCTGCGATGAGGACTTTGGCAAGGGAGGGTTCCATGGGGAAGTCAGCCATTTTGCGGCCGAGACGAGTTAGGAGGCCTTCATCATCAAGAGCTGAAAGAGCGTACAGCTCCTCGAGGGCCGTCAACATGGTATTGGTGGGTGGCGGGTCCATGAAATCGAAGTGTAACAAGTCGTTGATACCCATTGCTTTGAGCATAAGGATTGTATGAGACAAATTCTGCCGTTGGATCTCAGGGATAGAGGTAGGCAGCATCTCCGACTGAAAAGCTGCTTCCGTATAGAGACGGAAACATTTCCCTGGTCCAGTTCGCCCCGCACGGCCAGCACGTTGCTTAGCTTGAGCTTGCGAGATAGGGGTTACAACCAGAGAATCCATGCCAAGTTTTGGATCATAAGCGTTCTGCTTGACGAAACCAGGGTCTATGACATAATAAATATGGTCTATCGTGATGGATGTTTCCGCAATATTTGTAGCAATGACAACCTTTCGACTGCCAGGAGGTGCTGGCTCAAAGATTCTGCTCTGCATCTCACTAGGCAATGCTGAATAAACAGGGAGGATAATCAACTCTGGCACGCTAGGACCAAGAGCCTTCATCCGCTCAAATAGAATCTCACAGCTGGTGTCAATCTCTTCTTGCCCAGTTAAGAAAAGAAGAATATCTCCAGGAGGTTCTGTTAGATGAATTTGCATGACCGTGACAAGCGCCGCATCGAGATAGTCGGTCTCTGGCTCTCGTGAGTACATGATCTCAACAGGAAATGTTCGTCCTGGAATTGAGAAGATGGGACATTCATTAAAATATGCTGAAAACTTGTCAGCATCGAGCGTGGCTGATGTGACAATAACTTTCAAGTCTGGCCGACGCTTTAGGGTCTTCTTGAGCAGTGCAAACAATACATCTGTTGCGATTGTTCTTTCGTGCGCCTCATCCAACATTATAACTGAGTATCGCTTCAGATCAGGATCCATTAGGACCTCTCGTTGTAACATGCCGTCCGTCATGTATTTTATCTTCGTTGCAGGACTCGTCATATCTTCAAAACGGATGGTATACCCAACCTCCTGACCAAGCTGACATCCGACCTCTTCAGCAACACGTTTGGCAACGGACATGGCTGCAACACGACGTGGTTGTGTACATCCAATCATCCCATTATTGGCGAACCCTGATTCTGCCAGATATTGCGTCAATTGTGTTGTCTTGCCCGACCCGGTATCACCAACAACAATCAACAATTGATTTTCTTGCACGGCCTTTATGAGCTCGGAACGGAATCTATAGACTGGAAGTGACTCTCGTTGTTGTTTGATAGTCATATCTGTTCGTCGACCGAGTGATTGGTCCTTGCTTTGAGTAACCCTCTTCCACTCAGGAATCACGTCATTTCCGGGATTGGTCTTGACACTGCGAAGGTCGCTAGCGAATTTACGTTGATCAGGGGCCGCCATTGGATCTTGCCATTGTGCTGATAAGTCAATCTTTGATCCTTCTTCCGCAGCTTTGTCTTGGGCTTCTTGTTGTCTCAATTCTCGTCGATCCTTTGCCAAAGTAGTCCCAGCCATCGCTGCTCGATTGAGAGACCCATCCGGAGCCTTGACAACTCGTATAGGTGATAGCTCTAACGATTGCTTGGTCTGACCAGCCAGGAATGGGGGCTCATCGTCTCTTAATTCGATGTCAACATCTTCTTCCAACTCCAACTCCCCTTCACCGTTCAAAGTAGCATTATAATCCTCATCAAGATCCGGATAATCAGATGCCTTAACCACCCCTGATGCGATGAGCTGCCTAATCTCCCAACGCTCAGGCGACGTCATTCGCTTTTTGGCTTTCCGGGGGCCGCCTGAATCTTCTTCAAACCCCACTTCCCTATCATCGATTAAATTACCATAACCGTTCCTTGCACCGCCAAGTCTCTCCATATTTGCACCTGATTGTATGCGGACCTGTGGCGCAAGATCCCTCCCGGTCTCTTGGTCCACGTCCTTCATAGAAAGGCCTATCCTATTTCCCTCAATCTTGATCACTTTCACCTTCACCGGCTGCCCTCTTGACACGAGATCAGATGGATGATTGACTCGAGAGCCTTCCATAAGCGCAGACACATGCACAAGTCCATCGACCTTGCCTTTGACCCCATGAATGTTTACAAAAGCTCCAAAATCCTTGACACCAGTGATATGCCCGTCATAGACTTTGTACAGTATTGGCTCGTCATCAACTTCCGATATGGGAGGGCGCTTAAAATATTCATCATCTTCTTGCCGCCTTCGTCGACTATCCTTATGATCGTTTCGTGACCTGCTATATCCATTCTCGTCATCGTAGTACTCCTTCCTCCGCTCTCTTGTCTCGTCCAGGCCACTTGAGAACGATAGTCGTCTACCTTTCCAGCCCCGACCCTGCTCCCTCTCATTATTCTCGTCATCTGGACTTCGACTGCGTTTGCGGCTCGGTTTCGTAGACTTCTCAATCCTAGCTTTGCCCTCCAAATTCTCCAACAACGCAAGCGTATCGTCGATTGCATCCATCTCCACGTCCTTGGCATGGCCGTTACTCTTATCCTCCACAAAATCGTCATCCCAGGGTATCTCTCTATCCGGTAACGCTAAGCCCTTAAACACTCTCGTCTTCTCATCCACCTTTCTTCGTTCATCTTCAGCCGGCTCCACCGCGCCGTTCTTGCGTCCTTTGAACTTCGGATGCATAGCCAAGACGAGGCGATCCACGCTCTCGATCAAGCTCTGCGGGAAGTCTGCGCCTATGGCTTCGAGCTTCTTCTTGAACTCGTCTAGGGACCTGCATTGTGAATGTTGTGCGATGACGAACTCGGCAAGGGTCTTATCACTGATCCCAAGATGGTTCTGCAGCTCTGAAGTCACTTTGGAGACTAGAGACAACAGTTCGAGGGATTCCAGGTCGTCCATGTTGGGTGGTTTGGGGCTATCGTCGCCGCCGAGAAATTTGAGATGTGGCGGCGATAGTGGCGCTTAAATAAGCGCAAGCGAAACATAGGAAGACTCATGGCCAGAAGAAAATCGAAGCTTAGTCTTACATTCTGATTACGTTTGGGATTTTAGGACATCCGCTAGGGTATATCACAGTCACATACAGTTCATAAGTGATCATTTCATATTTAGCTGGCAAGGCGAAATCTCAATGGATTTATTGATCACTTAGCCTACTTTAGCTACACAACAATCCAGATGAGCCGCCCTAAGGTAGGCTCTAAGCATAAAGCTAATATTACAATCCGTGCATCTTCAACCGCACAGCGCAATATCTGAATTCCCAGAAACTTTGGCTATTCCACAAACTGAAGCCCTCGACGAACAGACCTTGCATCCAGGCCCATGATCGCATTGCAATAGACATCTCATGGATGAGATGTTGCTTGGTCAGTAAATCACTGCCGCCGGAAGCCACCTTGGGGAGCACTCCGCCCATCAAAAGGCGCACCATATGCCATCTCCGGCCCCTGTTGAAACGCGCTCATGGGCATTCCAGGTCCCGGTCCACCCATAAACCCCGGTGGCGGCATCATGAAACCCGGAGGCGGAGGAGGCATGTTGCGCGGCCCAGCACCAAGCATGCCATCTGGTAGTCCTTGAGGAGGACCGAAGCCGCCTCCCATGGCACCTCCAGCGCCTATGGGAAAGCCTGGAGGAAACATGTTTTGCGGCATCCCTGGCATACCACGGCTGTTTGGGCCGCCCGGAAGACCAGGAGGTGGCGCGATATGACGCTGCTGTTGGGACATGGGTGGTGGAAGTTGGGCATTGGGGGCGCCCCAGCCGGGAGGGAGCTGGTCGAGACCTGGAGGGGGCCGTTGGAGGATTTGAGTCGGTTGAGGAGGGGCTTGAGAGCGGGGCAGAGGATTACCTTCATGCTGGGTTGGAGGAGGGCCACGTTGGAAGAGAGCCTCATCATAGAATCCGGGTGGGATATCTGGACGTCTCTGTTGGCGCTGTGATGCACTTCGCTCACGTTGTTCTCTTTGCTGCATTTCTTGTTCGCGATCAGCCATTTGCTGCTGTGTTTGCCGATCTGGTTGTTGCTGTGGTGGCATTCGCAGCATTATCTGCTCCATTCTCATAGGTTCAGGCGCTGCGCGTGCCTGTTGCATAAGGCCCATCAAAAATTCTGCATTACGATTTGGTCCTTGCTCTGGGCGACTTGAGGATTGGCTCAATGCATTTTGACGTTGATTAACAAGCTCTTGAAGCACCTGCTCTGGCCGAGCTGATGGTTGGCTGACTGAAGTTTGTCGCTGTCCTAGTAGGTCCTGTAGGGCTTGCTGGGAGTCACGAGTGGTGGATCTAGGAGGTTCTGGGCGCTCAACCCGGTACTGCTGGAAAGCATCTTGCATTGCAAGCGGAGTGACTGGCTGCTTTTCTTGAGGCGGTTGCTTTGGTAGCGGAGGTGCCGTAGCTACTGGGGCCGAACTTGGCGCTCCGAAACTTTGGCTTTGCAATTTCTGTAACAGTCTTTGAAAGTCCTCCTTCTCCTTACTCGCTTGAGCATTATTCTCCTGTTGGGGGAGTGCTGGCACAGGTGGGGGTGGTTCAGTTTGGCGACGTTGGGGATCTTCTTGAGGAGCAAAGAAAGAGGTAAACCGTGAAGACTTGCCCGAAGTCTTTGCCTTCACTACCCCCTCCTTTTTCGACCCGATTGCAGCTTCGGAGTCTCCTTCTTGCTTCGGATTAGCCCATAGCCCGAAGAACTTGTCGGGGCCAGTATCCATGATTAGTGGTGTCTCGACTTTGGGCTTTTCCAAGCCAGAGGATGAGCTCTGGCCATCATTCTCATTGGACTCGACCTTTGGTGTCGCCTCTTCTACTGGTGTACTGCCACTACCAGCTTTCATCCTCTCTTTCCACTTTTGGAAGTCCTCTTGAGTATGTGCATGTTTCTTTTCTTCCGCTGGTTCGTCCATCCATTCAGGGTCTCGCTCTTGCCGTCTGTCCTTGTCCCATCGGCGATCTCCCCGGTCATCGCTTCTGTCACCACCACGGTCTCCGGCCTTATCTTCACGCTCCTTTTCCCTCCATCCTCGACTCCGGTCCACAAATTTATCTCCATTGCTCTTTCGATCTCCCGGAAGTGAGGGAGTATCGTTGCTTTCTTTGAACCATGAAGGTTCGTTTCTCCCTCTGCCGGCCCCATTCCGTCTTGATCCCCCTTCTTGCTCCTGATCTCCATCCTTATCCCGCGAAAACGTATCGAATCCTCTTGCAGGCCTTTCTTTCGGGTCTCGATCATCACGATCCCTGAACCTCCTGTCACCACCCATGCGCCCATTGAATCGCTCAGCGCCCTCATTACCAAAGCTTTTGCGTGGCTTAACAGTGCTCCATCCATCACTATCTTGGTCACCTTCTCCACGCTTTGTACGCAAATTGTTGCCTCGCCCATCTCGTACACGATCGTCTTCCGCATCGCCTACTTTTCGAGAGCTATACCGATCTCGTGAGTCTGGATCTCTCGCCATTGATGGTCTGTCAGATGAATCGAGTGATTTATTATTATTTCGTATTGAGGTTGCAGAGGCAAAGGACGTCTTAGGGGGTCCAAGAATTATGTCATCCGGGTCTGTGATCCTTTAGTATCATACGCATTCGCTTTCCTTGCGAGAATACATACTTGCAGTCCCTCTTGAGATATGTCTTTCTAAGGCAGGCCTACGGTTCGTCTGATCTAACAGAGGAAGCTTCGATCTATCTGAGTGTACCCTGTCAGGGTGCGCGGCTTTCGATTGATTCCGAACATTGTCCGAAGGCGGTCTGAAGGACTTTAGTACAAACACCACTACTGTCAAAGCAAGGCCCGAGCTGCCAATATAACTTACCCCATCCATTCTTCTGCAGGAGGCAAACCGGGCGGCTTTATGACCAGCGGCGACTCGCGCAGCCGCGTGAGCTGTTCAGGTGTGTATCGGATACCCATTGTGGTGTCCAAAGTTTATTTGCATACAAATAGCTATAATATCATGAGGACGGAGTCTGCAATATATTGGACGCGTTCGCCGACTTTGTGAGTCGGCAAGCTGTGGTTCCAAGATACCCAACAGGAAGTGAATGTTCAGTGAATGTCGTAGAGAGACTCTTGCTGGGCACTCGACACGGCCGCTGAATGCAAAAGTATGTTTAGGTGCTATGAATTCTCTGTTAGGTGCGGAGACGCGCGCTGGTATTCCAATCTTATGTCAGGATAACACAAGGCGACGCAGGCGTGCGCAGGAGGAGTTGTAGGCAAATTAGTAAAGTGGATTTGAAGGAGTCGTTGTACACAGAGCGTTTGAGTATTATTTGATAGATTGCGGCGGCGATTATGTTTAGTCGGCGTCTGGGTACTGGTGATGTATGAAGAGCAATTCGGGCTGTCGTACTCTGTAGCATTCCTCGATTTCAGCGCAAGCCATTTCCCATCATGCGCTGAATCAAATGATAAGCGAAGGCGGTGTGTCCAGGCAGCACCGGTCTAGTCATTTAATTCTCACGTGAGTAGAAATGGCTCCGATATTAGAGACATCCTGTGCAGGCAGAAATGGATTAGACGATTTTTAGCCTTTCATATATAATGGTGATGTGATTTGAAGCTTTATTTTTCTTACCTTTCGTAAACCTCGTACATGCTGCCGTTATACAAGCGTACACCCTCGTGGCTGTTCCCAATGCTCAAACGACTCCGGCAAAAGAGGATTGTTCAGAAAATGTCTATTTGACAGCTTCACTGCTTGAATAGGTTCGAGGAACTCTTTGGCGCCATTTCGTTACGGACTCAGTCTAGAAATCTTCCAGCCCTCCTTCCCTCCCACCTTTTCATAAGCAAACCGATCATGTAACCTACTCTCCCTACCCTGCCAGAATTCCACCCTTTCTGGGATGACTCTCAAGCCACCCCAGAACTCCGGAACAGGAATCTTTTCTTGTCCCTCAAATTTCTCCTCCACCTCTTTAACCCAACCTTCTAAAACATGCCTCCCTTCAATAACTTGACTCTGCCTACTCGCCCAAGCCCCAATCTTGCTCCCTCTAACCCTCGTATCAAAATAAACCTGACTCTCCTCCCTCGTTAGCCGCTCCACCCGTCCTTCAACCCTAACCTGACGTTCCAACTCCCGCCATAAGAAAGCCAAGCTCGCCCAGGGATTACTTTCAACATCTTTAGCTTTCTGGCTAGTTTCCCAGTTGCTATATATGACAAACCCTCGAGAGTCGAGTTCTTTTAGATATACGAAGCGGCTGGAGACGCGGCCGGAGGGTAAGGATGCGGTGGAAAGGCAGACGGTTTCGGGTTGGTAGACGGAGTTGGCTTGGGCGTGCGCGAACCAGGCGTGAAATTGGACCAGGGGGTCAGAGACTAGCTGAGAGCATTCGAGTGCACCTTTGGTAAATTGTCCGGCTTGAGCGTTGATTAGGGAACCGGCGGGAGCGACTGTAAATTAGCACGGGCACAGTAATGTAGTTGAAGAAAAGACTTGCAGATGAGTTTTGATGCTTGTTGGGGAGGGTGGAGGGCCATTCTGCGGGCAGGGTTGAAATTTAAGAATGATGTGATTCGCATTGACTGTATCTTCGTCTCAACTGTTTTTGACCAGAACTGGAGGGGTCGTGGCCATTGAGTGGAGGAGATGAAAGACATCCTTGTAGATGTAGAGAAGCTGCGGCCGCTAGCGTCAGGCTGATGACACAAGGCCGAGGCCTATTGTTAGCCAGCACTATGAGAATCAGCTTTCTATTCCCAGTAACCATTTTATTTATTCTGCAACGTTATTCTACCATATATTACAGAAGACTGTTCATGGCTGCACCGGTATGTATATAGAAATTCCTCTATTTGAATCTTGTAGAACAAGAGTGTAACCTCACACGTTCATACAAGGCTGAGGAAGCGCAGCTCAACAGCCCTATTTTGGATCAAGCACAGAGTCCGGTACGGTGTTTAATCTATGCTAGGTGACAGCGTAACAAGGCTGAATCTCAGCTCGCCACCTGGAGCTTCCTGTTCTCTCTGCAAAAACTTCCTCACACTCAGATCCAATGCTTTCTCACTCAGCACATCATCCTCGGGATCTAAGACACCCCTATCGAGTGGACCCTTTCTCCGTCCGTCAAGCTCCCATAAATGATTTGTGTTCCGATCTTTCACAAAACAGACGTAGTGTAAATCGACGTTATCTTCTGCGTCTGGGGCGCTTGTTTGGCCTTGCAATGCGGCACTTTGATGTGCATTTTCAAGCGCTTCGGAGTTGTAGAGGAGGTCTGCACGCTCAGTAGGTGCGAGTGGTATCGCGTCATGAATGAGCTTCGCAAGATCTGACTGAGGCTCTGCAAAGGCATAAGTTAGCTATCGCAGACGCAAGCAGTTGACGGGAGCCGTACCAATAAAGTCCTTCGCGACACCATTACTAACAGCATGTAGTAGCCCCATAAGGCCACAAGCATTCCCGATTGTTTGTCTGTACCAGATTACCGGTTCTTGTGCACCTTTCCCCTCATACAATGGCCGCTGCGCATCTTCTTCCGTCCGATATTTCTCGTAGGTTGTGCTGACGGGGAATACAAGTAAAAGGGCGTTCGCTGGTCTTGGCACAAACGCAAGGAGATCTGGATCATCGATACTGAATACATCGTGGAAAGAAAGGGATTGCAACAAGCCGAGCTTGTGTACCAAAGCATTCATGACTTCCGGATTATTCTCTGTTCACTCAACTTAGCATTTATCTCTCTAAAGACGTGGAATAAGAAGAAAAGGTTAGGCAGAGACATACCCAGAGGTATAAATCTTTTCCTCCCAATAGGGACGTCAGGATTATCAATTGGCTGGGATGGAAGCATTGCTTCTGCCAACACCGTTCTAGGTTACTTGGAAATGAAATCGAGGTTGAACGGCCTGTATAAGAACTTCCTGGTGCGTGCCTTGATTAAATGGGAGAGGAAACGCGGTTCAAAATTAACTCTAAAAAACACAACCCCGTTTTCAGAGTTGCTGATTGATGACTGGGCCGAAACTACCCCACATTGTCGGCGAAACTCTAATCCGTAAACTTTTTCACAACGACAAATCCTGTTGAGATATAGTCTATGGAAGTCTGGATTTGATCTTTAAAACGATGAGTCTACAATACAAAGAGGGAAAACTCAAAGCTAACAATTAATTCTGTGATACTGTATCCATTTTTCTAATAGACATAATGAATACGAAGGCGGAGGCAAAAAGTATCTGACTATTTTTAGCGAGACAAAAATTAGATAAATTATCTTGCTTAGGCTCTGCAATCACTACAACTTAGGGCTTAATTGCTAAATCACAGCGCTCGCACGGGTCGGTCGCGTTTTCCAACCAACTTTGAGTAGGGTGAATATTGCCAATCTACAACACCACAACACAATATAATGCTATATAAAATTTGATGCAAAGACTATTTATATGGTCTTTATGTCTGAGAATTAATATAAACATGTTTGGCATTGTAGTTGTGCTACAGTACTAATCCACGTTAATTATTTAATTATTTAGACGTTCCAGATATTTTTTGCCGCCGCCTTCGTACCACAAAAACTAATGCTCAACGTCCGACCCTTTTTGAACAATACTAAGACATGGCTGGGCCAAATTTATATCTTCCGTTGCTATTCTTCAGGTTCTCTTCTCCAACATCTCCTTAGCATGCTCCACTCCTAGTATCTGTACTCTGCATCACCATAGAAGATCGTATTGACGTTGCTAATGCTCTTTGGGTCCACGCTGGTTCCTTCTGGCCCAAACTGCCATATTTGGTCTGCAGCTAGGCTACTTTTGAAAAAAGTAGCTTGCCAAGGTGCCTCAGTGGCGGTGTGTTATCCGGGAAAGGTGTACCATACTCCTCAAGGATCACTAGTTCATTGGCCTTCTTGCCGATGGCATCATGCTGCTCGATCCACTGTGCCCTGTTAGATATTTTGTCCATGATGTAACAGAATGGAGACGTACCTCGTTACCCCATGTATAATTATAACCCCAAGAATTAGGATATAAGTGGAGAACACCATAGTCCAATGTTTTGATCTGCAAATTCAGGGCAAAGTCGACACCCTCAATCGCACTATAAGCATATGACCCATCGCCGCAACCATCAACAGGAGATAGCGAATCCCCATCAACTAGAGTGACCATGTGATCAGAGTCGAGAGTTCTGATGTGCTCGGAGGTTTCGGTGGCCCAGTTATAGATGGTGCTCGTGGGGCAGCCATGACATCTTGGTTTATTGCCAAGTTCCCATGCAAAGATGGCGGTTGATTTCTTATACCGGTTCACGAGGATCTGGATATATTCCTTATGGACCTTCTGTGACATGGCATCAGTAAACCAGGTGGTAGCGTTACCACCAAAAGCCGTATTGTGGGCGGCAATGCCGCCATAATTATCCCAGTTATTAACAAAGGGTAAGACGAGCTTGATTCTGTGCTTCCCTGCAGCAGAAATAATATAGTCTAGACGTTGAACACCATCGGTACCGTAATTGACGTAACCTCCGGTGGAATTTAGGTATTGGAAGTAGACCTTGTTTGGGTCCGTGGCATCGGCGGCGGGAAGAGTCGTGACATCTCCGCGAAGCTCTACACTCGGACAATCTTATATTTGGTCTGTCTTTGTCAATGAAATGCAAAAGCTTTCTATAATGTTATAATGTGCCTTGGCAATCTCAGATAAAGATAAGTCTATATCACTGTTGTTGCTTTGATGTGCGAGCCACTATGCATTCGTACCTTTGTTGCGTTAGAATCTTCTACGTTTAGAATTTTTCTTCATAGTTGCCTGGCAAATATTCAACATGACGATCAATATTGAATAATCTTCCTGATACCTAGGCATTCTCACCGCCCGTTCCAATCGGGTATGCGCATTTAGGACTAACAGCAGGATTGAAATTTGGGGCTGTTGATGTAAAGGCTGCGAGGCCGAGAGTGGCGAGCGTTGAGCTGATTGGGAACTTCATTTTCAGACGCTTCTCCAACAACCATGTTCAGAGGAGGATTCGAGACCTCCTTATATAAATTTATAGACACATAACTGAACAGGTCATAACCTCCGCCACCCGGAATAAGATTCCCACGGGAAGACAAGGCAAGGATGTGTACCAGACCTTGCGTATTGTAGAGCACCGCATCTATCGGTTCTGGTCAATGAGATAGCTCTCCCTATGTGATGTAAATCATTAGAAAGCCATATGAGTTGCACTTTTTGCCGCGTCGGAGGGGAGCCTCCGCAGCCGGATTAGGAAAAGGCGCTGAACCTCAACTCTGGGGCTCCAGATTTTCCACTATAACCCTTGAAAAGCATACTGGAGGGCCTGTAGGGTACAGTATAGAAACACATTATTTACCGTGATAGCGTGAAGCTAGTAAAGGGGAACAACGTCTTTGTGGGTTTGACGATTCTCCGATGGATATACTGCTCCCGCAAGTCATCAGATCACGCTAAAAATCTCTATAGAAGACGGCAATATTCTGTAACAGTGAGCTTCCGAAGCTACTAATGTGGGACGACATTGAAAAAGTAACCAATTCCACAGCCCGAAGTAACAGGAAACTGAGTGCGGAAGAATGTGGAAGACAATACGACACCTATCTGCCTTGGTGATGATGCAGATACACAGCTTTCATTGAGCTAGAAAATAGAGGATACTGTAGGACAAGAAGCGATCAATATTA
>Ga0335074_10006560_pt1 | contig 16151 bp, 12 predicted proteins | sample Lox_Sample_23_FD_206715 | JGI IMG/M metagenome (GOLD analysis project Ga0335074, IMG submission 206715) | Soil microbial communities from Loxahatchee National Wildlife Refuge, Florida, United States - Lox_Sample_2.3 | ecosystem: Environmental > Terrestrial > Soil > Wetlands | place: USA... | reverse complement strand
CGAATACCCGGTCAGCCCAGGCCTGGAGCTGGGGCATCGAGTCGAAGATGCTGTACGAATAGAAGATCCCATCCCCCGGAGACTCCAGGTACCCGCGGCCCCTGGTCCGAAGACGTTCGAATGCGGGCCACAGACCGGCGTGATAAATCGCCAGCTTCAATGTCCCGTGGGCTACAGAACCTTGCCCGAAGCGGTTCGCGTCGCTGATCATGATTCCTGATCGTGCGACGCGGGTCATTTCGGTGATGACCGGCTCCGGATCAGGGACGTGGTGCAGCATGCCGAACGACATGACGACGTCAAAATTGTCGTCATCGAATGGAAGATCCTCGCCGCTAGCATCGTGCAGGACGGTCCCGAGAACCTGAGCTTGCTCGCGGAGTCCGCCAACGGGCTCTACGCCCTCAACTCGCAACTCAGGACACCGCTCTCGGAGGAAACGGACGGCTCGCCCAGTCCCTGACCCGACGTCCAGAGCACTCTTCGCCCGGACAACGCTGAGCAGCGCCGCCGCATACTCCAGCGCGATGAAGTGCTCGTCGCCCGGCTGGACGTGCATCTCTTCATAGTTCTGCGCTGTTTCGGTGTAGTAGTCGCGCTGTCGCTGTGTCATTGGCAGTCAGGGCAGCGCCATAAAGGCCGGCGTCGATACCCCATCCCCTTTCGAGTCATCATGGTTTGCGTGTTAAGCGTGCTCAGCTTGTCGCATGTGCAGCACCAGTTCGTATTTCGACTCGATGTCGACCATGTTCTTGTCGTAGTCGGCCAGGTCCGCGACTAGCCGCTGGTTTTCCGCCCCTCCGGCCGCCACGAGAGCGTCGTCGCTCAGGGCGCGCTCAAGCGCGATCGCGACCAAGTGGGGATCTTGGGCAGAGATAACGATGCCGTTGGTTCCGTCCTTGATCCATTCCCGCACCGAGGCGACGTCGCCGACGACCGGAAGGGTGCCGCAGGCCATGGCCTCAAGCAGCGTGTTCGGGGTGCCGTCGTGCTCGCTCAGTGACACGCTCACCCGGCTCGCGCGAAAGGCGTCGGCCATCAGCCGACGGTCAAGCTTCGGCAGCAGGTGCACCCGGCTCCGGTCCAGGCGGGCGCCGGCGATCAGGTTCTCGGCCACGCGCGATCCGGCCATGCCCGGGCAGGCCACGTGCACGTCAGGGCGGGACCGAAGCACGGGGGCGAGGGCGGCAAAGAACGTGTCGGTCCTGACATACTCCCTGATTCCCCTGGGATTCAGGATCAGCACCGCTTCCGGCGGCAGGCCAAGCCGGTGCCTGAGGCCGCCCGGTCCGGGATGGAAGACGGACCGGTCGACGCCGCCGTTCCCCGGCAGCACCCAGATCGGACGGCCGGCCGGAAACCCCCAGTCGAGCGCCAAGTCGGCGTCCCGGCGGCAGTCGCAGTGCAGGACCGACGTCCTGGCGAGCGTCCGCCGGGTCGCCCGCGCCATCGCAGGCGTGCGGTTGGCGAAGAGCGTCAGGTCATTGCCCCAGGTCGAGACTATCAACGGAGGGCCGGCCAGCGCCCCGGCCGCTATCCCCTCGAACGGGATGCGCATCGCGTGCACGAGATCAGGCCGGTAGTCGTCGATCAGCCGCTGCAACCGCGCGTGTTTGGTGCGGAGCCACGCTGGCCCGATCACGCTGCGCACGGCCGCCGCCCGCCCGGGTGTGGCCAAGGTCGCGAGACGGGCCGTCATCGATGGCCGCCGCCCGGGCGGTGGCAGCGAAGCGGCGGTCGCGCTCCGATCTGGGCCGGCCAGCACGAGCGGCAGCGAGGTCGTTTCCGCGCCGGGAAGCTCGTCCCCGGAGAGCGGGTGGGAGGAGATGGCCTGAACCTCATGCCCGCGCTCGACGAAGTACTTGATCCACTGGACCGCGATTGAGCTGCGCAGATCGGCGAGGAAGGTGATTCTCACGCGACCACCGCTTGGAGCGCGGACCTGACCTGAACCACTTCACCGTCGGTCAGCGCAGGGTAGATCGGTACCGAGACCACGGTCCGATGCAGCCGATCCGACACCGGGAAATGGCCCCGGCCGGCCCACCGGCGGTCGGACACCGGCCGGGCGAACCAGACCCCGCAGGCCCGGCCGCGCTCCACCGCACGGTCGGCGTCGCCTGCGATCGCCACCAGGTAGCGCCACCACGTCCCCGTCCGGTCGGCCGGCGCTCGCAGCACCCGGTGCGCTCGGTCCCCTAGCGCCTCGTCGTACCGGCGCGCGATCTCCGCGCGCCGGGCCACGAACTCGCCAAGCCGCCCGAGCTGCACCCGAGCCAGAGCGCAGGCCAGGTCGGGCATCTTGGCGTGGGGTACCGGCGCATCCGGCGGCAGCCCAGATTCCGGGTCGATCCATTGCCTGGCCGCCTCGACGTCCTCGGCGGAACCCGCGATCGCGCCCCCCTCCCCGCCGCACAGCATTTTGGTGGCCGAGAAAGACATCACGACGAAGCGCCCGAACCCGCCGACGGCCCGGCCGCCGACCCGGCCGCCCACGCCGGTGGTGACGTCTTCGATCACCTCGATCGGCAGGTCACCGGCCTCGGTGGCGCAGGCTGCCGGCAGCCCGAACTGGTGGATGAGTATCGCCGCCTTGCACCGCCCGGCCAGCGATCGCAGGACTCCGGGTGGGAAAGACAGGTCACCGGGGTCGGCGTCGACCAGATGCGGTATCCCGCCGGCCCGCACGATCGCTCGTTCGACCGACGCGCAGGCGAACGCCGGCACGGCCACAAGCTCGCCGCCGACTCCGGTGATACGCAGCGCGACCTCCAGCGCGGCCGATCCCGACGACACGGCCACGGCGGCGGGGCGTTCAAACGCCGCTGTCAGCGCGCTTTCCAGCTCCCTGCTGGCGTAGCCGCCGGCGCCGACCCAGCATCGCTTCAGCGTGTCAAGCACGGCCAGCCGTTCGGCATCACCGAGTTGAGGCCGGGAGTGCGGGATCAGCCGGGCGCACGCGCGGTCAGCGGTCATCAGAGGCCGGCGCGACTTCAGACAGGATCTGCCGGGCGGCGGCGGGTCCGGCGTTGGCCAGCAGGTCAAGAATGGACGGGTTGGCCAGTCCCCGCCGGGATACTGGCGCCTGCCAGTCCTGCACCTCGACCTCCACGCCTTCTCGGCGGAAGCGCTCAAGCGGCAGGTAGGACAGCCCGGGTCCGCCGGAAATGTACGAGGTACCGCCGACCTCCTTGACCAGGTCGAGCACTAGGTCCCCCTTGGTCGAGTGCACGTCCAGGTCGGAGCTGCGGATCACCTTGGCGCCAGGGCCAAGCAGCTCGAGGCCGGTCTGGAAGGTCCGCAAGCAGACCTCGGAGATCGTGGTCGCTTCGCTCGCGTAGACCGCTTCGACCGCCTGGGCGACCGTGTCCCAGTGCGGGCGCTTGGCGTAGCAGTGCCGGATGGTCAGCACGTGCCGACGCCAATCCGGCTGCACTCCCGCCTGCGACCACAGCGCCAGGCGTGAGCCTCGGAGCGGCAGCCGCAGCACTACCGGCCGCCCGTCGGGCGCCTCGACGATCGTCCGGTCTTCCCACTTCGTGGCCGAGCGTGAGAACTTGACCGAATCAAGCCAGATGTAGACGTCGCTCGCGAAGACGCGATTCCACACGTGGGTTCTGGCCCAGTAGGTCGGCTGCGTGATCGCCACTCTCATCCCGGCTCGCCACCCACGGTCAGCCGCAGCGCCCGGAACGCCTCGGCATACTCGAGCCCGGCGAAGGCACCGCGCAGGCGCGCCCAGCTAGTGACCACGTCGGGATCGATGATCTGCCGGCCGGCCTGCGATCCGTTGTAAGAACCGACCGCGGCCAGCTTCCTGGCGATGACCGACGTGATGTCGACGTAGTAGTTGAGCTCGGCCTCACGCCCGTCGTAGGACCACGCTGATCCGGGGTACTCGTAGGAGAGCACGGTCCTGGCCGTGTAGCCGAATCTCGACAACGGCCGGGTGGCGGCCAGCCCGGTCTCGAACATCACCACGTGATCCTGGTGATAGGAGGGAGACGGGATGCAGACGACGTCGGGACTCTCAGCCGCGAGTATCTTCTCGACCCGCCCTACCAGCGCCCGGCGGTCGAGCGACAGCATCCTCGCCTCAAGCTCAGGGCCGTGCAGCACGACGAAGCGGAACCCGAGCTGAGCGGCCACCTCGTCAATCTCTATCCCGGCATCGCGGGACTCCACGCCGAAGATCACCAACGGGTCGGCCGCCCGGGCCAGCAGGCCGCCGCAGCCAAGCGTCTCATCGTCCATGTGCGGTGCGATCACCACCAGATCAGCCATTGCTCTGTTCACCTCCGCCACGCGCGCACGCACAGGTCATTCGGGAGATAGGACCGGTCAACTTCCAGGTGCGCCCAGTCGCCCATTTCCAGGAACGAGACCACCTCGTCCGCTTCGTAGTGCAGCCGCCCATCGGCCGGCTTGTGCAGCACGGTCAGCGCGATGCCGCGCTTGCTGGCCTGCCACATGGCCCAGACGGCTTCGGCCGTCTGAGCCTTCGACCACCCCTTGGCGTAGTTGAACGGACCGGAAGCGACGACCCAGTCAGCGGCGGCGAGTTCGGCCACGCTGCCGCACCGGAACGCACTCCGCGGGCGGCGGCGCTGAGCCAGCTTGATGACTTCAGCCGACCAGTCCAGGCCTTCGTAGCCGACGTCGGGCGGCGCCAGGTCGGCCAGCCGCCCGGTTCCGCACCCGAACTCGAGCAAGCTGTCCCCAGCGCTGATCGGCAGCCGCAGAATCGCGTTCAACCGCAGCTCATGCGATTCCGGCGATCCGCAATCAGCGATGATGTAATCAGGCCCGGCCGCGCTGGCGTAATAGTCCCACGCCTGCGGACTGCTTTCTGTAAGCCAAGGAATGCCCCGTGCCGACGTAATCACCCCCACGCGCCAGCCATTCCGGCAGCTCATTCCGCCGAGCCGACACTATCAGTTCGGCCGCCTAAGGAATTTCAATTCTCGCCAACTGATTCAATTCACGAACTAATTCAACGATTTTGTCGGTATATGCTCACCGGAAGCAGAGCAGCGGAGCGAGCGCACCCGTACTTGGCCGCGGCGTGCCCGGGGTCATTCATGCCCGGCGGCCCGTTCGGCGATCCGCAGTGTGGCCCGCATGGTCGCGAGCATCGCCTCGGTCGGCAGCACGGCCCGCCCGAGCACGGCGGAGCGGAACGCGGCGGCGTGCGCCCTGTGGCCCTTATCCTGGCGGCCCCTCCAGATGTTCCGGCCGTCCGCGCGAACCGAGCGGAAGTCGTCGATCACCAGCCGGCGGCCGCCCGCGGTCACCTCGATCCATTCCTTGCCGCTGGCCAGCGCTGCGCTGCCGTAGCCGATCACCGCCATCGACCCGTCGGTGAACCGCGCCGTCGCCGCCGCGGTGTCGCCGCTGCCGCTTAGCCCGGTCACCTCCTCGATCTCCGCCTCGACCAGCGCCTGGGCGGTGTCCACGAAGTGGCAGGCTTCGCCGACCAGCCGACCGCCCTGGCGCCGGTCGGAGTACCAGTGCTCGGGCGGCACCGGCCCGGCCGCGATCCGGTACACCACCAGCCGGGGTCCGGCCACGCCGTCCAAGGCCTCGCGTACGACCCGCAGCGGCTCCGACCACCGACGGTTGAAGCCGAGCGTGAGACTGCCGCCCGCCTCTCGCCAGGCCTTTTCGATCTCGTCGAGGCCATCCTCGGCAAGCGCGGCAGGCTTCTCGCACCACACGTGCCGCCTGGCGCGCAGCGCCTCCACGGTGAGCCTGGTGTGCGCGTCGTGCGGCGTCGCGATCACGACCACGCCGACGTCAGGGTCATCGATAACCGCACTGGCGCCGGACGCGGCCTGCTCGAACCCGTGACGCTCCGCGGCGCGGCGGGCAGACAGCCCGCTTGAGGTGGCCACGCTGACGAACCTGGCGAATCCGGCGGCGCGGAGGGCAGGCAGCAACGTACCTGTCGCGAACGCTCCGGCGCCGATCAGGCCGACGCCGACTTGGTTGGAGTCGCACCGCGCCCGACCGTCGGCCGGGGGCCGCCGCCGGATGAGTACTGGCTGATCCTGACGGTCTTTCCGCGGGTAGTTCAGGCGGATCGCGAGGCATCCGCCTGGCTGGCTGGCCAGCAATTCGTACGCGGCACCCGCCTGTTCGATCGAGAACTCATGGGTGACCAGGTCCGCGGTCTTCAGCTTGCCTGAGCGCTGGAGATCGAGCACCGCCTCGCAGTTGCGGCCCTCGGTCCAGCGCACCTGGCCGGCCGGGTAGTCCACCCCCCAGTCCTCATACGCGGGCTCGTACCTGCCCGGTCCGTAGGAGCGGGCGAACAGCAGCGAGAGCTCGCGATGGTAAAACGGCGCCCGGTCGAAGTCCAGCCCGACGTCGCCGACCACGACGATGTTCGCGCGGTCCCTGGCCAGGGCCGGAGTCCGCGCCACCACCGCCGCCGACTTGGTCGCCGCGCAGACCAGCACCGCGTCCGCGCCCCGGCCTCTTGACCAGGCGATGACGCGCTCGGTGGTGTCGTCGCCGAGCTCGTCGAGCGCGAGCACGCCCGCGCCCGCCGCCACCTCGCGCGGGCGGGCGGCCGGATCGATGCCGGCGACGTCGCAGCCAGAGGCCAGGGCCAGCCGGGCGGCTAGCTGCCCGATCAGCCCGAGCCCGATCACCACCACCTTGGCACCGGGACCGACGCTCGCCAGCCTGAGCCCGTGCAACGGAATCGACGCGACCGTGCCGAAGGCGGCATCAGGCGCGGTAACGCCATCCGGCACCGGAGTGCACAGCAGCGCGGGCACCGCCTGGAACTCAGCGTGGCAGGCCTTGCCTGCGCCACCGGTCGCGACGAGCTGGCCCGGCCTGATGCTGGTGACCGCCTGGCCGGCCTCGACGACCACGCCCGCCGCGGAGTAGCCGAGCGGCACGTCGGTGGCCAGCCGGGACCTGACCGTGCGCGCCGTCGCGCCGACGCCCTCTGTCCTGGCCTTGCGCACGACCTGGCGGACCAGGTCCGGGCGCGCCCTGGCCTTGGCGATCAGGTTCGACCTGGCCAGCTCGGTGATCGCGCGTTCGGTGCCGGCCGAGATCACCGAGGCGGCCGTCCGCACCAGCACCTCGGCCGGGCCGATAGCGGGGCACGGCACGTCGAGTACCTGTACCGGCCCGCCCGACGCCGGTTGCACGACTTGTTTCATGCTTCTCCTTCGCTGCTTGGTGCGTGGCCAGCCACCCGACGCCAGGCGGTCGTCACGCGCACCGGCAGGTCGGCGTCAATCCGGCAAGTCAGCACCGGAGCGTCGGCGGCGACCTGATATCCGAGCGCGACCGGCCTGGTGGCGGACGCGAGCACCACCGGGGCGCTTGAGGTGACCTCGACTCGCAGGGCACCCGCCGGGGTCTCCGTCTCTGCGATTGCCTGACCAGACGGCCCGGCGCTGGCCGGGTTCAGCCACAGCAGGGAATCTGGCGGCAGGTGCCAGCCGAGCAGGACCTCGTGCCGTCCGCTTCCGGTGACCGCGTCCTCCACTCGCAGTCCATCGGCGGATAGCGACCACCGGCGGCGATGTACCGGGCTGCCGGGCCGCCAGCGGTACCCGTCGTGACTGGCCGCGCAGCTCGTCGTTCCAGAGTCGGTCGAGGTGGTCACGTTGTGCACCCGGGCACGACGGCCGGCGCGGAATCCGCCCCACACCTCGGTGGAGTTCGCGCCGTCGATGACGATGGTGTTGTGAGCCGCCGTGGAACGCTCGTAGTCACGCGCCGAACCCGGCTCGTAAGTCGAGGTGCCGGTATCGACCAGCACCGGGTGGCCGTCAAGCCAGGCGAAGAAGCTGAGCGTGTCCGCGTGCGCATGGCCGGCCAGGGCGGGCTCGCCAGGGTCGCCCACGCAGGCGAGCACGTGCCAGCCGTGCGCGGCAAGCCTCGCCAGCCCGGTGTCGGGCAGCAGCAGGGCCGCGCCCGCGGCTGGGAGCACCGGCCCGAGCCCCGCGATGAGCTCGGGCGGCACCGGGTAGCCGTCTCCGCGCAGCGGCACGCGGCCGTCCGGACCGAGCACCGCGCCAAGGAATCGGCGCATCCGCACGATCGCCCGCGTCAGCTCGCCGGGCACTGGGTGCCCTGCGGCCTCTAGCAGCCTGGCCAGGTCGGTCAGGTCGGCGAGTACCTGGCAGTGGTAAGCGGGCGCGCGTTCATAATGGCCGCCATCGGGCAGCACCTGGATCTCGAGCTGGGAGGCCAGACGGCGCACGGCCAGTCGCAGCAGCCGGTCATCGGCGAGGAATACGCCAAGGCCGGCCGCTGCCTTCAGGCCTTTGATCAAGTGGTTGCCGCCGAGGTCGTATTCCAGGTTGCTCCGGACGAAGCTGGCGTGCCTGGCCAGTTCGGCCGTGAACGCGGGCTCGATGTCACTGCCCGCGACCAGTGCCGCGTACAGACCGCACCAGGACCAGGCCCGCAGCGCCGCCGGGTAAGGCAGCCAGCCAGGCCCGGTGCCAGGACGGGCATGCTCGCACCACGACCGCCAGAGCCGGGCGAATACGGCCCGGGCCAGCAGCCGGTCGGGATCGGCGGCGAGCCCCCAGGCCCAGTCCCAGTAATGCAGGTGAAACCGCCAGAGCAGTGATTCGCCTGGCTGGGTCCAGTCCGGCGAATCGCCCAGGTCACGAGTCGCTCCGAGCAGCCGGAACCGGCCCGCCCGCAACTCGGCGGCGTCCGGCCAGTGGTCGGTCAGCGCGGCGTCGGCAGGGTGAAAGCCGCGCGGCCAGCCGGGGCAATCTGACCAGGTCACCGACGGCACCGGCACCGACCTGACCAGCCTTCGCCTGGCCCGCAGCCTGGTCCAGTGGGCGGCCTGACCCGGCCCGATGTGAACTACCGTGCGCGTCAGGCGCGGCGCGGATGCCCTCATCCGGCGCCGCCCAAATCGTCAAGCAGCTTGCGATACGCCCTGGCCAGTTCGGTCCGGTCGAAGTACAGCTCGACGTACTGCCGTCCCCGCCGGCCCATCTCCCGCCGCAGGCCGTCGCTGGCCGCGAGTTCCCCGATCGCCTCCGCGAGGGCGGCACCGTTTTCCGGCGGCACCACGCGCGCGCCCGCCTGGCGCAAGATGCCGGCCGATTCTCCGGCCACGGCACCGATGACCGCTCGGCCGGCCGCGAGGGCCTCGAACAATTTGGACGGGATGAAGGTCGCGAACAACGGCAGGTCACGCAGCGGCACCAGGCAGATGTCCGCCGCCGCCAGCAGCGCGGGTACTTCCTCATGCGGCACGCCGGGCGCCATGGTGAGGCTGGCCAGGCCCAGCTCGGCCGCCCGGTCGCGCAGGCGTGACTTGTCCGCGCCCTCGCCGACGAGGGCGAAGCGGATCCTCTTTCGCTGCCCGAGCCTGACGGCAGCGTCAAGTACGGCGTCCAGGCCCTGCGAGATACCGTGCGTGCCGATGTAGAGGACCAGGCAGTCATCCGGGCCGGCCCCGAGGCGAGCCCGGATGGCGGGATCGGCAGCGGCACCAGGGTCGAAGCTAGCGATGCTGGCCCCGTTCCTGACCGTATGGACCTTGGCGGCCGGAACGCCCCGCTCGATCAGGTTGGCCCTGAACCCGTCGCTGACGACCACGACCGTGTCGGCCGCGTGATATGCGGCCAGCTCCAGCCGTTCGAGGAACCGCAGCAACGGCCCGCTGGTCAGTACTCCTAGCTCGACGAAGATTCCCGGCCAGAGGTCACGTACCTCGACCACCAGCCGTGCCCGCTTCAGCTTGGCCAGCAGCCAGGCGGTGCCGAGCGAGAAGAAGGACGGCGACGACACCACGACGACGTCAGCCGGCCCGGCCGGACGGGCGCCGAGTAGCGCACCGCTGGCCATGAAGCTGAGGTGACAGAGCGTCTTGCGGATGAATTTCTCGTTCGGTGTGGCGTAAAGCCAGGTCCGCACGACCCGGTATCCGTCGCGGCGCTCGCGCCGCCTGATCGCCCGCCGGTACTCGGGCGGGATGATCCCGGTCGGATGATTGGGCATGCCGGTCAGCACAGTCACGTCGTCGCCGTCAGCGGCCCAGGTCGCGGCGAGCGCGGACAACCGGGCCTGGGGCGCGCCTGTCTCGGGGGGAAAGTAGTGAGTCACGATGAGGATGCGCACGTCAGCCCTCCCGCAGGCGCAGCAGCACGCCGGGTGAACGCAGGTAGATGGCCACCACGGCGAGGCCGGCCAGGTCGGCCGCGGCCCGGGCGAGCGGCAGTCCGGTGAGGCTGACCGCGCCGAGCAGCCCGAGCAGCGCGGACAAGGCGGCGGTCACCGCCGCGACCTGCTGATGTGACCAGCCCACGTCGCACCAGCGTTGGTACGTGTGCGTGCGGTGCGCTTCGAACCAGCGCTCTCCGGCCCTGATCCGCCGCTGGAGGGTCCAGGCGGTGTCGGCCGCGTACAGCGCGAGCGGGCCGAGCGCGGCCTCGGGCGGCACCTGATTGACGACGGCGTAGCAGGCAAGCACCGCCAGCGCCGCGCCGAGCGCGTAGCTGCCCGCGTCGCCCAGGAAGACCCTGGCCTTGACCGCGTTCCACGGCATGAACGCCAGGCCGCCCGCGGCCACTGCCGCGCCGGCGGACAGCAGGAAGTCGTCGGCGCGCCACCAGCCGATCAGTGCGTACGCCAGGCCGCCGACCATCGCGTGCGCGCCGGAAATGCCGTTCACCCCGTCCATGAAATTGAACGCGTTGACGAACGCGGTGACCCACAGGGCCGCGATCGCGGCGAGCCCGAGCAGGGCAGCGAGCGACAGGGGAATCGAGCTCACGAGAACCACGCCAATCAGGAACGCGCACGTGAACTGGGCGGCGAGCCGGAATCTGGCGGGCAGCTCGAGTACGTCTTCGGCCAGTCCGAGCAGGCCGAAGGCGGCTACGGTGATGCCGAACGCCACCGCGGTCACCCCGCCCGTCAGGAGCGCCGCCCCGAGCAGGCCCGCGGCGATGGGCACGCCTCCGCCGCGCGGGGTCGGAACCTCATGCGAGGACCGGCTGCCCGGCACGTCGATAACGGCGGCGCGGCGGAGCACGGGAATCAGTACTGGCTCGGCGATGACGACGACCGCGCCGCAGGCAAGCGCGGCACGAACAGCATCCAGTCCCCCCGACATAAGGCCGAGCGTATCCATTTCAACAACTGAGAGTGCTCAGAACGCTACTCTGAGCTAACAAAAGAATCGGCCGGAAGCCAATATGACCTCGGTGTCACGGGTCGCCCGGAGCGGGAGCAACGATGTCCCATGGGTGCCTTTCCTTTGGGGTGAGACGCAAGCCAATTGGCCATATCGGGCGCCCCAGGCCCGGCCAGGGCTGCCGGGGCCCGACGCCGGCACGGCGCGAGCTGGCCTGGCCTGGCCTCAGACTGAGGTTGCCCGCGATACTGAGGTCCCGTTGTGGTGGCGCCCGTGCGAGCCGCGCTCGTTGTCGACAGGCCCGTCGCCACCGTGCCCGTTACCGCCGAGGTCGGCGCGCTGCGGCGGCAGGTAAGGCTTGTACCCGTACCCGTAGCCGGGTGCGTAGCCGTACTGCCTGGAGACCTGGTTCAGCACGGTGCCGAGCAAGTTCGCGTTGACCTGCCTGAGTTTCTCGGCGGCGCGGCGCAGGTCGCCGCGCCTGGTTTGCCCGGCTCGCACCACCATCAGCGCCGCGTCGGCGTAGCCGGCCAGCACGACCGCGTCGGTCACCGGCAGGACGGGCGGGCTGTCGATCAGGACGAGGTCGAACCGCTTGCCCAGGGCAGCCATGATCTGCCTGGCCCGGTGGCTGTTCAGCAACTCGGCCGGGTTGGAGGGCACCGGGCCGGCCGGCAGCACCCAGAGCCGCTCCGTACCGGGGGCTTTGACCAGGACCTCCTCCAACGGCATCCCGCCAAGCAGCACCGAAGTAAACCCGGGCTCCTCGGCCACTCCGAAGAATTCCCCGAGCCTCGGGCGCCGCAAGTCGCAGGAAACCACCAGCACCTGCTCGCCGGCCTGAGCGAACACAGTTCCGAGGTTGGCCAGCGTAGTGGTCTTGCCCTCGGCCGCCGCCGGGCTGGTGACGACCACCGTGCGGAGATTCTGTTCCTGGCGGGCGAACTGGAGCGAGGTCCGCAACGACCGGTATGCCTCGGCACTCGGCGACATCGGATCGGCCACCGACACCAGCACCGGCCGTCCCCGCCTGCGCCAGTTCGGCACCTGCGGAACCATCGACACCACGGGTACCTGCGCCACGCGCTCGGCCGAGTGCTCTGAGGCCAGCTTGTCATCCAGTGCCTCGCGGCCGAACGCTGCAGCGATCCCGGCCAGCAAGCCGCCGATCAGCCCGAGCACGCCGTCCTTGACGGGCTGGGGGGAGCTCGGCGAGTCCGGCGCCTGCGCCGGCGTCACGAGGGCGACCCCGCCGAAGTTTTCCGAACCGCTGACCTGCATCTGGGCAAGCTGTTCCTTGAGCACGGCCTCCTGGTTGAGCACCGCCTGAACCTGCGGCGATGAGTTCTGAGCGTGCTGCTTCTGCAACGTCGCGAGCTCGCTCGCCGCCCTGTTCACCTGACGCTTCAGTTCGGTCTCCGCAGCGCTCAGGCTCCGGCTGGCGGTCCTTTGCTGGTAAGTCACGAACGCGCGCGCGTAGGCATTCGCGACCCGGGCCGCGAAGGCCCCGGTCAGGCTGACCGCGGAAATCGAGATGACGTTGGTCTGTCCGACCTCTGACGCGCTGACGGCCGGAATCTCGCCAAGCTGGCGCATCACCATGCGGCCGACCGGGGCACTCGTGACCAGCGTCAGCTCGGTCTGCACACCGGTGGGCGAGACCGGCTGCGGAACGGTTCCCGGCGCGTCCGCGCTGGACGTCGACTCGACGAGGATCTCAGCCGCCGCGGTGTATTCCTTAGGTCCGGTAACCGAGTAAGCCAAGCTGGCGGCCAGGCCGATACAACCCCCGGCGATCACCCACCAGCCGCGGCGCCTGAACATTGCCAGATAGCTGCGGAATGTTGGCTCGGCATCCGTTTCGGGCATCATTCCCCCGTTATTCTGATTACGCCGGAAAAATTCTCGGCAGCTTTAGCCTGAGGCGAGCTTATGCTAAAGGGTCAACCAGGAGACTCAATCTTGATAAGTTTCCTACGCGTCGCGCGAAAGGCAATCACGTGTATTTTGCCGATACCTTTAAATTTGCCGTCAGCCGTCCGGAGCCACCGAGGTGAGTGAAACTACAGGGAACTGGCTCCTAATACTGTGCACGGCCAATGTCTGCCGTTCGCCGATGGCCGCCGCCCTGCTGGCCAGGAAGCTCCCGGTCAGGGAAACGGCCTTGACCGTGCGGTCAGCCGGCCTTGCTCCTGACGGGCAGCCGGTGCTACCCGAGGTCGCCCGCGTCATGATCGAGTTCGGCATCGATCTGTCCGGTCATGTCGGTCACCTCCTCACGGCCGCTGACCTGTCCGGCGCCAGCCTGGTCCTTGGCCTGACCAGAGAGCACGTCAGGCAGGCGGTGGTGCATGACCCCGAGGTCTGGCCGCGCGCCTTCACGATGAAGGAACTGATCCGCCGGGCCGGCCAGGTCGGACCGCGGCTGGCCGACGAGCCGCTGCCGGCCTGGCTCGGCCGGGTCCACGAGGGCCGGGACCGGCGCTCGCTGCTCGGCGGCTCGCCGGCCGACGACGTGCCCGACCCGGCCGGCGGGCCGCCATCCGGCTACGGACGGACCGCCGCGTTGCTAGATTGCCTGACGACCCAGGTGGCCGAACTCTGCTGGCGCGGCCCTGGCAGCGGCTCAGCACCGGCCCGCGGTGCGTGCGCGGCGAGCCGGGCGAGCTTAGCCTTGAGCACATCGGCGCGGTCGGCGGCGCGCAGCCGGCCGAGATCGGCCTGCCGCAGCGGCGGCACCTTGACGTGCCTGATCAGCGGATGCGCCGGCCTTGAGTCGCATTCCCCGGTGCCAAGCAGGTGTTCTGACAGCTTCTCGCCCGGCCGCAGGCCGGTGAACACGATCTTGACTCCCTGGCCGTCGGCGCCGAGCCGCCTGGCGATGTCGGCAATCCGCACGGGCTCACCCATGTCGAGAACCAGCGCCTCGCCACCCCGTCCGATGACAGCAGCGTGCAGCACGAGCTGAACCGCTTCATCGGCGGTCATGAAGTAACGAGTGACGTCAGGATGCGTCACGGTCACCGGGCCTCCGGCGGCGACCTGCGCCGACATCGACGTAAGCACGGAGCCCCGGCTGCCGAGCACGTTGCCGAACCGGACGCTGAGGTAAGCGGCCGAGGTCTGGTCGGCGAACTGGGCGGTCAGCCGTTCGGCGATCCGCTTGGTGTAACCGAGGACGCTGATCGGGTCGGCCGCCTTGTCGGTGGAGATATTCACGAACGCCTCGACGCCGGTCCTGGCCGCCGCTTCGAGCACCGCGAGCGTCCCGAAGACGTTCGTGAGCAGCGCTTCACCCGGATGCCGCTCGAGCAGCGTCAGGTGCTTGAGCGCGGCGGCGTGGAACACGATCTGCGGCCGGAAAGCGGCGAAGACCTCCTTCATCCTCGCCGCGTCCCTGATATCGGCCACGACCAGGTCATCGGAAATCAGCAATCCGTGACCGTGCAGATCGAACTCGAGCGCGTGCAGCGCCGACTCGTCGCGGTCAAGCAAGACCAGCCGGGCCGGGTCAAGGCGGTTGAGCTGCCTGCACAGCTCCGAGCCGATCGACCCGCCCGCACCCGTCACGAGAATCCTCCGGCCGGAGAACCGGCCAGCGACAGACTCCAGGTCGGTCCTGATCGGCCGGCGCCCGAGCAGGTCACAGATCATCGGGTCGCGGACGCTATCGATGCGCGCGCTCCCGTGCAGCAGTTCGTGCAGCGAGGGGATGACCTTGGGTCTCAGGTCCTGCTGCTCGGCCAGGCTGACTAGTTCCCTGATCACCGACCCGGCCGCCCCGGCGATCGCGATGACAACCACCCTCGCGCCAGTGCTGGCGGCCACCTCTGCCAGGCACGTCCGGTCGCCGAGCACGGGCACGCCGTGCATGAGCAACTGGCGCTTTGCCGGATCGTCGTCGAGAAGCGCGACCGGACGGTAGGCGGCGCCCGGCTCAGTCACCAGCCTGCGGATGAGCAGCTCACCCGCCTCGCCGGCGCCGAACACGATGATGTCGGTGGCCGAGGTAGAGGCGGCTCGCACCCGCAGCCGCAGCGCGATCAGCGCGTACCGGCCGCCCAGCATGATCAGCAAGGCAAGCACCGCGCCGCAGGCAAGGGCGACGGCGACGGCGACGGTCTCGTTATCCCCGGGCAGAACGAGCCCGGTCGCGATCACCAGGCAGAGCGCGGTAGCCACGGCGGCGGTGAACAGCGCGAGCATCTCGTCGATGCTGCCTCGCTGGTACCTGTGCCGGTAAAGGCCAGCCGCCAGCCCGCATCCGACCACGGGCAGCGCCACGGTCAGGGCCAAGGGGACGACCTCGATGAGCGCGGTGTTACCAGGCGGGCCCGCATCGGCTACGCCCGCCGCTGCCACCAGGGCAACGATCCAGGCGGCGATGTCGAACGCGGCCTCGATGCCCGCGCGGCCGAGCCGCCTGGGTCTTCTGACCGACCGGGAAAGAATAAGCCACCGCCAAATTCGGCCGGACGGAACCCGTTCCGCCACGAAATCTCCCCTCCCGGCCCGGAACGCGGTACGCCGGGCTCGACCTGGGTTAGAACACAACGTCAGCCACATTACCCTGAGTAATTCGCGATGACGGAGAGTAGGCTACAGTCGGCCCGGTCAGCGAATAGAAACTGGCTGACCAATCGATCAGTTCACCAGTGCCGTATCCCCCGCACGGCACGGATTGCACAGCGGATAGCACAAAAGTACAGCGACGAATAACGCCGTCAGGCATGACGCCAGGGCGGCCCGCCTCAGGGGGAAGGGAATGTCAGACACAGCAGCATCTGCGCCGCGCCCGCCGTCGAAGCCAGGTAACGGGGACCGGCACCAGCGAGTCGCCAGAGGGCGGCGGCGAGCCTTGCGAGTCGTCCTGACGTCGCTCGCAGCCGCTGGACTCCTGGCTGGCGCGGTCGCCGCGGGAGGTGTCCTCATCGTCAACCACCTGGCCAACGACATCGGCCGCGTCCCGGTCTCGTTCGCCAGGCTCACCAGCGTCCAGCAGGCGAACTAC